>Ga0116227_10002097_pt1 | contig 45540 bp, 31 predicted proteins | sample S1TSphgellanicum_FD_89693 | JGI IMG/M metagenome (GOLD analysis project Ga0116227, IMG submission 89693) | Host-associated microbial communities from peat moss isolated from Minnesota, USA - S1T2_Fb - Sphagnum magellanicum MG | ecosystem: Host-associated > Plants > Peat moss > Unclassified...
GAAAATGACATCGCTCTTAACTTACAAGCAAAATCGATCCGAATTATAGCCCCCATACCCGGAAAAGCCGCCGTCGGAGTGGAGATCCCCTCTTTATTCCCTCAGGAGGTCAGTTTTAAGGAAATGCTTCTCGGATATCAGCAGCAATCGAAAAAGCTGCATATCCCCGTTTTGCTCGGCAAAACGGTAAGCGGAGACCATCTCCTGTCCGATCTGACGAAAATGCCTCACTGCATCATTGCGGGAGCTACGGGATCGGGGAAATCCGTTTGCATCAACACGCTTGTTTTATCGGTTGTGATGAATGCAAAACCGGATGAGGTAAAACTTCTTTTGGTAGACCCCAAAAAAGTGGAACTGACGGGTTATACCAACCTTCCTCACCTTTTAGCTCCCGTTATCACCGAACCTCACGGAGCTTATGCAGCCCTGAGCTGGCTTGTTAAAGAAATGACCGTCAGATATGAAATCCTAAGACAGCTCGGTGTGCGAAATATTCATGCGTTCAACGGCAGAACGGTAAATAAAGAACTCGAAGCTTCGCTAAACATCACGGTTCCCGAAAGAATGTTCTCGATTGTCGCAATCATCGATGAATTTGCAGATCTTATGATGGTATCCAGCTCGGATCTGGAGACCCCGATTGCGAGAATAGCCCAGATGGCAAGAGCCGTAGGTATCCATTTGGTGCTGGCAACGCAAAGACCGTCAAGGGAGGTAATCACGGGTCTTATAAAAGCCAACTTCCCCACAAGGATCGCGTTTAAAGTGGCAAGCAGGATCAACTCTCAGATTATCTTGGACGAGAGCGGGGCAGACAGCCTCCTCGGTAACGGGGACATGCTGTTTCTACCCCCGGGAAGCTCTCAGCTGATTCGGGCGCAAGGAGCTTACGTCAGCGACGAAGAGATCAACGAAGTGGTCTCTTTCATCTGCAATCAAGCTCCCCCGAATTATCTCATCGCATCGTTTGATGCGATGAAAAAAGAAGATATGGCGGGAGAAGACGGTGAAGAAAGCCCCAAAGACAGCTTATATGAAGAAGCTCTTTCAATCGTTATGGATACGAACACCGCCTCAACCACATTTTTACAAAGAAAATTAAAGATCGGTTATGCAAGAGCCGCTTCTTTAATGGACGAGCTTGAAATGAAGGGAATTATCGGCCCTCAGGAAGGAAGCCGCCCGAGACGCGTGATTCAAACAAGCCAAGGGAAAAAAAGCTCCTCGGAGCTAGCGGAAGATTTTTAAGTACATTTAATGAAAAAAAAACTAGTAGAACTTTCACTTCTTTTTCGTCTTACCTTGATGGGCTATCTCCTTTTGGTATTTAGCCTCGGCTTTTTTATCTATGCTTTAAATACTCGGGATTTACCTTTGACCTCTCTTCCTGAATTTATTCCGGAAGAAGAGCTTTCCTCTTTCGTAGAGCTCTCTCCTGACGACGCCTTTAATTTTTTTGCAGTGTCGGCATTATTTGCCGCGCTCGCAGTCACATGTCTTCTGACTTCCCGAAAAAGAAGAAGGTCTCTTACCGGGAAAAAATAGGAAAAATCGTTTGCAGTTTATAGTTTTTTCTGACAACTTGACGATAAGTGTTGTTTCCCGGGGAGACGCTTGAGCTGATGAAAACACATAAGAAGAAAATTCTTATTGCGGAAGGGACTAGCGAAGGATTTGCAAAGATCTTAAGCGACCCCAAAAGCGCTTCGTTTGATATTGAAACGACCACTTCGGGTAAGGAGTGCGTCGAAAAGCTTCTTCTCTTCAAACCCGACCTTGTACTCGTCGATCTTATGCTTCCCGAAGTTCACGGCATCGAAATACTAAAAGCCGCAAAAAAAAATCCGTCCGTAGGAGTCATTCTCTCTTGCTACCACGGAATGATACAAAACTATAGATGTGCAGAAAAGCTTCTTGCAAATTACTTTTTGGACAAACCTTACACTCCCTCTCACTTCTTCTCTCTCGTCGATCTTTTCTTTCAAGGGCAACTGCGGCTCAACCCGTTTTTTGAAAAAAGACAAGCGGTATCGGTAAAACCCTCCTCTTTCTTCAATAGACCTCAAGAAGGGTTCTACATGCAGTTTTGGGGAACTAGAGGTTCCAACCCGGTAGCAGGAATGGAATATGTCAGGTTCGGAGGAAATACGCCAAGTTTGGAACTACGCTACGGCAAAGACCTCGTCATCATAGATGCGGGCTCCGGCATCAGAGCTCTCGGGCAAGAACTTGCCGCTCATCCCAATACCGATTTACATATCTTGCTGAGCCATACTCACTGGGATCATTTACTCGGATTTCCTTTTTTTCTACCCCTCTACCAACCCAGACGCAATATCAACATCTATTCCCCCGTCGGGTTTGAAAAAAGTACCGAAGAACTTTTTTCAAACATGCTCGGCTACGCCTATTTTCCCGTCTCTATCAAAGACATCCGTTCCAACCTTGTCTTTAAAGATTTGCGAGACTCGGAAACCTATACATTCGGGAGGATCAAGATCTCGACGCACTACGCTTTCCATCCGGGATCGACTCTTTGTTTCAAGATAGAAGCAGGGGGGCAAAAAATCGGGTACGTAACCGATAACGAGTTTTTATTCGGCTGTCATCTCCACCCGCTGCAGATAGAAAAACAACCCGAACTATTTATCCCCTACGCTTCTTTGATCAAGTTTTTAGAGGGGTGCGACATTCTGGTTCACGAGGCGCAGTATACGGAAGAAGAATATGACGGAAAAGAAGGTTGGGGGCACTCTTCGATTTACAACGCCTGCGCTCTTATAAAAAAAACGAATATCAAACACTGGATTGTCGTTCATCACGACCCGAGACATACCGACGCCATGTTACTCGAAAAAGAAAAAACTCATATCAAAGTTCTCGAAGAGATAGGTCATCCTTGCACCGTTCAATTTGCCTACGACGGGATGATGTTGCCTTTGGATCATTGACTTTAAAATAGTGTAATCGGAAGCCCGATTTCATGTTGGGGGGCAATCGAAAGAGGCAAACTCTTCCCCTTTTTTTCCAAAGCTTCGCCGATTACTCGCAGGGCCGTTTCGGGACTGTTGCATTCGGAAGAGAGATGAGCAAGGTATACATGTTTCAATCGATCCGAATGGACCGTATTCAATATTTCCCCCGAGGCTTCGTTGGATAAGTGCCCTTGACGACCGAGCACCCTTTGCTTATAGACCATGGGACGAGAAGAGGCGTGCACCATCGAAGGTTGGTGATTTGCTTCCAAATAGAGATAATCGCAGTTCTGCAAATGGTGCATAACGACGGAAGAAGCAAATCCCAAATCTGCGCATATACCCACTTTAAGAGAATCTAACTGCAAAGTAAATGCAACGGGGTCTATCGCATCATGAGGTATGCTAAAAGGGTGAATCAGAATATCTTTGAAAGTAAATGTATCTCCCGTCGAAAAGATTTTAAACTTGGGAGGATGGGTGCAAGCAGCCAAAATTGACTTCGCAGTTTCAAGATTGGCAAACACCGGGATGTTCCATTTTTTACAAAGAACGGAAAGGCCCCGAATATGGTCTATATGTTCATGGGTCACCAAGACGGCATCGAGCTCCCCCGGTTCCACTCCGATTTTACCGAGTCTATCCCCGAGTTCTTTTAGTGAAATTCCCGAGTCGATCAAGATCTTCGCTTCGGGTGACCCGAAGTATAAGGCATTGCCCTTTGATCCCGAGGCCAAGGGACAAAACCCCAACATACGCTTCTCCGTTTCTCATCCGGCCATACTTGTACTCAATTAGACCGATTCATCGCAATAGATTTTACAACTGATCAATTCACTCATAGGCCATTTTGCATCGATTACACGTTTGAGACAAGTTAAGTCTATATCGTTTGCGGGACGAACCCGAGCGATACGTAATTCCGTCGCATAGCTCCCCTGTAAGAAAAAGGAAAGGGTTTTTTGAGTAAAAATTCTTGCTAAAAGTCGATCGAATGCAACTTTGCGACGAAGGCGATAACTATCTTCTCCGGTTTTTACGGAGTGAGTTTCAAGGATTTTTTCGGGATGTTTACGGAAATCGGAAGCTGTTTTTAATGATTGCGTTCATGAGATTTCCCTAAAGTTGAAAGTGCCGAGAGAATGAAATGAGGTCCATCTTAGATTTATGCAAGTAGTTAAAAAACCAAAAGGACTAAAAACGAGCCAGCTTCCGTATTGCGGCTTCGACGTCTGCGACTTGCGGAAGAACTTCATCTTCCAAAGTTTTACAATAAGGAACCATACAATCCTTACCCGTAACGCGGATGACGGGGGCATCGAGATAGGCAAAGGCCTGCTCGACCAATCTTGCACATATTTCCGCTCCGAATCCCGCATTTGAGGGAGCTTCATGCGCAATAAGGCACTTGCCGGTTTTTTTGACGGAGGCAACCACCGTTTCCATATCGAGAGGAACGATCGTTCTAAGATCGACGATTTCTACGGAAATCCCTTCGGATGCGAGCTTATCGGCCGCCTGTACCGCGATGAAAACAAGCATTCCCCAAGCAACGACGGTAACATGACTGCCTTCTCTGACAACTTTAGCTTTTCCGAGAGGAGCCAGCTCTTCTTTCCCGGGCTCTTTTCTCGCGCAAAAAACTCTTTGTCTATACAGCGCTTTGTGCTCTAAAAATACCGTCGGATTGGGATCTCGAAGAGCTGCTTTAAACAGTTTTTTCGCATCGGCAGCATTGCTCGGAATCACAACTTTAAGTCCGGGGCAATGAGCCAAAAAGGCTTCGATGCTTTGTGAATGGTAAGGGCCTCCTTGGATATACCCTCCGTAGGGCATTCTTATCACCGCGGGACAGCTCCACTCGCCGTTCGATCTGTAATGAATATTGGCAAGTTCGTTAAACAGTTGATTGATTCCCGTCCAGACGTAATCGGCAAACTGCACTTCCGCTACGGGTCTAAAACCCGTAAATGAAAGACCTATGGCGAGTCCTATGATGGTAGATTCGGCAAGCGGAGTGTTGAAGCATCTTTCTTTTCCGAAAAGATCGGTAAGACCTCTTGTGACTCCGAAGACTCCTCCTTTGCCGTGAGCCACGTCTTGTCCGAAGACAATCACCGACGGGTCTCTTCCCATTTCTTCGGTCAGCGCATGATTGAGCGCATCGACGATTACGACCGCATCTTGTCCCGATGACGATGCATCGGATTCGATTGACTCGGAAATTTTAGGAGCCTCTTTAAACACTTTGGTGTAAGCGGATGTTTTATCGGGGAAAGGAAAAGCATCGGCTGCCTGAGCAGCGGCTTCGACTTCCCGAAACCAGGATGCCTTCAAATCGGCAAGTTCCGCTTCATTCAAAATACCTTGAGAGAGGATCCATTTTTCCATTAACGGAATAGGATCTCTTGCCTTGTCTCCGAATGTAGCCTCTTCCGACTTGTATTTCGAAGGATCGTCGCTGCTGCTGTGCGCACCGATTCTCGGAACTTTGGCTACAATAAGGGAAGGACCGAAATCGCGTCTTGCTTTTTCAACGCTTGCGGAAAAGGCGGCCGTCATCTGTTCGTAGTCGCATCCGTCAACGCCGTGAACGGTCAGACCTTCGTAGCCGGTTACCATGGAAAGAATATTTCCTCCCGCCGTTTGTTCTTCGGCGGGAACGGAAATCGCCCATCCGTTATCTTGGATAACGAAAACAACGTTTAATTTATGTATGCAAGCAAAATTCAGGGCTTCGTGAAAATCTCCCTGCGACGTAGCGCCGTCTCCTGCGGAGACGTAAACGAGATCGGTTTTTTTTGATAGTTTAAGCCCCTTGCCGACACCGACCGCTTGCAAAAACTGAGAACCTACGCAACTCGATTGTACGGGTATGTTGAGGTTTTTGTCGGAAAAATGCTCGGGCATCATCCGCCCGCCGGAATGGTGAGGCACTTCTCTTGCCAAAAACGACCCGAATAAGTCAAGCAAAGAGGACCCGAGTCCGACTGCAACCGCTCTGTCTCTATAGTAAGGCAAAGCCCAATCGCTGCCGGGAGTCATAAGCGCAGAACAAACGGCTCCGATCATCTCGTGACCGTTTACGGAAAGATGGAATGTCCCGCCTTTATTTTGCCTCACGAGTTTGGACATTTTATCGTCGATAAATCGAGTAAGGCACATTGTCCTAAGTGTATGTAAAGCTTTTTCCAAAGACACCGTAGAACCGCTCATACTCTTATTTCCCGACTTTTTTCTTGATTTGCGTCACAATTTTCGTAGAAGGCGCTTTGATTTCTTTACCCCCCGAAACGGGTTCTTTTTTCGCTAAGCTACCTTTGATCAAACCGGCTGTTTTCTTTTCCGATTTCCCCTCAAAGCCGCCTTCAATTCTACTAATCGATCGAATCAGACCTTCTTCCTTATCGGGACCCGTAATATCTTTTGAGCTCGAAAGAAGACTCGAAAGGTGTCTCAGAGACTCCAGCCTTTCGGACAGCGTTTGCAACTTCGCATCTACCTTGACCCTCGAGCTTCCTTTCAGATTAGCCAAAAGCTGCGCTTCGGTATCAAAACGTCTGGAGAAGGTCACGGAAGCATTGCTTGCAACGAGATATAAGAATCCTCTGACGCAAGGAGGAACGGTGGAATACAAATCCACGGTCACCTGAGGTTCCGCTTCAACTTTGACCACTTGTTTCGGAGGTCTGCCTCTTTTCGGTCTCGGATTAAGCGCTTCGTTTGAATAATAAGTTTTTGCTTTTGCAATCAAAATTTCTCTGGAGCTCGTAACATCTTTCGGCACTTTGACGTCGAAAAGATGTTTTTTGAGTTTTTCAAGCTGCGCTTTTGTGAACTCCAGATCTTCTTCAAAAACAAACATAATTTTCTGCTGTCTCAGCCACTCGATAATGCGGATTCTGGAGCGTTCCTGATAAAACTGCTGCCACTTCTCAAGTTCCGTCAGATGATCATAAATGAACTCCAAAAAGTTCTCTCTCGCTTCCTTGGCTTGAATCAAATCCAAAAGTTTTTCTTTGGTATCTATATCATAAACTTTTTCGTTAACAAACCCTTCCATAAACTTTTTGGTTTCGTAAAAGGTCATTTTCGGAATGATTACATAGCGATCGGGATGATCTGCCAACAGCTCTTTTTCGAGATCGGCCAGCTCTTTTTCATTTTTGTCCAAATCAACATAAACTATAAATCCTTCTGTCTTATCCAGATAAAAGTCTCTCTCGTCATCGGATTTGGCAAACGCATCCATCAATCTATAAAAACGCAGCATCAACGGATTTTGTGCTTTTGGAGAGGCCTTGCTCATAATATGTTATTCCTTCGCATAGTTGATGGAATAGACTAACATACAATAGTGCATGGTTCAAGATCAAATAAATTCTAGAGAGGATTCAAAGCACATTAAAGTTTACGGCAGAATTTTTTATAATGGGACGAGGCTACAAAAAACACTAGATGAACCGGCTAAATTGCTTGCTTCAAGATTGCCGTTCGGAATCCGTTAGCCTTAATTATTCTTTATCCTCTCTTTATTTTCCTCGGTATAGTCTTTTTCTTTGTAGTAGATCTCTATAAGATCAATTTTGTTAAGGGATTGAAAATATGCACAAATCCCCCTTGCAAGGAAAAATCCTCTCATATTGACTTTAAGGACTCGGAACTTTAGTATTCAACACTTCTACAACAAGGTACGTCTCATGCTGGATATTAAACGAATTCGTAAAGATAAAGATATACTTGAAACTCTCTTACAAAGAAAAGATCCTTCCGTTCGACTCTCCCCCGTTCTGGCTTTGGACGAAGAGATCCGATTGCTCAAAAGCGAAGCGGAAGAGCTTAAATCTTCCCGTAACGCCCTTTCAAAAGAGATCGGAGAGAAAAAACGAAATCAAGAAGACGCTTCCTCTCTGATGGAAAAAGTTGCGGGCCTGGGGGACAAAATCTCGGAACTGGACAAAAAACTCTCTTCTCTCGAAACCACCTTCACGTCGGAGCTCGCCTCAATCCCGAACGCTCCTATGGAAGGTATCAAATCTTCGCTCGATCCCAAAGACAACGTCTGTATCAAAACGAAGGAAGAAAAAAGAGTGTTCTCCTTCATCCCTAAAAACCACGTTGAACTCAACGAGTCTTTGCATCTCTTTGATTTTCCGAGAGGAGCTAAAATCGCGGGAAGCGGTTGGGTAACGTACAAGAAGATGGGTGCAAGGCTTGAATGGGCTCTTTTGCAATATATGGTAGATACGCATATAGCAAACGGATTTGAGATGTGGATGATTCCTCATCTCGTTCGACCCGAAATGATGTTCGGATCGGGCCAACTTCCCAAGTTTGAAAAACAACTGTTTAAAGTAGAAGACGAAGATTACAAATTGTATTTGATCCCGACTTCGGAAGTGGCGCTGAACGGACTGCATTTCGACGAGATTTTTGACGAAGCGGAGCTCCCGAAAAAATATATGAGCTATTCTCCTTGCTTCCGAAGAGAAGCCGGCGCTGCCGGTTCTCAGGAAAGAGGTCTTATACGAGTGCACCAATTCAATAAAGTCGAAATGTTTTGTTTCACAACTCCGGATCAAAGCGAAGAAATGTTCGAATCGATGCTTAAATCTGCGGAAAGTATTCTCGACGGGCTGAACGTTCACTACAGAAGCATGCTTCTCGTAACGGGAGATATGTCCTTTTCCGCCGCGAAAACGGTCGACGTCGAAGTATGGCTTCCCGGGCAAAACAGATATTATGAAGTATCTTCGGTATCCAACTGCACCGATTACCAAGCAAGACGTTCTCAAACGCGTTTTAAGAGAAAAGAAGAAAAACCGGAACTTGTTCACACTCTAAACGGATCCGGGCTTGCCACTTCAAGATTGATGGTCGCGATTTTGGAAAATAACCAACAAGAAGACGGTACGGTGATCATCCCTCCCGTCCTACACAAATACTTAAACGGAATTACACGATTATGCCCGACATAGAATCGTTTATCTCTTTTTTGGAAGCTTCGCCGACTTCTCACCATTGCGTTCAACAAGTCGGAACTTTTTTGTCTAAGCAAGGATTTCACTCTCTTGACGAAAAAGAAAAGTGGGTGATGAAACAAGGCGATAGCCGTTTTGTTTCAAGAGGAGGCTCGATTGCAGCATTCTCGATTCCTCAAGGCAAACCTTCCGGAATCGTTCTTCTTGCCGCGCATACCGACAGCCCTGCCCTGAAAATCAAACCGTTTCCTTTAGTCGTAAAAGAAGGTTATGCATTTTTGGAAACGGAAACCTACGGCTCTCCGATCCTCCACTCTTGGGTCGGCAGAGAACTCGCAATCGCGGGAAAAGTGTTTTGTAAAGATACCGGAGGCAATCTTAAGGAAGAGCTTATCTTCTTGAAAGAAACCCCTCTTATCATTCCCGAGCTTGCAATCCATCTCCAAAGAGACGTTAACGAAAAAGGTCCTCTAGTCAATAAACAAGATGACATGACCCCCGTGTTTTCGGTTACGGACCTCCCCGAGGGATTCACGTTCGAGTCTTTGATCAAACGATCGATCGATTGCAAGTGCGTTGTTTCTTTCGATCTGTTTTTAGTGCCGATCGAAAAACCGGGATCGCTCGGATTTGCATCCGATTGGATTGCCTCCTACAGACTTGATAACCTGGCAAGCGTTCATGCAGCAACCGTTGCTATGACCTCTTATAAATCCTCTTCCGTTTTACCTATTGCAGTCTTCTGGGATCACGAAGAGATCGGCTCGAGATCGTGGGAAGGCGCCTGCTCTACTTTTTTAAACGATACGTTATCGAGAATTCGCAGTTTTTACGAAATGAGCGAAGAGGAGTTTTTGATCCTCAAAAGGAATTCGCTCTGTCTTTCGTTGGACATGGCTCACGCGGTAAGTCCGATGCACCCCGAAAAGCATGACCCTAACCACAAACCCGTACTCGGCAAAGGTCTTACCGTAAAATATAACGCCGACCTCAAATACGCTTCCTCGGCGTCAACCGTTGCAAGAGCTCTCGGGATCGCGGAAAGAGCCAAGGTCCCTCTGCAACATTTCACGGCGAGATCGGATATGTCCTGCGGAAGTACGGTGGGTTCTTTCATCGCGTCATCCGTAGGAATTCCGACGGTAGATTTGGGGTGTCCCCAATTTTCGATGCACTCCGCACGAGAAATTATGGCAAAAGACGATTACGTAAGTTCCGTTACTTTTTTAACCGAAGCGTTAAAAGGATTGTAAAATTATGCCCCACACCCCGGAAAATCACTTTGAAGGCAAAACAGTACCCGAACATCTCAAAGATGCAAGGATCAAAGGGGCTAAGGCGGCCGCGGAGAGCCACGGGACGGAGATGTCGGGAAAGCAATCGGCTTTCGCAGACACTCTTAAAGACACCTCCCTCACTCTCGCTCTGCTGTCTCTTCTTTTATTTCCCTCACTCGGAGAAAAAAAGTCGATTGTCGCCTTGCTTCTTTTTTTTGGGGGCTGGATCATTTGGAAGACGGCAAGAAGCGCTGCCTTCGGATGGGCAAGACTTGAAAGGTTACATAGAATAGCGGAAGAGGAAAAGTGGGAGATTGAACACCACAGGGAACAAGAAAGAGAAGAGCTTTTCGAACTGTATCGGGCTAAGGGTTTCGACGGAGAGCTCTTAAGTCAAGTTGTCGACGTTCTCATGGGTGACGAGAACAAACTTCTCGAAATCATGCTCGAAGAAGAACTAGGCATTTCCCTAGAAGCCCACGAACACCCTTTGGAACAAGCTTCGGGAGCTCTATTCGGAGGCTTGGTATCGGGAGCGGTCGCTTCTTTGGGATATGTACTCTTCTCGTTTCACGGACTTACGGGAGCTCTTTTTCTTCTTTTCCTTGCAGGGGGAATATTCACCTCGAAGACGGAAAGGATCGGCGTGGTGTCTCCTCTCGTTTGGAATGCGGCGATTTTCCTTATGAGCTGCGGGATCTTGTACTTCATCGTAGAAATGACGGGTTCATGACGTACCAAAAAACTTCTCCCTATATTTTCGACGAGTTTTTTGCTTCGGGAAAAGAAGAAGCGGTTAGCCCTTTTCTTACGAAAAGCGCCCGAAAATGGAGTCGAAATCTTTCTTTAAAAGTTTCGGTAGCCTCCGCTCTTTTTCTGATCCTCTCGTTCATTTTTCATTTCTACAATATGAACCTCTCTCATACGTTTCTTCTCCCGGTTTACGTTCTCTCGGGAACCCCCGCTCTCATCAACACGATCGAAGATTGTAAAAATCTCGAGATCAACATAGACGTCTTGATGACTCTTGCAGCTCTGCTTTCGGTCATCATCGGAAGCGGGATGGAAGGGGCTTTGCTTCTCGTTCTCTTCGAGCTTTCGGGTTCGATGGAAACTTCCGTGATGCAAAAAACGAAAAGCACCCTTTCGAGTCTTCATAAACTATCTCCGACGACAGCCTACGAAGTGAAAGAAGACGGCCATTTGGTTCAACGCCCCGTGAAAGAAATTCAAGTCGGAGCCAAGATCTTGATTAAGGCGGGAGAAATTGCCCCTCTTGACGGGAAAGTTATCGAAGGGTCCTCTTTCGTTACTTTGGGTCACATTACGGGAGAGAGTCTGCCCATAGGTAAAACGATCGGTGACGAAGTGGTTGCCGGGGCAAGAAACTTGGACGGTACTCTAACTTTACAAGTTCTCCGTTCCAACCAAGATTCCACCTTAAGTAAGATCATCAACCTTATTACAAGAGCTCAAGAATCTAAACCCAAACTGCAAAAATGGATCGATGCCGTCGATAAAAAATATGCGATGACAATCATCTTGTTAACGGCATTTTTCGCGTCTTCGATTCCGTTTTTTTTCCCTTCAATCCCCTTCATCGGAATCGAAGGATCTATTTATAGAGCTCTTACGTTCTTGATTGCAGCTTCCCCTTGCGCTCTTGTGATCGGAGCTCCGACAGCTTATCTCAGTGCGATCAGCTGCTGTGCAAAAAAAGGGATTCTACTCAAAGGCGGTGCGATCCTCGATGCGCTTGCAGGATGTAAAAGCGTTGCATTTGATAAAACGGGAACGCTGACAACGGGACAGCTTCGCTGTACGAAGGTAGAGCCTCTCTCGGCAGAGGCTAAAAAAATTCCCGTCGGAGAGATCCTTGCCGTGGCGGGCTCGATCGAAAGACACGCCAAACATCCGATTGCAGAAGCAATAACAAGACTCGTACAATCGGAAAACATACCGTTTTCTCCTCTTGAACAAATAAGATCCGTTCCCGGATCCGGTATGGAAGCTTCTATTAAGGCTTCAAGCGCGATGTGCTATCTCGGCAGCAAAGCTTTCGTTCTGTCGAAAGAACCTTCTCTGGCTTGGGACTTCGATCAATTTGCAAACAGTTCCACGCAAACGTACTTCCTAAGGGGAAAAGAGCTTTTTGTATTTCACTTTGAAGACGAGGTACGAAAAGACGGAAAAGAGTTGATCGCAAGACTTCGTAAAAATTTGGATATGGAAATAGCTATTTTGACGGGCGACGAAGAAAAAAATGCACAAATCATCGCATCCGAACTGGGAATAGCGACTCTCTTTGCTCATCTCAAACCGGAAGACAAACTATCGAAAGTGGAAATGCTTTCGGAGTCAAAAGGATTAATCATGGTAGGCGACGGCGTCAACGACGCTCCCGCACTTGCAAGAGCTACGGTGGGGATCTCCATGGGAAAGATCGGCAGCGCCTCTGCGGTCGCCGCTTCCGATATCGTGTTCTTACGCGACGACATCGCTTCTTTGGATTGGCTGATTGCCAAGTCTCGTCAAACCGTGCGAATCATAAAGCAGAACCTTACCCTCGCATTTTGCGTTATTTTCCTTGTAACGACTCCGGCCCTTCTGGGATTCATCCCCCTTTGGCTTGCCGTCGTTCTTCACGAAGGGGGAACTCTGCTCGTCGGTCTGAATTCTTTAAGGCTGTTTAAAAAATAGAAATGCCGCTATTTTGTATCCAATTCCGTTAAGATTGCTGCAGCCTTTTTAAACTTTCGAACATGCAAAACTGCGTTGTACTCTTCTTTGGTGCAGCCCCGTTTTGGAGCAACCGAATTTTGATTTTTGATTTTGTCATATAGCGTTTCAAAAGCAACGGATTTCTCCTCCGTCGGCAGTAAATCTATGCAAGCCAATGCGCTGAAAAATTCTTTTTTTTCTATATGTTTTTCGCTCTTCCCTCTGATGTGCCTTAAAAAAGTTTCCCGTTTCTCTTCCACGCAACTTTCCAATTTATTGTTTGCACATTCGGGCTTCGATATCGGCAATTGATCCCGCCCAATTTCTTGATCGGAAGAGAAACTTTTGCACTCGCCCGTCTTTTTACTTGCTCCGTCGGATAAGATTGGACGAGACTCCGAAAGAAGTTTCTTTATTTGGTTGATTAAACTGTCGGCGGTAGCAATGATATGTTTCGGCTGAGACCTGAAAAATAGTGCACGAAAAAACCAATTCGCAAAATCGGCTACTTTTCCTTGTTTAGAGTTTTCATGTTTTATTTTTATGCCTTGCACGAGGTATTGCAATCCGGAAAGATCATTGCGAACGAGAGGTTCAAGACCTCCGCACTCGTTTTTCATTTCCTCTGCAAGCTTTACGATCTCACTTCCGCCTCGAAGTATCTGAAAATCGCTTAAACGACTTCGGCCGAGAGCTGTCCAAGGGTCCGTTAACAGAGGAAGGGAAAACGGTACGGGCAATCGTATTTTTCCCGTCATCATGCTCCATGTATCTGCGATAATTGAACTAAATAGCGATTTCTTAAACGCTATTCCTTCCGGGTCAAGCATAGCCGGTTGAACCGTCTTAAGCGTTTTTAAAGCTGCTTTCTCCGTTCGAAGACGTTTCTCCAACTCTCGATCCATTTTAGATGCTTCGGAATATTGTCGATAGGCCCGCTCCAGCAGCTTTTCCGGAGTAAGACCTATCCATTTATCTAAAAAGTGCATAAATACTTTCTCTGCCTCGGAGCGTATCGATATACCCCCATTTTATTAGAAAAATGTTTACTACGCATTACTTAGTCCCGGTTTTTATCACCTTTTTAACGTAAATATCCGTTTATAAAGAGGATCCTTTGCTTATTTTTTCTATCTTTTTCTTAAGAGCCGCCGAAGGGTTTATTCGGTTGAAAATAAAATGACTATACTCAATATTTACAATTTACGACCCGAGGACTATCCATGCACCATTCGAAAGACCGCTTAAAAAAAGCTCTTCAAACGGAAAACTCCAAATTCACCTTGTTTTACGACTGGCTAAACAAGCATATGTCTCCTAAGTTCTTTGAAAAAATGACTTCCGAGGACCTAGTCTCAATCACCCATAGTTTAATGGAACTTCCGCTTCATAAGTACTTTTCACACATTCGAGTGAAAGGACAAATCTTTGCTTTTTGCCTCGACGGCCCCGATACCGATCTTGCAATTTTGCAAGAACACGGAGCCGAAAGTATTAAAAATTACCAAACATTTGTATCCGATGCATCTTTTCCGGGTACGTCAAAATCTTTACGCATTGCGGTTTTAACGATCGTTCGGACGGAAAACGAAATGCACGAGCCGTTTTCCCGTACGGAAAAAGACGAGATTCGGCAAAAGCTAATCGAAAGAGACCGGAAAATCGGGAAATCGGAATTCGATTCTCTTTACGCTCTTTTGCATCCCGGGTTCGTCAAGTTTCTATCGAAAGAGCGGTGTGTTTTAGCACTCGATGCTCTTTACAGGGCAAAGACCGGCGACGAATGTCAATACGAAGCCCTTTACCGTGAAAGCTCGGAAGACGACTCCGTCCCCTCTCTTAGGATCGTTTTTGCAAGAAAAGGAGTATCGAAATACAACTTCTTATACGAACTTGCCAAAATGTTCGCAAGACACAAGCTCTCTTTAAAAAGAGTGAGTGCAACTTACGTGAATCCTTCCGATTTCGAGAGTATCCTTGTCATGTCTATCGGAGTTGAAGGAGCCGAGAGGAAAGAAACGGACCTCGATGACCTGCTGGCGGAGCTATGCACTCTCGGCAGCTTTGAGTATCTCGGAGAAATCGAAAATACTTTTGTCGACTCGGGACTCGTTCGAGGTAACATCGGGAACTTGATTAAATCGACGGCTTCTTTCATCCATCAAAATTTGGTTCACTGCGACCCTTACAGATACAGTCTTGAATACGTTACCGAGGGACTTTGCAGATATCCCGAGATCACGGTTGCTTTGACGGAAGCTTTCGAGCAAAAATTCCATCCGATCCGTTTTAACTTGACCGAGTATCAAAAAAAAACAAAAGAGATCGAAAACCTCATAAAAGAGATCGACACGGGTAACGAACCGAACGATACGAGACGTAAAAACATCTTGAAACAAGCGTTGCACTTCATAGATCACACTTTGAAAACAAACTTCTATCGAATCTCCAAAGTGTCTCTTTGTTTTAGACTCGATCCTTCGTATTTACATAAGATCCCGTCCGACATATCCGATAAATTTCCGGTTCTTCCTTATGCAATCTTTTTCATGAAAGGCTTTTATTTTGTCGGATTCCATATCAGATTCAAAGACCTCGCAAGAGGCGGTCTTCGTACCGTATTTTTAGAAAACAAAGAAGCCGTCTCCTCGGAAAAAAACGGTGTCTTTTTAGAGTGTTACGGCCTGGCTCTCAGGCAAGAAAAGAAAAATAAAGACATTCCCGAGGGCGGAGCGAAAGGGGTGATTTTTTTAGAGCCTCTTCACCATTTTGAAGAGGAGAAAAAAATCTTGAGGGATGAGCTTTTCTCTTCGGGATGCGAAGAAAAAGAAATCGAAAAAACAATAAAAAAATTTTCATCGGCGCAAAAAGCTTGCAGACTCCATGGAGCCCAAAGAGCCTACGTCGAAAGTCTTCTCACGTTAATCAACTGCAGAGTTGACGGATCGCTTAAAGCAACAAGAGTTGTCGATTATCTAAAAAAACCGGAGTACATTTATCTTGGGCCCGACGAAAATATGCATAACGAGATGATTGAATGGATTGCGAATTATTCGGTGCAAGCGGGCTATAGACCGGGGAGTGCTTTTATTTCGGGAAAACCCGGCCTGGGGATCAACCATAAAGAGTTTGGCGTTACTTCCTTGGGCGTAAACGTTTGGATGGAAGAAACGCTTCGTTATCTCGGCATCGATCCTCTTAAAGATCCGTTCAAGGTGAAAATGACGGGAGGGCCCGACGGCGACGTTGCAGGGAATCAAATGCTCAACTTACTAAGCCGTTATCCGAATACGGCAAAACTTCTTACGACGATTGACATATCGGGAGTCATTCTTGATCCGAGCGGACTCAACTTAAAAACTCTTGCAGATCTTTTTCATAAAAATCTATCCGTCAAGCATTACCCTGCCGAGGAACTGTCCGACGGAGGATTTATCCTGGACCTCACGATGAAAAAAGAAAATAAGCCCTATGATAGCTTAACCCTATGTCGTAACAAAGAACAAGGAAAGCTTAAAGAGTCGGAGCTCTCAAACAACAAAGTCAGCCATCTCTTGCGCGACGCAATCAATAAGACGGAAGCGGATGTCTTTATTCCGGGGGGAGGAAGACCCGGAACGTTAAACGAAGGAAACGTAGCGGAGTTTCTAAACGGAGCGGGAGAGCCGACCGCGAGGATCATAGTTGAGGGAGCAAATCTATACCTAACGCAAGGAGCGAGGCGATTTCTTGAAAAACTCGGCGTCTTGGTGATTAAGGACAGCTCCGCCAACAAGGGAGGGGTCATTTGCTCTTCTTTCGAGGTCGTGGCAAGCCTTTGCCTTACGGATGAGGAGTTTTTTGCCGAAAAGCCCCCTCTGATAAAAGAAATACTTTTCATTATAGAGAGTAAAGCAAAAAAAGAAGCCCTCCTTTTACTAAAAACCTACACGGAAACCGGTAAGTTTTTGACCGATATTTCCGAGGAAATATCCGATAAAATTAATACTTACACCTATGAAATTTTGGAGCGCCTGGAACCGATCGACCTGCCTTCGGATCCGACCGACCCCTTGATTCTAACGCTCTTAAGTTACCTACCTCCGCTCCTAAGAACAAAATACCCCGAAAAAGTTTTGTCGGGATTGCCTGAAATTCATAAAAAAGCGATCATTGCCTGTCATCTGGCTTCCTGCCACGTGTATGACAAAGGCCTTGACCACCCCCTTAAAATGGCCGATATACTCCCCGGCACACCGCGCCGAGAGATCACAACTAGCTAAAAACAAAATATTTAACAAATAATTCCAGCAATCGATTGGTTCGAGTGCTAATTTTTGTTGCCTTTATTTTTTGAGATTTGCTACAATCCGAAGTATCGGATCAAAATTAGTGCGAAAAACTTAAAGAGGTTGCCCCTTTGAAATCTTTTTCTTCAAAAAAACCCGGCAAGGACGAAAGGGAAAAACAGGTTCTTTTAGGACTTGTCGAACTCTATCTGAAGACCGGCAGACCGGTCGGCTCTTTGGCGTTAAAAGAACACGGATTCGACTCTTTGAGTCCCGCTACGCTGCGCAATTATTTTGCCAAACTCGAAGAATCGGGCTTTTTAAAACAGCAACACTCTTCGGGCGGAAGAATTCCGACAAGCTCGGCCTATAGAGTATACGCCGAGGCCTCTTGCGAAGGCTCATCCTTCGAGCCGAAAGAAAGAGACCGGCTCTTAAAACTTCTTGCAAAAGAAACGAGAGAAGTGAATCTTTACCTGCAAAAAGCGGCAGAAATTTTATCGGATGCCACGCAAGGAGCAATTTTTTTATCCTCTCCCCGATTTGATCAGGATTTTATTTTAGACATCAAACTCTTAAGTATCGATACCAACCGCGTTCTTTGCGTTTTGATCACCGATTTCGGAACCGTTCGCTGCGAAACCCTCCTCACCGAGAAAAAACTTAGCGCATTCAACATCAAACGAATTGAGCAATTTTTTAGATGGAAAATCACAAACCTCGGCAAACCCGCTCTCTCTCCCGAAGAGGAAGCGATCGGTGTAAAATTTTACAACGAGATTCTCCTCAGGCACATCGTTAATTACTCCTCTTTTTCTTACAGCGATATCTTGAAAACGGGTTTTTCAAAGATGCTTCAATACCCCGATTTCAACGACGCATCAAGCCTTGCAAGCGGTCTGTCCCTGTTTGAAAACGATTCGGCTCTAAGATCTTTCCTCTCGGAATGCAGCGAAAATAAAAAGCTGCAATTCTGGATAGGGGAAGACCTGCACCCGTTCTCTCCTCACGCAGGTTCGTGCTCCGTCCTCGCGATCCCCTATTATATTCAAGGTATTGCAGTCGGAGGCATCGGAGTTTTATGCCCGAGCAGAGTTCCCTACAAAAAACTGTTTGCCACCCTAAAAATAGCATCGGAAGCGATAAGCTCCTCTTTGACGAGCAGTTTGTATAAATTCAAAATCAGTTACAGACAACCTAATATTGCCGAACTAACCTACGGCAAACATACGCCTTTACTTTCAATTGAAGGTAAAACACCCGCTTTAGAAGATTCAACCCAAGAGGAAACATAATTTATGACAAATCCCGAAAACTCGCAGGATGACACATCCCTGCAGACCCCCGAAGAAGAGCTTTCCAAAGAAGCCCTCTCGGAAAAAGAACTTGCCGAAGCAAAAGATAAATACATGAGACTTCTGGCGGAATCGGAAAATACAAGAAAAAGACTCCAGAAAGAAAAAATGGACATGATGCGATTTTCCGTCGAAAACATTATAAGCGAATTCTTAATCCCTATCGATAATTTGGAAAACGCACTACTCTTTGCAGGAAAAGCCTCCGAAGAAACGGCAAACTGGGCAAAAGGCTTCCAAATGATTCTGGGACAGTTCAAAGAGGTGCTATCGAACAACGGCATCATGCCGTTTGTTTCCAAAGGCACCCTGTTTGATCCTCACTACCACGAAGCCGTCGAAACGGAATACACCGACACCGTTTCCGACGGGCTGATTTTGGAGGAGTACGTAAAGGGTTACAAAAGCAAAGAGCGAGTAATCCGTCCCTCCAGAGTAAAAGTTGCAAAAAAACCCATCTCCGAAGCGCAACCCGTTCCGGATGACACCACTCAACAAATCCAAGAAAAGGAGTAATATTATGACCCAGCCAAAAAAAAGTAGAATCATAGGAATTGACTTAGGGACAACCAACTCCTGCGTTGCGATTATGGAAGGCGGAGTTCCTAAAGTGATTGCCAACGCCGAAGGAGCGAGAACGACTCCTTCGATCGTCTCTTATAAGGGCGGAGAAAGACTCGTGGGAATCCCCGCTAAAAGACAAGCGGTGACCAATCCCGAAAGAACGGTTTACTCCGCCAAGCGCTTCATCGGACGAAAACACTCCGAAGTTGCTTCCGAGATTAAAACCGTTCCCTACAAAGTATCTCCGAACGGAAACGGCGATGCCGTATTCGAAATTGACGGACAGCTGTTGACTCCCGAAGAAGTGGGCGCTCAAGTTCTTTTAAAAATGAAAGAAACGGCAGAAGCGTATCTCGGAGAGAAAATCACCGAGGCAGTCATCACCGTTCCCGCTTACTTCAACGACTCTCAAAGACAGTCGACCAAAGACGCAGGCCGTATCGCAGGGCTTGACGTGAAGAGAATCATTCCGGAGCCGACGGCAGCCGCTCTTGCTTACGGTCTCGATAAGCAACAAGATAAAAAGATTGCCGTATTCGACCTCGGAGGAGGAACGTTTGACATTTCCGTACTCGAAATCGGAGACGGAGTCTTCGAAGTACTTTCCACTAACGGGGATACTCACCTCGGCGGAGATGACTTTGACAATGCGATCTTGCACTGGATGCTCGACGAATTCAAAAAAGATACGGGCATCGACCTTAGCAAAGATAAAATGGCGCTGCAAAGACTGCGCGATGCCGCGGAAAAAGCGAAGATCGAGCTTTCGGGAACACAGGCAACCGAAATCAACCAGCCGTTCATCACGATGGACGGATCGGGGCCGAAACACCTTGCTCTTACTCTTACAAGAGCTAAGTTCGAGAATTTGGTTCACGACCTTGTCGAAAGAACGGTCGAACCTTGCTTAAAAGCGCTCAAAGATGCTCGCGTTTCCAAAGAGCAGATCGACGAAGTGATCTTAGTGGGAGGTATGACAAGAATGCCTGCCGTTGAGAAAAAGGTAAAAGACATCTTCGGTAAAGAACCGCACAAGGGAGTTAATCCCGACGAAGTGGTTGCAATCGGAGCTGCAATTCAAGGCGCGGTACTTGCAGGAGATGTCAAAGACGTGCTTCTTCTCGACGTCATCCCTCTTACTCTCGGAATCGAGACCTACGGCGGAGTGCTCACTCCTATCGTAGAGAGAAACACAACGATCCCGACGCAGAAAAAGCAGGTCTTTTCAACTGCTGCAGATAACCAGCCCGCCGTTACGATTGTCGTCTTGCAAGGAGAGCGCAAGATGGCAAAAGACAACAAAGAGATCGGACGGTTTGACTTGACGGATATCCCTCCCGCTCCGAGAGGTGTTCCTCAAATCGAAGTATGTTTCGATATCGATGCCGACGGTATTTTACACGTGTCTGCAAAAGACGTACAAACGGGTAAAGAACAAAAGATCCGGATCGAAGCGAAATCGGGTCTGACCGAAGCTGAAATCAAACGAATGCTCAAAGATGCAGAAGAGCATGCAGACGAAGACAAAAAGAAAAAAGAAGAAGTAGAGATTCGAAACGAAGCGGATTCTTTGGTGTTCAGAGCGGAAAAAGCGCTTAAAGACTTCAAAGATAAACTCCCTGCAAATATTGTAAGCGACATCACGTCTAAAGTAGAACTCGTTAAAAAAGCGCTCGAGGGGTCGGACTCAAACGCCGTCAAGTCCGCAACCGAAGCTTTAAGCGAGCATATGCAAAAGATCGGAGAAGCAATGCAAGCGGCAGGAGCGCAGGGAGCAAATTCGGGAGCTACTCAAGCAAAGCCCGATATGCAAGAAGCGGAAGTTGAGATCTTGGATAAAGAGGAATAAAAAAAATAAAACCCCGGAAGGTTTCAAAACCTTCCGGGGTTTCTCTTAATACTCAAAAAAACTTACATTCAAGCCGGTTCAAGAGCTTTCGGCCTTCTTGTACATATAGATGTAACCCCGATTCAAACCTTCAATCAAATCCGCGTTCGAAGCTTTTGTCACTTTGCTGTCATTCGCAATGTGCCATCCCGTCTTTTCATCGTAAAGGCATGCGTAGTAATGATTCCCGGAATGCACCCCGATCGATGTAAGCCTGTAATTTTCCCGAGTTCCGTCTTCAAGAGGGAGCGTGATTGTTTCGGGCATTGCAACCGTAGTATCGATTTTGTGAGCTCTCCCGTTTTTTGAAGTAAATCGAGCGAGCTGAATCATAAAACCTTCGGGAGGATTTTCAATCGAGAATTGCTCGACTGCCGCCCTATAATAATGATACCGGCCTTTCCTGGAACAAATGGAAGGATCGGCATCTTTTTCTGCAATTGCTCTCCGGGTAAACACTCGATCCAACAACTTTTGCCCTTTAAAAGGGGTTGTGCGCTCGGGAACGGGAACGGTTAAACAGGTCATGAGCTCGGATCGTATTGAAACTCGGTTATCCGCAAGAGAAGGGCAATTTGCCTTACTCTGGGGATCGGCATTAAGCGCTACCAGCTCCGCTTCGTGCAAACGTCTCCCTTTTTTATAGAGGCGTGCTTGATTCGTGCTGAAAAAAAGCTCGGGGTGTGTTTTTTGAGAAGCGCGGGCCAGTAAAGAATCGATCAACTCTTTTGCATCCCCCATACTCTTCGGTTCGGCAGCATCCCGGGTGAGAACTCTAAGCTTGTTTAAATCAACTGTAACGTTTCCTTGTTGATACTCCTTTACGGCGTCAAGAAAGGTCTTGGAAGCTTCCAGTTCTTCAAGATCTCCGCCCGCACCCTTCTCTTTCAAATAAGCCGTGTGCGTTTCCACGATAGTATCTCGAAGAGCGGGGGTATTCATAATTATTTGAAGCGCAGTATTTATAAAACACGTATTTCCCCGATTAGCAATCCCCACAACTTTATATTCTCGTTCGGGATTGATATTTTGCATCGGTGTAATAGTGCGTAAACGGTTCGGATCGAGTTTTGTTTCTTCTCCGGGAGGTTTCGGAGGGAAAAGATATCTCGCGAGGAAATAGACTCCCAATACGGCAGCGCCTCCGAGTAAGCCAAGTTTCAAACAGTCCTGTAAGGGGGGTAGATAACTTCCTTGTATTCGGTTGTTTCCGTTAATCATACAATCACTCCTTCGGTTACGGAATTTCTTTTCCTCGTCGATTGTACCAAAACTTCGCTTTTCTTCATCCCCTCAAAGAAAACTTGACCGACTCAGGGTAAGGGCCCCCATAACGGGAAGGCAAACACCCGGAAAAAGGCGTGTTACCTCTTTATTTTTAGCGATCCCTCTCAAGAAGCCGGAGCAACGGGAGATACGCCCCTAAGTAAACACGGGGAAATTTGCTTTAAATCAACTATATGGAACAGATTAGCGTCGACATGTAAAATGAAGACGCTAAAGCGCTCAGAAAAAACGGGATACGACTCTGACAATATCTTGATACGTAAGATAAACAAAAAAGATGATAATTAAAATAACGAAAGGAAAAACAAACTTTTCCATCGTTTTCGATTTAATCGGCTTTTTGGTTACGGCCTCATAGAGAGCAAAGCATATATGTCCCCCGTCGAGGACGGGAACGGGGAGCAAATTCACAATCCCCAGATTCACGCTGATCACCGCGATCCAAAAAAGGGCTTCTTTCAAACCGAGAGTCCAGCCATACTGCATAGCTCCTACAATTCCGACGGGTCCCGACATATATTTGGGACTTAAGTAACCCGTAAAGAGCGCTTTTATGGTTTTCCAAGTCTCCGAAAACACCCCTCCGAAAAGGGTGACGGGAGACGGATTGTACAGCACTTTTCTATCCTCAAAAATCCCCCCGAGAAGAAGTCTTTTTTGATCCTCTTCGAGACCTCGTAAAGCAGCGACTTTTTCTTTAGGGTTTTTGATCTCTTCTATCTGTTTTTTTTGTTCCGAAAGAGCATTTTCTCTTTTGCTTTGAACGGAGGCGGAAAGGGGCAATGCGGAGAAAGGCTTAGGCGCGATCGGAGCCAAAAGATGTAAATTTCCGATGGAAGAAACTCTCTTATCCGTCCCGATCGAGAAGATGAGCTTTTGCACGTCCGGAAAGGAAATTCCCTTGGTGAAATCTTGATCGGCTTCTTCCCAAGCTACGGGAGGATATGGGTCTCCTCTTTCCACGATCATTTGCACACGTCTGACTTGCAATCCCGTGAGGAGATCGGCTCCCGAAGAGATCGTAACCCCGTCAACTGCAACTATCTTATCGCCGGGTTCAAGGGGGATCTCAAAATCGGAAAAACCTTTTTCAAACTGTTTTTGCTCTTTGGCCTGTTCGTTGATATAAGCGACCGCGTATTCAACCTCGGAAGAGGGAGTGACGTTGTACGGAATAAACCAAAAAGAGGAAAAATCCCCTTGCAAACCTACCTCATGAGACCAATCTTCCAATTCGGCTTTTTCCTCTTTATTCATACGAAGATCTCGGATCTGCAACCTGGGAACTCTTGTGAGAAAACGCCTGCCCGCTCGCTCCACCGTTAAAAAAGTACCGGCTCTGTTGACGACATCGGTAAGCTGTCTTCTGGAGAAAACAAGTTCCCCGTCGACCCAAATAACTCTGTCTCCCGGAAGAATACCGCTCTCTTTCACCGGGGAAGAGGCCATAAGACCGTCCGGTCTGTAGATGAGATACGTAGCGGGATTTATAATCGAAGCAACGGCAGCGTATTTTTCAAGACCTTTCAAATCCTTTCCCGGATTTACCTCGTAAGAAAACGGCGTGCTCAGATTTTCAAAGTAGTTGATTTTGTAACCGCTGATCTTTTGTACTCCGTCATCCAAAAATGCGGAGGATAAGAGCTGACTAAATCCCTCGAAGGGAAGGTTTCCGTAGCACAGGATTTCGTCACCCGGACGAACCCCCGTCTTATATAGATCGGAACGATTCTCAACCCAACCGATGTGTTTCGTGTAATCGGCAAAAGGTTTCTCTCTCCCGCCCAAAGACCATATCACACAAAAAACTAAAAAAGAAAAAACGATATTGACAACGGGGCCGGCAAGGGCGACTTTGATTCGAGCCCACGGTTTTTTCCCGTAAAATCCGTCTTCTATCTCATGAGGCTCGAGATGCCCCTTCTTTTCCATCCCCGCAATACGAACATAGCCTCCGAAAGGAATCATGCCGATTTGCCATTTCACCCCGTCCCTTTCCCACGTTTTGATCGGCTTTCCGAATCCCACGGAAAATGCCTCCACTCTCATCCCTACTTTGCGAGCCATAAAGTAATGGCCGAGTTCGTGGATAAACACAAGTAGTCCGAGACCGAGAGCGGCTAAAAGGAAATACAATAAACTATAAATCATACGAGTAAAATACCTTTTCGTTAAAACAGCGAAATCTGACGGGTCTTATTATCGACAAAATATCCTATAAGTCAATCCGTTCTTCCTACCGAGCAATCGAAGCCCCAGCGCAACTAAATAGAAAATAAAAAGAGAGGTAACAAAGAGTCCCGAAGTGGGAAGCGGCATAGTATATATCGTTAACATATGCCGAGACAACGCAACCGAGAACATACAGCAGCAGAAACTGACGGCAAAACTTAAAGCAATGATTTTCTTCATGCTCCGAGTATACAGCCCCGCGATTAAAGGAGGCCCAACTAAAAGTGCCAGAAAAAGTAGCACTCCGACTGCTCGAAACGAGGCTATTGCTCCCCCGGCCGTCAAAATCATCAACAGGTAATCCAGCCCTTTTACGGGAAGTCCGACGCTTTTGGAAAAGCCGGGATCGAATGCAACGGAGAAAAAACCGCGGAAAAAAAGAAGATACATAAAGAGCGTCACGAGAGTGAAGAGCCCCGTCTTTTCAATATCTCTAACATGTAAAGCGTCGATGTTCCCCATGATCGCTTCAACGCCGATGTGCATGTTCCTTGTAAAAACAGTCACAAGAAAAATACCGAAGGCAAACAAAGTTGTGAATACAAGACCGATACTTGCATCTTCTTGGACCCGAAAACGGTGTTTTAAAAACTGCGTCGATACGGTGGTGATGAGTCCCGTGATTAGAGCTCCTACCCAAAGGGTTTTTACGGAGTCGAGAGAAACGGAGAAAACGGAAGAACCCGAAAGAGAACGTAAAATTAAAAAAGCAATTACGATTCCGACAAGCAACGTGTGACTGAGAGCGTTTGCAACCATGGTCATTTGCTTGGCTACCAGAAAGGAACCGAGAAAAGCCAAAGCAAGAGAGAGAAGAAGGAGAACGATACACTGAATTTCATCGGAAACGAGCGTCACCGCACCCCCCTTGAAAAATAGATAGATCCTTTGGAGCAAAGTAGCAAAAAAACCGAAAAAATCCCGACCCGTATAGGGATTAACGGCAAATTGAATCATAAATTACCTTCTTCTCTTAAAAAAGCGGCTATCTGACTTGCACTCTTGTAATCCGCTTTACCCCCTTGTTGGAGTCCGTTGAGATAGACGCCGAATAATCGCTCAAGGCGGATGATTTCCTTCGCTTTCAAAGCTCCCTCTTCCGAGAGCCAGTAGTAAGACCCTCTCCGCTCCATCCATCTGTTTTGCCGGGCTCTTTGCAGTAAAAAAAACGTAAACGGAACATTTCTGCGGATCAAACGGGCCGCCTCTTTGCAAGTAATCTCCCTGCCCTCCGGAAAAGCTTTGAGTACATCTTCTATATAACAAACAAAAGGCACCTTTCTTTTTTTACGTTCTTTGAAAGATAAGATGAGAAAACAAAACACGGATCCCAGCAAAACAATCATCGGTCCCGTAGGAAATACAAGATTGCCCGCAAAGAACCTTACGGAAAGAAGGACCGATAAGTAATTGCCGAAAAAGCCCGCAAAGGCTCCGATTAACCCCGCAATCCAAAACATAAGAGGAAGCCTGTGCGTCAGCTTTCTTGCGCTGAGAGCGGGAGCAATTAACATACCGGAGAGCAAAACGACTCCCACGCTTTTCATAGCAACAATCACCGCAAGAATGAGTAAAAAGAAAAAAAAACGCTCAAATTTTTTGACGGAAAAGCCGACGGCCGAAGCAAAGGTCCCATCGAAATACACGAGACGAAGAGGGTGATAAAAAACGGTAACGAAGAAAACCGTGCTTAAAAAAAGCGCTCCGTAGATCCAGATGTACAAATCGGTCATCGTTGCCGCTTGGCCGTATAAAAACGTTTGTATCTGTCTAAACCAAACGGGGTGGGTGTTTTGCATTCTGCCTGCCAAAAGCACTCCGACGCCGAAAAACGAAGAGAGAACGAAACAAAGAGCCGCATCATTTTTGACCCGGAATCGATTTTGTAATACCTGGAGTAAAAAAACCGCAACAACGGAGGCTATAAAAGCTCCTCCGAGAAGAAAACAAAACAGAGCAGGCTCAAAAAAACTCGGAAGAGCGCTGCAAAGAAAAGCCCCTAAAATAAGTCCCGGATACGTGGCATGAGAAAGCGTTTCTCCCACTAAAGATCTTCTTCGAATGAAGACGATCACGCCGATTATGGAAGAAGCGGTGCACATCAACATACTTCCGATTGTCGGCCCCCGTAAAATAGGATCGGTAAAAAATTCAAGCCATCCGTATGTCATAAGATATCTTTCGTATCTTCAAAAAAAGAAAAGTGCTCCCCGTAAGTTTTAAGCAGATTTTCCCGAACGAATATCTCTTCGATGGGTCCCGACGCCACAAGGGCGGTGCTCAAAAGCACACCGTAATCGAAATACCGACTGACCGAGTACAAGTCGTGGTGAACCAAAACGATCGTCTTCCCCTCCGTTTGCAACTTCTTTAAAAGGGTGACGATCGTTTTTTCCGTTGCAAGATCCACGCCGGAAAAAGGTTCGTCCATGAGATATATCTCGGGTTGTTGCACGAGAGCTCTTGCTAAAAAAACTTTTTGCTGCTGTCCGCCGGAAAGCTCGCCGATTTGTCTGTCCGCGAGAGAAGTCAGACCGAGATCGCTCATCGCTTGATCGATCAGTTGTCTATCTTCTTTTCCGATTCTCTTGAACAGCCCCTTTCTTCCGAAACAGCCCATGGAGACAACGTCGAATACGCTTACGGGAAAGTCCCAATCAACGGTGCTTCTCTGAGGGACGTAAGCAATTTGCCTTCCGACTTTCTTATAAGGCTTACCGAGGCATTTAATTCTCCCGGAAAATGGGGTAAGAAGACCCGTAACGGCTTTGAGAAGAGTACTCTTTCCCCCCCCGTTCGGTCCCAGAATCGCAACCATTTTCCCCTTGGGAATCTTTAAATCGATCTGCCAAAGAACGGGCGATGCATCGTAAGTGACGCTTAACCTTTCTATCTCGATGGCATAATTACCCGACATTCCATTCTCCTGAAAAACACTCATTTTGTTCGAAAACCAAAAAAAACAACAGAAGAATTATCCGGACGAGCCCCCGATTTCCGAGGAGTATTTTAAGATACCGTGTAAGATCGTCGATAAATTGCTCGAGGACAGGGACTGTAATGAGTGATATTCAAGCTCCTATTAACACCCCCCTTCCTTCATGAAGGGGGTGTTAATATAAACACTTTATATTAAACGACACGAAGTTAAAACTTTTCTTGTGCGACACATAAAGCGCCTGTTAAAAGCACCAACGCAAAGCTTCTTTCTTTTAGGCCTTCGGGACACCCGAAAAACTACGTGGATAAAAGATCACTACCCGGGTGCGGTTTGGATCGATCCCCTTTTCCCTCATGAAGTCAGCTTTTATGGAGCCAAGTCGGAACGTCTTATCGGCGCGGCGGAAGGGGCAGGGGATAACACAACGATTGTCATCGATGAAATTCAAAAAATCCCCGAACTACTTTCCGTTGTGCATCATCTTATAGAACGGAAGCGAGGGGTATCAATTCATCCTAACCGGTTCATCTGCGAGAAAACTTACGCGGTCAGGCGTTGACTTGCCGGCCGGCAGAGCTCTTCTTTCATTGCTGCTGAAATGGGATCGTCATTTTCGCCGGAAAAAGCCTTAGAAATTGGCATGCTTCCGTTAGCTTGGGATAACACCTCTCCCGAAGCAGTCTTAACAACCTACACGGCATTGTATCTAAAAGAGGAAATCCAAGCTGAAGGATTGGTAAGAAATGCGGGAGATTTCGCCGGATTTTTGGAAGTCATGAGTTTTTCTCATGGGTCTTTACTCGATTTGAATACTATTTCCTCCGAGTGCAATTTTAGTCGATCGACAGTATCTAACTACTTACAGATTTTAGAGGATATGCTCCTTACTTATACCTTGAATGTTTTTACAAAGAAAGCAAAGAGAGCCTTGACTTCCCATCCAAAATTCTATCTTTTTGATGCAGGAGTATTTCAAGCGCTTCGCCCGGGAGGCCCATTGGAGAGGCCGGAAGAGATTAATGGAGCTGCTTTGGAGGGATTGGTAGCCCAACATCTTAAAGCGCGGATAGATGATCGGCAGTCAGATTATGAATTAACTTTCCGGCGTACACGCGGCGGATCGGAAGTCGATTTTGTTCTCTACGGGAAAGATTGTTTTATTGCTTTCGAAGTGAAAAATGGGGATGCAGTTTCTCGGAACGACCTTTCCGGATTGAAAGCATTTAAAGACGACTATCCCGAAGCGAAACTCTTTCTTCTCTATCGAGGTCACGGAAGCTTGATGCAGGATGAAGTCCTCTGCGTTCCGGTACAAGAGTTTCTGCTGAATGTTTTACCTTCTTTGCCATCTTCATAACCCGCCTTCCCATTCTTTAAGTAGAATACGGCCGTTGGATTCGATCATTGCAAGGTAGGATTCCGCTTCCCCCATACAATCTCCGTATAAATGATCGGAAGAAAAGCGAACGGGGATTTTCTTCTCTTTGCAAGCAAATACAATTTTTTTCAAAGAGTCTCGGCTTACATTCGACTCGGGAAAAACAACTTCCACGCGATATTTCTCAAGATAGTCAATAATTTTCTGCAGCTGCATCACCCCTATCTGTCCTTCGGGAGCAAGTCCCTCCGGAGCCGCAACCCTTTTTCTCCAAACATCTTCCGCCAGCTCTTTTTCTTCGGCAAGATAGCTTCTCGTGAAGTAGGCAAATGCATCGTGGCTTGTGACAAGGTATCTTTTTTCTTCGGGAACGGCCTTAAACCGACTTTTCAATTCCTCGTGAAAGGCGAGCATTTTTTGTTCCAAAAGTGCTCCCTTTTCCTTATAATACTCGGCTCCCTCGGGGTCCGCCTTCGATAAAGCGTCCACTACGGGATCGATAATCTTTGCCCAGAGAGAAACATCCATCCAAATATGGGGATCGAAATTCCCCTCTTCAAATAGGATATACTCGGGATATTTCGCAAAGACGTAGTCCCCGAGAGCTACGGAAGCGGGGTGTGTCGAAAGCTTATATGTAAGACCCGCACCGTGCTCCAGTTGAAGTCCGTTGAAAAAAACCACGTCGGCGGAATCGATTTTCTCGTCGTCTCCCTTCATCGGCTCATACCCGTGAGGATCGATACCTCCGCGAATCAAAGCCGAAGAAGACACTCTCTCCCCTCCCACCTGCCGAACAATGTCGTCGATCATCGCAGTCGTCGAAAGAACGGTAACCCGCTTTTTCTCGTCGATTCCCTTTACTTGTTTTGCAGGAGAAAAGCAGAAGACCGCTCCGATCGCCCCTAAAAATAGAACTAAAAATACTTTTCTCAAATGTCCTCCAAAGACAACTTTCTAAGTAACGAAAAAGGATAAATCCCGAGGCTGCAACCGGTCAAAAAATCGACCCTCAAAGCATAACTGCCGACGCTTTCGACCCGTGATGCTCTTACTTCTTCGGAAACAAAAGGGCGAGAAGCCCCGCAAGCGGTACAAGGGCAATTTTTTTGCAGATCCGAAAGTTTGAGCACGCTCCGTTTTTCATCGGTCCACGTGATTGCAAAATTCAGATTATCCAGCCGGGTCAGCTCCTTAACCATAACAAACATCTCTTATATCTCCTTCCAGACGAGCTCGAATTGCTTTGCACATCGTCCCCGGAAAGATTCCATTGCAAAAATATTTGTTTGCAACTTCTTCCAAGTTTCTCGAATTTCTTGCCCGCAAACGGAATCTTTATGCGTCTCTAAAAAATCCTCCCCCAAATCCGCAGAAGCACAAAGGGCGGGATCCAAAGAGATATCCCCTAAAAAGGGAATTCCGAAAAACTCCGCAACTCTCTCTCCCCCCCCTTTTCCGAACAGATAATGTTTTTTGTCAGTGCCGGTGTGCGCAAAATACGCCATATTCTGAACGACACCGAGTATCGGAACGTTCATTTGGTGAAACATATCCGCAGCTTTTTTCACATCGGCAACGGAAATTTCTTGCGGCGTCGTCACTAAAAGCGCCCCTCCGAAAGAAATGTTTTGCATGAGAGTCAGTTGGATATCCCCCGTTCCCGGCGGAAAATCCACAAATAAGAAATCAAGCTCTCCCCAAACAATATCTTGTATGCACTGCATAATTAAACCGTTTATTACGGGAGCTCGAACGCTCATCGATTCCTCTTCGGGCCTCACATGAGATATAGAGAACACTTTAATACCGCGGCTTACGCCCGGAAAAAAACCGTCTCCGCCTTCTTCTTTTCGCAAAGGGACATCAAGCGGCATCATGCGCCCGACGGAAGGGCCGTAAAGATCTGCATCTAAAAGGCCAACTTCATACCCCCCTTCTTTTGCGGCGGTTGCCATGTTGACCGCAAGGGAAGATTTTCCAACCCCGCCTTTCCCTGCCGCGACGGCAATAACGAAGCGAATAAAAGATTTTTTTTTATTCATCGAAGCTTATTTCCCGTATTTCAACTAACAATTGTATCCGTTTTCTAGTTAGACATCAAAGAATTTATTCCTCCAATTATCCCTTCTCCTAACGGATTTAAGATAAAAATCGATATTTTGTCACAATTTGTTGCACAAAAAAAGAATAGTTAATAGAATTCAGCAAAAGATTAAAACAAGAAAGCCTGACTTACTCTTTAACAAGAAATGAAAATAGCGAAATTAAAACGCTACAACAAAGGTCGGCACATTGTTTTAGTAAAAAAGTCACATTAAAAACAACGGAATTACATACCTTATCATGGTTTGTAAATCTGCAACTAAAAAAGGAATTTTTCACATGGAAGCGACGGAATCCAAGACAAAAAATTTTAAAGAAATTGAGGATGTCATTGTGAAAGCGATTAAAAAAGTTAACGGAAGAAAAGAGAACGATCTTTGCAAATACATTCCGATGACTTCCGGCGGATACATGCACCACTTCACTTTGAAAAAAATGAAGAATAGACACCCCGGAGAGTTAAGCACTCTTTTGGAGAAATTCATCATAAACACCGAAAAACCTTCGGCCGTCGCTCCTAAGCAAAGAGCTGCAAGAGGATCCAGAAAGAAAAGAGACCAATACGTCTTCTCCCGCACGCAACTCGAAAAAGTGATTAGCTGCGCAAGAACCGCAGGGAATAAAGAAATTATTAACATGCTTTCTCCCAAAAGATCTCTTGCAACTTGCAAAAGAGAACTTATTTCTTCGATCAGACAAGGTAAAGTGGAACCCGAACTGTGGAACGCTTACACCGAATCCTGTCAAGGGATGGAAGGAAATAATTCCGAATCTAACGCGTAAAATTAAGTAAAATAAATTTTACGATAAGTATAAGCCCTCTAATTCCAAGAGGGCTTTTTTATTACACCGGAGAAAAATTTGTTTAATGATTTAACGGGTAAAATAAAAACTCTTTTTTGAAAATTACCTCTTACAATTTTTGTTCAAAGATGGTATACTCCCCCGTTATGAGTTATTCCTGCTTGCAAGCAGGAGATCAAAAAAAATGCAATTTTAAATTTTAGGATGAAAAACTATGTCAGACCCGACTTCCAGCGATTTTAAAGGACTAAGAGGGATGTTATGGCCCATTCACGGCTTCGAATTGAAGAAGTTCCTGCCGATGGGCATAATGATGATGTGTATCTTGTTCAATTATACAATTCTACGAGACACGAAAGACACCCTCGTTGTGAATTCCCCGGGCGGCGGAGCCGAGTGCTTGTCGTTCCTTAAATTATACGGAGTAACGCCTTGCGCGATTCTCTTTATGATTATTTTCGTAAAACTCGCAAACGTTTTCTCAAAAGAGAAGCTGTTCTACGCAATCGTAGTGCCTTTCCTGGCGTTTTTTGCCATATTCGGATTTGTCATCTATCCTTGCAAAGAACTTTTGCACATGAGTTTGCCTACAATTCAAAGCTATCAAGCAGCTCTTCCGAACCTCCACTGGTTTATCCCCGTTATCGGAAACTGGAGCTTTAGCGTTTTCTACATCCTGTCCGAGCTCTGGGGCAGCGTGGTATTATCGATGCTCTTCTGGCAGTTTGCGAACCAAATCACAAAAATCAACGAAGCGAAGCGTTTCTACGGTCTGTTCGGTATGGTGGGAAATCTCGGTCTTATTCTTTCGGGCCCCACTATTATCGCTTGCGCGCAGTACGCAAAAACTCTTCCCGTTGAAGCTAATCCTTTTGCAACCAACCTTAAGCTTCTGATGGGAGCGGTTACGGTTTCGGGGGCGATTGTGATTGCAACGTATCGCTGGATGAACAAAAACGTTCTTACCGATCCTAAACTATACTCTCCGGATCAAGTAGCTAAGAAAAAAGAGAAAGCAAAACTTTCCATCGGCGAAAGCTTCAGCTACATCTTGAAAAACCCCTACCTCGGTATGATTGCCGTTTTAGTTCTTTCTTACGGGGTTGCGATCAACCTGGTAGAAGGTGTCTGGAAAGGACAAATTAAGATCGCATTCCCCGACATGAACGACTACAACATGTTTATGGGTAAGTTCTCCACATACACGGGACTTATCACGGTTCTCCTTATGATTGTCGGAAACAACATCCTAAGACGTTTAAGCTGGGCAAAAGCAGCGGTTATCACACCTATTATGGTTCTTGTAACTTCTTGCATATTCTTCTTCGTCGTTTGGAGCGGTTCCAAGAGTTCCCCTTTTGCTCCCCTCATGGGAACAACCGTTGTTATGGTAGCAGTAGTTGCAGGTCTTATACAAAACATCCTTTCCAAAGGAACGAAGTATTCCCTGTTTGACTCCACTAAACAGATGGCGTACATTCCTTTAGATCAAGAAGCTAAGACAAAAGGGCAAGCTGCGGTGGAAGTGATCGGCGGAAGAGCCGGTAAGTCCGGCGGAGCTGCCGTTCAATCGACGCTGCTTGCCGTGATCGGCGGAAGCGTTTCCTTGGCAAGCTTGGCGTACATCCTCGGGCCTTTGGTCATTATCATCTGCCTAATATGGACGTTCTCGGTGTTCGGATTAAGCAAGAGATTTACCGCTCTTGTCGAGTCGAACAAAGCCAAAGAGGGCGCCCCTCAAGCTCAGACTACGTAAGATTTGTTAACTTTAAGCCCCCTATCCCTAATATAGGGGGCTTTTTTCATCTACAATTAAGCAATAAAACTTACCTTCTTTAATATCCTTTATTTGACTTTTATAAATAAATAATTTACATTTAGATTAATCGGGATAGTTAATACGCGGAGCAAGCTCCCCTTTCCGAAAAGGCTTTTATGAACATATATTTCGAGATTACCTATGAGTAACGTAAACAACAACCCCAACCCGGTCTCTCCTCAACACCCTCTCCCCGGCACCGGCAACCCCGCAAACGAGCCCCCGGGAGCTACAAACCAAGTTAATATAATCCCTCTTCCCGCAACTCCAATCCCACAAACCCCGCCGGCAGGGTTAGGTACAAACCACGAGGTTACCGTAATCACTCCAAGTACGGGTGAAGCCTCCCCTCCCTTAAGACAACGACGTCGGTTATTACCTAATATCAACCGCGAAGAGCTAAGTCAGACAACTCTTTTCACGGACCCTCCGATCGGTAACCCCCCGACGCCCCCCCCGGACTCAAATTCATCGAACGGTTAACCGCTCCCCCTTCTTACACCGGCCGCGCCCTTTCGGTAACTCTTTCCTTACCCTTGAATTCAATGTAAAAATCAAGTACGCTCCTCCCCATTCTCTACAAGACACTCCCAAGGCTCTTTCATGTTCAAGTACGATATTAAAAAAATCAGAAACTTCTCCATCATCGCCCACATTGACCACGGTAAATCGACCATCGCCGACAGACTTCTCGAGATCACCAATACCGTATCGGCACGAGAGATGCAGGAGCAAGTTCTCGATGCCATGGATCTTGAAAGAGAAAGAGGGATTACGATCAAAGCCCACCCGGTATCGATGGAGTATACCGGCGAAGACGGAACGTCTTATCTCATCAACTTCATCGACACTCCGGGACACGTGGACTTTTCTTACGAGGTCTCCCGATCCCTTTCGGCCTGCGAAGGCGCTCTTTTGGTGATCGACGCCGTTCAAGGAGTGCAAGCACAAACGCTCGCAAACGTTCACTTAGCTCTCGATCGAGGGCTTGAGATCGTTCCGATTATTAATAAGATCGATTTGCCGTCGGCCGACCCCGAGTCCGCCAAACAACAGATCGAAGACGTGATCGGACTCGACGCAACGAATGCCGTTTTATGCTCGGGAAAAACGGGAATCGGTATTAAAGAGATCCTCGAAAGAATCTTACTTGACGTTCCCGCCCCGAAAGAACCTACCGAAACCGCACTCAAAGCCTTGATCTTCGACTCCCACTACGACGTCTACAGAGGGATTTTAGTCTACATAAGAGTCATGAGCGGAGAGATTACGAAAAAAACGCAGATCAAAATGCTTGCCACCTCAAAAGTGTTTGAAGTGCAAGAAACGGGAATCTTCTCCCCCAACCAAAAACCCGTCGAAAGACTGCGCCCCGGCGAAGTGGGGTACATCTTAGCAAACATTAAAAACACGGCCGACGTAAAGATCGGCGATACCCTCACCACCGCATTGAACGGAGCAACCGAACCTCTTCCGGGTTTCAAAGTGATCGCACCCGTGGTATTTGCAGGAATCTACCCCGTCGACTCTTCCGACTTCGAAGCGGTGAGAGATGCGCTCGTAAGACTGCAGCTCAACGATTCCGCTTTGCATGTCGAACAAGAGAGCAGCTTGGCTCTCGGATTCGGATTCAGATGCGGCTTTTTAGGACTGCTCCACCTCGAAATCGTCTTCGAGCGTTTGCAAAGAGAGTTCGACCTCGACATCATCACAACGGCTCCGAGCGTTGTGTATAAATTCACCCTTTCGGACGGCAAACAAATCGACATCGACAACGTGGCGCATTACCCCGATCCGACCGGTATCGAATCGGTTGAAGAACCTTGGGTCAAATGCCACATCATGATCCCCTCCGATTACCTCGGAGCGATTATGAGCCTCGGGATGGAGAAAAGAGGATTTCTCGATAAAACGGAAACGATCGACGGCAAGCGCCTCTTACTCACCTACAGATTCCCGATGAACGAGATCATCACCGACTTCAACGACAAACTCAAATCGATCACAAGAGGTTACGGCTCTTTCGACTACGAGTTTGATTCCTATGAAGAGAGCGACATCGTCAAGCTTGAGATACGAGTGAACGAAGAACCCGTCGATGCCTTCTCTTGCCTCGTCCACCGCTCAAAAGCGGAGAGCAAAGGCAGAGCGATCTGTAAAAAACTTACCGAAGTAATTCCGATGCAGCAATTTAAAGTACCAATTCAAGCTGCTATCGGCGGAAAGATCATCGGAAGAGAGACTATCAAAGCCCTTACTAAGAACGTAACTGCGAAATGCTACGGGGGAGACATTACCCGAAAACGAAAACTTTGGGAAAAACAGAAAAAGGGTAAGAAGAAAATGAAAGAGATCGGCAAGGTCAATATCCCCCAGTCTGCTTTTATGGAAGTTCTTAAAGCCGAAGAAGGTTCTTAATTAATTAAAATTAAAACTAATTTCCCTAATGTTTATTAATATTAGAATTGTTTATTATAAAGAAATAAACAGAATTATATATTAACTAAATATTAGGAGAATCTCATGAGAATAGAACCTAAGGTTACGGCCGAAAGCGTTACCGAACAAATAGACGCACTTCAAAAACAAGCGGACAATTTCTTGTTTGGTATTCATTCAAAACTCAAAAATCTCCAAAATCAAATTGCAAACTTAGGAAGTTTGAGTCCGGATGATAAAGCTAACATAACAGAAAAATTAGATACTTTATCGAATCACATAAATAAAAACGCCAATACAGTTGCAAAATACGTATCGGGTTTCTTTCGAGGTATCACAGGCCACGGTTTTAAAAGCGCGCATACGCAAATTATAGAGAACGTAGGTAAGATTAAAGGTGATTTAGATGCTGAAAACTCACAATCCGGAAGACAACTTTCTTCGAAAACTAACCCAATTGAGAATTTGGCAACCGATACGCAGACCAATGCAGATGAAACTGTTTTAGAAAGAAGTCTCACAACGTCGGAACAAAAAACTTCACTCCAAAAAGTAAAAAAGAGTATGTTGCAAAAAAGTCCCACCCAAACGACACCTCTTTTGGAATCTAAAATTATTGGAAAAGATCAAAGAAACTCTAAAGGTCCTTTTGAAACTAAAATTAATAAAGAAGCTGTATTGAATATGCAAATTATAAAACGAAAAACTGCAGAATTAAACAAAAGAATTAAGGAAATCGATTCGAAATTAAAAGAACTTGAACCCACCTTGAGAAATTCCAGTAGTACCAAAACAGAGACAACTCGCGTTCAGAACGAGGTGAATGCTCTTAACATGGAGAAAGGCGAGAAAATGGCGACAGTAAGAGATTTGAAGGAAAAACTTGAATCTCTCAAGAAAAAGTAAATAGAAGCAGAACCATCCCGATGTCAAAGCCTCGGGGAGACTCTTTTTATGAACACTATTTCCATATTGCGGGATATTATAGAGAGTTAAAATTATAAATAAGCAGAATTGGTGTAAGCAACCCCCCTAAATTAACAGGGATATATGAACGTAAACGAAAATAATCCTGAACTCATACGCGTTCAAAATAATATAGCGAATCTTGAAAAAAGGGTTGAAAAGTCCCCCACGCTTCTTTTCGTTCATTCGGAAATCAAAAAGATCGGGAAGGAGATTGGTGGATTGAACAGACCCGATCGAGCGGCAGCAAACGATCGATTAAAGATTTTATCAACCCTAATAGATAAAAATGCCAACACGGTCACCGGGAAAGTTGCAAGAGCGGTATCGGCCCTTTTTCGAACAATCACTCTTCAAGGTTTTTTTGAAAGCGCTCATACGCAAATTAAACGAGAAATAGACAAAATTGAAAAGATTCTTCCTCCCGAAAATACTCAAAAAACAACTCCTCAAAAACCGGCTACCTTTCAATCGATCGCAGGCAAACTCTTCAGCATACTAGGGAGCAACCCCCCGATCGAGGAAAGCGCACTATCCGACATAACCACCTCGCTGAAAAAATCTTCCGCTTCTTTTACCGAAACCGAAGCCAAACAACTGAAAGATTTTTGTGACTACATTGCCATTAAAGACCCGAATATCTCCGAACAAACTAATCAACTAAAAGAGGCAATCAACGAGAAAATACCGACTTCGACTAAGAATCCGGTTGTTCAAGTTTCTTCAAAACCCGTACCCCAAAAAAAGGAAGTTACCTTCGACCGGATTAAGACATCCATCAATAATATTCCAGAAAACCTTAGCCCGACCTTTAGCATAAAGAAAATAACAAAAGCTATCCATGATTCCTCCGTTTCCTTTACTTGGGAAGAAGCTCAAGAACTCAATACTATTTGTGAGAAAATTAATGACAAAATTAAAGTGCATAATCCGGTGATCTATCTAGTAATTGACCTTCTTAAAGAAGAAATTAAATTGAAAACAGTCGGTACGATTAGCGGGGAGAGTTCGAAAGCGCGTCCACAATCGAACACCGTTACGGGAGCAACCGGGCCTCAAGCCTCGAAAGTTACGGGAGCCGGCTCTTTCACACAAATCGCCGCACCGATACGCCCTCAAGAGGAGGAAACACCTTTCCGGAAATACCAAAAAGCAATTCGAGATAGCGGTATGGATAAGGTGTTACAAAGAGCAATATTCCGAGAAATGACGGAAAATCCGAAATTTAATCCAAGTGAGAGTGAGAAAGTTATGGAAGAGATTTTCTCCGCTGCTTTATTTAAGCTCTATAATAAGGCCCTGAAAGAGGCGCTGAACGTAAAAGATCTTAATTCGGTTAATGTTAACGGAGATCCCGTAAAATGGGCGATCACCCGGGCTATTTTGCCCGTTCAGGATAAGATAGAGATATATAAAACGGTCTTGACGGAGATAAAAAAAACCGCAGCCCTGCCCAAAAACTCAAGAACAAGTTACTGGAAAGACTCAATCCAAATCGTAATCGATGTACTGAACAAAGCACACACGGAAAACCCATCTCGCCTGCAGCAAATCCAATACGGATTTAAACTGGGTGAGTGCTTTGCAGCTTTAAAAGGCCTTAAGAAAGATCTAACCGAGCCTCCAAAAGCATTTACTGCAATCTTTACAAACCCTCAAATCTCGCTTCAAGAAAAAGACAATATAATTTTGGCTTCTCAAGGGATACAAACCACTTGCCAAGACTTTGGTGATTTTAAAAAACAAGCAATCCTTCTTGCCATGAATGGCTCTTGTTCAAACTTTCTCCAATCCAAACAAAAAAACAGCTCTCTCCAACTTACGACTGAAATATTTAAGGATGTCCTAACCGGATGGGTAAAATATGCGAATAAAGTAATCGGTTCTTAAGAGAAGAGGATAAACAACCGCCAAAGTGCCCTTTTTTCAAAGCTCCGGGGCTCGGAAGCTTTCCTTAAGAGAAGGAACCTAACACATTAAAACACACAATTTTATTATTTCAATTATTTTTTAAAAATTAATTTAATTAAAAAAATAAAATTAAATGTTAATATAAGTTAAAAAGAATAATATAAAATTTTATTTAGGCTAATTATGGCAATAACACCAACTACTCCCCAGAAATTGCAGGGTCTGGCATCGAAGCTAAACCCCTCCGCAATACTATTTGGCTCGTATAACGTGCACTCAACCCTTAAAAAACTAGGAACGGAAATACGGACATTAGATGGAAAAACTACAATTCAAACACTCAAACAACTGCACCATATAGAAGCCTCCATAGATAAAAGCTCGACAACGCTAAAAGGTCAAATCGCTCGAACGATTTCGGCGTTCGGTCGAGGTATTTTGGGGCAAGGGTTTGTAAGTGCTCACGAAACTATTAAAAAAGAACTGGCAGTCCTCAAAAGCAGCACCCCCGCAGATAAAATCACCAATACAGCACTGAAATCCCAATTCGCGGAAACCTGGAAAACCCTCGCGGGACCCATTCCAACGAATAAAGACCAAGATGCATTTAAAAATTACTCGGCCATAGAAAAGATTTTCGATGAAAAAACTAAACTAAACCCCTCGGAAAAACTGAATATACTTCTATTCATCGAAGAAACTTTAGACAAGGTATCTTCAAAAGAGCAACAACAAAACAAGGAAGTGTTTACTGCAATTTTGTCGCATTTAAGAGGAGACCGCTCTCATAGAAGCGGTGGAAATTTCGATCCTAAACTGGTTACTTTAGAAAGCTTGTCCAATTCTATAAAGAATGCGTTAAATAAGGAGCAAGCAGAGACGTTCCCGGCAAAGATAGGATCAAACTTAGAAAAAATTATAACCGCTAAAACAAACTGGCCTTCTCATCTGAGTAAAGCTTCCAGAGAGGACATAACCAAAGAGTTGGATACAATCCTCTCTCAGTATAAATCTTCTCCGAAACTCTCGGAAACTCCTAACTCGGTAAGTACTGTCGTTCAAAAATCGGAAGCTGCAGCAAGCACCGTTTCGGTCTCCCCCAGTTCGCTCCCCGCTCAAACTCCAGCACAAAAGAGTTACGTTGAATTCCTGCAAGAAAATAATAGAGCCACTGACCCAACCTCTCTAGCTAACGATAATCTGCACAAAATCCTCTCGACTCCCGGCCTTTCTACTAAAGAAGGAAATAAATTGGTCGAAGATTTTAAAATAGTAGTTTCCGGCTACCTAAGTCGCACAGCCGGGATCGGCGCTGTCCTCCCTAATTTGACTGATTTGGAAAATACAAAAGCATTTTTTGAATTAGCAAAAGTAGGCATAAAACTCAGGACCTCTTACTTCAAAGCTAGGGATAAAGCATCATTTCTATCGTCCCATCAGAAAGGAACTGCTTCTGATAACATCTCAAGAATATTGATAAATCCGCGTATCGATTTTGAATCTAAAGAAAAGATATATAATTATTGCAAGAAAGCTCTCGATCTTATACAGACCGAAAAAGGGGTATCGAACGACGAAAAAAAGGAATTTTGGGATAAAATTTCTGATGGGATCGGTAAGTTATCAACCGAAGAACAGCAAATTCCGGAAAATGTCCGTAAAATAATTAAGAAAGTACTAGGAGTCGATCCGGGTTCTTGGTTCTTATAAGAGAAAGAATCTCTTTCCGTTTAACTTAAGTCGAAAACGGGAGGCCCAAAAGGCTCCCGTTTTCGACTTTTGAGCATTTCAATATAAAAAAATCGATTGTAACAAATTTTCCCCTAAATTTTTCGTAACTTTTTTTCACTAAGTTGAAAAGATCCATTTACAACAAACCAAAAAGTATTTTAGGATGCCAACATGTCTAGTGTTTTTTTTGCAGCATGCGACAATAGTAATAATAGGGTTTTGTGTCTATGAAAAGGATGTTTTCACAATCTCGCTACGGTCTGGCGTCGAGCGTAGCTCTGGGTCTTTCCCTACTCCATTTATCCGGATATGCAGCCGATGCAAAAGAGGCTGCTGCTCAGACTGACGGAAAAATAGCTAAACCGTTGGAAGAGTACTCGTTAAAGCATACGGTTAACTTCAATAACGTCTCGGTTACGGAAGTGATCAGGTTCGTCAGTAAACTCACGGGCTATAATTTCGTATTTTTACAAGACGATCTAAACTTTAACGTGACCATCGTCTCGGAAGAGCCGATGTCCATGAGAAACATCACTTCGGCTCTGATTCAAGTACTTAGAGTTCACGGACTAAAACTGCTTGAAGAAGATAACAACTTCATCGTGACGAAGCTCGATAACCCCGTAAACCAAATCTCCGATATCATCTCGACCGATATGCCGGGTTCCGATGGGACGGAATCCCCGATCGTTACAAAAATCTTCCGGATAAAAAATGCTTCTTTGGAAACACTGATCAAAGTCTTGAAGCCGATGGTATCGGCTGCATCGCTTGTGGAAGCAGTTCCCCAGACAAGACAGCTCATCATCACCGACATCTCGATGAACGTAGATAAAATCACCTCCCTTATCGGAATGCTCGACATTCCTTATTCAAACTTGCAAGTGGAGTCTTACGGCATTAAAAACATGGGAGCAGATCAGATCATCTCTTTAACCGAGAAGATACTGGATCCTTTCCTCGGAGGAAATCCTCTCTTGATGATCCCTCAGAAAGAGACCAACACCATCTTCATCGTATCAACCGCTCACCTGATCGAACAAGCGATGACCGTGATGGAAGATTTGGACGTACCCGGTCAGAACATGGTCATAGGGAACAATCCTTTGGAGACGTTCGTATACAAGATCGTGAACCAAACACCCGACACTCTCCTTTCCGATCTGCAAAACATCGGCTCCCAAATCGGCTCCGCAGATCCGGTCCTGAGTAAGGCAATTCAGAGTGTTAAATATATCTCTTCGGCAGGAAGTCTTATTTTCGTAACGGATGCCGGAACGTGGACAAAACTGCAAACTCTTCTCGCAGGGATCGATACAAAAGCAAATCCTTCGGGAAACAATACGTTTTGGATCTACAAATTAAAAGGTAACGACCCCTCTCAAGTGATCTCGTCTTTAAAGCAGCTGTCGTCAACGATTCAAGATAAGAGCCTGCAAGCGACGATAGCGGGCTACAACTGGATCCAAGATACAAATTCTCTCGTGTTTACGGGACCTGAAAGCGCTATTATGAAATTACAGGAAATCGTCCCCGGGATCGATATGCCGGCGAAGCTCTATGTTTATAAAATCAAACACTCTTCGGAGTCTCAAATCTCTTCCGCTCTGCAGCAAGCTGCTCAGTCGATGCAAAATCCCGACTTTTCGGCAGCGGTCAAGGCAATGCAGTGGGTTAAGAGCAGCAACTCCTTGATCTTCCACACAACTCCCGAAGTAGTGGAGCATTTGGAAAAAATACTACCCACGGTTGACGTCGCAACAACGGAAACGGGTCTCTACGTATATAAAATCCGGAATGCTGCCGAAGATAAAGTGATCGCGGGGCTCAATAAAATAGCGGATACGTCGGGAGACGTCAGCTTGGCTGCGGCAATTCATAACATGCATTGGATCGAAGATAGCCGTACGCTTGTATTCAACGCACCTCCCCCCGCCGTCATCACCAAACTGCAAAGTCTCCTCCCTACTCTTGACGTGAGTAAGGGTGACAATAAAATGTACCTGTACAAACTCGAAGTCGCCTCTCCCGATAAGGTGATCTCTTCTTTGCGAGGAATGCTACCCGGTTTGCAAGATAAAGACCTGACCGATGCCATCAACGGCATGCAGTGGATCCCCGACAGCCGAAGTTTCATGTTCCACGGCACGCAAGAGACGATAGATAGACTCAGGCAGATACTTCCGTCGATCGACTCCGTCGGGATGCAAACGTATCTGTACAAAGTGCAAAAAGCACCCGAAGAGCAGATCACAAACGCTCTCGAGCAGATGGCCGATGCTTCGCAAGACAAAGACTTCGTGTCGGCAATCGGGAAAATGCAGTGGATGACGGACAGTCATACTCTCGTTTTCAACACCACTGCGCAAGTGGTTGCAAAACTGCAAACGCTTTTACCCTCTCTCGACTCGGCCAAAACACCTCCTGCCCATAAGCATATGTTTTTATACAAAACGCAAGCTACCGCAGAAAAACAAATAGCTAAAACTCTCGGCAGAATTGCGGAGACGACCGAAGAGAAAGACCTTGCCGATACGATCAACAACATGGAATGGATCCCCGAGACTGAAACCCTTGTGTTCCGAGGAACCGAAGAGTCCATAAGCGACGTAAAACATATTCTCAAAATAATCGACATCTCCGAACCGAACGTTGAAATGTACGTCTACAAAGTGCAAAAAGCTCCGAAAGAGAATATCATGACTTCTCTTGAGAAGCTTGCCGATACTTCTTCGGACAAAGACTTTGTGAAAGCCGTTAAGAACATGGAATGGATCGAAGAAAGCAAATCGATTGTATTCAACGCAAACCCCGATACGATTACAAAACTAAAAACCCTTCTTCCTTATATGGATTCTGCGGGTTCGTCAATACGGATGTACATGTACTCGGTGAAAAAAGCTTCGAAAGAGAAAATCAGCTCCTCTCTTGCTCTTATTGCAGACTCTTCCGACGATAAAGCTCTTGTCTCGGCAATAAACGGAATGAAGTGGATGGATACCGATAAAACGTGTGTCTTCCAAGGAACGGAAAAGGCAATAGAAGAGCTCGAAAAGATTCTTCCTCGTATTGATACCGCCTCCGGTCTCGAAGTATACAGTTACACCGTGGAGCACACTTCGAAGGATAGAATTCTTTCGGGTCTGGCTCAGGTGAGTAAAAATTTACAAAACGATGAATTCTCCTCAGCGGTTGCATCCGCCGAGTGGATTCCTTTCAGCCATACTCTGGTTTTCAGCGCCCTTCCCGAAGTGATCGCGACGCTCAAAAACTTACTGCCCTCTTTGGATACTCGCAAAGAAGTTTTCCTCTACAAAGCAAGCGCCGCGACGGCCGATAAGATCAGTTCGACATTAAACAAAATGGCAAGTAGCTCGGAAGACAAAGAACTCGTCGACGCGATAGGTTCGATGGAGTGGATCGATCAGAGTAAGACTTTCGTCTTTCGAGGAACGGCAAACTCCATTCGAGAACTGCAAAAAATACTCGGCTCGATTACCTCTTCGGACGTCAACCTGCAGCCGTATGTGTATAAAGTACAAAACGCTCCCGAAGGACAAATCAACGACGCATTGGAACAGATAGCTTCTTCTTCTCAAAACGGCGATCTTGTTGCCGCCATTCAAGGAATGCAGTGGCGTCCCGACAGCAGGACTATCGTGTTCAACGCAAGTCCCGCTGCGATCGCCGCTCTCCAAAATCTGGTACCGACTCTCGACGTCTCGGGCAAGCAAATGTTCATCTACACGGTAGGTACCGTTCCTCCGGAACAGCTCTCAGCGTCGCTGAAACAAATTGCGGGATCTTCCTCCGATAAAGAGCTTATGAATGCGATCAACAATATGGAGTGGGTAACGGCAAGTCGCACGTTTGTATTCCAAGGATCCAATGAGACGATAGCGCAGCTCAAGCAGATCCTTGCCAGCCTCGATACCACAAGCTCAAACGCCAGACTCTATACATACAAACTCAAGCAAGTATCGGAAGATCAAATGGCGGAGAGCTTGACACGCGCAAGCGACGGATTGCAAAACAAAGATTTGTCAAACGCGGTCAAAAACATGCAGCGCATTCCCGACGGGAAAACTTTGGTCTTCAAAGCTTCTCCTTCGACGATCTCCCTCCTTGAAGAACTTTTACCGACTCTTGACGTATCGGAAAGCTCTCAAAAGCAACTTTTCCTCTATAAAATCAAAGAAGCTCCCGAAGCGCAAATTGCAGCAGCTTTGGAGCAGCTGAAAGAGACGACCAAAGATAAAGAACTTGCCTCCGCCATCGACGACATGATTTGGATTGAAAAGAGCAACACTCTTGCCTTCAACGTAACCAAGTCTTATGCCGACAAACTGGATAGGCTTCTCCCTTCTCTCGATGTGGAAGCCTCTCATCTCCAAACGTACACGTATAAAATACAATCGGGCTCTCCCGAACAAATGGAATCGGCTCTCGATCAGCTGGCAGGAACGACGCAAGACGAATCCCTTGTAGCGGCGATCGACGGTGCTAAATGGATAGCGGATACGGGAACGTATATTTTCAGAGCAAGTCCCTCGGTTATCGCCAAGCTACAGCAGATTTTGCCTACGATCGATACGGCAAAACACGACCTCTACATCTACAAAATTTCTTCGGCAAACAAAGCGGACATTACGGCAGCGCTTGAAAATGCAAGCGAAGCCGCAAAAAATAAAGATTTCACCGCTGCGGTACAAGGGATGCAGTGGGCAGAAAGCAGCAACAGTCTTATCTTCAACACGACTCCTGCCGTCATTGCAAGACTTCAAGCTCTTTTACCCACTCTCGATTCTTCAAGCCGTCACATGTATATGTACAAACTTAGCACGGCTACTTCGGATCGGATGCTTGCCTCTATAAAACAGATGGCAACCTCCAC
>Ga0116227_10002098_pt1 | contig 45538 bp, 27 predicted proteins | sample S1TSphgellanicum_FD_89693 | JGI IMG/M metagenome (GOLD analysis project Ga0116227, IMG submission 89693) | Host-associated microbial communities from peat moss isolated from Minnesota, USA - S1T2_Fb - Sphagnum magellanicum MG | ecosystem: Host-associated > Plants > Peat moss > Unclassified...
AGATGAAACATAGATAGTGGTGTGATAGATATTAGAAACTATGTGGTAGATAAGTGTTGCAAGTAATCAAAGACATAGGTAGATTGAAGATATGTTAGTACCACCAATATGTTAGAATAAGGAAGGAGAGAAATAGTTATCCCATATGGTTTGTCAATGTGGTGGTACAGGGAAGGGAATAAAGAACAAGGTTGGAGGAGAGTTGGAACTCTCACTCCAAGCATTGTTCACATACTTGTGTGATTTGAATGTGCAATCTCTCCTCTGATCCTATTGTTTTCAACACTACATGCATGTTGTCCATGTTGTTAGGATGGTGAAAAGGGGTCAAGGGGTCCCAATGTTTGGGTTGGTTTCTAGTGTTTTTGGTCTTGGGACAATGATGTGGTACCTAGCCTATGTCATGTACTTTGTTTATTGTAAGAAGAAAATGATTTGAAGTTGTTATTTTATTCCAAGTCCTGTTTATTGGCCAAACACCAAAGTTCAAACCAACTAATTTTGACCAAGCATTACATAGGGAAATGTAGGAGATGTTTGTATTACATTTGTGCATATATAGAGGTAGAACAATTTGAGGTGTAAGTTCTTTGCATTTAGATCAAAGTTATGTTATTACTAGAAATCCTTACCATGATGAAAAGTGGTTTATTGGGCAAGGTTTATGAAAATATCAAAATTTTAACCTTGCCCAAAAGATTAAGCATAAATTAATATATATTTCATGGGTGCCCACTAAAATTCCACTAAAACCCCCACTATAGTGGTATGTCACATGACCAAGGCCACTCAACAACTAGGTTTGGTGGTTTGGGGTGAAATCGATCCACCCAAATCAAATTGGGTGGTATTGCTGAGTGGTATAACTACATGTTTTCTAGTAGTGAACTAAAACAAGAAAACATACAATCTAAATGCTTAAGATTGTTCAAATTAATCACTAAACTTTCCAAATCTAAGGTGCGGTTATTGTTTAAGTTTATGTTGCCAAATTTCTCTACAATGAAGTATCTCAAAAATAGGCTCGATTAATTATGCACAAAGCTCAAATTAATGCTAGAGAGAATGGGGAAGAAGAGGTGGGGTTTGATTGAGTCACCCACCAATTTTGCAAATTTTGAAAATCCCTCCAAAAAAAAGGACTTGTAGGACACAAGGTTTGACTTTGATTCGGTAAAAAATCTAGTAAGACTATAATTTTAAAGTCCTGAGAGTTGTTCTTAATGGGTATATTCGATCTTGAATATGGTTAATGGAGATGAATTCCAAGCAACATCAACACAAGCCAATTTTAAAGATTAAGAACTTGATGTTAATTTTGACTAGGTAATTGAAGATGTTCAAGTTGAACCTATGGTGTTAGTTATAGAGGTTAGAAAACTTGTAATTGTATCTACATGGATGTACTAACCTATTTAACCAATAATTGAACCAATTAACCCAAAAACCCCATAATTTTTTACATTTCAATCTACCTTAGTTTTTGCATTCTATAGAAAACCTAAGGCAATTGAACATGGTTTCTAACAAGTTGTCCACAATGCTACAACTTAATTAGAAATTTTAGATGGATTCACAAACCTTAATGTTGAATGTGAGGAGGTCAAACAAAACTTGTGTGACACTAATAACCAATTGTATACTTATAATTTAGAAATGATTATAGTACAATAGACCTTGAAGAACCTAGAGAAGGAGTTGGTTATAATCAAGAGGTAACTAGTTAAAGTTCAAAATGAGAATCAAAACTTGTCCATGAAGTTGAGTCAAGTAAAGCAAACTACAAGGAAAGTTAAAAGTTTTCAACTAGAGTATATGAATTTCATCAATTTAATTTGAAGACATAATAATTTGCATTTCCAAAATGAGCATGAGCAAATGATTCAAGACTACAACAAAATGGAATAGTCCAACATGTAGGGCAAAAATATCCTTGGATGGTACCACTAGGAACCACCTTGCCAAAATCACAAGATAGTTGGACCCAATTTAACAAATAAAATTCCATCTACTTAACTTGAAACATTGGTTTATTTGATTGGATAGGTGGGCTATGTTTTCCCCACATATGTCCACACTCATGAAAAATAATGAGCACCCAAAAACCTATAATATGCATTGACATTTTGATTCATGTTCACTATTCTTGACCCATTCCTAACCCAATTCTTGATTTTTAAAAAAAAAGTGTCCTTACACTTACACATTAAATATTTTTTCTTGTTTATTTAGTACATGCACAAGGGAATGATCCAAACTAATCATTAAAATAACAAAAGATGAAAATAGTTATCATTCATGTTCTTGACATCAATGGCCCTTTAGGACTTTATGATCTTGACTTCAAAAATTCATAAATGAAAATTAATTCAATCAATTATGTATAAAATACATCAAGTAGGTTGGCATTTGAAGTATTGTTAAAAATTAACATCCAAGAAAAATTCCCAAAAAATAGATTCCTTTTGTGTTCCCGATAAAAAAAATCCCTCGTGCTACATTCTTGAAACTTTTTCCTTACGCATGCATTTTCCACATCAAAACATAGTTTTTGGTAAATTTAATTAGAATTTTGAATTATGCTTGCCTTGGGTAACCTTTTGATATATAATTTGGAATGAAATTTTATTTTTATTTGAGTCCTATGTTGTTCTAAAGTTGGACAAGTCTCAAAAATTTGGGGTGTGACATTCCTAGTGGTACCATTTAAGGATAAGTTTGCCTTGCTATAAAAGAAGATTATAACAGGTTTTTAGTAATCTTGTTAGAAGCTTAAAAGTAATCGGTAGTTGCCAACATTGAATCTAAGAAGCAAACCCAATACTTGAAAGTTCAAATCCAAGATTGGAAGGGCAAATTGGAAATGGCAAAAGTATAAATAAACAAACCAACCCAAGTCCTACATGCTAAAATGGATAATAGGTTTCAAAAGAATTTGAAGAATTATCATTCGACAACATTGTGCTCAAAGTGCATAATCGAGCCTTGGGGGATAGGAATCCTAAGTGGAAAAATAGTGGTAACACTACTAGAAATCTTGTCATTTGCAACCAGTCACTATGCAACTAGCAAGCAACTGATTGTCGTTTGCAACTATCTTGGTCATGTTTGTAACTACAAATTTGGTATTATATAATTTTTGGGCCATATGGTTGTGTGTGCAACTAACATGCAACTAAATGTGTACAACATGGACACGTGTCATAAAAATAATGGCCTAAACTTATACATACTTAAATTATTATACTTAACATATCTACATAGGTTATATATAATAGTGTTATGTACCTTTAGTACTAAGGTTAACCCCATGCTAATTTAGGCTAGCCTAAACTAACCTAGGTTAAATAAATTGAAAAGCTAAATTAACCAAGGTTAATTAAAATTAGGCTAAACTAATTATGGCTAATTTAAATTAAACTAAATTAAATCAAGTTAAATTAAGCATGGCTGAATTAAGCAAAATTAAAATAATTATGGTTAAATTAAATTAAATTAAATTAAATTAAATTGGGCTAAACTAACCATAGTTAAATTAAGTTAGGCTAAAATGATTATGATTAAATTAAATTAAGTTAAATTAACTATGGTTAAATTAAGTTAGGGCAAACTAATTATTGATAAAATAAATTAAACTAAATTAAATTGGGCTAAAATAACCATAGTTAAATTAAGTTAGACTATAATATTTATGGCTAAAATAAATTAAGCTAAATTAAATTAGGATAAAATAAATATGGTTAAATTAAGTTAGGTTAAAATATGTATGACTAAACTAAATTAGGCTAAAATTAACAATGGTTAAATTAAATTAGGCTAAATTATGCTAAGTTAAATTAAGTTAAATTAAACCATGGTTTAAATATGTTTTATTTTATTTTATTTTGGAATTTTTTTCAGAAAATGTAAATTTGATTTAATTTTTTTTTCAAAATCAATTAATATGATAATATTAAATTTTATTATAAATAATCATAATTATTAATTAAACGTTTATTATAATTACAATGATAATCAATTATAAAAAATATGTATCCTCAATAGGTATTATATATTTAAAATTTATTATTTATGTTAAAATGTTAATGTAAATAGGCTACACTAATTAACCTATAAGTATACAAACATCCTAAGCTAATTATTAATTTAAGTTAGATAAAAATATTAAAATCATATTTTCATTAAGTAATCATAATTATTTAAAATATGCTATAATCATCTTTGAAGTGCAAAAGAAAAGGAGTATAGAAAAACTAAGAAGAAGAGAAATAAGAAAAATAAGCTTTCCAAGTTAAAAAACGTTTTGTTTTTTTTTTTTTCTTTGGACCCCTCCTATTTTCAAACCTCATAACTTTCTTATTTCTTATTCATTTTAAACGATTTAAAGTGCTATAGGAACACCACTTGAAGTCCTACAAATCACATTGGAATTTTAATAACAAAAAACAACATAAAATGAATTTTCTGGGTGTTTAAGAACTGGCCTTTGTAGTGTTTAATAGTTTTTTTTTGGAGTTTTTGACACCTTTTATTTTGGGGGGCCATAACTTTCTCATTTATAATTTGTTTTCAATAATTCTTAGTGTGTTAGATGCATAAAAGGAGGGCTTCAAGTTTGTTTTGCACACCAAAAGCAACAAAGCCTTCCCTTGGCTGGTATAATCTAATACAATAGTTGCATCTAATGTGCAACTAAGTTGGTTCATGAGGTTTGTAATGGAATGTTTTAACCCATATCCTTTGACTTCGAATTCTATTTGGCTTAGTATATAAGTAGGAGCAATAGCTATGTAGTAACCAAATATTAAGTGCCATTGGGGATGAATGAATGAAAAAAGCTTGGCCCTTATGAAATGGTTCAACCTAAAAATAAAATCAGATTATTTAAAACCTACCTGTATAACCTAAGCCTAGCTACTTTTCAACCTATTTGCATACCTAAATAAACCTATTTAATAGGGTTTAATTATTACCTACCTACCTACGCACCACGTGTCAACATTTTATTAACCATAAATCGAACGATTTAGATTTCATTGATTAATATTTTAAATTTTAAATATAGGTGGGCTTTGATTACCATGTGTCACCATATAATTGGTGTTAAAATGAACACGTGTCAAATGGTCAATGAATGTTCCATGGTGTGCCATGTGTCATCATCTTAGTGGTAGAAACTTTAATGATTGAGATTAATCCAATGAATTTTTAATTTTGAAAACACAAAAAATTCAAATAGTGACATGTGTCCACAAGCTAATTGTTTAATTTTTAAACATGTGTCATATTTTGATTAATTGCATTGTAGTTGCAAGGAGAGTTGCACATAAGGTGTAACTACATTTGGATTTGTATGTATGTATGAACATGTATATTAACACCGTATATACATGTTGCATACGTAGTGTCGCATGCAACTGAATTTTAGTTATAAATGACAGTTGCAAAACCCAAAATTTCTAGTAGTGCAAATAGTTTAGGAGTTCACAAAGGAGTAGATCCAAGAGAGCATGGAGTTGGTTAAAACTAACAAACAAGTTTACCAACTAAAATTATAAGCCTACCGAATTGTTTTTTCAGATTTCAAGTATGAACCACCTTTTTTGGTGTATGTGGAGATTGGAACCATCAAAAGGATCATCTACTTTTGGACCTAATCCAAGAAAACAACCTATTGTTACCACCAAACCAAGTAGTCCCATTTGAGGAGGAACATGTTTAAAGATCATACCTTTACCTATGGTAACTTTAACAGTACTTGTTGAGGTTATTTTTGAACTTCTTAATGCACCATCATTTTTGGTGAGTAGCAAATTAGAAACCTTAAAGTTTTTCTTTATTACCATAATATTGACCCCACCCCATAGGTCAGGAAATTATTTTAATTTCCAACGCACCTCATGCATCAAAGGTATTTACAATGCTTATAACAAACTTTGAAGAAACACCTAATCAATAGAGGATTACAACAAAAATAGGTATTTAGATTATGAATCAAGCTAAATTTGTGGGGGAAATTAGTGTTGTACTAGGTGAAAGAGCTATCAACCAACCTATTTTAGGAAAAAATGTTAACATATCCAATCTTAGAGCTACCATTTTGAGGACAAAATGTAGTTTTGAAAGGGGGATAATGTTAACAATAATTTTCAGTTAATCGGTATTTGATGATCCTGTAACTAGTAGTAGTTTAATTGATGATTTTGTTGAATTGGTAGGTTGGCATAATAAGTAGTTGGTAGAATTGGTAGTGTGAAGAATAGATAGTTTTGAAGAAGGTTATTAATTTTTTAATTTTGAAACTATAAGTGTTACTACTTGCTAGTGATTGTTTAAATGGTCTATTTAGATGGTTTAAGTTTTGAATTAACTTCTATATAACTTGGAGGAGAAACTTGATTTTAGAGAATTTGAGATCATATGTTTTGTTTTTCTTTCACTCTGAAATGAGGAATGAAGCACTTTTATTTTCTTTGTTTTGTTTTTTTGAAGTTTTAATGCAATTTGAGTACATGTTTGCTTACCAGAGGACAATTTGTCCTCCATGATCTACCTTTCGTCTAATGAACTCTCTGGTCCCAAACGGACGTAAAATTGTAAACAATAAACAACTTAGAAATCATGCATAGGATTTTTACTTTTTCATTTTGAATGTACTTGTTGCTATTTCCAGAACTTATTACTAAGTAAAAATGAGGTTAAAAACTTTTGATGGGAATATAAATAAACCCATTAACACCCACCTATCAAAGAAGGAAATTTCTCTATAGTATTGTAGGGAAGAGGTTCTAAATCATGCATTGAAATTTGATCTACGACATAATATTTGCATAATATTGTATCAAGCTATTGATCTCTACATTGTTTTGATTTATGTTAGCATACAAATTAATTTCCTCAGTACCATTACCCAAAGAAGGATTCCCTTAGTGAATGGTCCTTTTCCCTTTAGTTTGAGAAAGAGGATGACCCCCAAAAATGAGCAGTACTTTTGGAGCTGACATGCTATGACTTTCATGAAACCCTTGAACAGATTGTCCTCCTGTTGTTGATCTCAAAAGGGCATCGCCTCTTGAGGTGTGTAGATCCTTTGAAAACTGGGGAATATTACAAAAGCAACATTACAAAGTGCTTGCAAGTCGTACACATGATGAACTTGTGAGAAAAAAAGTTGCAAAATTTTATTCTTTCAATATTGGAAAGTTGTATAATACATCTGGGGAACACTGAATGTGCTACAAATATTGCCAAATGTTGATTTCAGACATTACATACCAAGGATGTGGCATCGAGTTTAGTAAAAGCAGCCTCTACACACGAAGTCCCCACTGTAATCTTTTATTCTTGCAAGTTGCAATTCTTATAAACTCTGTACCTCCATGGCATCCATGCTTCAGGAAGGAATCAAATAGATCTTTTTGTGTGACATATGTCTATTCAATGACCATCTATTGGCCTAGGGCTCATGAGCCGCCAACGCCTTTCTACTGACCTTGCAAAGTCATAGTACCTATGATTCAGGCTCACAAAGTAGCTTACAAGTTTCATTGGTGTATGGTTGCAAATGAAGGACAAAACCCAAAATTCTGCAATTCCCCTTCAAACCCGGCAAAATCTCCTACGAATGAAGCAAACCCAATACCATCAATTACTCTTGCATCGTATTTGGCTGCTGATTGGATGTGAATTCACTTTTTGCATATCCTGCTGGCCAATAGGAGCTATGCCTAACTTGTGAACCCAGCTCCACCAAATTTCCCTGTCAGGCTATTGAACTCTGAGCCCAACTATGCCCCTGATTCATAAAATTGGGTGATGTGTGTGGCAAGTGTAAACAGTCATTGAAAGGAGTCATGTCGTAAGTGCAAGGCTCAACCAAGGATGTCCTGTGCCCTGGCCCTAGGGAGAAAAACTCATAGATCAATTGGGGTGTCTTACTTCCTAGAAGTGTAGATTCTACTTGAATTAAAACTAGACTAAATATAAATTTGGAGAGTTTCATTCAGTCTAGTTTCAGTGCAAAGAAACTAGTGCCTAAAGTTTTGCTTAATCAAGATTTCACAAAATCAAGGCAAGCTTGAACTACCAGTAAATTCAAATGCACTTTCACCAAGCCCAATTGACCACACAAAATTACACCAACTTACTTGAAGACCACCTAAGTCCTATTGCTGAGTCCTAAAGCACCGGTTGCATGTGAGCTCATATGAGTAAATCACGAGCATAACTTATGGAGCAGCTGACGTTTGGCTTTGCATGAATGATCACAGGCTACTCAATATCACAGCCCCACGCACAAAATAAATGAACCGGTGCTTATGGTTCTACGGGCACAGACTTGAATCCACTTTGCTTATGTTGCAGAGTCACTGGTGGAAAAAGTGGAGCTAACACTACGGGAGGTCAGAAGAGTTGTGAACCAGCCGCTTATTTAATGGGTCCCATCAATGGTAGCACTTTCAATTGAATCCTCTGGTTCTCTTCATGGCAATTTTTGACAGCATGTTGACACGGCTTGAGAGATAGCTTGCCTACCTCTTTTGGTGATACATCCTCTCAAACTGCAAGTAGTCTTTCTCCAAAGTATGGCTCATGCTATGGCAAATTAATACCAAGAAATCTGGGTACTTTGAGGTTTGACTGATCTTGATTTTTGTTGTTGGGCTGGCAACCCATGTATACCAAATGTCAACCCACCTACAACATGAGACATTAAACTGGCCAGGGGTCTTAAATGCAGCCAGTACCAAAAGTACTGCTGCGATTATTTCCCCTCGTCTGCCATTTGTCCAGTCATTTTGTCGCTTTTCTATGCCTAGACATGTTTTGGGCCCATGTTATTCTCATTTTGGACTTGTTACTATCAGGCATTCATCAACTCTAGGTAACTTAGGTTGTTCTTGGTGGCCTGTTACAGGAGTCCATATTCGGTGTTACATGAAAAACTCATTTTCTCCATACATTTTCTGCATGCTCTGTGGCCTTTGGAGGAGTTTCGACCGGTGTTGGGCAGGTATCCCAAATTTATGATATTCATTGAGTTCAGTTTTCACAAAGTAATTTACAAAAGGGTCTGATTCTCCCCCAAAAAAATTTTAAAATGTTGGACAGGGGTATCAACATTTTTAAAAAAATTAGATCGGATTTCACAATGTTGGTTCTCAGAAATTTGAGAACAACTGATTATCCTTTGTCGATTCTCACAAACCAGGTATTACTTTATTTTTAAAATTAACAATCAAATTTTTTAAATTAAAATTAAGATTAAATACTTATTGATTTGATTTCTTTTTTGATGATAGCTCTGGCTTTTTATAAGAATTCAAAATCAAAGGACCTTTGATTCAAGGTTTTTTGAAAGATTTTAAAAATAAATTATCTTGTAAAATAAACTTTTCAAACATCATTACCATCTAACCTAGCTTACAATTAATAAGTACCTATCATCAAATACTTGTCTTCCCTTGGATCTCCCATCTCCCAAGGCAAATTAGATTTGACATACAAATTTTGATGTGGGTTTGGTGATGAAAATGTCTTTCTTCAGTCCTAATTAAATTAGGTTGACTTAACTTCATATCTCTAAAGTTCAAACCCATGGTTCATGAATGACCAACAAGATCCAGTAAGTAAAACATTGTTCTATTTTGCATAGAATCATAATTAAGTGTATGCTCATAACTTTTTTTTCATTGCTTCCTTGTACTAATTTTTGATAGCAGTTAAACCTTGAGACCTTGACCCGGGTAAGGGGTTAAACTTTACCTGATTCTCAGATTATTTTTGTTCTTTTTTAAAATTCAATTCTCACACAATTGAAAATCTATAGTTTGATTTTCATTCAGGGTATCACTCATGATGATACCCTGAATTGATCAGACAGAGATACCCAAATGATACCCAGGTGACGGCAAGGGTATTTATGATACCCACCCAAGATTGGTCTGGACTGATGGGTGGTAGTCTAGAGGCACTAGATGGTTAGTGCACTCCTTAAAATGATTCAAATTGCTGTACCTCAAGCTTCTGTGAGTGATACATTTTGGGTTTAAGAACCTTTTTTGGGGGTAAACGTGATCAGTTCACTGCTTAAAAATGGGTACACGAGGGACCTGGGTTCCTGCCTGTGTTACTTTTTGTCACATTGTTTTGATGACCTGGGCTTTTCAAAGGTTTCTTTTGTAAATGTTGGTTACAAATTTTCATAGACATTTGACAGGATGGGAACAGGTGACCCAAGATGAAATAACCCAAGTTGGACGGTTCTCAAGAAATAAGTGAAACCTTGGCCGGATCTCACTCTGAACACCAGTGGATATCATAACTAATGATAACCACCTGGTTGGTTTTCACTGAGGTGAGAATGGGGACCTTGAGAACTGACACAATTAGGTCTCCTTCAAAATCTTGATACCCAATCAGGATGATGAAGGTTTACTTGGGTCTAGTTTTCAGGTTTAAGGGTCTGGGGTTTACTCCCCTCAACTGGGGCCGTAGGGCTCCTCTCTCAAAGTCAGATTTTAACTCATGACCTTTTCTGATAAAAAGGGAAAATGCTAACCACTAAACCACAAACTAATTTGTGACCCAAGTAGAAGAATCATTTTTAAAAACGTTTATCTTGTCAAAGACATATCTATCTTTGACAATGTAAAGTGAAAAAAAAAATCACACAGTTGTTTGACAAGTGAATCCACAGCTTAGTAATTGTTAAGTTGATTTTCTTGGGTTACATCTTGGGTTCAAATTTGGGGTTTAGGGTTTAGGGTTCTTGATCCCTGGCCCTGAAAATAGTTTTTGATACTTGATTGTTATCAAAAGGTGGGGGCCATCTGTTTTTTTCAAGGGAAATCTGATGCCCTGGCCAGATATTCAAAATGTGAATTTTTTTTTGAATATTATACTGAGCCCTTCTGTACTCCATGCCTAGTCCCTTGTAAAATCCTGGGTACAAGTCACAACGTTTTCCAAGAGAGCTGGTGACACAACTGTTACAGCCATTAGAGGCCAACTACTTCCAAGCGGAACCTGTCTACAAAAGTATTCCATCTCCTTAGCCCATTCCATTCTCCATGCCGATATCTCTTTTCCCAGGAAACGTTGGCACGAGGTAAAGTATTTGCATATATAGGCTGGGCCTACCCCCCACCCCACCAAGACAAAAGAAAAACCTTCAAGCAGGGCACATGTTACTCATGTTACCACCAAGTTTTCTTTGACAGGTATCGAAGTTATTATTAAATCACAGGTCTTCATAAGGTATTGTAGACAAATTTTCATGCAAACAGAAAACATAGCTATTGTAATAGAGCCATTGCAGAGGATTGGGTTGCGAGTCTAAGTGTTGGGCTGGGTTTGACTCTTGGTTTGATAACACTTACAAGTCACATAAATGTCAACAAAGTGTGGTTTGAGGAAGAGGGCCTTTGATGCATGAAATCTTTGAACTAGACAAGTTTGCAGTTAGGTTGGAAGATGGGAGGTGGTAATCTCGGGCGACAAGGCATCACTTGGGAAGTCCATAGCGGGTTTTCATTCCACTAGTTAGGGTTAGACCTAGGTTATGAGACTAAGTCTAAATGCCAAAGCTCATCATTGTGTAGTTCGCCATGTGTAGGTAATGTAGGAGTTTAGCAAGGTGCAAGAATGGAATAGAGTTGAAGCGTGAAGGCGCTGAGGTGGGGCTGGGTGTAATAGGTGGTATCAAAGTAGCCTCTTAGGGTCCATTGGAAAAGCTTTTAAGGCATTTGGAAATGGTGAAAGCTTTGAAAGCAAATGGCCTCGGACGAGTTGGTACCTGGCACAATGGCTATGATGGAGCCCAAAGCCAAGAAAAAATACAAAACCAAAAAGAAGAAAAAAAAAAAGTTTTCTAAAAGTTGGTCACCCTAAGGAAGACCATGGTCGGAAAGGACTACATGAGGAAGAGGTTCAAAGCCTTAGAATAATGGAGGAGGCCGCAGAAACCCCTCCCCACAAAAAAATGAAAAAAAGGCAAAAAGGAAATATGAGGCTAGGCTGAACAGAGTTTTGGCTGAAAAAAAGACTCCTTCCTTCGTCACACCAAACAAGGGAGAAATTGAGATTAACGTGGTGGGCTCATCAATAAAGACTCCTCTTGCTTCAAAGAAGAACAAGGGGAAAGAAAAAGTTCCTAAACTTGGGAGGAGTTGCTAGGACATGTGGATAACCACTCATCATCTTAGTTGAACAATGTTAATTCCTTGTTGGTATTTCCTTTGAATAATCAAGGAAGGGGAAACGGGGGCAAATAGGCCTTGGAGTGTCCACAAGAGGATAAGACTCTTGAGGCATAAGAAAGGGAGGTGAACCAAATAGGGGGGAATAAGACATCCAAAGAATTTTTGGCCTTCCTTAACACCTTCCGAACCTTTTGTAATGTAGTATGAAAAAGCTACATGTCACAGAATAATGAAATCGCAAAGTTCATGGGCCAAATTGCAGAAGGATTAGGAGTCATTGGTGCTCCAAGTGGGGGCTTTGCCAAGGTTGCCATCAAGGCAAGACTATGGAACTCCTTCACGGGGAAGGAAACAAAAAAAATAAGTGTGGTTGCGGTTGCACCAAATGGAAATGTACATGGAAATTCAACACTTCGAAACAAATGAGGAATGGATCCATTTCGCTTAGACTCTCTTCAATAAACACACGTGGGACTACTAGATGTTTAAAAAATAGGAGACATTTGACCTCCTTGAAACCTTCACTTGGGAAGACTTCAAGTTGTGGTTGAATGGAAGGTTCACACTGCACCTTTTGGTGCTTAGGGACGAGATAGAGCTTTTAGAGTTCAACCAAGGGGGCGGAGGAGGCTCTTTGGCCACCTGCATGTAAACTTCAATTGGATCTTGACTGTGGTTCCTTTGAAAGAATAATATGTGAGGAAGTTGATCTTCCTACATGGTCTAAAGCCTTGGGTGTGGAAGATCGTCTATTTAAGGATGGATATCCCGAACACCTTCCAAAGCTTGATGAAAATGGTGGAGTGTATGGAGGAAAAAGGCCTTCCATGCCGCAAGGGTGAAACTAAAAGTAGGGTCACCCATAAGAATCAAACCAATTTGAACAATGGAGGCAAAAGTCACAACAAGCACAAGTGGGGTCAAAGGAAGTTGGGGATTCTAAGCAACAAGGAGAAGTCAATGGGCAAAGAGTTGCCAACAAAAAATGCAAAGCAAGACTTGTCCAAGGTCAAATGCTTCAATTGTGACAATAATGGACACCTAGCGAAGGACTACATTAAGCCACCTCAGGTACAAGTGTCTACATTTCCCAAGGTAAGTTGATTCTCCAAGGCGGCTTTGTGGCCAAAATAGGGGCTCACAAAAGTGAAGCCTTCAATTTGTTAAAGTTAAATTATAATATAAATGATGACATTGTGTGGTTTCTTGGATTTAGGAGTGACCAATTTATTCATGACTTTGTAGGTGGCAAAGCAACTATGAATCAATATCGAATTAATGGCAAATTTCATCATAATGCATGACATGCCCCAAAACTCCTTAAAGGGCCAATGTGGGTCCCAAAAAGAAAAGAGTCAAGGCACATTCCCTAATTTTGTGAACCCTACTAACACGGCCATGCATGGTAGTTTCAATTTCAAGGATTACATTAGGGATGGGTGTGATAAGACTATTGAAGGTTTTTAACGATTTCATGTTAAAATGAAGAATGGTGGGTGCACATGGTTACATGGGGGGTTGTTTTTGTTTCAGATTTTCAATTCTTTTCTTCAACAAAAGCTAATAATCATAGTTTTAGAATTTCAATCATGTGATTGGGGGTGAGAAATCTTTAAAGGGTTGGGGTTAAAAGCAAACAACAAAATTTGTAATGTTCAACACAACATTGGTTTCATTTTGGTATTAAGTGGGCAGTCGCATAAGCAAGGATGATTTGAAATTCTTAAAGCAATTAAAGGGTGTCAATGAAGGGTCCAATAGAAATAGAGTAATCTTCAAGCATTATAAGCAAGTATGATTAATTCAAGACAACATAACAATTAAAATGAATAGGGTGATAAAGTGGCAATTGCAACATGGAATTCACAATGAATGAAGTTTTTATTCAAGTTATAGAAAAGCTCAAGGAGGAGTTGTAAGTACATGTTAAGTCATGGGCTATGCCAAAGTGGTAGTTCATAATTGTAGAAAATTTAGCATGCGTCGAATGGTGCAAATTAAATTCAAATTGTGTGAATCTAGAATGCCTTGTTGATAGGAGGCAATTGACAAATTGGATCACACAACCAACAATAATGTCTAATGCCAGGAATTGAAGACCATGCAAAAATTGAGGTGTTTTCAATTTCGTAAAAACCTTCGCAAACAATTTGAGATTCATCACCAAAAGCAAGGTCGACCTATAACAAAATCATCAAAGTACAAGAATTCAGAGAAATTTGATAATACCAAGTTCGAGGGGGTCTGATTTCGAGACGAGGACGCACTTTTCATGATTCAGGATTTTCATCACAAGGGTGATAGGTTAGTGTCAAATCTAAGGACGACTCCTAAGGTGGTTCTTTATTCAACTATGCGACTTAAGGCCCATAAAATGTAATCATGTGCAACGCCATGAATTCAAAGAAAGAAAAAAATCTTCGATCAAAATCAACTAAATGATGAGTGTGTAAAATATTTGGTACCTCAAAACGCATGATTATAATTTACAGGTCAAGGAAAAGGAAAGAAAAATGTGAAGTAATGATCTAAAACCATGGTAAAACAAAACCCTAAAATAAATGAAAAAATGTTTAAGTAAAATCTTATGGGGTGAAAAATGGAAGAATGTGAAAATGTGGCTTCTCCTTCTCTTTTTCCTTCTCCTTCCAAAGGCAACCAAACATGGAACATTCCAAAGGCCACCAAGTTTGGAACCTTCCAATGACCACCAAACAAAATGTTTCCCCATTGACCACCAAACATGGAACATTCGAAAAGCCACCAAGCTTGGAACCTTTCAAGGGCTAATAAGCTTAGAACCTTCCATTGGCCACCAAGTTGGGGTCTTCCTTTGCTTCTTTCCTTCCCTTTCTCTTTAAAGGTGCAAATTTGGATCATTTGTCTCTCTATTTTCAGATGTGATTCTAATTTGAATTTTCGAAAATTTGTTCCTACAATTTTCCTTGGGAAAAGAATAATGATTAAGTCCTAGTAAATAGTGGAAAGAAGGAAATAGATTAAATGATAGTAATATTTTTAGGAAAATGGAAATGAATAGGGGTAGATTTGGAGCTTGAAATCTTAAAGAAATTTCATAAGACCTCTTGGGTTTTATGGCACAACTTTTTATTGATTTAAGTGTAGGGCTTGAAATTTGGTAGGTAGGTGTGCCTTGTAGTGGACTTTTCGATGAACTAATGCAAGTTAAATTTAGATAATGTATGTGATGATAACAATGTTTTGAGTAACTAGAGGTTTGTTACGAAGTTAAGCATTATGTCGGCTCCTTAGAAGTTAGTTTAAGTTGGTGATAATTTAACATAAAATATTAGGATTTGGAGAATTTGAACTTTGAAAATATATTTATTGATTCCAAATCAGAAATGATGCATTAGAAGTAAACTATTTATTTTCTTACAAACGCAATTCATTATTTAAAAATACACTTTGCATTTTTCCTTCACCAATAATTATGTACCTCTGAATATAATCACCTCATAGAGCTAATAATAAAGGGACAGAAAGTCGTTTCACAAGCTCACAACATTTTGGGGGTAGGAAGGCGTGCTAGAACTCCAAGATGGGACTAGGACAAATTCAAAAGCAAAAATCAAAATGAAATCAACTTGCATAACCAAGGAAAGAGGGCGGTTAGTGTAAGTTGAATACAAGTGGTGCAACATACTTAATAGCAACAATTTCAAACACAAGCTTTACATAACCCTCAGCTTTTGGAAAAAAACACCACTCCCTTCCTTATAATATACTTTGAGCTTCTATGTGGGGGGCTCCATCCAAATGGCAATTTTTTCCTAGGACTCCCAAGTGGGAGTTCCAAAATTAAGACTCTTATTGTCCTAAAATTTTGGACGTTCATGTTTTCTTCAAATCAAATCTGTTTTGAACATGTGAAGGTAACATCTTATAACCTTTAAAAAAACCTTTTCAATGGTGTATCACATGCTTTAATTATAAATTATTTGACCCCTACTTTAAGGGGATTTATGATTGGGAATCAAATTCTCAATTTGACTCTTGACCCTTCTTTCAATCATAATGCATGCATATCAAGTATAAATGAGCAATGTGATGGCATTTTAAGCCTCTACACTTCAAGACCTTTTCAATGGTATCATGGGGGCCTAATTTGATTTTTTTTCCTTTTCAACCAAGGATTTAAACATTCAAAACTCTTGCACAAATGCAATTCCCAAAATGGGAGTGCACTTAAGAGCCATTGGGCTCCATTTTTTACATTATCCCCCATTCGTGAAAGTGTATTTCACACCCAAAACACTTTCTTGACTTCATGGGCCCTTGCACACTACACTTAGTTGTGAACCCAATGTTAAAATTATAATAATGCAATTGGCACAAGGCATAGCCAGACCTTCGCTTAATGTAGCACTATATGTTGGGTTGTTTTGCAAAAGAGTTTGATGTTTTGAGAACTTCATTTTATGTGATTTAGATAATTTTGATGTAATTATAAGAAACACATTTTTGGATGCCTACAAAGTAGACATCCTTTGCAAGTTGGGAATTTGTGCCAAAGTTGGTTTTAAAGTTGGTGAACTTAAATGTGGATTATAATTTTACATTGGTAGAAATGGGAGTTAACTTTGTTACTTTCGTTATTGAATTAGAGTTGCTTAGTTTTCTAGTTTTGATGTCTTTGGGAGTCCCTAGGGGAAACCACAAAGGGGAAAATAACCTTTTGCTTATATTCTAAATTCACTCAAGAAATTTTTGGAGGTTCAAACACATGAATTCCTCGATGCCCTTACACCTTGTAGAAAAGTTGACCATAAAATAGAAGTGGTGTTTAGAATGGCCCTACCATCCAAAACACTTTATAGGTTAAACAAGAAGGAATTGGAAGAACTTAAAAGATAATTAAACAACACGTTCAATTGGGGGTATATTTGGGCAAAACACATCACCTTATGGGGCACCAATCTTGTTTGTTGATAAAAAGGATGGCAAGTTGAAAATGTGTATTGACTATTGTGCCTTAATAAATAACGATAAAAAAAAACTATCCTTTACCCCACATTGATGATCTTATGGATTGCTTCAATGGGGCAAAGTATTTTAGTCAAATTGATTTAAAATTGGGGTATTATCAAATCCGTGTTGTGGATGAAGATGTGGAAAAAACAGCCATGAAAACCAAATATGGATCGTATGAGTTCTTACTAATGCCATTTGGGTTGTGCAACACTCCATCGATGTTCACGGCCTTCATGAAGACCAAGTATGGCTCGTATGAATTCCTATTAATGCCATTTGGGTTGTGCAACATTCCGTCGATGTTCATGGCCTTCATGAACTTTATCTTCCATGAGAAATTGAACAAGTTTGTGATCATCTATATTGATGATATCTTGGTGGACTCCAAGATAGTAGAAGAACATGTAGAACACTTTTAATATGTTTTGAGTAAGCTCCGTCAAAACAAACTTTTTGTTAACAAGGCGAAAAGCGAGTTTGCCTAAAAAGTCCAAAGAAATGAACTTCCTTGGGCACATCCTGTCAAGGGAAAAGGTGAGGCTCAACCCTAGGAAGTTGCAAGCCATAAGAAACTAAAATAGACCAATCACTATCAAAGGAATATGATCCTTTCTAAGCTTGGCCAACTCTACTAAAGTTCATAAAAGGATTTTTGCAAATGGCAACACTGCTTTTGAATGTCCTCAAAAAAGAATTGCCTTTTGAATGGAAAGAGGAGCAACAAAGGACATTTGAAGAATTGAAAGAAATTTTTTCATTTGCCCCTATATTGAAATTTCCAGACTTCACCAAATTGTTTGAAATCCACATGCATGCAAATGACTTGCTATCAATGGGGTCTTCATACAAGATGGACACCCAATTGTCGGTGAAAACACACTAAAGGTGGCCAAGATTATTGTCACATTGTTTTTGTTTTTAAGGGTCCCATGTTTAAACTTCAACCATGTCATTATTATGAAAGATTTTCACAATGTTTTTGCATATTATGGTAGGTCAAAACCCAAATAAATCAAATTCCAAAAAAATTACACTTTTTAATGTAATATGATGTGATGTTAAAATATATTGCAAAAAAAATATACATCACAACATAGTAAAAAATACAAATATATTCAAAAAATGATTAAAATGATTTTTAGTCTTTATAAAATTGACTATAGTTTTATTTTGTTCAAATTTCCTTCTAGACTAGATTCTACTTTTATTTTTCCTTCTACTTGTTTTATTGGTGATCTCAACAAGTGTGCATTTAAATATTAATAACTCTAAGAAATCTTGTAACTCCTCTATCACCTTTATTGGTAAAGAGCTCATCATTTGAAAAAAGAAGGGAAGAAAGTGAATATGACCATATGAATGTGTGTTGTTGATCCAAAGCATCTCACTGTGATTATCATTTTTGAGGGGAAAATGATAAATAAAATTGAGCTTTTTTCTTTTCTATTAATTTGCACATATTTTTTTCCTCTTTAGATTTAGTACTTGGATGCATTTTAGATTGAAATCCAAAGTAGCAATATGATTAATGGGCAAAATCTAGAGCAACAATATGAAAAATTTGGGCTGTTGTGTATTTGAAGTAAGATTAGATCTGCATGGATTTCTCTAGATTTCCCTAGGGAGCTTTTGTTGTCCCTTCCATCACCAAAGGCAACTTGAACTAATTCCTGAAAAAAATTCCTATCATTCCCAACATTTTATAATTGAACAATCATAGGTCCCTTGGCTTGTTGTTTTCTTTGTATTGTTTTCTTTCTACAATGGGTGTAATGGAGCTGCTATATTTGTTCCCAAAAATCAAATAAAAAGAACAAACAAAACTCACCACCAAAACTATGCAAGAACCCTTCATGGTCACTTCCTTTTTTTATGTTTTGCACTCCACACTGTCTACCAAAATGTGGCAGGGGGAGGCGGGGACCTATCACCAAATATAGGAAGGAGCCTCATTGCTCACTTTTTTGTTTTTTGTTTTTTTTTTGACACCCCACACCCATGACCAAAATCTTTGGGGAACAAATTTGAACAACGTTTTTTGAAAGTGAGTGAAAAGAATCCCATCACCAAACATAGGAATCACCTTGGTGTTCATTTTCTGTTTAACTATTTACACCTCCCACACCCATGATCAAGTCACCTTATTTTGAATGTTTGTAAAATAAACCTTAACCAAACAGAGGTGGCCCACCCTAATCGCATTTTTTTCCCAGTTTTATACCCCCACGGCCACCCCCCACTCATGGGGGAGCAACAACTGGTCAGCTTCCATTCATGGCCAAACAACCACTTATTATGGTAGGCAGTTTGATATCTTTTTTCAATGGATGATTTACTCATAGCCAAACACTGTGAAATAAATGACTGACCACAAAAAACTCCAACCCTGAATGGCACCTTAGAAAAGATTGTTCACTCCCTTTTTTGAACCCAACGATCCGATTAGGGGATTTCTAAACTGTTATACGCTGGGCGGTATTCGCCCCCGGCCATTTATTTGGTCGGCCTGAGTGTTCGCCCATTGCTCGGTGATGGGTGGTTCTACCCTAGTACATTGTCATTACCCGTTAGATAATAAAAAAAGAAATTGAGCTAACCACAGTAGTTACCTAGAGAACTGGAATCCAATGAAAAAATGTTTCCTGTACACCCATCATCCATCCCTCATGGTGCGCTGGTGCCTCTTGGTTCATTCTCATTTCCATGGAAGGTTATGATCGTAGGTGGGTACTAGGTACCTGGGAAGGTTATTAGAGAAAACCTAGTGGGGCTCTTATTGCCTTTTCTGAGGACAGCACGCAAGATTTCTGGCAGGTACAACAGGATTTCTAGGTTTCTGAAAAGTTGGTTGGTACAGATGAAAACTTTTTAAGTCCGAAGGTTTCCGACTGGTGGAGAACCCTTGAGGAAAAGGCGCGTGCGCGAGAGAGAGGGTGGCCGCAATCGGCGGGGCGGGCGAAGCGGTGCACCGTCGTTGCAAAACCTTCACGCGCTTCGTGGTTCGCTTCTGCTTTCGCGAGTCTCTACACACGTGGTCTTCGCACTGCCTTCCTCTCGGACTCCGGAGTCGTCATGTCCGCGTCTAGTTACATAGCTGCTCTTCAATCGTGCCGTGTGCCCCAATATATTCCCTTCGCCTACTAGCCACCTAGATGTATTAGGCAGCTCAGCCTGCCTTTACCTGTGCGCGCTGCTTTACCTATGCTGCTGGCATATTAATGATCATCGGCTCTTCTACAAGTGCCCTTCTAGTACAGCTCGCAGTAGTTCTTGCTGAGATAAGAATTTACAAGAGAAGCGAATAGACAGATCTTCAGTGAAACTGTTGCACACTATATTACAGAGTGATTTTAGGACGAGCTCTACCTAAGTCTGTTTTTACTTCGCTGTGGTAGCTGATCTCGTGATTTGCAAATCTACCCGTGTGATCCGACCGGAACGACAAGGTTTTAGTGTCCTGATCTAGTCTTCACTACCTTATGACGGAAAAAATTATGTATAAGATCCCTCTGCGCTAGATGTAGTTATTATTTTTCAGTAAAGTTGTTTTAATACTGTTTTGAGTTCAGAATCAGTCTAATGGTTGGTTTGGGTCGTGGCAGAGCTTTGTTTCTGATCTGGTTCATAGATTTCAAATTTCGGGACAACAGAACGTGGTGGTTAAGTAGCCGTCCTCAAGCGCTTTTGTTACGTGTTCCCAAACTCGGTATTATCTAGTAATTCGAGCATAAAGTTCTAGAAATCAGTCGGTGACGAACGTGAGTTGATTGCTCAGACTGGTAATATTGTGCAATCAGGATCGGTCGCGAAATGCTGCGAGTAAGGCTGTCGAAATTGGAGATAGGACGCGCAGACGGACCGGCATGCCGCAATAACTCGAATCTGTTTGGTGCAGAATCACTCTCGCTATGGATCACGAGTGCCCAACAGAGGTGTGTGGTTTCTATCAGTGACCGCAGCCTACAAGTGCGTTCATCTTATGGATCGGAAAGAGGGAATGGCGCCTCGGCAGCGTGCATTAGACAATTCATTAAGGGCCTCAAAAAGTTGTCGGTCTCCGAAATCAGATCCAAGTGTACCGATATCAACTCCCATGATGCTCCGTACTTGGAACTGGCATTGAACCGACAGCTGCACGGTGGGCATTCATCGTCACTGGATTCGAGAGAGTGTATTCCATCAGATGATTATATCCGTCGGGAAGGAGAGTGGACACCGTATGTCATGAGCAATCAGGCCACCGGAAGGAAACTTGGAGTGCTTTCTGCGCCTCGACGGCCTTTCATTCAGCGTGAAGACGACTGCCGGATGGCTCAACGCTCAATCATTCTCTTCGACACGGTACGTAGAACCTCACAACTCATATTAGTAAATGCTGTTTCTTGTATTTGAGCAATATCAATACTAGAGTCTAGAGTCTAGACGATGTCCTACAATTGAACACGAATGTTTTTCCTTTCCCCAACTCTATCATTACTCCAATCAACACGCTCGACATGGGAACCTGTTCATCCGAGATCATCCGACTCTCACGATCTCCCTTACAATTACTCAAATCTAGTTTCTTCATTGGTACAACCTACAGGATTCGACAGTCAAAGATTTTTCTGCTGCGCTTAATGCCGCTGAGATTGCATTGCGAGAAAAAGAATCGATCATCTATTCTATTAGAGAGAGTTCACTGTCGAACTGGTGGAAACGAGTATTTGGGAAGAGAAGGATGAAGAGCTTGGTTCTTTTGAACTTTCTAGCAGCGCTGTATGGGTCCAGCACCGTAGCCGGCAAGTTTGCCGCAGATGCGGCCCCAGCACTGCCTGCCAGTATGAGCACCATGGTGCGCTTCTGCTCAGCAGTTATGTTTTTCCTCCCAACATTGAAGACCGTCATCAAAAGCTCCGATGTGCCTGTACTCAAAGGTGGAGTAGAGCTCGGAGGATTGTTATTCGCAGCTACGATTCTCGAGACGTTAGGAAACGGAGGTGCTTCCAGCGACGCACCTCTTCTCTTTGCTTTCACAGTGAGTAACACGGCCACTTCTAGAAATCACAGTTGTACACGTGCAATTTGAAAAGTTCAATTCCACTACTGACCTTCGAATTAGTCTGGCAATCGCAGATACGCTGCGCAAACAAGTCGTAGGGTCCTCTAAATATTGGTCGAGCAAGTAGATTAAATGCAGCAGGAGACATCAAAGAATTTCAATGGACATTGGTGTCTATGTATTTTTGACACTGAGTGCTCATACGGTTTCCATTTGAATTGAAAATCGGCTAGGTGATTTTTGTTCCTATAATGGAGCTCTGTGCAGGCCGTCAGTCTGTCCGCAAAACAACAAGACTTGCTTCACTCGTCGCTCTTTCAGGTACATCACTAGATAGTAGATGTTCTTCCCAAACTCATCAATGCAGTAGACGTTGTTTTATGTGCGATCTTTGAAATACATTGAGAATGGTGTTACTGTCTTTGAGCTGGGTGGATTCTATTCAAACTCAGATATAATTCTTCAGAACAACACAAACTTTTTTCAGCACAGTTCTTGATGGATCTGAGCAGAGACAAGCTTTAAACTGCATAATACGAGTCAAGTTTGTAAGACTTCAAATTCTGTCGTAAAGGATGCCTTGATTAAAGGACAGTTGTGTATTATTGCACCTAGAGAGTCACATCCTTGTTTTGGTTTGCTGTGCAGGGATGGGGCTTCTAGAAGAAGAGGGATTTGGATGGAAGGGTATCTCTCTGCCACAAATTGGAGATCTATGGGGTTTGGCAGCGTCGGCGATCTACGGAGTGCACATATTCCGAGCAGAAGGTCACAGCACTCGCGTCGATCCGCTGTCGTTGACTGCAGTGCAATGTGGTACGCTTGCGGCGCTCAGTATCTTGTGGGAAGCTTGCAGACTCAGCCAAAATCCGAGCACTAATTGCAGGCAATACTTGATGCAGTTGCAGTCCCTGCCTTGGTGTCCTCTTGTCTATAGCGGCCTCGTGTGTGCCGGGCTCTGCAGCTGGCTGGAACTTCGCGGTCTTCGATCGGTGCCTGCTTCGACCGTGACGATGATCAACACGACAATTCCTATATGGGGCGCCTTCCTTTCTTTCCTGCTGCGAGGCGATGTTCCTGGCGAGTCGGCCGTTCTCGGCGGTTCCGTGATCCTCTGTGCGAGCTTGTTCGCCCAAATTGCGACGAAGCAGGACAATCTGAACGCCCCCAAAATTACGTGCAAGGTGCAGACATTCGAGTATGGATCTCTCTCAGGCAGAAGCTCGGAGACTTCAAAATCTCGAGGATATGATCACATAAAAGAGCCTCGGGGTAACGCAGGACCAACCGCTAAACGTTTTACACCAGCCGACCATGTCCAAGGAGCGATCATCAGCTCCCAGCTCAAGTTTCCTTACTATGCTGCTCAAGTCAAGAAACTTTTGGCGGACGTAAAACTCAAGCTTGCGTCTGCGAAGAGCGCAGTGGTGTCGTTGCATGCATTCGTCAGTACCAGTTCAATTGTATCCAATCAATCACAACCGGCTGCAGGTACCGCCGTCCATGCGAGCACGACGGCTTCAAGCGCCATAAGTGCCGCAGCATCAGTCCATCAAGCCGTGAACAACGTCGTCGCTGGAGCCAGTATCAGCGCGTCAACTCCCACTGCACAGGTTCCTCTGCAAGTTATAACATCTGGAGTACCCCAGCTCCCCCATGCATCAACGTACATGCAATCGGCGCCGCAGTGGCTCGATTCGATGGTCGTCGCACTCATAAATTCACTTGGTACGGCCACGACAGGGCTCGAGTGCACCGCCATCGCTTTGGGATCGGATGTAATGCAAGCTGTGGAGCATGCCGAAGGTATTGTCAACCTAGCTGAGAACCTTTTGCAGCAGATTGCAGAGCATTCTCTGTACGCCGCTGCATCTTTGGCGAGCACGGTTACGTTCCAAGCGCTCCAAATGACGTCAAGTCTAACAGCTAACAACCTCCCGAGCCTGCTTCAATTTGACGTCGCAGCTTCTCTTGCGGACGAAAGTACACTGGGCGTCAATTCTCTCGACTCCGTTATTCCTTTGCTACTTTATCACTCCCATCTCGTCGAACAACCCTCCTTCAAGCTGCTCGCAAATCTGTCGAATATTTACCACTCATAAATCAATGACAACTAACGCTGACAAATTCGTCGTTGAGCTTCTAGATATCACACAACTAATGCTGATTTATTACCTGACTTGCAGATTACTGCAGCTTGATTAACAAGCACAGTCGAGATTGCAGTCTAAAGACGAGTGTATAGATTTCAAAGTTCTCAGCACACCAGTCAAAGTATGAGTCTGCCAAGCACAAATTAATCATGGCGAACTAACAGATCAGTAGTCAAGCTTCTAGAGACAACACACCACAAAGCACTGATAGCAAAACTATAATCAAAATTAGTTTATCGAAACTAGAAGCATTATTGAATCTTTAAGTAGATGGTATTCATGAGCTGTCGATGTGCAGCAGTGTTTTTTTTGGGTGGCGAAATTTCGCAACTTGGCGAATTTTGTTTTTACACAATGAAAAAAACCAAGAAGTTTTTGTGATTTTTAAGGATTTTCTTCTTCATTTTAAGAAATAGAAATAATTAAATTAGTCACATTCAGACCTAGGCACTTCCTAGGTCGCCACTTGCAGGGAAAACATTAAACGGACCAAAAGGAAATGAATGCCGTCAGTACAAAAGTACTACTGAGATTTTTTCCTTCAGTCTGCCCATTTGCCCGGTTTATTTTCACCTATGTTTTGAGTCCATGTTATGCACAATATGAACACACTAGGGTATAAAGGGGTATGTAACATATTACTGGGCATTTTATGTGATGTTAAAAGTTCAAAACATGCCGTATTATATGAGGTTGCAAGTGCAAAACATACCTGGGTGTCACTTGAGAAAATATGAATGGGCAGACTGGAGGAAAAAATCGCAGCAGTACTTTTGTACTGACTGCATTCATTTCCTTTGGCCTGTTTAATATTTTCCCACTTGTAGCAGGTAAAAATGGTACAGCCCACCTAGGAAGAGCCATTTTATGCTAATTAATGCTGGGGATATTTGCCGTGGACATACTTGAAGAATTTGAAAAAAAAAAACTTGATGTGCAGATATCATGCACACAGTTTTTTTAGAATATCAAGTGTACTTTTGTAATGTCTGCAATAACAACCCATTGCTGATGTAATGTCCTCCAGACACATCACCAAACATATATTGGTACCCCACACACAAATTATGTGTCTTATTATGCATACTTTGGGTGGGTAATGGACACTAAGAGGCATAACAGAACCCAATGTTTTTGTCTGAGCATTATCCATCTTTTTTCCTCAAATGATGAATGGGGCCAAGGGCAGACAAGAAAATAAATGACCCATTGCTGATTTAATATCCTCTGTCTACATGACTACAGTGTGTCAAATACTGATCAATGCAGGTAAGATAGTATAAAATTTAAATAATGAAAAAAAGATTATCCATCAAAAGGTTTCCACGAAATTCTAGATTATCTACAGCTCTAATTATCTTCAGTAGAGACCAAAGACTTGACACAATGGACTCGAACTATTATGAGGGTGTAAGACCATCTTTGAATAAGGTTCTTGTGATCGCAGATTTTATGACCATAGCAGTTGTCTATAATGTATTTTCAACTACCTGTGCTCAGAGTCATCTCCTAGCTTTACCAATCAAGAATTGCAATTGACCAATTGCAGGAGTTGTGAGCCAAATTGTGACTCACAATACAATTGTTCCTTTTTTATGAAAACATATGTTCCCAAAGCTTCTTAACATGATTAATTACATATTTTCACCATAGTTGCAGCTCTCCAATGGAAGCAGCTGTCCCTGCAGCAAGAAACAACACCCTATGTCAGTGGCATTCCATTAGGCTGCTGTAATCAGTGTGTAACTGTGATCAGGGTGGCTTAATGGATGGAGACCCAAATTACCCCACACCATGTTACTCAATATCTGCTTTTATTGATGTAAGTTATTTCCTAAGTTATTCCACACCATGTAACTCAATATCTGCTTTTGTCAATGTACCTTCCGATCCAAATCTATGAGATTACAGAGAAAAACTCCACAACTACACTTTTGAAGGTAACCATTATGGTAGTTCTAGTCAAGCAAAAGCAAACACCAACAAAGATTATTGTCATCATAACCATCTCTTGACTCTCACTTCCAACATGTCAGAATCGCCTCATTGACTGGCTTTCCTCCCCATGGCTTCATTGGCTCCCCAGTAACTGTAGATAGGAATATAATAATGTGCTCGAAACTTCTAGCAAACAATTATACAAAAAATGTATGTCCTGAGCGAGATGCTGTTGTGTTCCAGAAAGCCTCTGTCATTAGGTCAAGTAGCACTCACCCTCCATTATGACTCACTATGATAAAAGTCTGAAGTAAAAGACATAGCTGCAAAGATACCCATTAGTTACAAACTGATGAAACACTCTCCCTGATAAAAGTTTCTGACATGATCTTCAAATCCTCTTGAGACAAGATAACTTTGTGAACTCTTTTAGACAGCTCAAACAGACTGCAATAAACAAGTTCAAATTGGTAAACCTTTCAGCCTGTTTACCCAACAATCCATGTACATCTTCAGGATTTCTTGATAAATTCTTCCAGGCCCAACGATCTTCATACAAAATCACCAGGAAGCCAAACAGCTAAACCAACAAACAAGTTAATGAATGTCATCATCACAATATGCTGGTAATGAGTTTGGCAATTAGTCAGCAAGAGCCAAAGTGCATTCTCTTTTACGAAGCAAACATTACAAGTCCCCTTGAGTCATGAAGCTGCAGAGTCAGATGTGTAAGTCTAGAGAATTCACTGTGTATCATTTCTGATTTAAAAACAAATAGATAAATATACACAAGTGCAGCATGGGACAGAGAGATACTGATTTAAGCATATCAAACCCTATCACAACAGACATCTTCAAGCAGAAGCACATCACAACTCATCGGCAACCTTGTGGCTTGGTGGACCAGGCAAAGTATTTACATCTGATATTTTGCTGTGTCTACTCTCCTCCCAATTCTTCCTTGCTCCCCTTCCACTCTCAATGCCCGAAGTAACATCAGTCAACAAACTGCTTGACTCAACAACCTGCTGTGGACTTTGGTGGAAGACAATGGAAAGCTGCAATAAGGATATCTGAACTCCATGGAGGGATGTTAGACCTGTAAAATTAGGAATAAGCATTCTGTGCTCCCAACTTTCTGTACCATGCTAAACATCTAGACCCAAGATTTAGGCATTACATGAGCTAACCCAAAAAAGAGGAGAATAGAGGAACAAACAAATTGTTTTCATTGTCTTTAATCTGACAGCAAGGCGAAGATTGGCCAAATGCATAGAGCTTTGGCACATCCCACTTGCTGGACAAATCCACCAGGTATTCCATCAGACATACATGTTGGAACAGTTATTCTACAGAAGTCCCATGCCAACTTGTCTAGCAAAGTGCAACTGAGCATGGATGTAAAGTTGCATTTGCATGTCCCCTCTCGGATGAACAGAGAACAGGATGTGCTTACCTGTGTAATGGTTGTGCTTACCTGCATATGCTTCTTCAAATGGCTCAATGTCAAAACCAGGTGACCAAACTCCCCAAGGTCTTGATTCAACAACATGAGTGGACAATTAGTGTTTGCATTGTCACAAGTGATTGGAGTATACTTTATGAGAAAGACAATGGTGAGCTTTGTAAGGCAGCTTGTTGGGTTACAGTTCTCACCAACTGAATGAGCTGACCTTCAGGTCATTCCAGAGTCGATGATCAATCAAGAGGTGTCCTTTTATCAGCTCTGCAACTTCCTTGTGCACTGTCTACAGTTTTTCCCCTACAAACTTTCCAACCCCCCTGATGCCTCCATTCAAGCACCAGTTCTGTGCACTATTGGACTCTAGCTACATCAATACCTTTGCTTCACAAACTTGATGGGCCAAATTCATAGACCTGGTAAATAGTTAGAACCATGAGACAAGTTTGAGAACCCAACTCTTCATTCAGACCAAGGAATCCCAATGATTTTCACAAGAGATAGAAGAGCCAGAAACTACATCTGTTCACAAAGTGGAAAGGGCTGTGGTGGGGGTGGGGGAGAGAGAGAAAGGGAGGGCTGAAAGGTTGCTGTTACCTTTCTGCAAGCCATAAGGTCAGACTCCAGTAGCAGCAGTGCAGAAACCCTTCACAAATTCTCAGGGAGAGTCATGCTTGTCGTAAACCACATTGGTTTGTTCAGCTGCACTCTTTCCAAACACAACATCACCCTCAAACAGCAATTATTATCTTGTGGCTCAATTCACAGCACAACAGACTACTGGAGACAGTGAAGCACAGCTCCATAATGAACAAAGTATTTAAAGAAGAGCCAACTATCATACCTTCCAGTGCTGACTCACATAAGAAAATGTGTGTGTCTTTCTTCTTCAACTTGAGTTCATTAGCCAGTCAAGAAGTCATTGACAACTGCCAGTTATGAACCTTCAGAGTCATATCACTACATCTCATTCTGTTACTCCCAAGGCTTAGCACAAAATTTTGCAAATGAGTTTGTTCCAGATAACATATCACCATGTGTGAAAAAGACTGCTCTGTAGACCATAACAACCTCAACTAAAAAGAAGTGATGGAGTTCAGCTGCAAAGTGACTCCAAACCTTGTGATGGTATGTGTGCACCAGGAAAACACTTGCCAAAGCATCTTTCTTGCCCTTGTACCCAACTCCCAACTTCTCACAGTGAAGCACCAGTTCTCACATTGCACTGCTACACCCACTTCAGTACCGATTCTCACTTAAAAAACATTGCAACAGTCATTCTAGGTTTCTGGTGTAGTAGACTGGTCCCAGTTGATATTCACTACCAAATGTCATGTTAAGAAAGGAGATTTGCAGTGTGAGTAATCTGGGGAGTGTGCAGATTGCTTCAGTACCTGCAGTCATCACTGAAATTTCCACAAGTAATTTCTAACACCAGCAGAGAACCAAAAGCTTGTAAGAATTCTCAAACATGGAATCAAATGCTTGTCTGAATTCTCAAACGTGGAACCAAAAGATTGGCATTGCCCAAGGAAAACTCCAGGCTGACAACACTCTTTCATGGATTGCAAATTTGGACGATTCTAATGACCTGGAATTGCTCTGTACTCTTTTTCTCCTTTTCCTCTGGTGAAAGTGGCTTGAAATAAAGGTTAGTGGACACACAATAAAACTCCAACATAAGAGATTGCATAGGAGATTGTATGAAGATAAACAACAAAAGAAAATTGTGATCCAGGCAAGAAGAATCCTAATGGGGCTAAGGTTCAGACACTTTCCCAATGATGTAACTGTGATTGCTCTTGTTAAATCTGGGATAGAGTGAAAGCATTAGGAATATGATACCCCCTACATAACCCAAATTTGAGGATGCATGATATCATTTCATGCATTGTCACCAGTATACGCAGAAGCTTCAGTCATTCCCTGACTGATCCATTGCTGGAGCTGTCTGTGGACAAGGGCTTGCACTTCTGTAGCTCCAATTTGACCTTCATGAGATCAAAAAACTCATCAATCAGCTCTTGTTTTGCTAGATACAAAGGACTACTGAGACAAGAATTCTTGCCTGCATTCTTGAACTGCTTTCTGTGCATGTCACAAAGTGAGTTTTCAGATATGGTCACACTACATATGTCAATATGGAAAAGCAAAAGAAACAACTCTATCCACAACAATGTGTCAAGAGCATGATTTCATTTCATGTTCAAACACAAAAAGGAATGGTATTCTACTGAAATGCACAGAAGTACTTGGCTTGCACCCACACCTCCAACTTCATGTCTTATAAGAGGCACTGATAACCAGCATACATACAAATTTGTGAGAAAGTGTTGACATGCAAGAAAATGCACAATTGGGAGAGATCAAGAACCTTAATGTAGGCAGGATGTGTACCAATTGCTGCCATGACCTGCAGACACAAATGACCCACAAAAAAGAGATTTCCTTGAATTCATATGCCTTCAAATATATCAGCCTTCAGGGAATGGATGTAAATCTTTGAAGTAAAACAGAAAATCATTTAGCACAGATAATCATAGACAGAGCTTGAGATGGAGATCAGGTAAAAGTCAGGGCTGATGATCCAAACTGTGTTAAACTTCTCGCCACGGACATTCAGCCGCACAATTTGCATGCCCTTTCGGACCATCACACCTTGATAATCATCCTCACTTCCATACACAACAGCACTTGTGGCAATGAGCTGGTCACCCACATCCACCAATCCAGTCTTGTCTGCATTGCCATTTCGTATAATTTCTGCAATAAATATATTCCCAAACTTGTCCTCTTCGAAAGCAATACCTGCAACCTCAGTACCATGTGTGGCAAATCAATTGTGCCACATCTACAGCATTCTATCTCTCTTGCAATTCTCACACAGACTTGAGCTTATGACCTAAATTCTCATCCAGCTCTCGCTCCACTCAAATTGCCACCAAACCTAACAGACAGCAGAAAGATTTGTCAAACTATCACAAGCCTCATACCTAGAGGCTTGGTGAGTTCCACCTTGATTCGGCTGCAACCAGGAGGTGGAAGGTCTTTCCCATCCTCACTACTACTAGCTTCGGAGCCTCTGTCTGAGTTGAGTATAGCTTTCAGAACTGGCCTTTGTGTTACTACCCCCCGTACCCCATGCACACCTACTGCTTGCTTCTCCAGACCTGCTCACAATCTCCACAAATGTGAGACAAGAAGCGACATCTGTTTCTAGTTAGAAAAAGAAAAATGCCCTCATTCTGCAAATAAGGATAACTCTGTGTCTCTCCAGCCCTTCAAGCTTTCCAACACATTATTCAGAAAATGTAACTTTCTGACATCCAGGAAATCTGCAAACTTGCCTTGAAGGACTATAGATTCCATGTGAAAATTCAGCCTAATCATTTCGAGTGATCACTATGGATAACATCAAATGCAGACACTGGAATTCAGACTCACAATTACAGGAAAGATGCCCTTATTAAGCCACTCCATTTTTGTCCTCCTTTCAATTCTAGAAGATGAACACTCCATATTCTTCCAGAATTCACAACTCATCTGACCCAGCGACCCCCTTATTGCTGGACTGATTTGAATGATCAACATCTAGCATGCTCACAGGGGGATTACAACCAAAAACTACTGGCCAAGTGAGCCCGCACCTCTCAGATTCCCGGAATGCTCACACAACACACACATGCTCCGAAACTACTTGCGAATTCAGGAGGCTTATACGGGACGACCACCGAATGACGTCTACTAAAAAACACACGTGGCCGGCCTCTCGATGCAGGTTGATAGAACTTCGACACAATCTAAAAATCTTTGACAGAATTATCAAGTCGACTTGACTCACCAGAATAATACACGCTAACGGAGCAATGTTGGTGCAAGACACGCAACTGGGTGGGGTAGAAACGGATGGAGGCCAAGCTGCTCCTGCTGCAAATGCTGCTTGGGAGAGGGAGCCGGAGGGATGTGCAGGCCATAGCCACCATATCTGGAAGAAGAAGGAAGTGGCAGAGAGAAGCTGGAGGACACCATACGTGCGTTATACCTGTACAACTCTCCTCCGCCACTTTTTTCTTTTGGTGCTTCTAGGCCTAATCAACAACCCATAATCAGAATCAAGCACTAATCATGAGTATCTCAAGAGGTAATTCATCATTGGAGGAAGTTAATTAAGGTGATTCGTAGGTGATGCAAGCACCAATCAAGAGCACCTCAAGAGGTGATCCATGATTTAGGGGAGCTTGATGAAAGTGATGTCTAGGTTTAATAAAGAGCAACAACTCAAGAGGTAATCGATGGTTTACAGGATCTTGACTAACGTGATGGTGCCTAGTGATAAAAAGAGCAATTCAAGAGGAGGTCCATGATTTAGAGGAACTGAAGAACGTGATGCCAAGTGATGCAAACAATAACCAAGAGCAACTCAAGAGGTCCATGATTTTGAGGAGCTTCATTAAGGTGATGCCTAGCGATGCAAGCTCTAATCAAAAGTGACACCTCAAGAGGTAATCGTAATTAGAGAACCTTGATTAAGGTGATGCTTAGTGATGCAAGCACTAATCAAGAGCAACTCAAGAGGTGAATTATTGGAGGAGCTTCATTAAGGCGATGACTAATGATGAAGCACTAATCAAGAACAACTTGAAATTATTCATAATAAGGAGCTTTGTAAACTATTTGCTAGACCTCACAAATGTTTTACTTGATAGCATGCATTTGAAAAAATAGTTGATTCTAAGATGTTACACAATAGTAAAAAAGAATGGTTAAATATAATTACTCTATTTGCAACTACATACAATTATTGATCATTTGCGACTTTCTTTGAACATTTTTGCAATTATTTGTTATATTTACAATTAGTTTGTGACTATTTAGTTTTACATTTTTTCATGTGCATAACATTTAATTTGGTTTTGATCCAAAAAATTTAACTTATGTCTCATTAGTTGTAAATGTAACCAATTTAATTACAACCTATGTTTTGTGTATTAAATAATATAATTAAATAAATTAAAATTTACAAATTTATATTTTGAATGTATATGACTGATCATATTATATATGTATTCAAATATTATTGTTAACATACCTTGATATTATGGTTACACTAGATGTATATTTTGAATATTTTAAAGTTCTATGTGAAATATTTAAAATATATATTGTGCCCATATTACAAGTTTATCCAAGCTAGTTTTTTTTAATTATTAAAAATAAATTTTATTATTTATATTATATTATATATTACTATTAATTACATATAATAAAACTCTAAATTTTTATATTATCTATAAATAATGTTTAAATAATACTATTTTACCACATAATGATGATGGTATTAGTATGATAGGAAAAATAATAATATAATTACTTAAATTAAAACCATTATGTCTACTGAAATTATTATTATTATTGTTAGAAATATATAATTTACAAGAGCTATAAAAATTGACATAATAATACATATAAATAATAGTAAAATAGCTAACATAAGCTAGTTACAAATTACATTATCATTATGATTATAAGTAATCAATTGTGAAATATTACTATATTATAATAATTAAAATATTAATTAAAAAATTATTATAATCAATGAAATATAATTTTATCTTTTATTATTTTATAATAATTATTGTAATAGTTAATAATGAAATTTAATACATTATTATACAAATGTAAAAATTATTTTCAAACGAAATATATACTTATTAAAAATATATAATATATATTTTAGTAGTTTATAAATAACTATAATGAGTGAAGTAATAATATGAATAATAAAAATGAAATAACTAACCTTGCATACCAATTAATTACAATAATACTTCAATTGATGTCATTGATATTGTTATATATTTATATTTATTATTAACTATGAAAAAATAATGGGAATAATTATAATAAAATAATTAGCCTATGCTAGGTTTTAATTACATTATTAAGATTTTTTAGTTATTATTTAATATTTATAATTAATAATTACTGAATATTTCAGTTATTTTATTAATTTGTTTAGTTACAAATATTGATTAGTTATTCATTAATAATTAGCTAGTTATTTCAATATTAGCCAATTACTATTTAATTTAATTAATATATAGATCAATATAGTTCGAATATAATTAAAATTAAATATTATTACCATTTATTTAGCTAAATAAATCTAGTAATATTTAATAATAACTTATAATATAATTTATTTATTAATTATATTATATGTAATTAAAAACTATTGATGATTATTATTATGGGTGCAATGATAACACATACCACAACAAGTATAACTAATGCTTGATGTTCCATGTTATTGAAAATGTAATTTATTTTCATGTTGAAATTGTAAGATTTATTTATATGATAACATTCATAATATATCATGGGAACTTGTGATTAAATTTGAAATTAATCAAATGAACAAAAAATATGAAAAAACATTAATAAAACACTGGTTACAATTTTTAAACAATAAAAGGACATATTTAATAACTTTAATTTCTTTCTAAATGACATATTTTGACAAATTTTTAATGCAAGGCTTATCAAAATACTATAAAAAAATTATCATGATTTTTAAAGATTTTTTCTGAAACTTTTTGCAAAATAATTCAAGAATAAAATAATCCCAAAAAAGCAAGTGTGGTTCATGTTATTGCGTTTGCACCCTTATAAATAATTAGTTAATTGGATAATTTATTAATGAATTAATAGTTAGTTTCAAATTTATTTTTTAATTATTTATTTTAAAAATTATTTATTAATTAATCTAAATTTTATTCATTAATTAATTAGTAATCTTATTATTTAATTAGTTAATTTATTAACTAAATAGTTAGCTAATTAGTTAGTTAGTTAGTCACTTACCTACTTAATTATATAATTTATAAAAATTAAAATGAAGATAAAAATATGGGATAAACCTTTTTTAGTTGTAAAATAGTTTGCAACTAAAAAATTTCAAACACAAACTACTTGTAATTAAAATATTTATCCCATATGTTTTGGCTTTCATTCTCATTTTGAAAAGTATATAAACAAGGTGTTTTGTCTTACATTTTCACATTGGGCATATGGGATGAAACAATCAAAAAGGTTTGACCCAAAATACAATATAAATATTCATATACTTATATCTAACTACCTACCTCCTAAACTTACATACCTATTTAAGTAGATATTTGGCCAAGGTAAGTAAGTAGGTCCTCTTTAGATATGTGTTTAACCTAGATGGGTAGGTAGGTAGGTACTTAATTTGACTTACATATTTAAATATTGATTTAAATTTATTTTGGACAAATTCAATTAATATGCCACATTGCAAATTTCTATTGCACCACGTGTCACAATCTAAAACCATCCAAACGTGAAAATTAAATGAATGTTGATAAAAAAAAGTCACAATTTAATTACAAGCAACAATATGTATATGACTAGACAAAAAATGAAGGTGTATTTTGTTGACTTTTTCTTTCATCCAATTTTTTTTTTTTTTGCAACTAAATGTCATATGCGATTTGTTCAACGCAGCTATTAAGATTTCAGTTGTAACTGTTGCTTACAACTAAAAATTAGACATTGGAACCAATTACAAAATGGCCATTTTTTATTAGTATACATTACAATTCCAAAAACCCAAGTATGACAAAAAATGTTAACTTAAACCACATTAATTAGGATCAACATTGAATAATAGAATTGGTTTGAACATTAACTTGAAAAGATTACCAAAGTACTTAATATTGTCTCACAAAAAGTGGCCTATTATAATGATTAGACTTGCACATAAAAAAAGCAATTCATAACACATGAACTTTCCACATGTGGGATTACACTAGGAACTATTTCTTTTGTTTTTTGGATTGAACACAACCATGAGCAACTACTAATTGAATTGTCTTTATAGTAAACACACGTTCATTTATTTAGACCTTCTTCAATTTTTGTTTTCTTGGAAGATTGACGTTGTATTTTTACCCAACAAGAGTTTTGGTGACCAAAACAATTCCTTGCACATCTTGTTGCTCCAAGGGTGCAAGCAAGGTAAAATAGACATCTCATTGCCCTATGTCAAAAAAATTACAAAAAGACATGAAAAAAATTTAATGTATTGAAAGTAGAAATTTTATTTTGTACAGTAATTAACATGATGATAATCTTTCATTTCATACTTTAAATGTTGAAAAACTCCTTAAAAGTAAAATTAAATAGAATTTTCAAAAATGTTTCTACTTGCACAAAATGTCTGCTGTTACAAAATGTCTAAATGACATATAAATGAAATATTGATTTTCTTTAAAATTCAAGTTTGTGGGGCCATAAAAGATGTTTTATGTATTGTCAAATTATGCATGTTATAATCATAATATATTAATTTTTTAATATGAAGTAGGTTTGAACACCATATTGACTTAATTAATTTCAAAGGTACTTTGAACCTACTTTTATTATATAAAAACTCAAACTTTGTATCCAACTTCTCATAAACTAAATGTAATGACTTATGGTTTTATATTTATATTTCAAGATATTTTTGTTCATATATTTTCTTGTGTCCATTTTTTTTTAAATCATTTTTAAATTGGATTTTGGGTAGATTACTTTTTTTGTTTACTTTAACTTGCTAACACTAACCCCAAGCTATTAGCTTGCATAGCAATAGGTTAGGCTTTTTCACTTTTTGTTTGGTCATTATCTTCTTGATCATTTGAGGGCAACATAGAGCCTTCAAGTTCATCAAAATCTACCATTTTGTCCTCCTCCACCTCTAGACCAGCATTTTCAAACAATAGTTCTTTCTTCATATCTTTCTTCTACATAATCCTATTCATTTCTACTATAACAAGCACTATGGCCTTCATCAACAAGTAACTAGTCCTTGCCATTCTTATTTCCAAGACTTGTAACTTCAATATCAATAACACCCAATGCTTCTATTGGTCTTTGACATGAAAGTTGCCCACACTTGGGCTTAGGGTGTCCTTCTTGAAGTGTGGAAGGAATGCCCAAGAAGTTGGACTATAGCGACTAGTTGAAACAAAAAGTGATGAACACATAGGTATGAGATCTATAATCAATCCAACATCAATGGGTATTGTTAATATAAAACATCACAATCTGCCAATAATCAAATGATTTGCTTAACATGTACAAATATACTCAAGCATGTTTAAAATGTATTATTTCAAAGCATACTATGAAGCTAAAACATTTGTGCACTTTGTATGGAAAATTTGTGGATTGTGAGATGGACTTGTATGTATATAATTGCAAAAAGCCTTACTTGGATCTTATTATTTATACGATGTTTGTGGCATCATGTGCATAAAAAGGACAATGATAGGACTATGCAATGCACTACTATGGAAGCTAGAGAAATCCATAGAAGTATCCTAACTTTTGATCACTATTTATGCAATCATAGGTAAAATGAAGACAATGACAGGATTTTGTTGTGGACTACTATGGAAGCTAGAAAAATCCATAGAAGCCTATTGACTTTTGTTCACTATTTCTAGAATCAAATGCAACATGAAAACAATGATGGGACTTTGTTGTGGACTACTATGGAAGCAAATAACTTTTAAAAATCCATAGAAGTATACTAACCTCTACCCACTACTTGTGGAGTCATACATAAAATGGATTCTTACTGTTAATAGTCATTATTATTCACTATTGCAATGGAGATTATCTATTTCTATCATGGTTTAATGGGGGAAAAAATGCAATGGATTATAATAGACTACTAATAGATTATGGAAATAGATCTTAAGGACTTTAGAACTACAATCTATATTTAAAGAATGTCTTTTAAATCATCTTAAGGATTCCCAAATTATATTGTAACACAACTTAAAATTTTGGATATAGTTTGGACTTCTTTAAGTGTATAGACCTTCCAACTAGAATGGATAACATCAACAAAATTTAGACTGCAAACTTTTAGCATAAATGTAAATCAATATGAATGAACATGTGAATCAAGAGTTCAAGTTATGCAAAAAAAATGATAAAAAATTCATTAAATGAAAGAAACTGAAAGCTATACCTTTATGATGCATTTGATGTCGTTATGCCTTTGTGGTGAGCTTGCCTCCATCTTCAATGGTAGCCAAAGAATTTGGCATTTCCAAGCCCACAAAAATCCACCACATTTCATGCATAGATCCTCTTCACATCCTTGCTAAATACACTTACTACAATGTCCAAAATGATATACAACACACCAATCATGATAAACATGCTTGCAAAAAACACATCTAGCACCCATGTTAAGGGGGTAGGATGATTACATGGTTTGGATGAAAAAGGCATTTAGGATAGGGACTAATCATGGAACATTGTTAGTTTGAAATTTGAATTCTTATCATTTTTTAACCATGATGATGTGACTTGGGACTACCTAAAGGGGAGAATTCTGGGAAAAAGGAGGACATTCTTAGACACAGAGTTTTGGGAGAATAAGAAGAGCTATAGATACTTTGTAGTGGAAAACCATAGATTATATTTTGATATACCATAGATTTTATTTCATTTCAACAAAACATGGAATTATATTGTAATTTTGACTCAGTTTTTAATAAAACAAAGAAATACATACTTTTGTAATGATTTCTATGTTCATATTGTTGTGTGAACTTTCTATAGTATTATAATAAGATGACATGAATTGTAATTTTATCTTGAAATTTTTTTACAATGTATTATGAAGTACATATTCTGGTTATATGAATATAATATTTGAATGAATTGCAAAATTAAGTGTGTTGAAAATCAAGGTAGAAATGGTGAATATATGTATGTAAAGTGAAAATATGTTATTATAATAGTGTGGAATAATTATGTAAGAACTAAATTCATTTCTACCATTTGGCAACAATCTTGTGGGGAAATTTTTCTGTTTTTATTACAATAACGAATAAGTTTTTCTACAATTTTTGTCGTTGTATTATAGATGAAAAAGTTCATATGAATGGTTTTTTTTTTTTTAATTTAGAATTCAAAGGGGTATGTTAGAAAATATTAAAGGTTTAAACAGTTAATGTCGTAAGGACTGTAAAATAATCTATAGACTTTGAATATGAACGATTGTGAAATAAAATGAATTGAATGGTAACCCGGAATTTATAATGAGAATTGTATTTGGAGGTAGATCGTCAAATCACTAAAAGATGAATAGAAAATAATTTTGAAAATGGAGAAGAGTATGTAGGGCTTATAGAAACCCCATATCAGAATCTGATGTTAGATAGACAAGTTCTAAGAACAAAAAAAAGACCTAAAGGGCATAGGTCATTTCTATCACAATAAGTGGTTCGATGTGAAATATGGACTAGGGTCTTTAAAAAAGGCACAATTATATGACGATCTCCATGAAGAAAAATGCAGTTGACTATTCATCCAAATAAATGGATGCAATATACTTCTCAGTCGCAATATGTGGTTTAGTGTCATAGAGATCAAAACAGAGTAGGGATTTCGGTAATATTTGATCAACCGCAGGGAATCTCAAGTCTATAGTTGATGACTAGCCAAGGACAAGATGTTATAGGAAGTATACAACCCAGGTTTGTGTATTAGTCGACATCTCCATATTATTATGAACCAATGGAAAATTGGGAGGTGGAAGAAAACACCAATATTAATGTGCTTGAAGAGATTGAGGACAATTACCTATAATCATTTGAATATGCAAAGGCACAAGTGAATGTATTGGATGAAGTACCATAATCATATTCACATTAAGGAAATCTAAAATTGGATCAAACTAAATATATAATCGAAACACGGGATCATGAATCTATGGATTTAGAGGTGGTTAAAATATTTTCAACAGTTTGTGCATTCTATGAGGAAGAAAGACATGCAATCATGGATTGTCCTTTTGTGCATTTCCAGATCAGAGCAGGGATTGCTAAACATGTGGAATTACAGAATGTGGCGAGAACATTAATGGATCAACTATAGGAACAAGAATTAGGAATTCCTATAGTCCAAAACAAACTGATAAGCATGAAATTGGGAAGTCAACTACGACTACAAAGTCAACATATTCGTCCATCTATTCATATTAGGAACAGAGAATTAATGATGTACTCACATCCACATTCTCCACCATAAAGGATACCAATGGGTAACCACAGATTGGAACATCATCGAACTAGAATCAACACAATTTCACCAAGAATGTCAAAAGCAATAGTTGTTGAAACTCAAAAACAACCTGCTAGGATACAAGTTATTCAATCACTTAATGCAATAATAGCAACCACAGGAGTGGACACAATTGTTGTGCCCAACATGAATGTTGCTAGAAGGGGAGTAATTGGATCTGTAATTAATTTGGGTCATGGATTAGGCAAATTATCGACGGGAAGGAATTTGAATAGAAGTTCAGAACTACCAACAGTGAATACTATAGTTGTTGGGACACCACAAATGGTGTTTACTAATCCAAGAATGACTATTCATGTACACCAAACCACAAATTGACCATCGATGAATTCAAAAACTACTGGAAAGTACACAAGTACAAATGTAGAAGATCCAAAAAGATGGTATCGAGAACCATCTATCATAAATTAGGGAATTTTTTATCACATAAATGGCCATTTTGTGAGGGCAAACAAGGTAGCTTTTAAATATCCTAATTTCAAAAAGGATGTTGACCTAGATGCTCATGTCAGAATGTTCAATTTTGTGGTGAAGGCAAATGTAAAAACTTTCGAAAAGTATATCATTAGTGCATTTAGCTATACGTTCAAAGATATGACATCAGATTGGTGCCATAATTACATGTCAGAATTTCCTAATTGTATTTTTTCGGAGCTTACACAGGCATTTTGCAAACGTCATTAGAAGATTTAAAATGACAAGCAAATATACATGGAATTAAAAAACATGAAGTAGAAGGAGACTTAGAGGGTGGGGGCTTACTATGAACGGATTCAAAAATTGGCTCATGGTGTTTAAGTATTAACCACAAATAATTTCATGACTATTTTGTTTAAAATGAGTTTGTAATTATACTTCAAAATTACAACTACATGGATGAAGCGGTTAACATTTCAACAACATAAGGAGGCAATGATGTTGTGTAGAAAAGAGATTATTGCCAAAACAAGGAGTGCACTATTAATACCACAAAGTACAAAATAGGGAAAACTAACAAGTTTTGCACAAATTGTGGAATGACTAATCACAATGTGGAGACATGCAAAAAGAAGAAAAAACAACTACAATGGTAGCTACAAAAGCAGTCCAACCTCATAAAAAATCGTAGAAGACATCTTCATATGCTTATCATATTTGTGGTTTGAATGGACATAAAATGACAGACTGTCCAAAGTTTGTTAAGATGTAAAAGATGTTTCATGGGAAATTTAGGGCAATAGCAGAGGTTCAACCTATTGTTGAAATGGAAACATGTCATGCCCATATGCATGGCCTCATACATGATGACTGGTTACGGGCATGCCACTCATGCCTTTTAAAGTTAATGTACGCTCTTAGGGTTAATGTAGGTTCTTAGGTTACTATATGTTATTAGGTGTTTTAGTGTTATGGCTTATTTAGGGTTTCAACTTGTTGACGACTGTATAAAAGGCCAAGTTTTTCCCTTCTTTTGTTAGTTTTTCTAAAATTCCTTTATCAGGGAAAGTTTATTCCATAGTCACATTAGATTTCTAGATGCTCACAACGACTATTACATGGCCACTATTACATTTTCTTTCCTTTTTTGCAATCTAATTCTAGAAAAATTGCTCTTTGTCATTTAATGTTGAAAGCGACAGATTTTTCTTAACTTTGAGTTTTTAGGTTTCTTTTGTTGTTAGTGTTGCTGTTGTTGGAGGGAGCTTGTGTTATTACACCTCTGCCAACCAACAGAGCCGGGATCGGAGGAGCTAGGAAGAGCAAGACCAAATGGGGAGTGACATATCCTAAAATAGATTGTTGAAAATTCAAATTCAACCAATTAGGTTTCATTAGTTACTGGAGCAGGAAAGTAATTAGGTTACTTTCACAAGGTTGAATTATTTTCTTTATTTATATTAGTTTGGTTATTTGTGGTTTGGTCTTTTAGTTAAATACCTTGGTGTTGATGGTTTGGTTTTATTTTTTCCATTGCACCAGTTTGTGTATTTCATGTGACAAGAGCCTTGAGGAGTTCTTGATGTTATGTTTCATGTTGTGAACATCATGTTTTAATTTCCTTTCAATAAAGATTTATGTTTGCAGTTGAGTAGATTTCCTATTTGTTAACATGGTATGAAAGCGTAGGTTGTTGAATGAGAAAGTTGAAAGAGATCTAGAGCTAGAAAGTTTCTAAAACTAGAGCTTGAGAGCTTTTAGTAATATCATAGGAGTTTGTCAAGTGCAAAAGAGAAACGGTGAAAGGAAAGAATGTGAAGAGAAAGAAAAGAAAAGAAAAGATGTGAGAAGAGATTAACATATCAAAGGTTATGAAAGTTAGAACTTTAAATCTAGATCTAGATCTACTGTGAAAATATCTTGAAATGAAAGTTGGACAGATTATAGGAGACTATAATACGCTTCTATTCTCAAATTTTCAAAAGAAAAGCATATGTTTTGTGAAAGTTATGAGCTTTTGAAAACTCTGTGCCATATTTAGTTTTTTGGTCATATCTCCTTTGTTTAAGTTTTTCTGGATCTGCAATTCTAAGATCCTATAGATCATAAAGGACTATATATGTGAGAGAAATTTCAAGTCATTTGGATGTGTATTGAGAGAGATCCAAGTATCTAAATTTTCAACTTTAATTTTGAAGTTAATTTCTTTTGAAAGTGATAACTCTTTGTAATCATCATCAATAGAGCTGAAATTTTGAGCACATATAAAAAACATATATTTTATATGTCTCCCAAAATCTCAAGGAGTTTGGATTTGTTGAGAGCGAGTTCTAAGTCATTTTGTGTTTGGGTCCCAATTTGAGGTGATTTCAAGGAAGCAGCAAGATCTCTCATTTTATGAAGTTAAATGTGCTGAAATTTTGAGAGATGGTAGTAAACATAGTTGTTCATGTTTCACCAAAATTTCAAATCGATCCAAAGTTATACGTAAGTGGTGTAGCTTTGTAAAGTTGTTGTGAGAGAAGTTTGTTTTAAAAAGACATCAAAACACATTTTTGAAATGGAGCAAATATAACTTAGAAGAACTTGAAGGAAGGAGTTTGAAGATTGAAAAACGCATATACATTATCAAGACCTTCATACAAAAGTGCGGTATGTAATCATGTACTTAATACCATACTAAATATTATACGAAATACGTACATATACGTAAAACCCATGTATAATATAAAATTTTGTGTAATACTCAAAACATACATACATATGCAAGGTCCAACTTGTTCAACCCTAACCATAATCCTAGAAACCTAAGGATGGAAAACCCTAATCCTAATCTTAAAAACCCAAGGAAGGAATTAAAATCATTTGTGAAACCCCAAGAAAACATTGAATGTTGTCTTGAAAAATGGCGAATGATCTTTCTCAAATTGCAATTGAGAAACTAGACGAACGATTTTCAAGTGTGGAAATTTAGGATTATGAATTTCTTGATGGGGAAAGGTTACTGGGAATTCATAATTGGTGATGAGAAATAACCTTTTCTCCCAAAAAACCCCACACAACAACAAATTCAAGCCAATAAAACTTGGCATGAAAAAAAAAAAAAAATCTTATATTGGTTTTTTGTGAATGTGTCTGATTCCATGATTGTGCATATTCAAAATGCAAAATCACCCAAGCAAGCTCGGGATACATTGGTGAAGATGTATAACACCAATACACAAGCCCGCAAAATGCAATTCAAGCAAGAGTTGCATAATCTATAGAAAAACAAGATGAACATCAGTGACTATTCACTTGAAGAAAAACATGTATTTTTTACTATTCTTTGTGATTAAATTTTAATCGCAAAAGACATTTTGAAACAAAAATCCTTTTAGTTGCCTAAAACAAATTGCATGTGATAAACTAATCGTAAATGACAAAAGGTTTTGTATGAAAGAAAAAATCAACAAATACATTTCATCCTTTGACTCTATTGTATACGTATTGTCACATGCAACTAAAATGCAACTATTTTAGTCACAATTGAAAGCAAATCATGTGTTGCCACGTGTTTTGATATATGATTATTTAAAATATTATTATTATTATTTTGAAATAATCTAAAACGTTCAATTCAAATACTTGGATGATATTATATTATGACACATGGCCCAATGTAAATATGCCACATGGCATTAAAATATAATTTAATAAAAAATATTAATATTAAGTTGGTAAGTACCTAGATAGGTACATAAATAGGTGCTTATAATCCCTACCTACCTACCTACCTACCTACCTACCTACCTTTTTAAGTAAAAAAGTAAATAGGTAGGTTCTACCTTCCTAGGCTAAATACCTACTCATATAGGTAGGTACTTAGGTAAGTAACTACATAGGCCGACCTATATGGGTAGGTCAAATTAGGTACCTACCTAGTTAGATAAATAACTAGGTTGGGGAAATAAGTATTTTAGAATTATGCATTATTTGTTTTCGGTTGAACCTTTTAATTAGTTCATCTCATGTGCACAAATTTCTTAATGTGAAATTAGATAGGCACACCCTCGTTGTTTATACATTAGTAGAAATTAACCAAAATGTAACCATTCAATTTACAACTACATGCGACTTATAATCGTTTGTGACTAGATTTGAGAATATTTACAACTACAAGACCAACTTTCAACTATTTTGGTCATTTTCACAACTATGATGCAACTATTAGAAATTTCATCTTATTGCTTACATCAATTTTACATTTATTTTCATCCATTAATACGTTGATATGTCCCATTAGTCGTAATAGTCACCAAATTAATTGCATCCTAAAGGTATTTTACAATGACATAGGGGTATATTTTAATGTATGTACTATATATATATAATATGCATACATATGTATATTGTTCATATAATGAATCACAAAATTAATATTTGTGTAGCCAAAAAGAAAGGGTCCAGTGAAAATAGACGACTCATACACCCATTGATGCGGACCTTGACATCGACGTTTTGTAGATCGAGCTCACACTTGCTAATAACCTTCCATGCCCAACACTCAGAGCTTCTCACTGTCCTCCTTGACTCCTCAATAATTCACAGACTGTCAAACACATCCACACAGCAATTCGACAACTCACGACCCCTATCATGCACTTCCATACAGATGCGATCTCAAAAGGGAAAATTTGATTCTCATTCACAGAAAAACATGTACATCCTCGACAGCGCGAGCAGTTTTAGCTATCAACAGTTCACAAAAACTAAAGGAGATGGTCGGATCATTCTCCGAGTCCCGTCCTCGCTCTCTCCAATCCCTCTCGTTTATCTCTGCAATAAGAGCCCCACTCGACCTCAGACGCAACGGAAAAAAAAAAACAACAGTCGGCTAAGCTCTCCCTCTCAACAACTCCTTCCTCTTTTCTCCATACCCTCACCTTCCCCCAAACCCCGTTCTTCCCTCCCCCACCTTCACCATCGTAAGCTTTATTTGGAAGCTTCAGCCATCCTCCATAATCAGCCCGCCATTTTCCATGATGGCATCGCCGACCCTAGCCATCATTCGGAGCCGCCACACAAGCTCCTTACCCATTCATTGCAGCCGCCATGCAAACCACCCAGTACCTCACTCCTCTCCCAAATCAACCAAGCTTCCCATTCAAGAGTA
>Ga0116227_10002099_pt1 | contig 45536 bp, 40 predicted proteins | sample S1TSphgellanicum_FD_89693 | JGI IMG/M metagenome (GOLD analysis project Ga0116227, IMG submission 89693) | Host-associated microbial communities from peat moss isolated from Minnesota, USA - S1T2_Fb - Sphagnum magellanicum MG | ecosystem: Host-associated > Plants > Peat moss > Unclassified...
GGAAGCCAGAAGTATCCTGCTTTTGGTCCCCTTTGTTGAGAAGCTTGCCCGAATCCTGAGGCCCAACATCAAAACCAACTGGTGGAAAATCCAGGTCTGCTGCTCCACCTGTTTGCTTGGACTGGTCCTTCTGCAAATGTCATGTGTTTATTCATTTTTGTTAGATCCTCTGTTCTTTTAAGTAGATCAAATGCACTCTTTGTTTGTCTTCATTTCTGCCCATCTTCCACCTCAGAAGGCTAGTCTGATGTGTGGATTTGCAGGGAGAGCAGGAGTGGTTCAAGCGCTTGGGTTCTGTCAAAAGTAGTGCCGACTTGTATGTGTTGGTAAATGACCTGCTCACAAAAGGAGTTGACTGGACGGAAGCGAGACAATTTTTTCCAATCTGCAACACACAATACGGTGATTTTTTTTTGTTTGTGCTTGCACAATCTTGGGCTGGTGGATCAGATGTTGCATTAAGCTTTCTGCATGAATTGTGATACTATGCTGTTGTGTCACCTGCCTACTGTAGAATGTGGTCCATTTGATGTGAATGCTGATAAGGAATATGCAATTAGCATGTTTCGGAAGAATCCTAAGCTTGCTGCTTTTATGAATCTCCATTTCTATTTAGGATGAGCACATACCTCCTGAGGTACCACCCCTTTCTGTTTTACCCTCTCCATCCTTGTCCCTGTGAAATCTGTGTGGTTTTTGGCTGCTGGAATCCTGGTTTGTAGTTGATCATAACTCACAATCCTTTGTGGTACAGAAGTGAAGCAGGGTCTGTGGGATGAAAGGAGACAATCAAAAAGGGGAGCCAAAACTTCTCAGAAAACAAAGGGTCAGTTGTATGTGAAAAAAGTATCTCACATGAATATGGATAATAGTGATAAGGTGGACCAAGGTGGGATAAAGGGACAGAACATGAAGGTTGGCATGGAGAAAGCTGGCCCTGACATTTCTGAGCCTCAGAGAAAGTCCATTCAGCACAGACGGAGGAAGATGGTTATCAGGGCAGGAAAGGACTTTGGGATGGAGGAGAAGCGTAGTGCAGATGCTGCTCAGTTACTTGAGCTAGAAAAACATAGTTCAGACAAGGAAAATTCAGACAAATCAGAACAAAGGAGCTCAGGGGGCAGCTTTGTTGACAAACCCAACCCTAGTGCAAGACATCGTCGGGAAGGGCGATCTGAACTACTGAGTTACCGGACCAGGTCTAAAAGGAAGGCAGATGAGGTCGAGGTCAGTGAGGGGCAGAAATCTGCTAGGACAGAGGAGGGACTGTTGAGTCGCCTTCGTCAAGGCCTGCTTAGAGTTGGAGCTTCAAGAATCAGATCACAAAAGGAGCAGAGTAATGAGGATGAGAGCTCAGAGGCAAGTAGTGATGAAGAAGCAACACCTTCTTCAAGCAGTGAAGGGTCTGATGAGAACACAAGTGCAGATCCCAGTGAAGATGGAGAGGACAGCTGTTTTCAGCGAGGGTTGAAGAAGAAAGCCATGGCGAGGAAGACAAGAGCAATAATAGGGAAGAATGGAAGGAGGTCCCAATCTCCTGCTCCATCTGATGAGGAAGTTTGTTCAGTGTGCAAAGTAAGAGCACCCACTTGTTTGAAATGGAACATAGGAGAGACAAATGTCTCCTTCAATCTGTACAGTTCTGTTTTACTTCTTTTTCCAGTAGTGGGTTTCTTGGAGACATGAAGTGCTGATGAGTCGATGACGATGATAAGTGCTAGGTGTACTACTCATCTTGATCTCAGCTCCTTGTTACCTTGACCTTAGGTGTTTATCATGTGGCTTTCACAAGCTTTGAAAAGGGATGAGCATGTGTTGTTGGTTGGGTTCTTTGCAGTTTGCAGGTGCAGGAGAAATGATGCTGTTGTGTGATGGGCTGAAGTGTGATGAAGCCTTCCATTCTTTCTGCCTTGCTATTCCTCTTCAAACAATACCTGATGGAGACTGGTTGTGTCCAATGTGTATCCATCAAGGGTCAATGGCAGCTGGCACCAGCAAGCTCAGAAAGAAAAAGTTATCATCTGAATCGATTCCTCCCACCAAGAAGATTGAGGCAATTCTAGGGATGCGAGAAACTCCCAGTGAATCTGTATGTTTGACATCTTCAAAGGGAAGGAATCTCCAGTATCTCATAAAATGGAGCTCTCTTTCTCACCGACATGATACTTGGGTATGGATGTATGATGCCTGTCATGTAGAGTTCTCTCCCTTGCTACATCATTCACAGTATTATTGGGATGCCTTGCTACTTCATTCAAAGATTCTGTTGGGATGCTAACGGTGCTGTATGGCTTCTAACTTTCAGGGAAGCAATGTATGCAGATTGATGGCTTAGCCCCCCTGTGTTTCATATAAGCCTTTTCATCTTGAAAGGTATTAGGGTTTAGGGTTTAGGCAAGGCAGGATCTACACTCAGGACCCAATTCATGGTTGTAATGCTTGTCAACCTCTGTATTTGTTGAGTTTCACATGTCACTCCTTATCACAACTCATGGGACTCTTTTGAAATTCGTAGGTCCCTGAAGATTGGCTTTTGCATTTTGATCGACAGCGCCTTCTAAGCTATCAGCGGAGGTTGCCATGAGTCTGCCTTCACATTGTTTTGCAATTTATCACTGTCTTTTCTGAGAGACATTGTGTGGAAGTTTTTGTACTGGATACTCCACTTGTGTCAGCAGATGGAGTTTTAGAGAAAGAGAGAGATAGAGAACAGAGATGATCTCCAATCATACACTGATTGATCTGGCTCAATTGGCAGGGTAACTTCTCAATATGGAGCTGAATTTACTGATGAGCGGAGGCCAGAATGGCTAAAGATTGATCGAATAATTGCATGTCGCAAGCAGGATACAAATGCTGGAACCCCTTCAGCAATAAAAGGAAAAGCCACTGAAGTATCTGATGATGACAGAAGTCCACTTGAGTATCTTGTGAAATGGTGTAACCTAGACTACAATGGGTCCACTTGGGAAGAAGAGAGCAGTGACCAAGACATGCTAGATGCCATTCAGAAGTTCTCTGAAAGGCATTTGATTGCAAAGAAAAGGGAGCTTTCTGAGCAAACAGGCAGGGATGTCGCTATTGGTATTCTGCAGCAACCAGTGTATATCAAGGGAGGATTCCTGCACGAGTATCAAATCGAAGGCCTAAAGTGGCTTGTAGCCAATTTTGAGGAACAGAAGAGTGTCATTCTTGCCGGTAAGTTTTATGAATTGTGATGGCAGGATGCACCTCTATTGTAGGTATGTTGTGTGATAGTGGCACAATTGCAAGTTGAGAATACTGCAATAATGTTCTATGATGGACTTCTTTCCTTCACATATCTGAAAACCCTAAAGGATTAGACTTATGGGTGTGGCAGATGAGATGGGTTTGGGCAAGACCATTCAAGCCATAAGTTTCATGATGTGCCTTCGGCATGAGAAGCTCAGCAGCAAGCCGTTTTTGGTCATTGCGCCCAAGAGCACCCTTCCTGGCTGGGAACAGGTTTATAGCATACTCTCTCTGTCTGTGTTAGTCTTCTATTTCTACCCCGACTCAAAATCCTGCACTATTCATTGTCTAGGACCTGTCACTATGTGAAGTACATGTTTTTAGTCGACAGAAATTGATAACGAAGATGTGGAACTAGTCTCTGCTCAGCATTTTATTCTTGTTTATGTTCACTATATGAATGACAAAGTGGCATTGATTCCATATATTGCAGGAGTTACAGCAGTGGGGTGCAGACCTCAATGCAGTGGTATATGAAGGTGACCAGACTGCACGGGCATTGATTAGGGAATATGAGTTTTACACAGCAGATGAAGCCCCATTGTTTGACGTCTTGGTTACATCTTATGACTTGTCGATGCGTGACAATTCCTGTCTGCAGAGATTTGAGTGGTCCTGCATCATAGGTTAGTTTTTGACTCATGTCAAGTTGCTTTGTGAATAACAAGGATACTTTGTCTATTGCATAAAGCACAGGGTTAGGTGTAGCTTTGAGTCCACTAAGCAGGGCTGGTCTTTTTCCAACACCCATTGTAGTTTTGTGAAGGAAAAGACAGCTGTGATGTAGCCTGTAGAAGAGGTCAAGAAGAAATATGCTGTGCAAATCCAGACAAATCTTGAGTATTACAAGACAGTTCAGAGAAGTGTTTCTTGCATGTATTTCCAACTGTGCTTGCATAAGCTTCACACCCATCTGTAGTCATTCCAGATCTGTAAGCCACATGTTTGTGTGCACTGGAATAGATGCACTGCCTTCCAGACGCATGATGTGGTCTGATTATGCTGTTAGCAATGTGACGTTTGACACACTGTATTTGTGGATGCAATGAGCTGCAGTGGATGAAGGCCACCGTGTGAAGAATATGCGTTCCAAGCTTGGGAGCCTGCTTAAAAAGCAAACAGCAGACTTCAGACTTCTTCTGACTGTACGTCTCTCCTTTCAGCTATTTGAGAGTCTCAATTCACTTTTTTTTGGAGTTTGCATCACAAAGAACATGCCATTGTATGACTGCAAACTCATTCTTTTTGTGGCTTTTAGTTTCCGTTTTGTTGGAATGGAAAAAATAAGTTTGGGTTCCTGTTTCTTTAAATCTTTGCCTCTCTGTTCCCTTCCAACCTCCTCTTTGTTTGCCTATTTCTGGTGGAGAGGGTTTTCCATCTTGTAAATGATGTGCAACTAGTCTCAAGTTTTGACCTATGCTTTTCACCCTGTACAATTCTTGGGTTACAGAGATTACCGAAGGGCTTTTGTTTCTCACCTGTCTATAGAAGAAGCTATCAAGGAAGGCCCTGAAACTGCCTTTGGGATCTTCAAAATGATTGCTTGAAAGCTTTCTCATTTCAACCAGGGGAGCTTTTTTAAGCCCACCTTTTTATGCCCATTCTCTTTCTTTTGGGCAGAGCCTCCTCTTTTTCCCTGTTACTGGTTCTTTGGTCAGATCTGGAATGTCCCATTCTTTATTATTGTCATTCCCTGTTCTCCTTTTTCTTTCCCTTCCTGTCGGTTTGTTTTGTTCTTGTCGTTGTTGTTGTGGTCTGTTGCTAGCCAGTAGTATGGCTGAGTATTCCTGTTGCTTCCAGAATTGCAGCAGAAACTCAGTTTGCAGGTTGATGCTTCTTACCAGCCTTTACCCACTGTAGGGAGCTGATGAAGTCATTGGGGAAGTTGTGGTAGTTAAGTCACTATCATACATACTACTGTTGATGGTCCCTGAACAGGTGTGAGACTGGCACTTTTGTTCATACTGGTGTGTGTTTTTTGTTTGTTCCGTCTTTCCTTGTTTGGTTCTTTCTATGGCTTCCTGAAGAAGTGTTAACCCTGCTGTTTTTTCTTCAACATGAGAATGGGTATTTCTCTTTTCTTATGAAAGATATTTTTTCCAGTCACTTTAGCGGACGTTCTGCATCCAAGTAGTGACCAGTTGGATTCATCAAGGTTTATCTTTTGGGGAGCTTTGGGCCCCTCCAGCTACTTGGTAAGGTTGGTGCATTTTCTGAAGCAAGGTTATCTTTTTCTCTAGTCATGGTTCCTTCCAGATAAGGTTTTTCCTCTTTGTGTCTAGTTCTTCTCCTCCTGTCCTCTTTAGTGCTGCTGTGTCTTGCTGTGTCATGCTTTGTTTACCTGTAAGGTTCTCTTGCAGGTTCAAAGTAGTGAGGCTTTAACTCCTTGGAGAGTCATTCTAAAGTCTTACATGTCTTTAAGAGTTTAGGAGGGTTCTGTCTCCCTTGTTTTTCTGCGTTCTTGTCTGTTTTCTGTTTTTTCTTTTTCTTTTTGTTTTAAGTCCTTCCAATTCTTCATGACATTCTTTGGTTTCCTATAAGGTCCTCTTGTAGGTTCAAAGTAGTAAGCCTTTAGCTCCTTGGAGAGTCATTCTAAAGTTTTACAGGTCTAAGGTGATTAGAAAGTTCTTTCTCCTGCTGTGTTTGTGTGCTTTTTCTGTTTCTGTTTCTTCTCGTTTTGTTTTTTTGTCTTTGGGGCCCTTTTAAGGTCAAGAGCAGAGTCCCAGTTTGTCGTAAGGCATTTGTTGGCTTTGTTGCAGGCAAATCTCTGCAAGTGCCGGCACTGTGATCTTTGAGTCATAACAAGCAATGCCTTTTTTAGGCTTCCCTACTGCTTGGGAGCAGCCCTCCCACAGAAAAGGGGGCTTCTTGAGTTCTTATCAAGATCGGGAACCTTTGCTTGAGCTGGCAATTGTCTGTTAAATTGAGAGCTTGCTAATATCCATTCTGCTATTCAGTCTGTTTGGTTTGATGGGTTCTCTTTTTTGGCACGGTATAACCTAAATAAACTTCATAACTTTGGAAATGGGAACATAAAATGGGGCCCGGTCAAATAGGTAAATGCCAATACTCATTTTTCTGTCTTCAACATGAAGTCTCTTAACAGACTTAGAAGGAAAAACACCTTAATTCTTCAACTAGCCTCTGTCCATTTTCAGATAGTAGAATGCTATATGTTGGGGTTCCTGTCAATGTTCTTCCTAATGTTTCTGCAAGTTTTCCTCCTACTTTCCCAATTTTTGAAGAGAATGGTTCACCTTCTGTCGTTGTGCAACCAAATCCCACACCTTTCTCCGCACAGAATTTTTGGCTACAGAGATTACAAAAGAAGACCGGTCTTCCTTTCTTCTCTTATGTCTTTATCGTTTTTCTCTCCCAAGTATAAGACCAAGAATTTGGTTCTTATGCTTTTGATGCTGTCCAAATTTTCACCTTCTGTTCTCAGTATTGATGTTGGCCATGCTTTACAACTGTCTACAATTCTGAGCATTTTTATTAAGAGAAAAGTTCCTCGTTCTTACCCATCAAGTGCCTCTTTCCTTGGCATAGATCTTATTATCTCTGTCTTTGTTTCTTCTCATATGGATGGTTTGAAAGTCTCTTCCATCTAAAAACCTTCCTTCTGTGCTAGATTGTCTTCTATTGTTAGAAAGTTTTGGTCCCCTCCCTTAGTTGCTTGGAAATATGTTAAAACTTCTCTGGTCAAGAGTTTTACAGCTATAGGAAGTTTGGAAGATCCCAATATCGCTTCCCTGATTCTGATTCCTTGGTTTTGTTGATTCCCATCATGGTCATGTTATTTCTGCTAACCTTAATATCCTCTCAAGGTCCACTCTAATTGAACCTTTTTCTAGAGGCACTAAGTTCAGAAGAGGTTTCTTGTCTATGTCATCTATTGAAGAAGCCTTTGATAAAGGTCTTGAATAGTTTGTCAACAAGCAAGAAGAGCTTCTCGGAGTTCAAGGGATATTAGGTGGGTGGAAAGCCAAAGTTCTTTTGTTTGTGCAGAAGAGGACTCATGCTTCCTCCATGTTTCAAACCTCTTCTGATTCTTCTTTTAACTGTTCCTTTAGGAGATCTGGGTCACCTAAAGAGTCTCCAACTGTCCTTGGTTATTACCTACATGCATAAATGTAGTAACAATTTTGTGTTTGTTTGTAAAAAGTTCTATGTTTCTTCTGTTTTCTCTGAGCTTAATCCTCCTGTTGGTACATATATGGTCTCCAATCTTGCCCAATCTGATATCCTGAAATTTCATCTCTCTTTTAATAAGGCCCTTGTCTCCTGTTTCTGTCAAGCACTCTTTTAATAAGGCTCATAATATTAATAGTGTTAAGTGCAGAGATCAATTTGCTTGAAAATCTTCATAGCTTTAAAGTTGTGGAGGCTTGAGATTTGAACTCTTGGCTGGATTTTTTGGTAGGCAATTTGTTTCTTTGTTTTGGTGATGGTGTTTATAGACAATACATGGGTATCCCCATGGGTACTAATTGTGCGGTCTATTTGGCAAATTTCTATCTCTTTACCTATGAGTTTGATTTCATTAAGCGTCTCTTGAAGAGTTACACATGCCCTGTTGTGCTTCATAGATTGTCCCTGATTTGTAGCTTTGTGGATGATCTTTTTGTTCCTGATTTTCCAGACTTTGAGAATTTCATATATCTTAACCAAGGCCCTTTTGGTAGCGGCATATACCCAAGAACATCTTGTGAGTTGAATTGTACGTCTGAAGGCTTCTCTTGTAATTTCTTGGATCTAGCCGTGAGACAAAGTCCTCAAGGTTTATCCTGTGACATTTTTGACAAACGCTCTCAACCAGAGTATGCAGGTATTGAAATGATTAGAATGCCTTGTTCATTCCAATATCTCAATGACTGCAAAGCAGGGGGTTATCAATAGTCAATTTTACAGTTTCTTGAGGCTTTGTAGTTGTAAGTAGTTTTTTTGTCTTTCAGATGGTCAGTGTTATCGTCTTTCTGAAGGTAAATGTCTACCCTTCAAAAATTCTTCTAGAGAGAACTAGAGGGTGGCTTATTAAAGAAAAATTACTTTTTGGAATCTCCACTTTTGACATTTTCAAAATGATTTTGCTTTGGGTCTTGTAAGTGGGGAGCTTCTTGTAAGCCCACGTGTTCATAGTCTTTTCCTGTTCTCCTTTCCTTTAGTTTTTCTTTCCCTTTCTGTCTTTCTTTGTTTCTTTGTCTGGTCTTTGTTGTGGGGTCTGTTGCTAGCCAGTAGTATGGCTGAGTCTTCCCGTTGCTTCGAGAATTGCAGCAGAAACTCAGTTTGTAGGATGGTGCTTGTCACCAGCCTTTACCCACTGTAGGGAGCTGATGAAGTCAGTGGGGAAGTTGTGATAGTTAAGTCACTATCATACATACTACTGTTGATGGTCCCTGAACAGGTGTGAGACTGGCACTTTTGTTTATACCAGTGTGTGTGTTTCGTTTTTTGTTTGTTTTTTGTCTCCCCTTGTTTGGTTCTTTCTGTGGCTTCCTGAGGAAGTGTTAAACCTTGCTGTTCCTTCTTCATCACGAGAATGGAGATTTCTCTATTCTTATGAAAGATATATCTTATTTACTCATGTGGGCTGCCATTATGGCCCATCCATCTGGAGGCATTCACAGGAGTTCTGGCCAGTAAACTTACATCCCTAGGCTTGATGGTTGGCTTACAGGGGACACCGGTACAGAACACATTGACTGAGCTGTTTGCCTTACTTCACTTTTTGGATCCAAGTGAATTCCCAGACCCAGAACAGTCGGCTCAAGAGTTCGCTCAAGTTGATGCACAAGGTGGGGTTGTTTTCAAGGACAAGGGAGGCATGGAGCAGCAAGTCTCTCGCATTCATGAACTATTGCAACCTCGGTGAGTCTTCTGATTTGATCAACAGCTATACAGAGCTTTGTCAGCTGAAGCCTATGTTTTATTTATTATATCCTCTGCAGTGTCCAATATCATGAGTAGGAGAGCAAGGGAGGTGACACAGTGTGCTGGATTGATTGTATGGTGTTGGGTATAGTATGCTGAGAAGACTGAAGCGGGAGGTGATGCGGGACATGATACCAGGCAAAAAGTTGGTGGAAGTGAGATGTGCTCTGACACCACTTCAGCATCACCTTTATGGTGCAATTCTAAAGAAAAACTACAAACAGCTGAATCATGGAAATCGGACAGGTATTGCCTCCTTGGGTGGTACTGAATCTATGCCTCTGCCAACACTAGGGCTTTGCTTCTTGACTGTTTGTCAACCCTACACCCTTGCTAGAGTAGATAGGGTCCTTGTGAATGGATTAGTGCAAGATAAATGATGAATAGCCGATGGATGGAGGGAGTAGGATAGAGAACCAAAGGAAAAGCATTTGTTTCTTGTTGCACACCATAACTCAGCAGACATGACTGGAAAGAATCTTCTAGTTCCTTTTGATATTATGGGGAGCCCAAAAATCTGGGTGGAGTGAGTTCCAACCTGGTGTGAAGCTGGTTGGTATTGAACATGTAAAGCAAAGTGAATGCTGTTTTGCAGGTAAAAAGAGGTCACTTAATACAATTTTAATGGATCTCAAGATGGTATGCAATCACCCGGTGAGTACTTTGTTATAATTCATATGGCTGATGGCTCTATCAAGCCTTTGCTGGACATAGTTCTAGACCCAGTTCTAGACCCTCCTTTCTGTGGAATGTCAAGGTGTACTTTGTGGACTCCCTTTCTCCACACTCCTAGATGGTATTAGTTTCCTAGCATGTGTCAGATCTCAGCCAGTGCTATATGATAATGATAGTCAGTTAGGGTTTTGGGTTCTTGTCTCCTTTCTTGCAACTACATCTGCCCCATGCGTTGAATTTGAATCTGGTTTACATTCCTTTTGGCAGTACTTGTTTCCTGGCAAGGAGCCAGATCACTGTGGGACTGCAGATGAGGTGTTCAATCTTTTAGTAGGTGCTTCTGGCAAGCTTCAACTTCTTCAGAAGGTATGTCTTGTGTGTTCACTTGTATGTTATGACGATGTTATGCAAGAGATTGAAGAGGTGCAGTTTGTTCTCCTGTTAAGGAGTTTTGGAGAGTGGAATGGCTCTCAGTTTGCTAGAATAAGTTCAAATCCGTTATTCCTGTAACTGAAGGTAAAATACTGTGGGTTTGCCTGCAGCTGCTTCCAAAATTGAAGGAAGAAGGACATCGGGTGCTTCTCTTCTCACAAATGACAAGAATGCTTGATATTCTGGAAGACTTCTTGAGCCACCTAGGATACTCTTTTTCCAGGTGCTCCATGTTAACCAAACATATGTGGTGTGAATGTGGCAATGCTCTTCTTCTCTTTTCTTCTCTCCTGCAGCTTCTTGTGATAAGAGGTCATATGATTGATGGTTTCAGTCTCTTCAACCGTAATGGATTTTCTCGTGTTGGGTGGTGAATTAGGATTGATGGTAGCACATCAGCTGCAGATCGCCAGAAGCAAATTTCTGAGTTTAACAGTCCCCAGAGCCAGGACTTCATCTTTCTTATTTCAACTCGTGCTGGAGGCCTTGGCATCAATCTGGTGAGTTCTGCATTCTCAGTGAGCATTCTTGCATGGTTCTCCTCTCTGATCCAAGGAAATCAGAAAATTGTGCTTTGCCAGCAATGGAATCCCAAAATATATATATATATTTGTAGTGCCACTTTACGTTCATGTCCATGCATGGTATGTCAAGATTTCTCCAATGGGTTTGGAAATGTCCCTGATCTTGATTTTAGGGGCTGCCTGTGCATAGGTCCAAATAGCTTTTCTACCTGTTTTGGGCCAAAACTGAAGCAATTTATGTATGATTTGTGTGTAACAGCCAAGTGCAGATACAGTCATCATCTATGGTAAGTAATCTGTGGTTACCAATTTGTACTTGTTGTAGGAAGAAGCCTTATTATGTCAACCCCTCTCAGGTCTCTTTTGGTTATTTTCTATTACTAAACCCTAAACCCTGTTTGCAAACTCCTGATTGTACAGGAAAACGTAAATTCAATACTTACTCTGGATATCAGATCGTGGATCGCAAGCAGAGATTAGAACCTTCATTTGTGGACATTTAGAAGATTGGGTGTTCACTCTGGATATTCAGGTTTGTTGGAAGAGTTAGCAGTAACTGGGATTCTGTGAATTCAACCTAATGGGGTGTATACTCTGATTTGATCAGACCCTGATTTCAACCCATTTGTGGACTTGCAAGCTCAAGCCCGGGCGCACCGCATTGGTCAGGAGAATGTAGTTCTTGTCTACCAACTTATCACTAAATGTTCAGTGGAGGAGAAAATATTGGAAAGGTCTCGACAGAAGCTAGCAATGGAGAACTTGGTGATGAATAACAGTGACAAAGCAACCGTGCATGATCTCAACACACTGCTCCTTCATGGAGCCCGCAAGGTGCTTAAAGAACATGATGTGGAAGCTATGGCTGTGAAATGGACAGATGAGAGTATAGCTAAGCTTCTGGAACGGGATATAGCTGGTGGTAGTGATGCCAAAGAGGGGGATGATGGATATCTGGGAGCGATACAAGGACCTGGAAGTATACCCACAAAAGGGGTACTGGTGGATGCAAGCCCAAGAACCAAAACTAGTCAGGAGTGGGAGGAGCTGCTTGGGAATACAGCAGAGCAGGAGATGAAGGTGGAGCTAGGGAGGGGGAAGCGACCAAGGAAACAAGTACAGTATACATTTGAGCCACACATAGATGCACATGAGGAGGAGGAGGAGGATGAAGTCGATAATGACCCCTCCTGTAGTGCGGGTTCATCAAGCTCTAGTGACTCTGATGCTAGCCTTGATGTAAAGGAAATTTTCCCATCTGGCAAGGCAAAGTCTTCGAAAGAAAGGGAACCTATGCAAGCTGTTCAAACCTCTCAAGTTTCTGTGGACATTGGGAACTCTTTGCCCCAAGCTTTGCCTCAAGCTTCAGAGTATCCTTATGAGCAATATTTGCCTCCTGGTGTTCCATGGATTCCACCTCCTTTCCCTCTCATGCCTTTCAAGATACCTCTTACAGACCCCTGTGGAATGCTGGACGGAGTCTCTCTTCCTCAGGTGGATTTGAAACTTAACCAAAGCTATAAGACACAAGAGTTATGTACACCATCAATGACATCCCAAGTTCCAGCATTCAAGTCAGCCGCAGCAAACAGTTCTGGACTTCTCAAAATATCTCATGCGATGTCAATGGGTTATATAGGCACAAAAGCTGTGGATGCAACAAACAGTCTTGTAAACTATGGTCCAAGTACAACCTTCCTGCCCCCATCTCACTCCCTGCCATTCATGGCTAGTACTGGGAGTGTTTCCGACACAAAGGGACAAGCAAGCCTTTCCAGCTTTGGCCAATTACAAGAGGTCCGCAGGCAGCAGGATACAGTAAGAAAGCATGCTGTAATTCCAGATCTCAACAACTCTCACAATGTTCAAAGTCCTAACTTGGCTACAGTCCAAAACCATACTAATGTTACCATGGTCAAGGTTGAGAAGGTGACCAATTCTGCCCAAATTCACCCCTAGCACCTAACGATAGGTAGCATTCAGTGTATTCAAGGCTATTGTGATGCTCATATAATGATGAGTATTCATCTGGATTTGTGACATGAAGTTGACTCTTGTTCTGATTAGCCAGAAATTGGAATGGAGATGAGATGAGATGAGATGACACAATGAACATCTGCCAGTACCAACATGTCTCTTCTGAATGACCGATATGCTGCACTACTTTTCTGTTGGCAGCTGTGCAATGGTCATCATGGGTTATGGATTGGTGAAGATCTGTAGGCATTTGTGCGGTTCTCAAAGATTTCCCCAGTACACACTGTTTTCTGCTCTTGAGAACCTGACAATCAATTCCTATGGGGGCCACACTTGTAACAGGATGACATGGTGCTATGTGTGCTTTGCTGTGTGACCCAATTTCAGATCTACTTCCAGGATACAAACCTCTTCATGGGGCCAATGAATTTTTTGGTGGTATCAGATCTTCAAACCTGTGCTTCAGTGTGCACTCTGAGCCTATTTAGGGATGCTGACATATGAAAATGACCCATCTAGATTTGGAGCCTCAGGTTGTGGGTTATGTATATTAATTTGGTGGTTAATTTGCACCTAGGCTGTGTGATCTAGAAACTCGGGGATGTCAGCATATGAAAATCACCTGTCTGAGTTAGAAGCTTCAGTCAGGATTGTGTGTGTTTATTCAGTGCTGATTTGCACCTGAGACTGTGTGATCTCAGATTGTTTGATGTTCAGCCCCACCTTCCCTATATACATTAATGTCCCCATTCTTTTGTACCTTCAAAAGGCAGGCAGTAGGTGTTACTATGAGCAATTGTAGCTCATGAGGCAGGTGAACATACGCAGCTATGCCTTGAAATTAGCACATCATTTTGTATCCCAGTGCAGTTTGATACACCTTTGGATTCATTGTGGCAGCTGCATTGATGCCATGTGATATTACAATTTCCACTAGCGGTACTAATAAATGGTAAGCAAAATTCAACTAAATCTGAATGATCAGACTGGTCAAAGGGTCATCTTTTATGTGGTGCTTATTTCCCTTAGGAACGTGAAGCTCTGTTCACAATAGAGTAACAACAATGTCATGGAATTCAGAAATAGAATGCAGTACACTTCTCTCACTCACTCTAAACCCTTGAGCACTCATGAGCCAACAACCAAATATGATAAGAGGTTCTGTTTGAAAAGTGCTCAATTTGCATTATTGGTCACAAGATTACTTGGAGTTGAGGCCAAGTAATCTTGTGACCAATAATGTGAGCTATTGAGCATTTTTTTTCTTGTTCATTAGCTTCAAGTTATCAATAGGATGATAAGCTTCTGAAGGCTGAGTAATTCGTGTGTATATCCCTTGAGAAAGGAATCAAGTCTTCAAAACCCTTCATATGTTTTCATTCTTTTTCTCTTGCTATCATCCCTCTTTTCACTTGTAATTCCCTTCTCAAGTTAAATCTTAGAAGTCAAACAAACTCCCACGGTTGAACAAAGGCACAACATTCTTGTAATTGTAATGTTTTCCATGGCAAAATTGACAAACATGTTATTAGTGTAATTGTAACATTGCAACAACTTGCACTTCACCAACATTATAATACAATATGATGATGACTACCCTTCATTATTGAATTGGAGCATCAAAAGAAAAATAAGGTGTTTGGATGTATGTATGAGCAAGTGACTTCATAGAGGCAACTTTTGTGTAGCTATTCAAATCAAGATGAGTTTCCAACAACTTCATGTTGATCTCATTCATTGTTTAAACATTTTTATTGAATGTTTAAGCAACAAATGAGGTTCCAACAACTTCATTACTTATGTGATATCACAACTCCATCATTAGGGGGAACATATTTGCATATAAGATCGTGCATTGCATTTGAAACATACGTAGTCATTGCATTCTCTTGATTGAATAGTTGTAACAACTTGCAAATGTGTGGTGAAGTTCATGAAATGGTTGACAACATTGTTTCTATCATTGTAAGAGAATGTTTTGAAATTATTAAGTATTTGAAACTTTTCGTGATAGAAAGATTAAAACAAATAACATAAGAAAAATGGTAGATGAATTTACGAAGTTTCATGGTATACCTTATGTTTGTGGGTAGTAAATGGTAGTCAATCCCTAATACTGCACCACCTATAGATCAAAGTTATCATTAATGTCAAAAAGGTTTCTATTCACCTTTACTACAAAGGGTGATTGGTGTAGGATGTAAGTTTCAAGATTACAATTTTGCATGAATTGATCATTGCCATCATTGGAAGGTGCATTTTGACCATATAAATTGTTTGGAGATGGAACATATCCAATGATGTCATGGTTGTGCTCACCATTCAAAGGTGAGAAAGATTGCTTGTTAAAAGTACAAGTATATTGGAATTTTTTACATTCAGTTATGTAAATTATTGTAAAGAAAACATTTTTGAAATTTTTTAAGGATGGTAGAAAAATTTAAGAAAGAAAATCAACATGCCATCATAAAATCTATCAATTGTGATTACAACTTGCATTTTTTTTCTTAACCGTTAAAACAACTTTGATTTTGGTTAGGCACAAAAAGTTGAACATGTGATGAAAGAGGAAACCAATCATATACTTGGACAATTTCAACTGAAACATATTTCATATAACAAAACAAATTATCAAAAAAATGCAATGACTACAACACTTTGAAAGCATTGCCCAACTATAAGAAGTTAGGATAAAAAGAATGATTAAACAATTATTCAAGTTGAAGAAATACAAAGAAATCACAATCAAAAGATGTTAATAATCACACAAGTTCATGAGTTGCCATCAAACATATTTTATAAAACAAGATTGAAATGGAAAAGTAAATTATGAATTTTTGAATTAAATCATCAAATTTAGACTCAAAACGTATATCACGTAATATAAATTGATACATTTGATGATCAATTCTTTCCAATAAAACATTGGATTTTCCAAAGCTTTTAACCATGAAATAATATTTTCCACCACCTTGATAAACATAACAATTGTTTGTTCATGAATTTGTTTCTTGCCACTCGTAGATGCAAATTATGAAGTTGTTCATAAGGTTAAATTTTTTTTTAACAATTTGGTGATGCCTTTAGATTGAAACAATTTTGTGTCATTGGTAGATGTAATGATTTGTTTCACTATAGTACCCATTTGATACCACCATTGAACAATGAATTGTAAGACTTGCATTCGTCTCTCCTCCTTTATAACAACATTTGCCAATTTGCCAATTTTACATTATTCAAACAACAAAGTTAACTTCTTCTTGCATGCTTTAAATGTAATCAAATTGAACATTTGTGACATGCATGCTCACATGGTCAATCAAGACATGCCATTTTGAACATGCATTTGCATTATGTTAACATGGTTGAATTACATTGATTTGTTTTTAAACATTATTATAATACAATGGTGGCTTTAATACATGTTTGTCAAAATATTATTTAATTGTGAGAATTGCATTTCAAAAAATTCTTCTTTCTACTTCACAAAAGAATTGTTCTTTGAGGAAAATAATTAAAAATTTGTGTTGAACCTACCAAGGTGCTATGGTATTTATCTTTTATATCAATCTAAAGAGATATGATGACATGATCAAAGACAATCCAAAGATCATTTCATAGTTTGATGAATAAAATACTTATGATTGTTGGTGTATTAATGATATTTTCATTATCATTTGTAATTTGGCCACGTTGTTGCTTGACATGTCTTGACAAACTATGACATCTTATAGTCATCTATGTAACATGTGATGACAAATGCAACTCAACATGAGGTTATAAATGTTGAATTTTAGTGTGGTTGATAGTCATGGACTTAGTTGAAAAATGTTTTCCTTATTTATCAAACGTTAGGCATTTTATGTTCATGCCATTTTTCTTTTCAACCATTGCCTTAAAACTTAACAAGTAACTCAACACTTGTGTTTTGATTAAACACGAACTAACCAAATATAGATTAACCAAGTTTTAATTAGCAATTAATGATTACCATAGTACCTTTTTAGGTTCGTCACATAGTGCCAAAAAATTAATATAATTTGAAGTTTATGTTTTAGCAACATAGTTTTTTATTTTGAATTTTTGAAATATAATAATTAAATACATTAAAATCATAGTTGCTCTCACAAAGTATTTGTTGTACTTTAGGTTAAATTAATCAAAGACAGTATGGGTTCAATGAGGAGGGCGTTGGTTCGAATATGGCTGCCTCTACTAAATATTCAAGTTTTTCGACATAAAGATTTTTTTAAATTTTACTTATTTTTGGCAAAACTGAAAATAATATAATTAATGCCAAAGCTGAAAAAGTACTAGGTAACCAAATTTTACAATAATTAGACATAGTGTTAACCAATAGTAAATAGTTGAATTAATCCTTGGATAATAGGCAATGTTTTACCATCAACTAAAAATTATAATTATAATTGTTTCTCTACAGCGTACTATCATTGTTGGGGGTCCCTTTTTTTTATAATAAGGACATTATGTAAATAAAAAGAACTTCTACATAGTTTTGTACACAATGTTCACTATTTTAAAAACATGTCATTTTCACCATAGAATCAATATCAATTTATGAAAATGATTATTATTATTTTTTGTAAGTTAACAAAAAATAGGTATATTTAATATGAGAAAAAGATGTTAGAAGTAAATACTAATAGAAAAAACATTTTTTGCAACTAAATTTTAGTTACAAACAACATGTTGCCAACGACGTTAGTTGCAAGCAACGGATGAAAGATTTGTTTTGTAAAATATGAGTATGACAATTTTATACATGTATCCAAGGACGAGTTCTTGTGACTACATTTGCAACTATAATGCACATCAATATGTTCACATGTGGTAGCCTAAAAATGTGACATGTGGCATCATTTGGATTTTTCAAAATATTTTACCAAAAAAATATTTGTTTTTTTTTCAACCATCTAATTAAAACACTTAAATTGTGCCAACTGGTGCCTAAGGTTATGCCACGTGGCAACTTCAAATTGCCTTGTAATCATTTAGGGTTAGTTTAGGGTTGGACCACTTATGATAGGCCACGTGGCACCTAGACTAAGCATAGGTTAGGCCACCTAGCCTAATTTTAGACCATTTACAATAGGCCATGTGGCACCTAGGTCAAGCCTAGGCCACCTAGCCATACATCTAACCTAGGTAGGTAGTTACTTAAATCTAGGTTTAAAACTTTTATAACAAAATCATATTTTGTTTTAATTTAGCCTTTCAGGTGGAACCTATATGATTAGCCTTTCCCATATGGCAATTGAAAAAATTGAATGTGTTTACTAATCTAAACCAACCTATTTATATAGTTTGTGAACTTGAAAAGGAAAACAAACAATATGGGATAAAATTTGAATTATAGCCTAGTTGTAACTTAGTTGCAATTATTCCCTAGCACATACTATTACATAGCCTATCTACTAAGTAGCACAAGTTCTTACTAAGTGCCTATTTAAATATCCTCTAAATATTTATTTATAATTAAATAGCTTATTAGGTAGCTAATGGGTATGTAGGGGAATATGTATGTAAGTACTTAGTAAATAGGTAGGTAGGTACCTAATAATTATGTAGGTAGGTAGATGGTGCATAGGTTATAGGTAGGTACCCAGTAATTAAGTAGGTAGGTATATATTTATAGGTACATATGTATTATTAAATAGTCTATATGTGCAGCTATTATGTAACATACATACCTTATGCAACTATAATGTGATTATTTTGGTTACATGTGTAATTAAATGTATATAGATGTTGTAAAAAATACAAAGAAAAATTAACCTATTGGAAAGATGAAATAGGCATAGTCACAACTAGTTGAAAGGAAGACCAAAATCCATCCAAATTTGAAAAATAGTCACATAAGCAACCACTTGTAGCCATAAACAACATTGAGTCGCACATAATTGCACAGGGAATGGTTGCAAATGATAAGATTTTTACTAATGAAAGCTTGAGAATAACATTATAAAAGTCAAAACTGAAAAATAAGAGTTGGAAATGTGGGTGTTTCAAATGGAGACAACAAAATCCATTTGAAAAGAAAATATGAAAGGAGCAAGTAAACTTCAATTGAAATTGACCACATTGAAAGAAGAACCAAAGAAGGAACAACAAGCCATGTATGCACAACAATATCAAGGGAATAAGAAAAATACAAAAATTTGAGGAAACCCATTAGCTTCTTGCTTTAGGTCAATCTACCAATATTGCAAAACAATATCCAATAATTGATAAGAATTTATTGTGTTATAATTTGGTGGATCATTATTTCTCCCCATTTTTGTTAAAAGAAATAGTAGAAGATGTTGGAAAAGGTTTCATTTTTTAAAGGCTTAAAGTCCAAAGATTCTGCTTATATTTATTGTTGAAACAAATATAGAATCTAATAAATTTTGTTCTACCAAAATAAATTTTGGTTTGGAATGTACTCTAAATGGAATGGAAAGATGTCTTTTCAAAGGTTTTTTTTCCAACACCATAATTAGGGATGATGGGAGTGATGAGCATAATATGAGAAGTTGTGCACCAATTTGCATCTTGTTTCTTTTTATTTGAATCTAAATTCCATTCAATGTATTTGAATTTAATTTAAGAATTTGAATTCAATTCAATCAAATTTCATCAAAAGTTATTCAAATGGGACTTAATTTTCACAAAACTAATTTAATTTTATCAATCATTTCATTGTTACTAATAATGTGCCACAACATGGAAACCAAATGCAATTTATATAATTGTTAACAATACATTAATGTTTTGAGGTTTTTAAATCAACAATCTGAAAACATGTGGGTGGTAGGTGTAAAGGGTTTAGTACAATGCAGGAAGGGAGATGAAATTTGTCTAACATTTTCTAAGCGTTTAAACCAATATTGGGCAAGTATATAATTTCTTGGTTGGTATATAACATCATACAATTTTATTAAAGATCTTATAAATTTGGTATCTCACTATGAAAATATATATGAAAATATTCAATTGAATGAATAAGAAAGTTAAATTGGTAGTACTATTTATCAAACTAGGGGATTATGGTTTGTGGTAAACTACCTCCAATACCAAGTTGCAATACAAAAAATTGTCATTGCACAATTTGGATGTAATTTGCCATCACATGGTTGGTATGATCAAAGTTTTTTGTGTGCGAAATATTGTTAAAGTGTTGGATGTTAGAGAATAACTTAAAAGAGGTCAATCACTTTGTTCTAAATTAATTAAAAATTTCATTGTATATCAATTATTTTCTCTAGTTTGAAATTATTACTTATTGTAATTGATTTTGAAATTTTGATATTGAGTACATTTAAAGATGTAGTGTGTTTCTCTTTCACATAATACCAATATATTCATGTTCAATATGTGTTGGTATTAATTTGCTCACTATTCATGCTAATACCACTATATATATATATATATAATTTATTAAGTCTTGTTAAATAGTGGCATATAAAGTTGACAATTTGTCTAATACTAGTATCATTATGTTGTGTAAGTGTTTTCATTGGGAGATTTTCATTACTATTACCAAATTGGTATTACTACAACCTAGTGTGAGTTTCCACATTGGAACAAATGATTATTCTTTTCACAAAGTAACTTTTTTTTCAAATTTTGAAATTAATAATTTTCAAGATCTATAATAGTCTATATTGTTAAAATATGAGTATTGAAATGATTTACCATAGCATCATCACTCGTAATAATTATGATTGGTTTTCAACATTTATGTCATATTTTCACCAAAAATATTCATTTCTAACATTGAAAATATTTTTTAATGGCAAAACTAACCCTAGGGTAAGGGTATGCTAAACCATAAAAGTATTTTCCAATCATTGGATTAAATGTGTTGGCCAATTTTTGGTTTTTTGAAGACTCGTTGGGTTTAAGTCCTAGTTGTTGGATATCACTTCCTACCAAGTTATTTGAGTTATTTTTTACCAAAAAAGATATTTGTGTTATTTGCACATACTTTTAGGACTAGAAATATGTTAAGTAAGTTTACTTAAATATCTTTAGTTAAGTTTAGTGTGAAATACCTCCATGCATGAAATGATGGCCTTGCCCATGTGCTTTCTAGCGTAGGTAACATCTCCATGGGGTTGTACACCTATGTGATCCTAAGGTTGGGTGGAAAGCTTGTAGTAGAAATTAATGTTTTATCATTCTTATTCTCTCATTGATCCGTTATCAATTTCCAATATGGTATTAGAGCATGGTTGTTTTTGAAGGAAGGAGAAATTGAAGTTGCTTTCTACAAATTTTTGAAAGCTTTGAAACATTGGGTGTGTTTTTTGGTTTTTTAGTTTTTCTTGAAAGTTTCAAAGCTTTAGGTGTTTTGTTTTTTGGCATTGTTCTATTCACAATTGTGGCATCCATTTTTGAAGCTTGAAGTATTGAAAAGTTGAATGACGATAACTTTCATACATGGAAGATGAAGATGAAATTTCTTTTGCATGAAAAGGATTTGTGGGATACCATTTTAGGAGAATTATTGCCTTCAAAAGTTGAATTTGGGGAGATTATTCCTGAGAGAAGCAATTTTGAACACCATTTGTTTTTTAAGAAGGACAAATTGGCTCATGGAACAATTCTTCTAAATGTTGTTGATTATTTGTTGCATCATGTAGCATGTGTAGAACTACAAAAGATGCATGGAGCAATCTTTGTTCAACATTTGAAAGAAGACATGTTGGCAACATATTGCAATTACATCAAAAGTTTTATAATCTTATAATGGAGGAAGGCACTTTAATGCAAGTTCATATTGACAAATTTTAGATGATTGTAAATCAGTTAACAAACATTGATTGTCAAGTTTTTGATGAAGATTTGGCATCCGCACTTTTAGGGAGTTTACCACCATCTTTCTATACCCTTGTGGTTTCATTTAGTACTCACATCGATCAATTGTCTATGGAGTTAGTATGTGGACAATTAATGTAAGAAAAATTGCAATGTAAGTGAGAAATGTAGTTTAACCATGGTATATAAGACATGAAGCACTAACCATTAAGGGTGTTTATAAGAAGTTCAAAAGGGTTATAGATTGGAGGAAGTTCAAGAATGATAAGTAGAAGAAATGAGTTAAATACACTTGTGGCACCAAAGGCCATTTTGCAACAAAATATCCCAAGAAAAAAAAGATTGAAAAACAAATTCAAAGGTTATTCACAAATAGCCATAATGAACAAAATTGTTCTTGTGATTGCTTTATCTATTTCTTTAGTTTGCAAGGATGCATGGTTTATTGATTCTGGAGCTTCACAACATTTGACCTTTTAAAAGGAAGTATTATCAACCTTTGAAGATTTTTTTTAAAATCACAAAATATATCTTGGAGATGATAATACGTTTGATGTGTGTGGGAAAGGCACTATTGTCTTCAACTTGCCAAATGGGATTTCTAAATGTAATGGAGATGTGTTGTATGTCCCAAAGTTAACAAAGAATATGCTATCAATTAACTAGTTAATATAACAAGGCTTCAAAGTGGAATTTGAAGCCATCAAATGTTGGTTGAAGTCCTTTAAATCAAACAAGGTGATTATTAAATTTGTTCAAGAAGGAAGGTTATATAGGAGTTACTAAATCCTTGGTTGTAGAATGTAGCACCAAAATTAAGAGGTATAACTTGTGGCATTAGATACTCGGACATGTTTATATGTAGACTTTGACAACCATGAAAAATTAAAGCATTGTTGAAGGCATGGATCTTAATGGAGATCATGACTTGAGTTTTTGTGATGGATGTGTGTATGCAAGTAAACAATATTGTACCCCATTTCTTTTGAATGGGGGTTTTCATGCAAAGGAAATCCTTGGGCTTGTGCACACAAACCTATTTGGTTTCATGGTAACAACATTTCATGTAGGGGCAAAATATTTTTTAATCGTCATTGATAATTTATCTAGGAAGACGTTTTTTAATATTATGAAGACTAAATTCGGTGTGTTTGATAAGCTTAAAGTTTTTAAAGCTTTAGTAAAAAATCAAATTGGAAAGAAGTTTAAAACAATTAAATATGATGGAGGTGAAAAATATAACTTAAAAAAATTCAATACATTCTACAAGGAAAATAAACTTGTTTTAATTTGTAATGTAATTTTAAAAAAAAGAACATTTCTTGAATAAATCAACAAATATATTTTTGTTTAAATTGAATTAAAATCTTTGTAAATTCAATGTGTATTCAAGAGTGCGTTTATTTAATTTTTTTATTCCATAAAATATGTCCATTTTTTGAAAAATTGTAATTTTTTTTTCAATATGATTATATATATATATATATATGATGTTATTGAAATGATAATCATCCATAAGAAGATTGCCACATTTGGCTATAGACAAGTTGTGTAGTTGGAAGCTTCTTCAAATATTTCAATATTATGGTTATTTATAATATTTTATTGTAAAAATTTAGCAATATATATTTTAAATTTGCCTCAAAAAACTATTTTTTGATGTTGTCGCCCCCTTAAATTGGTCGAAATTGGTCATAAGAAGAAATATTAATTAAGTATAAATATAGCCATTTAATTATCAAGACCATATTTGTTTAACAAAATTAATCATACATTACTAATGATTGACTACACAACTTTGAAAAAAAATTCATAACATATATATTTTTAATGATGTAAGAATACGTTTTACATTTGTTTATTTCGTAAAAGGAAACACAGTTTAATTTGGTGAAATTTGCGTTTAAATAGTTGGATTACTCCCCCCGAATGGGTTCTAGGACTTGTAGCCAATATATAAAAATATTTTAATAGATTTGTACTTCCATATATGGCTTATAGCCAAAACATGGTTAAATTTTCTTATGGATGATCTTGAAGAAGATTAAAAAGTTGAGAAAATGAAAAGATTAAAAAAATCATTGATGTCATTATTACTATCACCATTTATAATTAATTAAATGAAACAGTTAAATTCATTTTTTAATATTTAAACATAAACCCATAATAAAAAAAGCTTACAAAAATTGGTAAACCATGTTTAAAATAAAAATAAAAAGTACAAAATATTGATAATTTTTCATAATAATAATATTACTTATAAATTTTACATTTTAATCCTTTTTTTTAACATGGATTTTTTTAATACACTAAGAAAAAATGGGAAAAAATCAGGGATTATTTTTGTAGTTTTTTTTGTGTGGCATCATGAAAATTCATAATAATAAACTTGTCCATGATGCTTTAAAACAAACAATGGTAAAAATATACATTTTACATAAATGTACAAGAATTTAATACATGAAAATATTATAATTTAAAGGTTTACATGCATCCTAAATTTTGCATGCATGAACATTTTGACACAATCACCAACCCATTCAAATATAAATGTGAGATTTTCCAAATTTTTATCTTTCCATTTAAAAAAATTCAAGTGCATGTAAAATGCAACTCATGAATAGTGGATTTAACAACATTCAAAATGAATGATTCAACCCATGAGCAAATGTTAGTAGTTCAAGAAACATGAAAAAATTCATTAACCCATTCAAATATAAATATGAAACATTAAGTTTTGATGTGTCTTTCTATATATACTAATAAGTGTAATATATAATGTTTGAATAGTGGTTTCAATAAGCTCAAAGTGCATGATACGACTCATGTAAAAATGTTGATAGTTCAAAAAATGTGGAAAAAATCATTAAGCCATTCAAGTATAATTGCAAAATATTGAATTGCACATGTTTAGTATATTATAATAAGTGTAAAATGCAATTTGTGAGTAATGGTTTTAATATATTAAAAGTGTGGTTCAATTCTGATAATTGAAAATATGTGATAAAAATTGTGAATTCAATCCAATATAAATGTGCGGTTTTTATTATTACATGTGTTTTAATAGATTATGGTAAGTGTAAAATGCAACTTTTAAATAATGGTTTCAGCATGTTAAAAGTTGATAATTCAATTCATGTATCATGCTGATAGTTAAAGAAATGTCAAAAAGTTCACCAAAGGAAACAAGGACAAAGTTGGATTCCAAAAATGTCAAATGCATATTCATTAGCTATTGTGAAGAGACTAAAGGTTACAAATTGTACAACCCTAGGAGCCAATATGTTATCATTAGTTGTGATGTTGTTTTTGATGAATCCAAAAACTTTAACAAAGAATTAATGGTTTCAAGGTTGGATTTTGGATCAAAACATATGGTTCTAAATCAAGAACTAGAGATGGAGGATGAAAGAATTCTTCAACAAGTGTAAGAATATCCAGCAATGGTTGAAAAAGATGTGAATCCTTCATGTGTTTCTTCTATTGATGTTGATGAATCCCATTTTTTTATGCAGGTTTTGAATGGTGAAAATTGACAAATTGGAAAAAGGCCATGGATTTTGAGTTTTAATCTTTACAAGACAATAAGATTTGGATATTTACTCCTTTTCCACCTAATTGCATACCTATGACTTACGAATGGATCTTCAAAATCAAATATAATGTGAATGGTTATATGGTAAGGCACATGGTTCGTTTGGTGGCTATGCGATTCACACAGGTTGAAGGTATTGATTTCAATGAAATTTTTTCCTTTGTTGCACAAATGGAATCAATTTGAGTTGTGCTTGTAGTTGTAGCCATTGAGGATTTCAAGGTCCATCAAATGGATGTTAAAATTGTTTTTCTAAATGGAGATCTTTCAGAAGAGATATATATATGTAACAACTAGAGGGATTTGTGGTCAAGGTTGTTGAACACTAATTAGCTTAATGTAATTCAGGTTAAGCCTAGGTAGGTCAATTAATGAAGTTTTGGGGTTTTAATTAAATATTCATGAAATAGGATAATAAAAGGATCTTATCCAAAATGGATTGCACTTAGGGATGGGTGGCCTGGACAAGATAAAGTGGGGGCATTAATAGAAATCAACCAAATTGTAACCACTTTGTTTGCAATTATGTGCGATTTGTAGTCGTTTGTAATTAAGTTTGGGAGTAATTACGACTATTTTGGTCATTATTACAATTATGATGTAATTATTTGAAATTTCATCCTATCGGTTGGATGATTTTTTATTTTATTTTCATCCATTATCAGATTGATATGTCCCATTAGTCACAATAATCACAAAATTAGTCGCATCTTAAAAATATTTTATAGTGACATAGGGGTGTATTTTTATGTATGTATTAAAATTATATTTATGATATGTTACATATATCATATATGTGTGTGTGTGTGTGTGTGTGTGTGTGTGTATTAATTATGCATATGTATATATATTTCATTTAATAAATCTAAAAAATAATATTTGAACTCTGCAATTTTTTATTCATCTGAAAATTAATTTTTTTCATAATTTCCGTGCCTTTAGTCCAATTCTGAAATTAAAAATTTAATTAAAAAAATTGATTTGAAAAATTATATTTCCATTTTGAAAACTATTATTTCAATTCTTTACAAAAATAATTTGAATTTGAAACTTGATATTTGAATCTGAAAATTGCTATTTCAATTCCTTAAAATATTATTTGAATTTGAAATTTGAATTTAAATAAAAAAATCTTATTTGATCTAAAAATTCATATTTGAATTTTAAATTATTATTTTTGATTCTAAAAATTATATTTCAATTCTGAATTTCTTAATTCAGTTTTTAAAAATTATTTGGTTTGAAATCTGAAATTGCAATTCCAAATTATTATTTTGGATTCTCAAAATTAATATTAAAATTATATATATTTTTAATTGAGTCTTAATATGGACATTTCAATTTTGAATATCATTATTTGAATCTGAAAATTAACATTTGAATCCAGAATTTTTTAATTTTAATTCAAAAGACTTATTTGATCTGAAAATTGATATTTGAATGCTGAATTTTTTTTTTGGAATCTAAAATTTATATTTCAATTCAGAAAATTATCGATTGAGTTTTAAGACTTTTTTCTACTAATGTTATCCATAATAAATCACTTTTATAAAGAAATATTATTGATTATAGTTATTTGTTATAAGCTACACTAAATAATTATTGTTACAACATAGATTTTTATGTTATATAATTTATATTCTTATAGTACAAGAAATGAATTACTATAATTAATGTCACATTACTTTAAAATCATTGCAATTATTTCAGATAAGAATTAATCATGGTTTATCCATAATTATTTTTGAATTGAAGATAATTATTCACAATCTATAGTTTATATTTTAAATCTGAATTAAAATTTTGGTAAAATTACAAGGTAGTTAAAATAATTATTGTAAGGATTGTAATTTCAGGTATTGTTATAAATTTATATAATTTTTTGATTTTGAAAAATTCTGGAATTAATTATCTGTGATAAATAAATTTACAATAATTTTATTGTAATTATAAAAATTAATGATATGTTTCGCAAACTATTATATTTATAGTTAGTAATTACCTATAGAAAAAAAATTACTTGACCACTAAAATTTTGTAAAATAATAAATGTAATTATATAGTAATTAATGTAACTAGTTTAATATTACTTTAAAAAAATTGTGGAAGAATTGTGTTTTTAATAACAATTTTTAGTTCTGTATTTATAATTTGAAAATTAAAAAAAATAAAGTAAGTAAGTTGTTTCATTATATTATTATAATTCAACCAGATTTTAAAAAGTAGTACAATATTTTAAAATATTTTTTAAAATTTTTAATCTATGAATTATGTATTGACAAGTTGTGAGTAACTAGACAACGAGTTAGTTAAGTATTAAAAAGTAATTATTTATTTAAGTAGTTAATATTTGTAGTGTATAGTTAATATGTTAATTATGTGTTAAATTTAATTATTAATAATTAAATAATTATCTAAGTATTTAGTGAGCCATGTAGTTGAATTGTTTATTAATCTAAAAACTAAAAACAAAGGCATGAGGAAAGTTTTAAAGTTGCAACTTAGTTTGTAAGGAAGTTGCAACTTCAAATTTTATCCCATATTGTTGGTTCTTCATTTTTAATTTGAACATTATATAAACAAGGGGTTTGGTCATCTAATTTCACATTAAAAAATTTGTGCACATGGGATGAGCCAATTAAAAGCTTTAACCCAAAAAAATAAAATTATGCAAAATTTTAAATTACTTACTTTCCCAACCTATTTATTTACCTAGGTAGGAAAGTATTTAATTTGATCTACCCACCTAGATCGACCTATTTAAGTATTTACTTATACGAATACGTATTTAGCCTAGGAAAGTAGGACTTACCTACCTACCTACCTTTTTACCTAAGTAGGTCGGTAGGTATGTAGATTAAGTTTGTAAGCACCTATTTATGTACCTACCAACTTAATATTAATATTTTGTATTAAATTCATTTAAAAGTGCCACATGACATATTTAATTGCGCCACGTTTCATAATATAAGATAATCCAAACATTTGAATTGAACATCTTAAATTATTTCAAAATAATAATAATATTTTAAATAATTGAATATTGGGACACGTGGCAACACATCATTTGCCTTCAATTGTGACCAAAATAGTTGCATCTTAGTTGCATGTGATAATATGTATACAATGTAGTCAAAGGATGAACTTATATTTGTTAATTTTTTTTTCATCCAATACCCCTTGTCATTTGATTAATATCACATGCGACTTGTTCAAGGCAACTAATGAAATTTTAATTATTAATGTTCTTTGGGACAAAAATTTAGTCGTAGAGACCAATCGAAAATATTTGTTTTTCTTCTAGTGGGGGAGGGTAAGATTATTGGGTTAAGTTAAAACCTGGTTATCTTGTCCTAGCTTGGGCTAGGGAAGCCTCCCATATAAAAAGGTATGGATATGGCAGCTAAGGCTTCTAGGAAGGTGCTAGATATTAGGGTTAAGTGAAGACAACAACTTTATTTCTTCTTACATTTTATTAACCACCTTGATTTTTTTGAATGGTGAGTGGGGTGTGAGGTAGTGGAAGGGGAGTGAAAAGTGATGATGAGTAGTGTGAGAGGTGTGGAAACTAGGTATATCCCGAGGAGGCAAACATGTAGAAAGAGGTTGTTGCATCATGAGAAGGTGGGTTGACCAAGCACATTCGACATAGTAATGGGAAGAGTTGGAGGTGGATACATCAATGGTGGTGTTGGTGGCTATTCAAGGTGATTTTGGTGGGCACTCTACTCAAGGGTGAAAATAGAAGAGGTACAAGGTTCTTGAATTGGGGCTTGGTAGAAAAGGAGGATGAAGAAGTGGATGAAAGAGCTGCTTAAGGAAAAAATAGAGGTTTACCCCCTTGAAATGAGGGTAGAAAGAAATAGGAGGGAGCTTAGTCTAAAAGAGTTGGGAGGATTCATGTTGTTAGCAAGGCTGTGAGTAAAGGTATTATAGAGATGAAGAGTTGTTGGTAGACATGATAGTGTTATCCCAAGTAGGGTAGGAGTTTGGTGGAGAAGACATCCACATTAAGGACTAAACAAACCCATTTTTTTAATGTATGAAGATCTATTTTGAGGAATATTATTTTGAGTTGTTGCAGGTCATGTGTGTGTGATCTTGGTTATGAATTGCTAATTTTAAGGTTGTGGATAGTTATAACAATAACAAGAAGGGTTATGTTTAATGCAACAAGGGTAAGAGGTTAGTGTTGTGAATAGAAGAGGGATTGTTGTTTGGATCATACAAGGCACCTTGAAAGGTAATATTAACCAAAAGGGAAGAATAATGCAAGTCCTAATTAGCTGTGATTCACTGGATTAAGGTTAGGTTTAATATAGCAAGGTAAGAGGGTTAATGTTGTGAATAGGAGATAGATTGCTATTTATATCAAACAAAGTAAGAGAAAGAGGATTGTATCCAAAGAGAAAAGAAAGAGACTACAAGAAAGGGAGTGTAGTTCATACTGTGACACCCCCTTGGATGTCTTTTAGGGGGTAAAGGGGAGTGGCCCAAATTAAAGTTGTTAGGTTAGGCTAATTTTACAATTAACAAAGGTTATGAATAATATGGTATGTAAGTTTCAAAAATCCTTATATGGTTTGAAACAATCTCCTCGTGAATGGAATCACAAGATTATTGCATATTTTTTATCTCAAAAGTTTGAAAGGAGCTATGGTGATTGTAATGTTTATTTTAAAAGAATCCAAGAAAACTCTTATGTGATTATAAATTTTTATGTTGTTGATTTAATTTTGGCCTTTAATGACTTGTTTTTATTGAAGTAAACATAAGATAATATTTTGAAAAAATTCAAAATGGTGGATTTAGGTGAGATCTATTATTGTTTGGGGATATAAATAAATTGTGTTTGACAAGATCGAACGATTAATTTGAACCAAAATAAGTACATTGGAGGTATATTTAGGCAATTTGGAATGGTTGAAAGTAAGTTAGTATGAATTCCTTTTATGACCAATTTCAAGCTTTTGAAGGATATGGGTCCTTAAAATGATGTAGGCTTGAATGTAATGTGTGCTATCCCATTTCAAAATGTTATTGGAAGTCTCATGTATGTAATGGTATGCACAAGACTTGATATTGCACATGCAATAGGGGTTGTGAGCTAGTTGATGGCTAATATTGGACAATCACATTACATTACAATGAAACATATTTTCTATTAACTGAAAGGAATAATGGATTTTGGTTTATGTTTCAAAAGATGCATCAAGGATGTTATTTTGGCCAAAGTGCATTTTGACAAGGATCTTAACCATAGTTGGGGCTAGGAACGTTTTGTAAGAAACGTAAACCATAGCCAAGGTTTTGAAAGGAACATGAAGGGCAAAGCACATTTTAACAAAAATGTAAGTCGCTGCTAAAGCCAAACACATGTTGAAAGAAATGTAAACCATAGCCAAGGTTCCAATAGGAACACGAAGGGGCAAATGCAATTTGAAATGGATGTTCATCGTACCCAAGGAAATGATAGAAACAATATGGGTCAAGTGCATTCAGAAAGGAATGTTTGCCAAAACCAATGTCCCAAAATTGGGATTATGATACTATTTTTGGAAACACACAAATGTGTGCCTATTATGATGTAAATTGCATTGGTAATATGGATGATTGCAAATCCACATTAGGATATGTTTTCTTATTGGGAAATGGTGTTATTAGTTGGAATAACAAGAAAGAAACTTCTATTGCAATGTTTAACACAAGTTGAGTATATGATAGCTTCACAAGCAACAAGGCAAGCAATGTGGCTTTCATCACTTTTTGGGAGCTTTGGTGTTTTATAGACGAAACCCGTTGTCATATATGACGACAATCAAAGTTGTATATTTTTATCAAAGAACACAATTTTTCATGCTCGCATTAAGCATATCGAGATTCATCATTAGTTGGTGCGAGAGAAGATTGAAGAAGGTCTTGTTAAGTTGGTGTATTGCAACACAAAGAATATGGTTGCAAATAGCCAAAATATTCACAAATTTGGCTCAGATTTTTAAAAAATGTTTTAATTAATTAATTACTTAAATTTATTTTCAGATGTAGCTGAAGTGGTGATCATCCATAAAATAATTTAGCCAGATTTGGCTACATACTAGATATGAAAGTACCCCAACAAAAAATAAAATAAAATAAAAAACCCTTCTTTATATTCTTGGCTGCCTACTGGGAACTTATCATAAAAATCTGGCGATTTGAAGAAGAGAAGTCTTCGAAAGAAATCATAAGAAAGTTTCATGAGTTTTCTCATGATATAAGCAAGTTTTCTGGTTGCTGCCAAAACCAGTTGCTTTGCTGACAAAAAATTATAAAAAAGTTTCATAAGTTTCTCATGATATAACCAAGTTTTCAGTTGCTTATATCATGTGTGTGTGTGTGTGTGTGTGTGTGTGCGCTTTTTTGCTTCTGCTGAGAGGATCGGCAACAAGAAGCAGTTGCTTGATTGTTTGGGAATTGTTGTTTATCTTGGGAGGAGTACAAGAAGAGAGTAAATTCCTCCACAAAACGTAGGTTGTGGGTGTGGGAGGCCAGGGGAGAATTTTTAGGGTTCGATACAATTGTGTGTGTGTGTGTGTGCTGTGCTGGGATGGTGGGTGGTGGTGGATCCAAAATCCAACGCATTGACAAAGCAGCAATCCATCGCATATGTTCTGGCCAGGTATCTGAAAACTGTTTGGAATAGAAACTCTTTGCCTTTCAATTTTGTTTGTCCCAATGCTGCTGCTGCCTCTTATGGGTTTTCTCTGTCAAAAACCCTTACATGGTGATAAACCTTGTGCTTGTGCATTTGCTTTCTGAAGCCCTTCTTGAGATTATACCCTAAAAAAAGTTAGTCTCAACTATTTTGGCAAAAAACCAAATGGGAAAAAACTTCAGGTTGTGCTGGATCTGGCGGCAGCTGTCAAGGAGCTGGTGGAGAATAGCCTGGATGCAGGGGCAACAAACATCGAAATTCGGCTGAAAGAATATGGTGCAGTGCTTATCGAAGTTGCTGACAATGGCTCCGGCATATCACCTGACAATTATCAGGTCCCACATTTTAAGCTTTGTTTGATCTCTTTTTTCTTGGAGTTCAGTATTTGGATTTTTCATGAGAATGGAAATGGCACCCACCCACCCACCCACCCCAGATGGTTACTGGAATTACACACCATGATTGTGGAAATGCTGGGCAATTTGGCAAGTAGATAAGCTAGTGGATGGGATTTTAGGGTTTAGGGTTCAAGCAGGGTTTAGGGTGTGTGGAAGGAAGCATGTGCAATGACATGTTCTGAGAACATTTATGTGGGATTGCAGGGGCTGACACTGAAGTACCATACGTCAAAAATTTCGGAGTTTTCAGACCTGCAATCCCTCTCATCATTTGGGTTCCGTGGAGAGGCTTTGAGTTCTCTTTGTGCACTGTCCAATGTGAGTGTGACAACGCGTACAAAAGAGGAAGCGATTGGGACACGCCTGGACTATGACCACTCTGGTGCCATCACCTCTCAACAAAGTGTTGCCCGCGCAGTTGGGACAACAGTTGCAGTTGCAAAACTCTTTGCTCCCCTGCCTGTGCGCTATAAAGAATTTACACGCAATATCCGTCGCGAGTATGGGCGACTATTATCTATTTTGCAGGTTTTGTTGTCTTTCTCCTCAAAGGGTATTTGGTCCTTAATCTGCAAATCCTAGCTTTATGTTAGATGTATATACTCTTACCATTCTGGTGTTTGGCAGTGTCAGCCCTCAACACAGTTACAAGTGCATGGGATACAGAGTCATAGGGTGATTTGTCTTCATCCAGTCTGGTGATAAAACTATACACTTCACCTGCTGGGTTGTAATTCTGATGATTTTCAAATATCACCTGCAGGCATATGCACTGATAGCAAAAGGTGTGCGAATTGTGTGCACAAATCAAGTTGGGAAAAGTGGGCGGTCAACAGTAATACAAACACAAGGAAGTGGTTCTGTCAAAGACAATGTCATCACTGTTTTTGGAATCAAGACAGCAGCATGTTTGGAGCCTTTAGAACTCTCAGCGATGGATGTTGGTGGGCAATCTGTCAAGGTTGAGGGCTTTGTCTCAAAGCCTGGAGCTGGCTGTGGCAGGTAAGTTCTTATCATTAATGAAGGCCTTGGATTGCCAAACTGTTCATGTGTACCCTGATGGAAGATATTGCATGCAGATATTGACACCAGAATGGATACTAGAGATATGTATAACGAACTGAGTAGGTGGTTACATACAGGGCATCTGGAGACCGTCAATTTTTTTATGTGAATGGCCGTCCAGTGGATCTCCCTAAGATCAGCCGATTACTGAATGAGTTGTACCGATCCTTCAATTCTTCTCAGTGTCCAATGGCAGTGCTCAATATCATGCTCCCAACCCAATCATATGATGTCAATGTAACGCCTGACAAGCGAAAGGTGTTTCTTCACATGGAGGCAGATTTTATAGTGTCCCTTCGTACAGCTCTTGAAAGTGTTTATGCCCCAGATAAGTATAAGTATGCCCTGAATAACGTGAATCCTGGAGGCTTGAACAAACAGATGTCAGCAGCAGCCCTTGATCATGGCCTGGTTCTGTGCCAGAAGTTACAGGAATCCCCGTCATCAAATTTGGAGCTCAGATTGTCAGGGAAGTCTTTATCTCCAGATGCAGAAGATGATGTGACACAAGATCAAGAAGAAAGCCTGGAACTTGTGCGTGCAAATCAGGAAGATGAGAAGTCTGAGCATGATGGATTTCAGGCAGAGGGTGAAATAATGGTTGTAAACAAGATGAGGTTTGAAATGCCACCTCAAATGATGATGAAAATCCAACCTTCAACCCCACAGCAAGAAGGAAAGCAAGCCTTTCCTTCCTTTCCTTCATTAGATCGGCACTCCTTCCAGTGCAAGGGGGCAGGTAGTGTAGTAGCGTCTCCAGCAACCACAGGTGTGAATTTGAAAGCACGTAGTTTGGGTCATGAAGTTTTGAGGAAAACCTTGGATCGTAACATGCAAAAAGTAGTGCAATCACAGCTCACAGGATTCATTTCACAAAGGAGAGGTCCTTGCAAGGAAGAAAGGTGTGTCTTGGCATCCATGTTATTTAATCTCAAGGACCTGTCCGTTGAACTGTAACCTGAAACACTTGCATTTCTAGTAGTGCATATTGATAGTTTGTACTGCGAGTTCCAAATACACTGTTTCTTGACCTGTAAATCTTTCTGGGATTGTTGTACAGGGAAGTGATGGAACCTGACAATGCAGAGATGGCGGTGACCGTGGAACCTCTCCATAATTTAGCTCAGTTGTCACAAGTTGAGAAACCAACTGTTGTAGAAGAGGATAAAGATGGGTGTTGTGGGGATGATGATGGTGATGGTGAGGGTGATCCTTCTGTGGCACCTGTAAAGCCCACTCTGGTTATTGGTATGGATGAAGCACAAGAAATGGACTTTGAGGAGAAAGGTGGGGGAGGGGACACTGCAGTGAAAGCAATAGTAAGAAGTGAATATGATGATGATGAAGACACTAGGCCTTCAGCTCCGATTAGACACATAGAAAAGGAAGCAGCTGTCACAGAATTGCTAGGTACAGGATCTCAGATGCCATGTTCCTTGTATCCAGAGATTCTTTTGTATGTCTGTCCTGATTGTGTCTATTTGCTTCTTTGCAAAGCTTCTTAATCAATCTGAGTATGGGATGTCTGCACTTGTACAATGGTATGATGAAGTACTGAAATTCTTTTTTTGTTTATATGATGGATTATCAGAAAAGCGCCTGGATATGGCACAGGATGTGTCTGTTGTGCAGTTCAATCTAGATACGCTTCGCAAACGGACCACCATACATCTCCCACATGAGAACACAAACAGTGGGAGGTCATCAAAAAGAACAAGGTGATCTTACAAGTCTGCGAGATTTTGATTTTGTTTCAAGGGGAAAGAAGTACATCTAACCTTCAGGAACTCTGTAGAACTTATGCAAGGAGAGTGGGATTAAGGAGTTTGGACTACAGTATTTTAGGGTTTGATCAAATTTGGCCAGGAAGTGTTTCTCATGCAATGTTCTCAATTTGGTGGGTTTTCCTGTGCACAGGGGATTTGCAGCAGCAACTCTGGATGCTGATGGAATGGACAACATTGGGGCAGATAAAGAAGCAGCACTCATGGCTGCGACAAGAGAGCTGGAACGCTCTTTCAATAAAGCTGATTTCAAGCGTATGAAAGTTGGTGGCGCATTTCCTTCCTTTCCCAAGTTGCTCTTAGAAAAGTTTCGAGGCTGGTGTGAAGACCTTGTATTGCAGACTCTTTCAGTTGCTTGTCTCACCCATTACTTTGATGAACCACAGGTTCTTGGGCAGTTCAACTTAGGCTTCATCTTGGCACGGCTTGATCAAGATCTCTTTATCATTGACCAGGTATTACTTTCTCTCCCCAGCAACCATTGTTCTGTGTGCAACTGATTTATGATGCTTCAATATAAAAGCTTTGAAACCTGGAGGCACCAAGGTGATTTTAGGGTTTGCAACTTTGATTCACCTTCAGAGATCTGGCTTTGAAGTTTGGTAAAGGTTTGTATTTTGAAGTTTAAGGATTGCTCTTATGTTGCTTATTTAGGGTTTAAGTTCCAAGCATCCATCCTGTAACTGTTGGGTTAGGTTTGATTAAGGTTTACATTTTTGGTGACACTTTAAAGTCACAGCTTTTATGTCTCAACTTTTGGTTCTGGTTTGAGGTTTGAGGGTTATGGTTTGTTTGGATGAACTGACTTGGGAGTACATGATTTGCAGCATGCCTCTGATGAAAAGTTCAATTTTGAGAGGCTTTCAAAGACAATGGTGCTGAATCGGCAGCCTCTCTTGCGGTTTGTGACTTCTTTCACTGATCTCAAATGCAAATGTGTCGACCACACTATGCTTACATGCAGGAACTCATCTGGTGAAGTCAGTAGCCACTCCATAAGATATGGAAGGTTTTATTTTTTGTTGTCTCAGTCGACAAGAGCCTGATAGGAAGAGTCCAATGCTCACCACCAAGATCTTTGATCCAGGAATTTTTGTTTCTTATGGGTGCGCAGGCCAATGCCAACAGAACTGTCTGCAGCAGAAGAACTTATTGTCACCACTCATTTGCAGACCTTTAGGTACCATGTTGTAAAAGAATTGCTTCAAGAGAACTCTTACCTTTCTCCCTTGATAAAAAGACATTCTCACAAGTTTTTTTCCCTCAAACCAGGTAGTGACAGTTTCTAGATCATCATATGGTAGGTCGGAATATTAGAGTTATTGGCTATTCCATAGGATGAGGCGAGGGTTTAGTTTTTCAAAAATTGTTTTGCATTGCAATTCTCCATTGATGAGTCAGTTTGGTCCTCTGGAAGACAATTCATGGCTTTAATTTGAGTAGGTCCCAGTCCTGTTCAATGGCAAACTGTGCTTTAATCAATGCAATTGTGTGTAATGTCTTTCTAGGCAGAATGGGTTTGACTTCATTGAGAACGATGAGGCCCCACCAGGTCGACGGCTTTGCTTATCTGCAGTTCCATTCAGCAAGAATATTACATTTGGAATTGGAGGTAGGAATCCCTGTCCTTGCTACTGGAGGAAATACGGATATTTCCTTCCAACTTTTGTAACCCAACTTGCTGAAATTTGGTGATATGCACTTTGTAAGCACATCTACCAAATGACAAATGCACGCACATCTAGCAACCAGTGCACTCATTTTTGTTGTATTTACTTTGGTTTTTCTGGAACAGACACAATGGTTACCACCAAAGTGTAGTAGTGGAGTTTTCTCTGCTATATCATAGATAGTCTAATTCTTTAGAAGGTCTTTCATTCAGAGGAATGGAATTCCTTCTGAAACACAGATGTTTCTTACAGATGTGCAGGAACTAGTCTCCCTTCTTGCAGATGAGCCAGCCCCCACGATGACAGAAATTGCAAATGATGGGCCAATTGCAGACAGAAGGGAAACAGGGGCTCCATCACTGGGAAGAAATTGGTCATTTAACTCTGTCCGGCCATCACGAGTGCGTGGGATGCTGGCCTCTCGGGCATGTCGGTCATCCATTATGATTGGTGATGCCCTAAGTCAGAAGCAAATGGAACAGGTGAAGTCCATGTCCAAAATCCTGTTTCTGTGTCCATCAACATTACTTGTGATTATTCTGTGATCTGTATAGCCTTTCAAGAAAAAGGCAGTCACTATCAGTAGGGTAATAAGCGAGAATCTAGGAGTCTCTGCAATCTCACAGCTCCCTGTACTGTCTGAGTTGATGTTGGATATTGGGTGAGCGAAAGTACCTTAGACATCTGATGAGCAATTCCAGACATGGAAAGTCTGATCCCAAGCAAACTGAGTGCTTGCTTTTATGTTTGGAGTTCTTGGCAGGTATTGTGTCATTTGGCAGAGCTTGATGCCCCATGGAATTGTCCTCATGGTCGACCCACCATGCGCCACCTTGCAGATCTCAGCAGTCTTTGTAGGCAGTGACAAAGGGATGTACAACGATGTGGACTTGGATTTTGAGTTCAAACCTGGGGTTGGAGTAAATCACAGAGGCTGCTAAAACAGTGATTGATATGGCTTCTGTGTGGTTATGTGACTGCTTCCAAGCTGCTGCTGATCTCTGCATGAGAGCATGAAGTCACTTCCTACCACTTTTAAGTGCATGAGACTCAGTGAAAATAGAAATTGAGTGCAATTTTGGTTGAGTTCAAAAGAAACCTTTGGTCTCAGTTTGAACTTTTTATGTTTTGTTTTTGATGGAACCTCCAGTCCAGTCAAATTTCTAAAACCTTCAGTGCTGGTCATTTTCACAAAGAATTTAGAGCTGGTTCAGTTTAAGACAAGTCTTGGTTCCATCTCCATCACATATAATTTTATTTTTTGAAAAAATTGTGTAATATTAATTATGTGCAACTAATCAAATGCAATCACTTGCCTAGAGTGTAGGGCCAAGCTTTTTAAAACATGAAGTGGAAATATATTTATGTATCTAGAGAACTTGAACCTCTTTGAAATGGTGCAGCACACTTGATTCAAGTTCAGGTTTTTAATTCAATTTTGAAAAGAGACTGGTTCTGGGGTTCAGTTCCAATGGTGGGTTCTAAGAAAACTTGTGGCTCCCAGTCTGGAGACCCTATAACCTGGAGCTGAACCTACCTAAATCTGAGAATCTGGCACACACCCTAGACAAACATTTGGAGGTAAATTCCTTTCACCATCATCCCTACTTGCTGTATACTTGACACATGTGAAGTGTTTTGCCTTCACAATCTTCTCTCACCATTCCTCTTATTATCAAAATTCTGGCATATGGTTCAGAAGCTACAAATCACATACTTGCTTTGCCCATTCTCCTCAAACCCCTAATACACAATGCAACCACACGTGAAATCAGCACTCATTCTGAATACACATTGGATGCTGAACTCTCCATAGAACTATCTCTCATTCCCTAAAATATTTCACAATTAGTCATCAAACTCACAATCTGCAGAGCATAATTCACTCATTGTAGTTGTGCTTCACATTACCATTCAGCTGCAACAGACGAAAGGGTGATGCACAAATACAAAGCTACAAATTGTCAGTCGATACCATTGAGTCACAATTTTCAAACTTCTGTCATACTTCTGTCCTGAATGAAGAACCTAAAGTCAGTTAAATTCTGGTGTATCTTGTTCAGCAGCTGGCTACCACTTGAAGAAATCTCCAGATCTCCATCAGTGCAAAGTACAAATTTTGCTGCAAATCTGCCACCCATTTGCCCCTTCTGCCTCCCTCCCTCCCTCAGTCAATGAACCTGACACAGTTAAAAAAGTCTGTGGATCACATGCAGTGTGACATGGATGGGGTACTGTTGTCAAATGCAGACTACAGACATATTCCAATGCCAATAGTGTGCAGAGACTTGAGCCATCATCATCATCATCACATGGTCCCACACTAACTGACTGACTGACTGCCTGCCTGCGTGACTGCCTGACTGGCCCCCAAAATCATGTCCTTTAGTTTTTGCTAAACAAATCTGTTCTGACAGACTCTCCCAGAGACAGCTTTTTGCTCACCAAGTTCTAGATGGCTTCTGTGTGCAGATGACTCACCAAATCAGAGCAGTAGAGAAAAAGTGCAGCTAAAAATATTCCTGCAAAAGGTCAAAATCCAATGCTGTATTCCACCACCCTCTTTTTTCTCAGGAGTCCAGAAAGTTTTGCGTCCAGAAAGGTTTTTAAGTACACATCTTTTTATATGAGTGCAAGAAACCTTGATGGAGAGCACTAGTGTTAAACTGTTTGACAGCTTATTTATTACTTGCAAAAGAAGCTCAGCCAAAAGATCCCCCACTATGGACAAAAAAGCATATTGAATACTCACTCAACTGCACTTCTTAAAAAAGAACCCAACAAAGTGAACCAAACAAGGTTGTTACCGTTTCAATTTTTGCCTTAAAAGCTCATAAGATAGATTTGAACTTTGAAGGAATTTTTCTCTGGTGTGACAATAACAGTGACCCCATCTGCATCAAAGGAGGAGAAGAAGAGGGTCCCATCTGGGCTATAGGGTGGTGGTGCTGCTCTGCCCCATCAGTTAGTTCTGATCATGTCTATCAATTTGCAAAAATGGAAGCTTTTCTTGGACTTCTCCTTAAAAAAGAAAAGGGAAGAAAAGCCACAGACAGAAAAAGCCTCATGCCAACTAGTGCCATTCATTGAAATATGTGAAACCTCAAGAAAGTGTAAAGAGCACTTGGGAGAAATTTTCTGAGGGCATTTGGAGGGCACCTTATACACATTACTAGTGCCTCCTCAAAAATAGGAGAGACCCAAGTGGCCTCTTCTAGGCATAAGATGCCTCTTGCTCCTCTATAGCCTTGTGACCTTTCTACTTTTTAAGTGTAGGGTGAACCCTAAACCCAAAACCCTCCAACTACATTAGAATGTTTGGAGCAATGTCTTTACTCTCATGATCTTTTTTGCCTCCCTCAATGGAATTATGCCCTAACTTAGTTTTAGGTTTATTTTTTCCTTTTTCCATGACAGATTCCTCAGCTTCCATTCAATACCATTGAGTTTATCAGGTAGCCAACTTCCACTCAGTCTCCAATTCAACATTGAGTTTAGTACAAGACAGTTTAGTAGCCGTTAGGCAAGTACCCAAGTTTCATGTACAGTTTTTAGTTTCATTCAGGTCCAGGTCCTTTCCATGTGTTGTTGCATTAAGTGCTGCAAACAAACAACAGGTATGTATGGATCTCACAGCCAGATTTTAGGCTAATGGGTCATGACTCAGGACCACTGACATTACCAGTAGCAGGCAGACCAACCACTGTTTGAAAGAGGAGAAAGGACTCAAAATCAATTGAAACTTGTTAAAACATGGCATGCCTGGCAGGAGCTTTGAGTGTGTGTATGGAATACAAATTAAAAGCCCTGTTGCTAGTATTTGTCATCCTGCATTATTTATGGTACTAGACAGTTTTATGCCCCTTGACTACGGTAGTATCTTGATGCTCATTATCTTGGTAGCTAACAAATTGTCATAAAAAACACAAGTAAAGAGACACCGTAAGCTACAGGACAAAATGCTATCATTTGTTATGGAACATTTGAAGCATCTGCTTTTGCCATCTACTTTACTTTCCGGGGAGTTTCTTCAGCACCTGGATAGCTCTAAATATTGAATCAGCAAATGGACATGAGAACTGACATGATCTCATATCCCCCTCCCCACCCCCTGCCCCCCTCTTTCCTTCCTTTCTTTTTTTCCTTCTTGGCCAGGAATATTGACTAGTCAGAAAGGCAGATCCATCTTCGTGATTCCCACCCACCCACTAGTCCTGGACCTGCCTTCAGATTGTTGCACAACTCTCACAGCTACAGGACAAGAATTGTAAGCACAGCACGACAGCCGAGGGGAAAGCCAGAGAGATCTGGTCTCTCTTATGCCATTTTCCCAGGAAAAAAGAAGAAGAAGCATGTTTGAAGCTCACAAACTTAAATGGGGTACCCATGTGGAGAACCTACAGTGCAGCAGGTACTTACTTGGGAAGCATGTTTGAAGCACACCAAAAAAGGGTTACCAATATGCAGAACCTGGTGTCCTCCGGGTACTTGGTGGGAACCATGCTTGAAGCTCACAAAAGGGGTCACCAATGCAGAACATGCAGTGATCTGGGGACTTGGTGGGAACTATGCTTGAAGCTCACAAAAGGGGGTCACCAATTCAGAACATGCAGTCATCTGGGTACTTGGTGGGATCCATGCTTGAAGCTCACAAAAGGGGTCACCAATTCAGAACCTGCAGTCCGGGTAATTGGGTGGGAAGCATGTTTGAAGCTGACCAAGGAGGGGGCACTAATGACTAATGTGCAGAACTTGTATGTTTGAAGCTACCCAAAGGGATACTAATGTGCAGAAGCTCTAGTGCAGGTACTTGGGTAGGAAGCATGCTTGAAGCTGACTAAAGGGCGGGGGGGTACCGATGAGCAGAACTTGCAGTTCCGGGTACTTGGATGTGGGAAGCATGTTTGAAGCTGACTAAAGGGCTACTAGTGTGCAGAACCTGCTGTCTGGGTACTTGGGTGGGGTGGGAAACATGTTTGAAGCCCGCACAAGGGCTACCAATGTGTCCAAAGCTTGCAGTCTGGAGGTACACTTGGGGGACCCCAAGAAGAACTCATGGCCCAGAATCTGAAACTGGCAAATACAACAACAGCTACTTATAGGACATACAAAAGAAAGAAAGACAAGGGGAGATTTTTTAAAGAGTGGAGTAAAAAGGGTCCACCACAACAAACGTGCAGAACTAAAAATTAGTAGTCCAGAAGGAAGGAGTCTGGGACTGCCAAAAAAAAACGTAGAAACATGATAGAAAACTCTGGCTAAAAATCACTAGATGCAGCTTCTGCCAAAGCACTCAACAAACAAATCAATAAATAAAGATAATGGTATCTTTGCCATATGCATAGGCTAGAAGTTAATAAAAAGGTCATGAGTTATATGACCACTGACAGATTCTGTGAACTTCAAATTTTTTCTTTCTTGCAAAGGTTTTATAATATTCCCTCCTCATTGCCAAGAATGCAACTGTGCATGTTTGATGATGAATAAGTTAAACACTTTTGTTATTGAGCTTTCTTTTGCCACCACCACCCCATACTATTGAAAGAATCATGATCTCCATAGTAGTGTTTATTCTCTCTCTCTCTCTCTCTCTCTCTCTCTCTCAAAGACACCATGAATAAATGAACTCCATTAACTGCATGTTCACCTCTGAGTAACATGCTGGGTGGTGGTGGTGGTGGTGATGGTGGTGTTAGCAGTACCCAATCTCTCAGAAGAATCAGGCCTTTCTTCTTGAGGATCTGTAAAAGGTAGCTGCTCATATGAGCTCCTTTTTTTTTTGGGTTTCTAATGATGGATCTCATGAGTGTTTGTTTGTTTAGTATGCTGCCAAAACACAAAAGGATGAACACAAGGTATTCCTCCAAAGGCTAGGCACCAAATCAATGTGGACAAAAACAAATGACCAACTTGCATTTATGTAGGTTAGCATAGGAATAATGTGTGGACTTATACTACTACTACTACTACTACTACTACTACCCTTTCTTCATTCATGTGGGACTTGATGAAGAAAACCAGCCTCACCACCCCATACATATGTGGGGGCCTCTACCATGTGGGATGATGGGTAAACAGCCCCCCAAAGAAAACTTGGTGGGTGTGTCCAGGCCATGGATGGGTCTGCCATGTAACACTTGTCCTCCTGCCAAGTTCAAGTGCCTTTCTTTTTTATGATGTTTGGAGCTTGGCTTGATGATGATGGTCCATTGAGATGGAGGGCAAACAATGGCTTTACAAAGGTTACACATCATTTTATGCATTATAGGCATTTTATGCATCTTTTTATTATTAAGAACACACATTGCAAGAATGCAAGTTGAATAGGTACACACTGGCAAAATAGTTTGCGGACAACTTGAATGAGAAGTTTCTTGACCTTCTTTCTCATTTTCAATGCATCAAAACTTTTTTTAAAAATCCATTCAATATTATCGAAGTGATGAAGAAGCAAGCTCGTATTAGTAGATGTGTTGGATGAATTGCTATTATAGGGGTTTGGTCATTTGTGAAGCTGGGTATATATATATAGGTTCATTAACAAGAGGTGTGTCACATTGTGGCTTTGCCATTTACATTAAAAAGTATCTTAAGGCAAAAGAAGAATTATGGAAACTCAAATATTTCACCATGCAAAAAAATATAATCTTCAAAAAATATCCTCTAAAAGAAATCAAAATCCTTCAACATATTATAACTCTATAACTAATCTCACGTTTCAATACAAGCCAAAATATCACAGTCTTTCAAAAATCCTCACATAAAAATAGACCTATTATTTATTATTACCTAGGGGCCAAAATCCCTTAAGCTACTATATTCGATAATGAATCTAAACACAATATCCTTGCCTTGGTAGGCGAGGCCCAACAAATACCCGTGGAGATAGCAATTGGGGGTTTAGTGCAATGTTGGGTGGGTATATGATATTTGAAGAAGAGCCCACTCTAGGTAGGTGGAAAAGAATTAATTTCCACATATAAAGTTAGGGGCTTTAAATAGACTAGTTCTTCATGTGCAATAATTTAGGGGAAAGAGGTCCTTTCTCCAACTTCATAATTCACGAAGTGCAATGTAATGTACAATATGTGATGTTTATCATGGGATATTAGAATAACATGGGCAATTTCGACATAAATTATATAATATTTTGTTGATTTTTTGAAAATTCATCAACCTTCCGGTGTTGAAAATTCCAAAACTTTGATCAAAATAATAAAAACAAGATTCAAAGGTAGTCATATCTCGAGCCTTGACCTAGTCTCGGAAAACATATGAATTGTGAACTAGTCGACGACCACATGGACAACAACAAACTTGTGATAATCGAAGTTGTATTTAAATAAATATATTCCCTACTTACTCAAAATTCTAGGATAAAAAACTCATATGCTGAAGTTCAAATTTTGAAATATAATAATTATTTGACACACATGCTAGAGCCACCCATGTACTACAAGTATGTGCTCCATCTATAGAAAGGGTTTATAGTAGTAGAGGGTTATCTCTACTACAAACCCTCTACTATAAACCAACCATATGTAGAGGTTGATAGGAGAGGTTACCCAGGTGAAAGAAGTGTTGGTAACCCATTTTTGTTGGCTCATTGACAAGTGAGTTAGAATGGGTTTGCAATGGAGGATACTAAACCAATAGTGGGTGTTGGGTCACATAATTTGCTAAAGTAGATTATTCCAATAAATTGAAATAAGAGAAAGAGAGAGAGAGAAATAATAACTATGTGGGACAACAAACAACTTTATGCACAAAATGTGATAACTTGACACCTTCCCATGTTTGGTATTAATTGGCATGATATTATAGTAAAGAGAGGACTAAGTGTCCCCACTTATCCCTTGTCTTTTACACCAAAAGATGGACCCACTTAAATTGAACATAGTTTTTTTTTGTCAACAATTTCTCTTGCCTCTAGACTACCTCATCAATGACCACCATTTGACAAAGGCTCCCCCTCCTCCTCCTCCTCCTCCTCCTCATAAGGAACAAAGGAATTCAACTTGATTTTGAACATCCCAAAAAGCCCACTCCCCCAAATGCATGTTAGGTTTGTTTGTCTTCCCTCAATGAATGTCCTATTTATATATTTGTTGATTTGAGGAGGACAACTACCTCCTCCATCTTGGCCTTTTATTACACATTATCATATCCATTATCATGCATTTTCATCCATTATCTGAACACATGTGTGTTCAAACTTGCAACATGAGTCATGACATGAACATAATTGAAGAACCTAATCTGAGTTTAGGTTCAGGAATAGAAATTCTATAGGAATAGGTATTTTGTATATATAGGAAATAATACACACTATAATTAATTAACTAAATAATTAATTGGGATTTTGGGAAGCAAGTATTCCAAATTATTCAATGGCTTAAGAGGATTAAAAGTGGTCCAAGACTTTTTTTTTTTTTTTTTTTTTTTTTTTTCTTTTTTTCCTTGGGTTTTTTTTTTTTTTTTTTTTTTTTTTTTTTTTTCTTTTTTTTTTTTTTTTTTAGAAGTATTTTAAAACTAATTTTTTCTATTTTTATTATAAAAATAAAAAAAAAAAAAAATTTTTAAAAATAAAAAATATTTTGGGTTTTTGGAAAAAAATTTTCCTAAATATTTATGATTTTATAAGATTAAAAATGGGATTAAATATTTTTTTTTTTTTTTTTTTTTTTTTTTCCCA
>Ga0116227_10002101_pt1 | contig 45515 bp, 32 predicted proteins | sample S1TSphgellanicum_FD_89693 | JGI IMG/M metagenome (GOLD analysis project Ga0116227, IMG submission 89693) | Host-associated microbial communities from peat moss isolated from Minnesota, USA - S1T2_Fb - Sphagnum magellanicum MG | ecosystem: Host-associated > Plants > Peat moss > Unclassified...
AAAAAAAAATGAGCTCTACAATGCTGCTTTTTCATGAGGATCATATCATTAAACTCTTGAGACTAGACGGTAAGAATCTTACCCTATTCAAAACACCAGATTTCGGTGCGCTTCTCTGACGTCCCAAAGCTATATTAAGTTGTATAAGTGTGCTGGCTTGGCCATGGAGGCCCTTGCGCTTGCTGTTATTGCAAAGAATTTGCATCTACCAATGACCCAAAAAATTAAGGCAATCTAGTTTCTGCACTACTGTACAAGTACAAAAACTAATTTGCCCCAACTGAGTGGACTTACTAGGAGAGGAGCCGGGTCCCCCATCAATGCCGGTTATCACTAATTGATTTCTTCTGGTTGTACATCTGGACTTGCATGTCTACATACACGTTCACCTTCTCCAGGAGTCGGCTCTTTTGAATAGATCTCATAGTGCCCTGCATTAACAGAACCACCACTATATCAGAACTCCTCTCTTAAACCCCATTTTACTGTCAGTTACATCATCCAATGCAAAAGTGCTGCACACAGTTGAGGAGATTCATGTTCATGGGGAATGGGGAGGCAGAGATAAGCAATAAAATCCAGAATAATATCATCTTCATCTCTTCTCACCTGGATTCTATTGTCTCGGTACTTCTTGATCTCCTTCTTGACAACATCTTCAGTCAGTTTGCTACAGAGTCTTTCTGTATCCTTGAGTTGTGTCTGCAAAATTAATATCCAGATGTTTTAAGAAATCCCAGTGTGGACAGATGGATTTGCATATAACATGGGATCCACACATACAAAACAATCCCAATCTGATGATTGCATCTTTAATGGCACCAACAGTTTCTTGATGCTTACCTTGTGATGCGACCCTACTCGATATCTAACCATAGCTGAAACCTGCACACCAACATGCAAAAGGATGAGATTCAAGCAAAACTCTCACATAAGGCTCAAACTGTGATAGCACCTTCCTACGCAATGCAGATGAACAGAACCTCAATTGGTTAGTGTACAGCAAGAAAAGCTCACATGCTGTTCAAAGCTTGAACACTCAGGTGTCTCCCAAGACACAATAGCACCTGACTCATCAACAGTGTAGTCGCATCTTTGCCTGCTATTGCACACTGGGTTCTCAGTGCAACGACTAGCCTCCTCTCCAGATCCCTGAGGATGCCGAGATTGGTGGGTCCGATTGTGAACTGTGTGCAGTTCCTTGTGGTCTGCATGTGATCTTGAAGTAGGCTCTTTAGGTGGCCGAGCTCCTGTGCTTGAGTTGAACAAGCTCTTTGCTGTGTCATCCTTTTTTGTAGTAGGACCAACAGTCCCATACTGTGCAGTATCAGGTTGCTTACTTTCTCTACTACAATTTGCACCTTGTGATGGTCCTGCCAATGGCCCACCTCTCTGAACATTCCTTTGCAAATCTAGACCTCTAGATCCTCCAACAGGAGATAACCCAGGTACAGGTGGCTCAGGCTCCAACTCAAGGCCCTGTGACTCAGAGTGCACAACTTTGCTGCATGAAGAACCACTTTGGCCCTCAGATGCTCTGCTAGCTTCTCTTCCTGATTCTCTACCTGGTGCTGATCCATGGCCCCAAGATTCTGTCTGCTGGGATGACCAACTTTTGGGCCATGAAGGAGCAGGTGGTCTTGGCTGACCACTAATCATCAAAGACGACTGACCTGCAAATGGAGCTTGCCCACTTGGCTGCATCTGCCAAGGTACATATGATGCAGCAGGCACAATGGGCACTGGTTGAGGCACTCCTTGTGAAGGAGGACCTGGTGGGAAGCCAAAAGGCAAGGGAGGGGCTCTAGCCAAGGACATCTGTGGGATCCCTGCATGCATAGGAGTTGGTCTAGGAGGTGCTCCACTTGGTGCAGGGACCAGAGTTGCTGGAGGTTGACTTGCAAACAGGTTGGGGGCATGTGTCACCACTGCCATGCCATTCCCCAGCTGAATCACCTGCATGCCCATGTGTACAGGTCCAGGAGGCAAATGTGTCACTACGGGCATCTGCCCTGGCACTCCCATAAATATCTGAGCAGGCATAGCAGATTGTCCAGGCACAATCACCATCTGTTGGTGTGCTGAAGAATTCCCCACTGTAGCTTGGCTCAATGGTGAGATACTTGCATGGACTGAGGGCTGACCTGGTGGAGGGGGCCCTGGAGGTGGTCTCGGAGTACCTGCTGGGGCTTCAACTAGTGAGCATTTTGTTGTGAGGGCAGAGGTTGTTGGTGTAGATGCTTCTGAGGAACTCCATGCTGTTTGCAAGGATCCTGCTGAAGCTAATGTTTTACTGTCCTGTTCCTGAGAGCAACCCAGTTGGCCAGGTGACGCTTCGTGCTGGGGACATCCAGATTCACTATCAGACACAGGCAATTTAGTTACCTGGCCTTGTGACTTGAAATTTGAAACCTCCAATGATGTCACCTGCTGGTCACAGCCAGATGATGAAGAGGGTGGGGCCTGACACACTAGATCAGCAGCTCCACTAGTTGAAAGGATAGCCACTGTTGCTGGGTCAATAGTGGCTGCTCCTGTATCAGGTCCATGAGTGCTCTTTGGTGTGTCCCAGCGACTAGGCCTCTTGCGCTTGGTGGTCACAGGTCGGACTGGTTGGCTGTCATTGATTGCTTCAGATATGGGATCTTGCTGAGAAGGTAGATCCTCCTGCTTTGCTTCCTGCACTTGTGGTGTCTTGCAAGTGAAAGATTCAACAAAAGGAGGAGGCTTTGGTCCTAATTCCAGACCATGTTCGATGGCCAGTAATGACGATGGTTGCTGCTGGCCTGATCTGCGGATTGATCTGTCAGACTGAACATTACTGGGTGATGGCATATGTTGTTGTTCCCTTGCTCTTTTGGACTGATCAGAAGGCTGTGAGTGTATAGGCGACAATGAATGCCTGTAACCATTCCCATTTTGTAGATCCATACACTGCGGTCGAGGAGGGACATAATTTCTTCGAAACCTCCGAGCCATGGTATGCACCTGATTTGCAAGTCATCCAGCATCAATGATCACATCAGACTACAAAGTGCAGTTAAGTATCTCTATGTCACTGTACAGAAAAGGACCTAGAAATAAGCGAATTGCTGAAACTATTAGCACTCCTGAGTGGGGAGTTCTGAGTGAACAATTGACAGAATAAGAGGCAGGTGCTTCTGCAACGTGTAATAGGTCACATCTGCTTAGCCCAAATACAACATCACTTGGCTGTCTCTCCAAAAAAACAAATAGGAATATATGCAGTGTGTTTTCACCAAAAGCCACCATACTACTAACATCTTAGGACCCATCCCTCTGGTGACCCTTTCCTTCCTTACTCAATTGTGATCAGGAAGCCAGGGAACAACAGACACCCTACCCAGATCATTTTCCAGAGAGATTGGAACCTTACCACCAACAGATGCCTCTCGACCAGACCCACTGACCCATATATACATGATTGACCAGGACCATACCCATTCCGAGAGATCTTCTAAATTTCAGGTTAAATCTGAAAGATTTGAGCTCACCTCTGCATTTTTGTGCTTTGAAAGCTCATAAAGTGAGTCCGAGAAGCTGTAAGCCCAACACCAAGGTTAAGCCAAATGAGACACCATTGCAAAGGAACATATGCTGTGGTGAAGAAACAAAGGGGGACCCAGTCCTCAGTCCCAACAAAGCTTGTCACAAAATCTGCTTGGGTTTAATCCTTTCTGCTTTGTTTGAAGACCATTACCTCTTAGTTTCAAAGAAAAACTAACAAACAACTGTAGCAGAGAGGTCTGATGGCTAAAGCTGAATGAGACAATAAAACACCTAGAAATCAACTGACAGTTTCAACTCTTCTAGGCTACCTACAAAGTAGTATTTACCACACAAGACTCCTGAAGCATAGCAAAGTCAGTTCAGAAAAACATACAGATCAAGGACTGGTTCACACAGACTCAAACATCTGACTACCACCAGTTATTTCTTTGAACAATTGGAGTATAGTAACTACGAACTAGGCCCAGTAAACTGGTTTTTATGTCCTACACAAGAGGTTCATCATTTCAAGAGTCAACAGGTCCAGTTGCAAGATTTGGTGGAGAAAATAACCTTTCAATGCCATCACGAGGTGGATTTGCATAAATATGCTCCACTGTCAGAACCTTATGTATTGCCAAATGCTCCAGCACCTGCCACAGAAGCATAGATAGGGTACCCCAAGGCCACCACAATCAGAATTTCATCGTCGCAAGGTTTCGAATAAATTCTAGGATATACTCGACAAAATTCTAACCACAACATTTTCCATATACCCTACTGATTTCACATCCCTCTCCCTGTCCTCTTCCCGCTACCACATTCTCACAGCAATCTCTTCCATATCAAATGCCCAAAACAACAACAAACGTACTGCAATCAAACAAATAGTTCCATAAGGGAGCAATGACCTTCAGGAGCTTCCGAAGAATGGGTATCTTTTCCCATTGCCTACGAAACTGCTTGATTAGATTGTGAAAAATCTGTAAACCTGGCGTCAATAAAATCAGTTCAACAAATCAGAAAACAGACACACTATATCCTAATCCTGTGCCTGAAACATAAACCCCCAAGTGCCTGGTCAACTAATCTGTCTTGTACATTGTATATGACAAACACACCCCACCACCATGGTCATAACAACACCACATGCTCAGCAAGGTGAATGCAAAGTCTCCTTCTTATCTGACCATGTATGTGTCTATGTTCCCATTGAAATACGCAAAGTACCATAGAGGGGCTGACTCTGAAAATTATGCTCACCATTTTTGTTCATGATATCTTTCAGCACTGCCCCCTTGTTGGTCTGCAGAAGCCCTTCAAGAAGAAGAGACAAGTCACGCATACTGCACCCAAGTCCAACCCCCACATTTTGGTAAATACCAACCCTTACACACCTGATTCCAAAGCAATCACAGTTATAGCAAATCATAAAAGTAGTTATCACATTATAGGAAAAGCATCTGTGCATAACAAACCTGCATGCAGCAGTCCCATTAACAGAGTCTCCTGAGGTGGCTGTAAGTACCAAAAGCTTTAGATACTGCTTTGCAGCATCCTGCATACATCATTATTCCAAGCATCAGTCATAAGGTGCTTCCCACTAGAACAAGGTATTCTCTTCTGTCAGTTAAAAAGGTAATCAGTTTTGTTTGGTGCCTTCCATCAGAGGGTAACAACAATCAAACACAGCATCTGGCAGATGGACACAAACATAGAAGCAAGTGAGTCAGATGGAGGGGGTGGAGAGCAAAGCTGACTAACCCTCTTGTTTCGAAGCCCTCCACGACTATCTGACATTTCTCCAAGCTTCTCTTCCACTGCAGCAGACAAGGAGGACAATGCAGCCCATGTAAATATGACCCTACCTCTCCTGGAAACTTTAGCAGATAATACAGCATAGGTCTAAATACAGAATGTTGCCAGTTCTAACTACTTGTCAGTATAGCTTCTCTATCTACCGGTATAACCATGCTGGTGTCAGAACCACTGTTGAGGAGAGCTGAAATTGATGCATGCTGACAAAGGGAATGAACAAGAAATATAGTAAGCACAAGGATGTTACCTTCACTATAGTGCATATTACGAACAACTGCATGAGCCCCATTTGCCCGTATATTACTGCTGACATTGATAGTCAGACCCTTTGATTGTGCTGTTTTTGCACCAGACCTTTTGGGCACTGATGTTGTTTTCACACGCTTTACACTACCCTTCCCTTCTTTAGCCCCTGCAGGGAAAGCCTTCCGTTTTAAACCTTGGGTCTTCAAAACCTTCAGATCTTCGGCATCACCATCTGAAGCCATCTGTGCTTTTCTTAACTGTCCTACTTTTGACCCGTCAAGGGAATAATCATGTTCCTCAATGTCATCTGCTTGAAGCATGATGGGCTCCAGATCTTCATCCTCATCAGATTCATACTCCACCACAATGCGTGGGGTATCTGGGTCACCACCAATGAACCCCCGACAATTGGCTGAACCACACTCACACTTCTTGGCAACAGCACCACCAACACGTTCATAATTGTAGTTGAAGGTAATCTCTTCTCCCTGGAATCAAACACTCCACCAAATCTCATGAGCTTTTCAATGTGAACTGTGTACCTTATAAACCAAAAGAAAAGCTATAACAGATCTACAAGATTGCAGATAAGAACTCCACAAGACTTTGATTGTAACTTTTCTGTCAGTTCCAGCAAAACCAAAACAGCATGACAAGAAGCAATAGAATGTATTAAGCACACCAACCCATTTACATACTGATGAGCTTCAATCAACCAGTGTCTCAGTGGCTCAGGGGCAGGAAACTTTTGCTTCAACAATTCTCAGCCAATTACAAATTATCTTTCCCAAGGTCTTAATCAACTAACAAAGCAACTGAACTGTACAGCCAAACTTGCAACTTTTTAAGTTGGAGATGTCATATATCGACAGAGTGAACCAGGACAAGCAAATGTGAAGTACCTCTATGAGATCCCGATTTGCAAACAGGCCAATGCACACTTCCCCATCAACCGTCCACTGTTACATACACTACTCACACATGAGAAGCTAAACAGTCTTATCAGTTGTAAATTTGAGATGCAACTCAAAGAAAGCAGCCCAATGACCATTTTCAGTGGAACTCCTGAAGCAAAATCAAAACAGTGGAATTCTTAGACTTCTGTCAAAGTCTTAAAAGTTGATCCTACTGGATCTATAGCTATCCTAGCAATGAACACCACTATGGCCCAAGAAACCAAGCTAAGGAAGAAGGATTCCATGTGTCACCAATGTCCACAGGAAGCAGAGAAGCTTGTCAGACCAGAAAATGAAAGATGATCAAGAGTAAAAGGACCAATAGAAATTTTTCCACATATCAAAGGAGTACATGGTTATCCTTGCAAGGGTTTCCGTGCCGAGCTGTGGTAGCTTAATCCATCTACCGAAACCAAATTAGGACTCCATCCTTTGCAGATAAGCAGCAAAGGACTACTGGGGCAAAGGAGTATTGGGGAGTTTGGCAACCTTTTCTGTGCGGCAGTTGGGTTCACAGCTGTGATTAATGAAACGTCCTAAATTGCCTTTGCTGCATGCATCAATCACCTGGAGAAGACCATCAACTGCTTGATTTCAGTTGCAGGAAATATAAAATGTCAACAAGATTGTACAGTAAACTCCACAAAATTACTTGGAAGGTGTCCAATGTATCATGTTCCAACTGAACCAAAAGAAATGCAAGTACGAGGTCTGGATTTCAGTGAAGCTAAGAAGGGTGTTGACTGTCAACTGCTTTAAGAGAACATCTCAGACAGGTTACCGGCACTACAGCAAGACCAAGCTAGATACAATTAGACCACAGAAGGAACATGAAGAAAACCACCTCAGTGCTGCTCAAACTCATGAAATAAAAGTGTTTTTGACCCTTCACTGCATACTCCTTCTGCCGTGCCTCATAGGCTGGTATATTCAATACCTGCAGGAAGTTCATTGTCAGAATTTATTTCAGCCCATTTGGTAGCCACCAAACAACTCTTTGAGCTAAAACTATAAGCACAAGCACAGTAGAAGATGGAAGAAAAGCTAGTGCACACACACCTCTCCAATATATTCGATGATGAAAGAATCCTTGCATACATTTTCCATCACCTTAAGTCCAAATCCCTTCTTTCCACATCGAAACCTTTGAACTTGTATGTATGCTCCCCTTTGAAACTGTTGAGAAACACCACACTCTTTAATAATACCCATCTTCACCATTTCAACAAACTCTTGATTTTTAAGTTGAATAAGTATCCACTCCTAAAGTACATAGATATAAGTTTGCTGTTGAAAATGGGTCCAACATACATTGCACATATATTTGTCAGAATCATGTCATGATGTAGTATAGGCCACTGCTACATGCTTTACTTCATGATTCTTAGCAACTGTGACAATAGCTTTTAAAGTGCATTCATGCAATACTAGAACACAACAACATGCTTGACTAGATCACAGACACCCCCTGTTCTCACACCTGTTGGTTGGAGCACTTTGTTCCACACGGGCATTGCTGTGACAAGCACTCAATGCTGAGCATTCGATTCAAGCAGTTTTCACCACATGCCACCTCCCCATCAACTGGCGTTTTACATTGACAAACCATTGCCTGTTGTCCACTCAAAATATACAGTCACTCCATCAGATACAGTGAAAAATAGTAGGAACCAACCATAACTTCTTGTTTCTCCCAATACTCTGATAAGGAGCAACAGTTGGTGCAAGTATAAGGTGCAAGCTTACCTCATCAGGATCTTGATGTTTCCGGCTCCGATGGTTGAATATATTGTGAGGAATCAGGGTCCAAACAGCTGGGCGATTCTCTACACATTTGCAAACACAAGATTTTTATGCACAATTGAATGCTTAAAAGACCAAACCTTCCTCTGTTAAGAATGTTGTGAAAGTCAAAAATGCTGGATATATCCACCGACCTTGGATACAATCTTCCATTGGCTTGTCACCAGTGGCATCAGTGTCATCCTCTTCATCACACAATGAATTCTCTGAAATCTCCAGCTCCCTATTTATCTCTGCATCACTTTTTTCTTGAGGTATGGAGCAATCCGCAAACTCTTTGTTCGGGTTATCACTACAAGACCTGCAGTCATGTGGCAAGAGCACACCAACCATTTGACTTGAATCTTGCAAACTGGTTTATATGAGCATTTTCTGGCCAGTAGCTTGCAAACTCCACAGACAGTGACATCAGAATGAAAACCCCTCATGATCTGAGCAGTTTTTGGAATCTTCCACTTGCAATGGGACATCCTTGTAAACAAGCTCACATTGCCCATTTACTGTTCAGGAAGTCATTCCTTCAATCACCCAGTATGCTCTACAGTTTGCACTGAAGACACACTGACTGTATGCTGCCTATTCTTGATGATTCTCAACTAGCACAAATCACTCCTTGAGCTGCATCATAAAACCAATAAAACATACCAGTAGCGATTTGTGACATCAATCTCATCAGCGAGATCAACTGGGATGCATCGCCATTTTTGACAGTTATCACATAGTACCCAGCTCGCTCTTGGGGTAGTGGCAGCACTATCATCCACCTTATCCCTTGTTGTGTTTGTAACCCCCTCAGTGACTCCACTTGACACCTCTTCTCTTAATGCAACGCTCTCTGTGTCTCTTGCCAGGTCTCCCAATGTGCCTGTCAATTATGGTACCATTCTCATCACCATGCTCAAGTTGGCTATAACTGATGCAGCTATCAATTCAACTTCATTTGTCTTGATCATCATCAAAGAGGTAACCAGATAACCACCCAACTAAACACTCCCTAAATTAAGTGGCCTCATGAAGGTAGACTGCAAGGCACAGTGGAAAAAAGTACGATGGAATCACTGACCAGCGCTGCTCCCTGCCTTCAAAGAGCCAAAACTATCAGCACAAGCCCTTCCAATCTCTTCCTTCACTTGCTTGACTGGTGTGCTCTGAGCATTTTCAGCTAAATGTGTTGAGCCCTCCCCTTCTCCTTGTGCAAGATCTGATGCCAATAGATCATCTTAGGCATAATTAGCATTCAGCAGAAAGGAAGAGAAAGAATATTACATTGCACACATTATTGCGGTTAACAGCCCACCTTTCTCAAAAGACAGTGCTTTGTCTCCTGTGTGGTTCCCACCTGCAGTATAATTCTTTATCACTGTAGCCTCTGGTCGTTCTTTACGCCTACTTTTGTTAGTTCCACCTGGAACAAACATAGATAACTGTCAAATCGCAACTGATGTCATAGGTCAAAACTCTGGGTCAACAAAGAGAGCTTCAGACTGAACAAGCCAGGTGTAAGATCCTTTACCAGGCAACATCCAAAATCCAGATAAGAGAATTAATATCTCTAAGCAACTTTCATTTCCTTTGGCTCCTTGCTCCTCGCAACTAATTTTGCATTAGTAGACACTTGTTCTTATGAACCATTGTTGAATTTCCAGTAGTCATTTGCACCAGTACACTTGCATAGTATCACATTATAGTCAATAGACTCACATCATCCCATGTTCAACTTTTCAATCTGATCTGTACCACAAGTAAAAGCAGGGCCTAAGGCCCAATCTATTCTTCAGCATCCCTGTCCTCTCGTCCCATGTTTTCTACATTCCCCAAATCTTCTGAACATCTGTATCTGTGGGCATATACCCATTCTTAATCTTAGGAGGCCAAACATCTTCCCTCCCACCAGCAATGCTTACCTGAGTTGTGACCTCCTTGCTTGCCCAGAACAGGAGCCTCTACAGCCAACTCCCGTTTCCTTGCTGCAGGAAGAGGTTTGGCCACTGGGGTATTACATTTGCGGATCTGCAGACTACCTGTAGACAATCCATCTACTTCAGTCAACTTTTGGAGCCAGCTTTCTATCCACCCTTGCACCCAAACCTTACACATCACATTATGCACACCTACCATGCTCATCTTCGTCCACAACCTGTGAAGCCCAGTTCCATTGCTTGCAACTTGCCTTCCCTGTTGGTGCCAGATCATTGGTAGTTTTAGCTATCTCATGGGACATCAATTGGCCTTCAGAGGCCTTCAGAGGTGCCTTGTCCTCTGCTGGGCTCTCCTTTTCAACCACATGTTTTCCCACAGCTGGCTTGTGGTTTTTGCTATGTGATGTCCGCCGGTGTCTGGCTTCTGATTTTTTGGCTTTTCCAGCACTGCAAACATCATCCTGAGGCTCAGCTGCTTGTCTCAACTTTTCCTTTCTGTTTCTCATAGGCAACTTGGTCTCTGAGGCAGCCCCAACTTGGTCATACTGTGCCTTGGTGCCTCCAGCATCTGGAACACCAGAAATCATTGCTCTGTGGGTGTTCTCAAGACAATGTTACAAAACAATAACAACAATAACAACAACAACAACAACAAATTGATGACACCTGGAGCCAGTGACAGAGAAAATCTTTGCTACTCTGTAGTATTTTGACAAAGGTGCTACATATCGTTTACTCCGATAGCTACTGGCTTCTTTTCAAAAGGTGGGCTCTATTGGTGGCAGCACAAGGCTTCATAGCTGACCCACGCCAGTACTTTTTACCAAGCTGATTAGCTTCATAGTTTGGATGGGAGTTGGGTTATCCAGTCACCTCTGACTGGATGCATAAATAACATGGGAAGGCCTGATCTTTTGAACCCAAAGATGAGCAGCTGTGTCCAAATGGCTCCACACACAATGTCAGAGTGAAGTAGTCAAGAAGCACAGGACAAGCATAGAACGTTTGAATTCCAGCAAGCCACACATCTGACACTTTTCATATGAAAAATGCCAGGTAGTGTTGAAGGACCCACACCCCAAGAAATCATAAATCCTACAGCATAACATGGCATAGACTCTGTAGCCATGAACTTGATCTCAACTAAGCAAAATCTACCAAATAGAGACTACTGGATCTCTCCACGATAAGGGTTAACAGGCTTGCTACATCCATGAATCTCTCAAAAGGACTATCAATGAGAAGAGGAGAGCCTGGAGTTGCTGACCCAGTAGCGAGAAGGGCTGAAAGATTCCATGCCAAGGCTTGTCATTTGAGCCATGACAAATCATTTCAAGAAACAAAGCCTTTAAAGAACCTGTAAATAATTCTAGTGAGTATCAAGAAATCTCCATACTCACAATTGAGGAAACCAGGATTAGATGAGAAAAGTTTCCTTTTCCTTCAGAAACTATATGACTGACTACTGACTACCCCAAATTTTGGCCGAATCAGAAATATAGAAATAAATACACATGTACCATGGTATTTTACCTACACATTTCTAGCTTAGAACACTTGTCAAATTGCCAATGTTCTAAAAAAACCAATGGGTATTGAATCTACAGACATTACTTAACCCAAAAAAATTGCAAGAGAAGCCATAAAGCTGTCACTGATGGAGTCTTTGTCTAGATTCACAAAGTCGGAGAAATCAGATTATTTGCAAACCTTCTGACAAAGAGAAACTGGACAAGCATTAGCCTGGATAAATAGAGCACATGAAAAGGCAAATGCAACTATCTGCAAGAGAAGAACCAAGAAAATTAGGGCGGTGTACCTGTAACTTTACCAGTAATGTCTTTCATGCTTCCATCTCCATTTCCAAATGCCTTGTGCATTGTAGGATCCCAGGAAGTCACAGAATCGGCATCCTCCCCAGACACTCCACACGATTTCCCCCTCTGGTTGCTGCACTCTTCTTTTGCAATGTCCTCAGTAGTCTCTCCAACTCCCGCTTCCTCCTTCTCTCCAGACTCGATTGTTTTAACAGGCTTAACCACAGCCTCAACCATATGAACAGAGTTCACTTGGACATTGGCCAGTGCTGCCTTCCCAACATCAACAGGTTCCTCTTCCCCTTCATTTCCTGCATATGCAGAAGGAGGCTGACCTAATTCCTGTAACAAGCTTCCATCTCCACAAGTACTTAATCCTAGTTTATCATTGCCTGCTTCTGTCTTATTTCCTGCTGTCCCAGCTGATAAGTTATGATTTCTCTCTTCCTTCAGCTCATCACAAGCCTCTTTCAATACTCTAGAGAGACAGGGAACCCTATCCATGATTACAGCAGAGTTCTTCTCTTCCCCTTCCTCATTGAGATCTGCATCATCATGCCAGCCTAAGTTGTCCAATTTCTTCACTTTGAGATCCCTTTCTTCACCAAATCCTTGTTCCTCTGCAGACAAAGCTGTCCCATTTATACCACTTGCACCAATGAATTTGACAACCTTGCCATCTGATGTTGTTTCTTGCCCCAAAAACCCAACCCCTCCCCTGACCCTGAGTTCTTTAAACTGCCCATAACCACTTGCTAAAGTCTCGGGCTGCTTATTCCTCTGTCCACTGCTATGAACATCCTTCAAATGAGATATTTGCAAGAGCTGGATGTTGTCCAGTGGCTCAGCTTCCTGTGCCATATCCTTACAAACTTGCCCTGTATTTCGTCTATTTCCTGTTGAGCTGCTTTCCAGAAGTTTCTCCACTCCCAAGGGCTTCAAACCACCTTCCCAACTTGACTTCCCCCCAGTCTCCTCAATTAATGTCGGAAAACTTGGGCTGACACTCTGATCAATTTCATTCCTGTTCAGAGTTCCCTTTCCATCAGCATTCCCCCTCTGATTCTTCTCTCGCCGCTGAACTTTTCTTTTCTGGACTGTACTTGGTGCTCCTGGCTCACTCACCTCCCCTTCTGTACTGGCTGGAGCTTTCTGCTGAAGGCGACCCTTCTTCTTTACCTTGACAATTCCTTTTGCTTTCTTCTTTACTGCATGCCCTTCTACTGAACCCTGAGCTTCAGTCATGGGATCTAATATCGAATCAACATGAGGACCCTCTAGCCCTCCATTCATTGCAGGAACAGGAATGTCCCCATCCTCTGCAGCATGGATGGTGACAATGTTGCCCCATCCTTGCCTGCCCCCTCTGCCCATGCTCCGCTTCCCTGTCTTCTTCCCTGTAATAGTCCAAAATAAGAATCCACAAAACAAACATATATGGAACAAAAGCCAAGAACAAAATCCTCAGGAAAAAAACTAAATAGCAACTCCTGACATGCCCCAGTTATCCTGTATCATGTCTTCAGTTACCAGAAATGACCTTACTCTGAAAACAGCTGCATCCAGAACAGACTTCCTTGAAGAGTCTTACCTGGAACATCTACCACACCTTTGGGACATGCTGGCTCTGGATCAGTGCCTTGACTGTGACGAAACATAACTGTGGCCCTACTTCGAGTCACACGAATCCTCCCAGTTTCATTCTGGAATCTGAAGCCTTCTGCCAAGTTTCCATCATCAGCAGCATCACTTGTGCTTCCCTCCCCATGGAAACTGAAATCTTTGCTACCAGATTGCTTTCTGGCTCGTCCAGGCCTCCCCATATGTGCATCCAAGAGTGCTCCCAGCTCTCGTGACACTCGCCCACCCTTTCCCCGTGTTGTTGTTGTTGATGAAGGAGTACCTTTATCCTCCAACAGCTTCTGACTATCTTCCATCATCCTCCCTGCATCTGGGGAAGCACACACAAAGCAAACATCTAGCAGAACTCACAGAAAGGGTTTACTACACTGTCAACACAATGAAAGTGTAGCTCAAAAGCCAGTTTGGGACAAAGATGCCTGAACTTTGTAGGAAATGCTGCAATGATGTAAAGCTCTCTTCAGTGCAGGGATGTATGAATTGAACGACTCTACCTCCTTCAATGTCATGTCTCCACTTTTACCTTCCTGAAAAAGAAACCCTAAATGAAGCTCAAGGCTCACTTTCCTGTCAATGCACAACCCGCCAATGCTACAACATCTCACAAGAGTTACATATTTCTCATAGATGATTCCTACCTGCTACTGTACAACTTGGAGCTTCTCCAACAGGCTCTTCACTTAAGCTCCAAATCTGATGGTTTCCGTCCTCTGCATCTCCACAACTTTCAAGAATTCTTTCATCATCAAAGCCTTGGATCTTGTTGAAATTTCTCAAAGGAGTTGGCTGTGATTTCAGCAGCTCAGGTGAGGCAGCCAATCCATCCCCAACATTGTCACCACCTACAGCACAGGGATCCGGTACCTCCTTGCTATCTTCTTCTTCTCCCCCCTTGCCCACTGCCCCGTCTGCTTGCCCATGCGACAAGGATACAAACCCTATTGCACCTCCATCTCCTACTGGACTCCTCTCCTCCTCTTTACCATGGGCATGGGCATCCTCATTGAAAATTGATGGTGGCATCTTCGGAGCTATAGAACAATCCATGGATGGGACATCATCACCTGCCTTCTGGCCACCGCCACCCCGAGCATAAGGCCCATGGAGGTTGAAAGCAGGAACATCATCCTCCAGTTCCTGGTAATGCTCTTGGTGGACACCTACTCTCCCCAATCGCTCCTGCGCCTCCTGCCCACCCGCTGCATTGGGGATCAATTCCCCTGTGCCACTATATTCACCATACTCGAAACCTCCCGTCCCACACCCTAATCCACAAGCATCATCACCACCACCGTATCGCTGTTGAGCTTCGCCCTGATTCTCAGAACAACCCGACCCAGACACAAACGACACACTGTCACCCCTATGTCCCGTTTGCACGTCCTCCAAAAAATGCACCCTCTCATCCTCTTCCTCCTCCTCTTGTTCATCCTCCTCCTCCTCTTCTTCTTCCTCCTCCTCCTCCTCCTCCTCCTCCTCCTCCTCTTCCACTCCCGCGGCCCTTAACCCTAAATAATCCAAACCTTGATCATCATCATCTCCGGGCAAATTCCCGGGACCCACAACGCCGCCACCACCACTAGCTACTTCTTCTCGTTCTCCTCCCTCTTCTTCTTCCTCCTCTACTACCTCTTCTTCTTCTTCTTCTTCTTCTTCTGTTTGCTGTTCTCCGTCGCTACTACTCTCCGCTTTGAACAGATCCGAATCATCCGCACGCTCTTCCGCCCCCTTACTGGAAGTCGTCGTCGTTGGGTGTTCAAATCGCTCCACATTCATGATCACCACGCCATGCGCCAATTCCAAGGAAGAAGAGAACAAACCTTCCTCCTGTCTTCTGATGCCAACGACCCCAGCACCATGCTCCAGCAGCGGCCCGGCTTCCTCATCCTCCATTCCTCTCTTCTTCCCGACCCACCCACCCACCCACACATACACAAACCTACCCTACTACTACTTACTACCACTACTCAAATCACAAACACCCACAACACAACACCCACCTCTCAAACCCAACAAACAGAACTCACTCACTCACTCACTCCCTCCCTCTCAATTCCCAACCAAGCGTCCCTCACATCGCTACCATGCCTACTTGCAACAGCAGCAGCAGCATCATCATCATCACCATCATCTGCACCACTACAGCATCACCATAGTGAATCTTAAGAAGCAGCAGCAACAATAACACCCAGATGAGATGTAGCCAGATGAGATGCAGATGCAGATGCAGATGAGATGAGATGTTGTGGGAGGGAGCAGGAGTGTTAGTGGTATTTGGAATAAATTAATGAGTTAGTATGAGTGGTGAGAGTGGGAATCATTTGCACCTCCTCTTTGCTCTTCTTCATCTTCTTCTGCCTTTGCCTTCGATGCCCTCTGCAAGTATATATACAAGTATAGATATATATATATGTTAATACCTATCTGCATATTCACCTATTTGTCTCTCTTCTTTTGCCTTCTAAAGACAAGCTCATGTGCCCCCTCTCCCCCCCCCCTCCATCCCAAAGAAAACAAGGGGTATCTACCTATCTCCCTAACTTTCTCTATTCTTTTGGCCTTTCCAAAACCAAAGCAAAAGTGTGCAAGTGTGCCTGTGAGAAAATAGCAAAGAAAAGAGGAGTCTCTATTTACCTACCTACCTATCTCTATTTTTGGGCCTCCCAAAGGCAAGCAAGTATCAAAAGGTGCCCAGGAAAAAAAAAAACATGTTTATCTACCTACCCATCTACCTACCTATCTATTACCCTTCTCTCTACTTTTTTTTGACCTCCCAAAGCCTAAGCAAGCAACAAAAGGGGATGAGGAAGAAAACATATGTATATACCTACCTATCTTTATTCTTTGGCCTCCCTAAAGCCAAGTGAGCACCACCAAGAGGTTAGGAAGAAAATAGCAAAGAAAAGAGGGGATTAGTATTTATTTACGTGCTTGCCTATCTCTATTTCTTTGCCCTCCTGAGGCCAAAAGCAAGCAACTCAAGGGGTAGAGGAAGAAATAGCACAAGAAAGAGAGTATTTATCTACCTACCTATCTCTCTTTGTTTTTTGACCTCCCAAAGCCAAGCAAACAACTAAAGGGAAAAGGAACAAAAGGCAAAAGGAAGAGTGATATTTTATTTACCTACCTATCTTCATTTTCTGGCCTCCCAAAGCCAAGGGAAGGAACACAAGGGGCAACATGAAGGCTTTGGGGGCATGGGGTAAGAAGCAAGTGGGTGAGGCAAAAGTTAAATATCTCCTAATGAGCTTTATCTGAAACATATTTATAGATTATTGCATGATTTATGTGTGTTCTTGTTTTTCACCATCATGCTTAAAGATTAAAATTTTTGAATGTTTTATTATTCATTGTTGAGTTTGAAGCAGTGTTGGTTTGGTATCAGCAAAATGCCGGGTATAAATTCGGGTATGCACCAAGGTATGAGCTATCCTATCTATAGGTTATTACAATTCATACATTATGGCTAAGAATCGTATTTTTGTTTTAGGGTTTGGGGAAAAGTTAAGGTTAACTTGAAGAGGCAAGTTTAGGGTTTTAGAAAATTGACATGATACAAGGGCCTAATGTTTTTTCTTGAACTCCAATATCATGAAACTAGTATCAAGGTTCTACTCCATCCTGGATTATGAGTGTTCCTTTTGGAGGCGGTGTTGGTTTGTGAGTGTGTGTGTTTTGGAGATAGCAGCATAAGATTTGCAAGATCCTTCCTACGTCCAACTTTCAACCACCATCACAAGGAAACATTCATCTTAAAGGTGAAATTCTTTATTTTATACTTTGTACGTGCTTCCTACATTCAAGGTTGTCGAGAGTTGATAGTCGAAAAGGTTTGTGACAGTGTAAGCTTTTCATTTAAACTCTTCATTGAAGCACTACTTCCAGTCATCATTCTTGATGCATTGAAGTTTTGCATTGAATCCTTGCTCTTTGGTCATCCTACTATGTGTTGGTGCTCTACATTGAAATTTTCATGGTCTTTTGTTGTCCTTCTCATGCGTTGCAGCTTTCATCATTTCTAGTCATCTTTATGGGTGAGTTGAAACTTTGCGTTGAAATTCTAAAGCCTTTGGTCAACCTCTAGATGCATTGAAATTTCGCGTTATTCAACTCCAAGGTTTCAATTTGGTTAGGTGCATTGAAGTTATATCGTGTTGACACTTCAAGGTCTTTAATTATCTTCTGGATGCATTGAAGTTTTGTTTTGAAGCTCCAAGTTCTTTGATTAGGTGTGTTGAAGCTTCATGTTGAAGCTCTAGGGTCTCTGGTTGTCCTTTGGTTGCATTGAAGTTTTGTTTTCAAACTCTAGGTTCTCTAATAAGGTGCGTTGAAGTTCCAAGGTCTTTGCTTTAGTGCATTGAAGCTCAAAGATTTCTTGTCAAGTGTGTTGAAGCGTTGTGTTAAAGCTCCAACTTCTCTGCTCTAATGTGTTGAAGCTTTATATTGAAATTCCAAGGTTTTTAGTCAAATGTGTTGAAGCTTTGTGTTGAGGCTCCAAGTTCTCTACTTTGGTGCATTGAAACTTCACATTGAAATCCCCTAGGGTCTCCGGTCAACTTGTGTGTTGAAATTTTGCGTTAAAGTTCCAAGCTCTCTACTTTGGTGCATTGAAGATTTGTGTTGAAGTTCCAAGGTCTTTAGTCAACTTGTGAGTTGAAGTTTTGCGTTGAAGTTCTAGGCTTATGTGTTCTTGTGCATTAAAGCTTGAAGGTCTTTGGTCAGGTGTGTTGAAGCTTCGTGTTGAAACTACAAGGCCTTTAATCGGCCTTCTACATGCTTTGAGAGTTTGCATTGAACTTTTACATCATTATTGTTGGTGTTTTGAACCTTTTCATTGAAGTTTCACATCAAGTTGTCAGTGTTTTAAGACTTTATGTTGATGTTTTAGGGTCTCAACTAGTTATCCTTTTAGGTTTGTTGAAGCTTTCTATTGAAGCTCTAGGTTTATGGTTGTCCTTTTGGGTTTATTGAAGCTTTCTATTGAAGTTTCTTGGGGTCTTTGGTTGTCCCGAACTGGGTGCATTAAAGCTTTTATTATCACCTTTGTTTGTTATTTTACAATTTTCTTCATTTTCTTATTTTACAAATTGTGTCTACTCGATTTGAGTTCATGGACATTTATTATCTAAAAGAGCTTCATAATACAAGGTCTAATGATGTGGTTATCAACAAACTTGAAAACTTGATTTTGTCAAAAGAGGTGTTGCAGGAGATTGAAACAATAGCTAATGAAAAGTGACGAGCTAAAGAAGAAGCGTTTTGGAGGTAGTAATTAGTTTAAGTCACCACCAATGTAAATTTTTAGGTTCCTTTTCATTGCATAGCAAAATTGTGTGCCTAGTTTGTGTTGAATGACAACACTATTGAAGTTGACATGCAAGGGATGCAATTCATGAAGTGTGTGATGTGTCATTCTTTTGAGAATTCTTCAAGTTTACAAAGTTCAACCAAGTCTTGGAAAGGATTTATAACTTACAACCCTAAGCATGCATTACATCATGCAAAAACATGTTGCAAATGAACATAACTCGGATTTGCAAAAGTTTCTTTTGCATAAATACTCTTATGTAGAGGGAAGAAATGGTGGTAAAAGATAGAAATGCAAGCAGAGGGCATCTGCCACACCTACAACCATCACTAATTTTTTGGAAGTGTGAGGCCTTACAAAAAAATCTAACCTTATTCAAATGGGGTTTATTGAGGATTTGGTTTTGATTATTACTAGAGGATACGTGCCTTTGTCTATTGTGGAAAGCCTTTGGTTGAAGCGAATGCTGTTGTGCCTTTGTGGTCAAGTTTAATTTCCTTCTTGGAAACAACTTGTTTGTGAACAACTTCCTATTTTGCTATAGAAAACCATGGCAACTTATGTGTTCCCTGCCATTGCTCAATGTGTAACTATGATAATAACATTTAATCTATGGATGTTGAGGTCAAGTTATGACACTTTTGCTTTGGTCATCAATTTCACTAACCCAAGTTAGGCTCCTTATCATATTATTATTGGATTGTTTGAAATATTTGATATTTTTCGTGCAACTCTTACAAAACAAGTGAAAGTTTTGTTGGCAAAATTCAACTTGACAAATAAATTCATTGCATATGTCAAGGATTAAAAAGCTAACTTGAATTCTCTCACAATTGCCCTTGCTTATGTTGTGTCATGTGAACTTCTGTAGTCACCTCAACCATTTGCTAGCTTATGTTTTGGTCATGTTATGTCAAAGGCATGTTAGTATGCCACGAATGAAGTTAAGGTGGGTGTGAGCATGAAGGAAGTTAGTTTGAAAGATGCACAAGCTGTTCTCCAAAACATAATTACCTTGACTAAAAAGTCTGGTAAGGGCAAACTTGAGTGGGAAATGCTTGCCATGAAGCTAGCATGCAACACATAAAATTCAAAACCCCAATGAAAACACATTTTGCTTCAAGGTAATTTTATTCCAAGAAACCTTGGAATATGCAAATGTTATCAACATTTATTACACCCGACAACGTTTAACTCTACAAGCTAAGGTTCCCAGTGGGCTGACGTGGATTATTGCTCAAGAAGTAATTAAAACCCTAAACCCAGTTGTTCATCAATGTTTGTTGAATCAACACATAGGGTATTGGTTACTATTTCGTGCATTGTTTGTTGTTTTGGCGATCATGGGGACAATGAGAAGGGAGTATGCACATCGGGCTATTGTTGTTCCTCTTCTTCAATGTGGCGAAATTGATCAAGAGATATAAATCTTGTATGGTAGAATGGTTGTTGAAGTCATTAATATGTTGTGTCCTTTTATGGGTTTTGTAGAAACCTTCTCTCAAAACAAATCTCATAATATGTTTGCTTTGATGCTAGATCCATGCTTCAAAGGCATGGATTGCATCATGGATTACATTGGCAGGGATCAAGTTGCCACATTAATGCAACAATATGATGATTTGATTATGATGCCCATGTTGAAAATTGTTATGGGTTTTTAAAATCTAGGTCAAACTACAAGCTTAGATCCTCCACCACTAGAACAACCTTCAATTTCATGTGGATTGTTCAGGGCAATAACTTCAACTCAAGAAGTTATTGAAGGTCTTCTCAAAGTTGAATTGTCTTTGTTTCACAAATTCCATGTGGAAAATGTAGATTTTGTTGATCCATTAATGTGGTGGGTTGCTAATGAGTCTAGGTTTCCAAACATGAGTTTTTTGCCATGACAGATTATAAGCATCCCAAGTTCACAAATTAAAATTGAACGGATGTTCTTAGTTGTAGGTGTGTTCATTAGTTTGTGATGATGTCACCTTGGAGTTGAGAATCTTGACAAGCTTATCATGATATACAAAAATTGGCCTTTAGATGCACATCTTGATTGCAAGCTTGTTGATGGAGACAAATTAATTAAATTTTTTATGGTTATTGGAAGAAAATGAAGATTTGCTTGAAAATGTAGGCTATTTGGAAGAGATAGAATCCTAGACAAGGATTCTTAATGTTAAATGATCTTAGATGGGTTACATATCTACTCAAATTTTGAATTCAAATTTTGTAGATGACATTCCTCTATAAAACCCATGAAGATTTTTTATGTTAGATGATCTTAAATGGGCTACATATCTACTTAGATTTTGCACTGAGATTTTGTACATGGCACTTCTTTATAAAACCCAACACTTTACATTCTTTCCAAGCTCCAAATTTTTCCTTGTTTTTTTTTCAATGCATAATGTTTGCTTGTTTTGCTAGTTTTTTTTCTTACTTGTGGTCAAACTCACTTTGACCAAAAAAACCCTAAACCTAATACCTATATCTGGGTTGATATTTAGCCCCCTGCCTTGTGCCTAATACTTGCATTGATACCGGTTTGTTTAATAACAAATATGTTATTATTGATAACATTCTAGTATCAAAAAAAAAAATTGTTAATAAATTTAAACCCCCTACCTAGGGTAAAATAAAAACAAACCTAATACCAGGAACCATTCAATATCTTCAAAACCTAATACTAGACCAACATTGGTTTGAACCTATTAACAACCTACTTCTTAGCATTTAGGACAATATTATGTTTTTTTTTAAAAAAATTATTTGCAAAAGATTCATCAAACCTTGCATAAGATGCTAAAACAAAGTTCATAATTAAGAATTATTTGGCATCTTCTAATGGGTGGGTATTTCAACATTTAAATTTTCATTCACTAACAACAATTAATAAATTATTCAGAAATATACACTTCTTATTTTTATCCTCTTGTCCCATTTTCCCCCTTATTGTTTTTAGAGGTTATTTCGTGTATAAGGCTTTTAATGGGGAATATGATGAGAATAAGTTTAATTATGTTATTCAAGTCACAATACAAATAACCCAACCTAATTGTGAAATGTCACCATTGATTGAGGATTGATTTGTAAAAATTACTTATGGGGGTCAACTTTTCTAGCTCCATAAATAGCCATGTTGTTTCTTGAATGAAATTTTTTAAAAAGATGTCCAATGAAATCAAATGATTTTAGGTTTATTTTGCCTTATTAAACAATAGACGAAAAGACATTTGCATGCAACAAACAAACAAAAACAAAGTCTTTAGTAAAAAACAATTGAAAGACATCTCTATTGTCACTAAAGGTGACTTTAAATCGAAGAAGATGATTATTAATTGTTTCAATGTTTTTATACACACTAGGTTTTGCTTGTTGAATAGGGCCTTTGGAATAAACAAATTTGCTTACATTCAATAGTTAGTTTCTCTTACATGAATTGAACATAAGTTGAAAGAACATTACATAGGTACACACATCCAAACCTCTCAACAAAACAAAAAGAATGAAAAACATAATAACTATTTGTTTACCTTGTGTAAAAAGAAAAAGAAAAAGTTTAAAAATGGTAATCTAATCTTCAAAATAAACACAAATCTTAAATTCATGTTTCAATTTAAGTTCTGATAATTCTTTCATGGTTATAGGAGAAAAAATTTGTTAATAAATAAATAAAATAACAAAAACTTCTAATGAAGTTCCTTTGTTGATTCACATTATTGTTTAGTACAACCAAAAAAAATTCCAACATCCTATGAACACATTAAACTTTTATATTTAAATTTGTTCAAATGTTGTTAAAGACATGTGTGTTTTGATCCACTATAAGCAACATCAACAAGAATATTAACTATGCAATTGATTAAATGACTTTAACAAATTATTGAACTTCAATGTAAAGAAGGGCAAAGCTACGAAAGGAAATATATATAAACATTATAATAGAATTATTATGATGCAATTGTTCAATCAAGTAGGACCTTATAACAAGGTTGATAACAAGGTTTATGATGTTGAAATTATCAAACATGAAAAATAGGCTACATGAAAATGGAACTATGATATTAGTAGGTGCCATCAAAGGAACATCAAATGTCTATAAACAAGGTAGACCTACTTGCAAATTTCAAATTCATATTTTTTATTATTGCAAGCAAAAATTATGATTATTTTTTATGTGGAGAAGGTAACATTAGAAGACATCCTTTAGAATGTAATCATGCATTTTGTAATATATGCAACTTCAACTAGTCATTTTTACAACTATGTTTTTTACATTTTTGGTCCTATGTACGATTTGAAATACAATTAATTGCAACTAATCCTTCCAAGGGGTGGATTGTGGGTGAATTTTCATCCACCTAGCCCAACATATATCACATTAATTTTTTTAAATAATTTTTTAAAATAGTAATAAGGATATGGACCTAAATCCCCTAAATGTATATCAAGGTTTACTATAATATATCTAAGGTTATATATATCTAAAGGTTTATATGAGTAGGTTTGGGGGCTAGCAATAGGTAATTAAGTATGTAGATTATTAAATAAATAAGTTGGTGTTTCATAATTCATAGGTTATGGATTTTTTATTTAGGTGGGTAGTTATGTATGTAGATTAGATTATTATGTATTATGTAAGTAAATAGGTAGGTATGTAATGGTTGGGTCAATAAGTAACCAAACTAGGCAAATAAAGTAACTAGTTCAAATAGGTATAGGTGCATTGATAAGCTAGTTAAACAAGGTAGTAGGTTGGTTAGTGAACTACTTGGCCCATGTTAATTAATTATAAGCCTAGGCTTTATTAGTAAATTATGTTACATTGGGTTATAAAAAGGTAGGTGAAGTTAAAATAGGTTAAATTAGGTAAATAGGTTAGGCTATGCACACAACTAAGTTAAGTAAATAGCCTACCTTTATCTTACCTGCCTATGCTTACCTACCTACTTAACCTACCTAGCCATTATTTATTTAGGGTTAAATGCATGTTTTTATAAATAAGTTTTTATGCAATGATTATTTCAATCAACTTGAGAAATTATATGATATTATATGATGTAACAATTGAAATAACTAAACAAATCAAAGAGATCATACATGTTTTTTAACAATGAACAATACAAATGGATATGATGTTTATATTTGAACACATGGTTTTGATATTGTTTTCAATTTAATTATCTAATTCAATATATTCATTGTACAACCATCCAATTTTTATTTCAAAAATCTTATTTTGGATTTGAAACAATTTTATTAAATGTATTACAAATTATGAATGGATTGCAAAATATTTTATTTATTAAATTATGCATTTAAATTATTGAAAATTGGAGGCATTACAATAAAAAATGTCCTTGTATAGCAAATGATTTCATTGGATTTGAGTGAATTCATTGGTCCCAATGAATAGGACCTAGTGGGAATGTAGTGAATTCACTAGTCTAATGATTAGGGACTAGTGAACGACACCCACATTTTGTAATAATGAGGTTTCTGTTGAAAATTATCGACAACCAATTTTAATCGATGAAAGTATGTTTTGGATGTTGACTACAAATGAAACATGTTTTCAAAAGTTCTCATATTACCTTGATGTCTTAAACAATTTCTATGTTGAATGACAATAGATTAATTGTTTTGATCATTTTTTAACAACACATTGATTTTTTTATTGTCAAACTCAATTTCTAACCATTTTTTCATAACATTTGTTTAATGCTTCAAGTTAATTATTAATAATTAACCAATGCTTGAAACTAAACTTCCTTTTGGTACATAGTGCAAATGGTATGTTTCTTTCATTAAAATTGAAAAGTGAAGTAGTTTTCAAGTTGTGTTTATGTTACATACAATGAAACACTGTCAAGTTTGTGAATTGGTATTGGGGGTAAAGAAACCTTGTCGATTCTTGGTTTTGCAACAAAATGCAAACATAAAGCACATTCCTTAATTTTCAAAAACAAAAAAAGCATACCAACTCTAGGATGGGATAAATACAAGCTAATTTTTTTTTAATTCAAGGTGAAATAAATATGCACAAACCAATAAAAAAGTTGAACTATTACAAATGGAACACAAATGAAGTTGTATTCAAAACACATTCACATTATTGTTTTTCTTTGATTTTCAATTTTTTTCTCGAGTGCACATTCTTGGAATCTATAGTTTAGCTCATATTAATATGATTTTTTTAATAGATGGATTTTATTACCATTTAACACTATAAAATGGACTTTGTGTGAATTTTTTTCAAAAATCAATCATTCAACCATACATGCACCCTATATTTTGTAGATAGAAACATGGATTACATCAAGTGGCATAAATTCCCAAGTCATGAATCTAGTTATTTTGCAAACTCATAACTCCTTCATATGGATTCCAATTCAAACGATTTCCTAAAAATAGTTATAACCTTCAAGAGAAGAGCTTTTCAATGACATATGCCACACTAAAATCAAATGTGATTTGATTCTTCTATCAAATATTTTAATGGTTGAAAATTGAATTGTTAGTTCGACTCCAAACTATTTAAATGGAACATTATGAAAACCTATTTATGTAATCACATTGCATTTTTTTGGGATGCCCATTCTAAAACTTTAACCATGTCATTACTAAGAAGGATTTTCATAAATTTTTGCATATGATAGTGGGACCAAAACACAAAAGAATTAAATGGTTGGAAAATTTGCATTTTTTGATTTTATATGATGTGATGTAAAGTACATTTGTGCCCCCAAAAGAATGTAATAATATATATAAAAATGAAAAAGTATTCTAAAAACAATTGAAATGATTTTTAATCTTTGTAATACTTACAAAAACAAGTGATTAGATATGATTATACCATGTTTGTAAACCATGTAAAAAGTTTGATCAAATTTATCATATCACCAATGGCTTATATATAAATTAAATTTTTGACTTGAAGAATTAAGTTCAAATGGATGAAAAAAAAAAAAAGTCAAAGGGCCTAGTGTTAAATCTAATTCAAATGTTTATTGGATGTTTAGTTCAAACTAAATATTAGTGTAATTTTCAATGAGAAACAAGTTTTGTTATACATGTGTACATCATAAACATACCCATGGCCCATTCATAACTTATGCATTATATAATCCCAATTGGAGGAAACTTACATATACAATTCAAAACTTTAACATTTGGCACCTTTTATTAACTTTAGCATGTAATTCATAATACTCACCAAAGAATAAGGCGAATACAACATAAAAGCCAACATATTGGGCATTAGGGTGTATGCATGATAGATATAATACATCTTCATAAGTCCATTTCCTTTATTTTTTAAAAAAAACTTTTGGATGATTAAATAGTTACGAAACAAAAATGCATTGATTTTAATATATTAAAAAAGTTCATTCATGTTTGATCCCATTTATATATTATTATTTTGTACATGTGTGCATAAATCCAAGGAAGATTTTTAATTTAAAATAATATAGAATTTTGAAAAAAATAAATGTTCTCAATGACCAAAAAAATTCACAAACAATAATGTACAAATTAAAATTGTGTGAAATCTTTGAAACTTGTTTTTGTTCTTATATATATTAATTTCTAACTAATTGCAAGTCCTTAACTAACACAACATAAATCAAATGGCCATTTCAAAGTCCATGGCTCTTATGATTTTTTAAGTTAGCAAAATGAAGGCATACATCATATAAATATATTCAAGTTTTGATCTTCAAACCAAATCCTTTTAAATAAATTTCAATATTAATATTTAACAATCTGAAATCATTATTATAATAATAATCACATTGTAGAATTTGTTGACATGACATCCAAATTGGTCAAATAAACCATGTGTGCAACTTTTATACCATTTCATTGTCAAAGTTTTTAAATATATATATATATATATAAGGCATTAATTCAAGATCTAATTTTGCTAATATGAGCCACTTTTATGAACGATTGTGTCCTTAAAAATAGAATATTTTATAAATTTTATTTAAGATTAAGATTTAAAAATCAAATTTATTTTATTTTTAATGACCCAAGAAGATGTTGCATTATAATATAATATAAAGGACATTTCGCATAAAAATAACATTTTCACATCATTTGATTTTTTTTTAATCCTTCAAATAACAAATTATTATTATTACATTGTTTAAATAATGCTTTAAGGTATTCCATATTCATTATATTCATTTCCAATTTAACAAAACATTTTCATAAAACATTAGGAATATTGTTGTACAAGTTTTTTCAAAATTTCCAACATCAATTTAGGTAACCATTGCCATAATGAAAATTAAGCAATCGTTACATCCCAAAATGGCTTCTATGAACCAAATTTGACCATACAAATCATTTTGAATAGATGTAGAAAAGTCACAAAATCTTTTAGAAAACAAAAGGATATTTCAAAAGGTGGTGAATTTTTTTCAATTCAATCAACTTGCAAACATCTTAATAGTTGTTGATTTTATTAAGGCCAATACATGTGTCAAAAAATGCACATAAGTGTTACCTATCCGTGACATAATTGATTTTGCAATGTGGGGTATGTAACATCATAATTTTCACGTGCTAGAAGGAGGGTGTGATGTTTGAAATAAACGCACAATATTTATAAAATAACATGCAAAATTAATTACATTTATTCCACCTTTTGGAATTATGATTTTCTTATTGCGTTTAAAATCATTTTCCATTTAGAAGAATGTTATAATCATTTGAAATTATTATACTTAAATAATATTTTCCAACCAAAAAATTGCAAAAAGTTGCTTAGGACTATATTTTGCAATCAATTAACACCCTTCAAGACTTCTTTAATGGTTTTAATAAGGCTCAATTTGGACAAATTTTGATCCCCCAAACCTTATTTCAAAATTCAAAAACATTTTAAGACTCCCAACTCCCCAGTGGACTCCCAAAAAGTACTAACTTGACTTGCTCTCTTACACTCTTTCGTAATTACATAATGTGTTTTATTCCCAAGACAACTTAACTTCTCTTTCAAATTGTTTCCCTTTTCATGCTTCAATTTAGGTCATGTACATAAAATTAACTCATCACGACAAGCACTTTTAATTTGCAAAATGTGGGTTCAACTTGAAAGTCTTAAAAATGCGTTCCTTTCACTATCACACACTTTCATTTAATGTGAAAGTGTGTTTCCCCTTTCTTTCACTTATTCTAGGTTTTAGTCCCTTGTTTGATTTGATTCCACTTCAAACCATTCAACTTATTCTCATCTTGGGAAAAATAATTTATTCCCTATCCTAGGTTAAATTGGTTGTGCACCTAAAATAAGGTTGCAACAATTTATGTGTACGTAAGTTTAAATATACTTAGATCTAATTAGATTTAAATACACTTTAATTCTAATAAAATAAACTTAAGATGCTTCGAAAGATGATTTAAAAAAAATAAAATTGTCTGCAAAAGTTTTATTCAAAAATATAAGAGTTTGCTTGTATGTGTGGTAATCAATATTTTCACTAAATGAGAATATTGAAAACATCAATAATTAGTATTGGATATTATAAGTGTATGAAACATGTAACTTTTTAGTGTCTTGCACCCACAAAAAAAAAAAAAACTTTTATAACATTTGAGGTGAAGGACATTACAATGACATAATCAAAAGCCAAGTTAATATAAGATAAAATATACATAAAAAGTAAACATCTCCACTTAAACCTTGTGTCATTCATATAACTATAATAAAATAACAAAAAAAAACTGAAAATATCTATAAAGTATTGTCCATTTGCTCTATTAAATTTATAAAACTCTAATTCTTAAAAACTAAAAGCAAATGTGTTTAAAAATTATATTAAAAAAAAATTGAAACTCATTGGATAATGTGTTCAAATGTACTTTTTCATTAGAACTTGTAATGAAATAGATATATACTAAGTTGGGGCATGAAAGTAACTATATTTAAATCAATTATTTAAAAAAATGAATTTTAATTTGTTAACACCTACTTGACACTTATTTGAAATAAAAATCCACATTCAAAAGTAGACATTAAAAGCTATTTGTATGTTTAAGAACTTATTGTATTGTGATTATAATTATTACTACATAATTAGTTAGCCATGTTGAAACAATCAACATTGTTTCACCAACTATTAAAAACTTAATTTAATATAATCTAACCTAGTTTTTAAAAAATTAGCCTAGGTAGCTAAATTATATTTCACTAAATTAAACTAAACTAAATTGGGTTGATTTAAGCTACATAGGTGAAATTAGGCTAAATCAAGTTACATTATACAACTTAGGCCAAACTTGGTTAAATTTGGTTAAATTTAGCTATTTAGATTATTTAAATTAAGTTAGACTAAATTATGTTATTTATGTTAAATTAATTTAAACTAAATTGCATAGGTTAAATTAAGTTATTTAAACTAAATTAGGTTAAACTATGCTACATTCAAACTTAACAAAACATTTTCATCAAAATGAAATGAAATTAACTTATGTAATTTAATTTTACAATATTTAATTTAATTTCATTTAACTTAACCAAATTTAACCTAAGAAGCTTAGTTTAACTTAATTTAGCCTATGTAACATAATTTAACTTATATTAGCCAAGTTTAACCAAATTTAACTTAAGTAGTTTAGTTTTCTTTAATAGAACCTTAATGACATAATTTAAACAAGTTTAACCAAAGTCAACCTAAATAGTTTAGTTTACCTTAATGTATCTTTAATAACCTAATTTAATATAGTTTAACCAAGTTTGGTCAAATTTAATTTAGTTTAACCTAGTTTACTCTAATTTACCCTAAATAACCAAGTTTAATTAAGTTTACCTTAAGTAATTTAATTTAACCTAGTTTTGCTTAAATAACCTAATTTTACCCAAGTTACCCAAGTTTAACCAAAATAGTTTCAATTTAACCTAATTAATTTTAATAACCAAGTTTAAGTTAAATATCTCAGTTTAATTTATTTTAGCCTAAATAACATAGTTTGATCTAACTTAACCAAGTGTAGCCTAAGTAGTTTAATTTAATTTAATTTAACCTAAGTAGCTTAATTTGATGTAATTTAACCAAGTTTTTCCTAAGTAGTTAAATTTCATCCATTTCAACTTTAGTTGTCAATTTAAACAATTTTAACCAAAATAGCCAAGTTTAACCAAATTCCCCAAGTTCCCGAAGTTTAACCGAATAATCAAAATTTTGAAATTTAACCAAGTTTAGCCAAATTTTGCCAAGTTAAGCCTAAATAAGTTAACTTGACATAATATAACCAATGTAAATATAGTTTAACTTAATTTAAATTTAGGTTATTATACATAAGTTGCTTTAAGTTATACTAGGTTAACTTAGGTTTAAATTAGGGAAGCTTAGGCTAAAAAATGTTAGTGTTTATAGATTTATGGTAAACATATTCATTATTAAAAAAATGGTGTGGTGCAATGGTTAAAAAGTTGAACCTCAAAATGAAGGCAAGGGGTTCAAATTTTCCCATGCACCATATATTACTTAAGTTCATAACCAAGGTGGCTAACATAACCTAACCTAATTTTGGTCTAACCTAGGTTAGGTGTCGCAACCCCACTTTGAAGCAAGTGTGAGGTCGCCATTCACACTCCCGAAAGTGGGACTTGGGAGTCCTTCGGGACTCCGGAAAACTCAGAACGCGTTTGCAGCGGTCAAAACACCTTGCATCAAGGTGTTCTTTAAATCGTTAGAAAGGTCTTGAAGTGTACATGTCCAAAATGGCTTCGCATGAGCCATTTGGACATCTGCAGCACAAGTTATGGTCGAAAGAAGGGGCCGGGAGTCAAACTGGCAGTTTGACTCCCGACCACTAAAAGTTGAGAATCGACCTGATCTGGTGTGTGCAAGTGAAGTGTGACACACCGTTGAAAAGCTCTCAAGGAGAGCTACAAGTTTGCTTTAGACCTTGTCCCAATTGGAGGTCGGATCGAAAAATTATGAACGCCCAAAGTCCTAGGAGTCCAAACCGGGACAATTTTGGGACTCCACTTTGGGAGTCCCGGGAAAAAGTGTCATTCGGATGCAAGTGTCACGGAGAGACGCAAAGTATACTATATGGGGGAAGGTGGTGGCTTCCCCCGAGTCCGGGCCGTGGTGAGTCAAGTGAGTCCAGAGTTGCCCGTGGCTTGTCCTAGCACCAAGGGTGCTCCAGAAGGTGAACTAACCAACTTGTTGGTTGGTTTGATGCATGTTCGAGTAAGTGAATAGTTTGTCCTCTTCCTAGTCCAATCTCGGAGCTTCAGCATGCCCCTCTACCCCTTTTAGTGTTGAGAGCTGGGAGCGTGCCCCGAGTCCTTCACATTTCCGTAACTTGAGTAATCTAGTCTCAACTTGGGATTAACTAGGGACTTGGGGGCGCGTCATTAGGTCGCTTAGCTCCTATAGGCTAGGCTTCCTAGGCTAACATTAGTCTTGATTAACAAAGGGCTGGGCAAAAGAAAATCTTAATTATGGGGTTGCCACATGGCATCACATGATTGGGCAAAAAAGTTCATAATTTCTAGGTTGTCACATGGTAATTCATAAAATGATCAATAAATTTCTTAAATGTATCCTAGGTTGCCATGTGGCAATAAAAAATTAGTGAAAAAATATTTATATTTTAAATTAAAATTAAAATTATAGCCATTGGATATGCCCTCATGACTGTGATAAATATGATTATAGTCATGGAAGATAACTACAAATAACATTTGCAATTGGTGCCAATTTTGTGACAAGTGGCATTTACGACACAGATGTTTGAATTAGTAGCCATATTTTCATGTGTAATTACAAATGCCATAAACTTGTAATTGTTTACACAGTCCTCAAAAACACATTTTGACATAGTGTTGTTTCAATTTTGATAAGATAATCTAATTAATGTTCACATTATCTTGTTTACACTTTCTAGATCAAAAATATGGTTTGTATGATTACATATATGACTACATTTTTTGTCATATATACCATTGGTAACTACATGACTACATAATCCATATTTAGCCATGTTGTTTCTGTCATTAGTCCTTTCCATGGCTTTAGTCATAAATGTAACTAGTGTCTTCATGATTGCAATCCTATTCAACATAGTCATGAAAAGTCATCCAATTGTTCACATTGACCTTTCTATGCCATTGGATTAAATTATCAATTTAAAAAATGGCAAGTCTAGGTATCCATTGAGATGATGCCATGTGGCACACATAAACATCCATTTCAAGTATTGCCATGTGGAAGCCTAGGCCACAAATGATATGTTGCCATGTGGCAAACTTTAGGCATTAAATGAGGAGTTGCCACATGGAAAACCTATACCTACACATCTATGGATCTAATGCTTAGGCATGACACCCTAGGCTAAGAACTTAGGTGCCTTGGCAACTAGGTTCGACACCTTACGCACCTAGGCAAAAAAACTAACCCCATAAGTAGTCTACCATGGTTACTTAACTTAGGCTAGGTAGGCTAACCTAGCAGCCTAACCTAAGTTTGCTAGGCTTATTAAGTTGCAAGATTGAAGACTTGAAGCGCTCACCTCAACATTCAATAGCCAAGTTTTCAACCATTGCACCACATGTTTTTTATGCCAAAAAGTAAGTCAACAAATTATCTTATCCTTTTTTTTTAATCTATTCAAATAACCTTCTTCAAGTATCTTAATTGAAGTTAGGTACTAAGCTTACATAGGCTACCCATGTTTAATATTGAAGCTAACTTAAATTATACCTAGGGTTATACTTAGGTTATGTAGCTACACCTAAGCCATGTAGGCTATACCTTGGTTACGCCTAAGTTATATAGGTTATACCTAGGCTATGTGAGGCTATTAACCAAAATGACATCTTGGACAACCTAAAAATCCTAACCTAAGGTAAAAAGCCTAGATAAATTTAAAATCTTATAACAAAAATTAGGTAGATTCAATTTTTCATGAAAGTTGAAGTTTGGACTTTATACTCTACAAGGAAAAAAATGAAAAACCACGACAACAAAATTCCATGATTCCCACACCCTCATTTAGGTATCACCATGGGGCAACTTTAGAACCATGGGTACTAAGGGGGGAACAAACTTGCCACCCACGATCTTGCCTTTCCTTGGAGGGAAAAAAAAGGTTGAACCCCTTTTCCTAGACTCATTCCTCTTGCCTATGGGGTTTATTTTTTCCTTCTCCACCCTACCCCATTCACCCCAAATTTTGAATAAGCTCCTTTGAATCTAAGTTACTATGGTCTTTCCCCTTGCTTTGTGATGCCCAACCCTAGGTTGGAAATTGGGGATCCTCCTTAGAAATTGCATGTTGTCCATATTTTGGAAGGATTTGGCCATATTTCTCCCTTTCTTCTACCATGTTCATCATTTCCTCCTTGGGTGTTTTTTTGGTTTTTTCCATTTAAAGTTTATTGTGAATCAATGAATAGATCGTCGTTTCCCATTGTCCACATTTTTTTTCCCTTCTGCATCTCATCCCCTCTATTGTGAACCATGACTTCTTTTCTTTCTTTGCATTCTAGTGGTGAATTGTGAAGCTTTATTCTACCAATAATTTGCAAAAGTTCGGCCACCAAAAATGGTAAGTTATTTGTTGCACCTTTTATGTTTTCTTGTGTTTTAGGTTTCACTGTGTTGTGATCTCCTTTTAAGTAGTAATGGGTTGCTCCTATTCTTTGTTTATTTGATGGCATAACTTGTTGGTCAAAGGTTTCATGATGTTTAGTGGAGCGTTGATTGAATTCTTGAGATGCAAAAACATGTATCATTTTGCATCATGTGCTTGCTTTTTCATATACGCGTGGATAATAACATTTTTTTAGTCGAGAAAATGGACATATTGACATTTTTGTGTATTGTGTTTGTGGCATGTTCATAGACTATTTTCACAAAAGGAATACTCTTAGTGCAATTGGAATAAAGGGTGGTATTTTGTCACCTAACACATCTTTCAACTTTTCCTTGTTAGTGGTTTTGCTTTCTGTCATGCATTTGGTGCTTTTATTCCAAGCTATGATCATTGGCTTACGAAAGTCACCATAAAGCTCGTTTCAACAAATGTGTTTTTTTTGACAACTTTAGTTCAACTTTTTGGGTTGTCTCCACATCATTCTTTTTATAGTTTTCACTATTACCCTAGGACCTAAACCCACAAATAACAATGTATGTATGGTGTCCCCATGTTTTGAAACACATTTGTCATATTTCGTCCCCATGTTTTAAAACACAATTGTCATGAAACTGGTCGAAAGCCATATTATCACAAATTGTTCTTAATTTCTTGATGTATTTCCATGGTTTAAAATTGATTGGGATGATTTTTTATCACTAAGTTGAATACCAATGACTAACATGCACCATTCCAAGCTTTGGAAAGTATGTGTTTGGAACCAATGTTTTGAAGTTTTCTATGAATCGATAACCAAATGCAAGCCCATGTATGATTTGTTCAAGGACCAAAACATTGTGATAGGCATAAAGGTGAACAATGTAGTTCAAGATCCAACTTTCTTTTGGATTTTTTTCTACCTCTCCTTCTTAAGTCACTGTACATGTAATAGTGAACCTAATTTTGCAGATGAAAGATTTGAAGATCCAACCTTTAATTCAAATGTTTCAAATCGGCTAAAGGAAAATTAGCTTTTAAATTAAGAAGTGGTTCAAACCTTACTACTTGATTTAATTTTCTTACCTTCTTTGGTGAAGTGGGAATTGCCCACTAATTGTGTTTGTTTTCTTTAATGAAATTGTTAATAGAAACAAGTTGGAAGGTTTGTTGTGCCATGCAACAACTATAATGCAACTATTATTGTTGCTTATGGTATTAATCTCAACATTCCTTTAATTTTATGTTAAGGCAACATAATAACTAGGCACTCCACTCGTGCATAAACTTATTCCTTTATTTGTTGAATTTGTTAAATATGATTTATTTTGTCATATTTAATATTGGAAAAAATATATATGGTGATACCTATGTTATGTAAACTATATTTAAACTATTATTAATCTATGTAGGTTAGATCTAGGCCATATGTGTTATGCCTATATTATATTTCTAAGGTTACACATAGGTTATGTTGGCCTATACCTAGGCTATACTTTGGCTATATATGTTATATTTAAGTTATACTTAGGCTATTTAGGGCTATACCTAGGCTATGTAAAATATGCCTAGGTTATATACTTAAGGATATATGTAAGCTATATATAAGTTATGTACGATTACATTTCGGCTATACCTATGCTATGTAGGTTGTGCTTAGGCTATACCTAAGGTTATATAAAGGTTATATGTAGGCTTTTTACAACTGTACCTAGATTATAACTAGGTTATGTAAGTTAAATCTAAAGTATATTTAAGTTGTAGGGCTCTATATGAAAGTTATATGTATAGCTTTGTGCAACTATACCAAGGTTATGTAAGCGAAACCTAAACTACGCCTAGGCCATGTAGGTTATACTTATAAGCTACATAGGCTATATTAATTAGATTATATAGGAATATATTTAGGTAATGTAGGCTATGTAATGTTATGCTTAGGCAATGACATGTATGTAACATTATATGTAGGTTATATTTAGGTATATCTAAGTTATGTACATTATGCTTAATATACCTAGGCTATGATTACTTAAGTAGTATGGCTATATATATGTAGGTTTTATTAATACAATATAATACCTAGGTTATCTAAGTAATATAAATTATATATAACAAAATGAATACTAATCATGTAGTCATAATCATAGTCATTTAGATGACTAAGTCAAATCAATGGCAATGATTAGTGTTTTTACAAGACTAGATGATTAAATTTGGACCTTAATCGCAAAATTTCCTAGTCATAAAAATCATTTTTCTTGTAGTAAGAAAGTGTATATTATGTAATTGCCCATTTGACATTTTGATATGTCATCCAAGTACCCCTCATCGCAGTAAACATGCCTATCCTACTATCAACTATCCTAACAACCTCTATGGATGGGGTTTTCCTCTGCAAAGTGACCTAGAGCCTCTTTAGCAACCTTTGTCTTGGCGAACTAAGGGCGTGTGTTAGTAGACAATAAGTTAGCGAAGAATAAAAAAATATTTCTTTTCTTTGTTGGCTAAACAAAAGTCGAAAGGATGCGATGCATAGGTTGTGCACCTCCATTCAACTGCAATGTTCATGCCATCTCCAATCCCGGCTTTTCGGTGTTCCATTTAATTTGAATTTAGTTTGACTTTGATAATTATTCTTTAACAAATCATGCAAATATTGAGTAAAAAATAAATAAACATGGGTCTAAGCACAACATAATGAACCAAAATATTCCCTTATGTAACTATCTAATTTGTACTTATTCTCAAAATATTTTGGAATTAAAAAATATTTAAATTTTCATTATATTATTATTTAAATTGCTATATTAGAAAAAATTCCAAAATACATCATCTTCAAATCCATTCAATAATTTATAAATAATGTTTTCTTTGTACTTTACAACACTAATTATATATTTTTAAAATTTTAAAGGTATTTTTTACTTGTTAAATTGATCTCAAATCTATATACATGTTTGTATGTATGTTATGAATGTTGTTATATAAGTAAATCTAGGAAATTCAATATGTTCCCAATAGCACTGGACACTTTTATCCCATAAGTTTTACCCAAAAGTTCTCCTGTTTCTCATCTATAGAGGGGGAGGCACTTCATCCTCCAATGGAAACCTCTATTTTGGGGGAGCCTTCAAAGTTTCAATTTTCTTTTGTGATGGGCCAATCAAAATGGCTCATTGCAACCAAAAAAGAAAATAAAATTGGGAAGCATCATGGCCCATCACATGAATTGGAACATGAATATACTATCCATATGAATGCCACATATTTTACATCACTATGGATGAAACCCCGTATGAAACCACAGATTTTACCTCATGACATGAGGCCTAATATGTAAGAAAAACCGCACTCTACTCTAGTCGGAGAGATTCTACCTTCACCCTAAGCTTATTGGAGTCAATTGCCATTTCCATAGTAGATACATGCAACCAACACATAGAACATGGGGAGGTCTAGCAAATAGTTGACAAAGTTCCTAGTGATGTGGCGGGAGGCGGAATCCCTCCCTAGGGCTAGTTTGGTCAAATAATGGCCATTGTTCAGAATTGGCTTATTGGCCATCACCTCATACATAAAGCTTCAAGGGCATTAGGAGGTAGTACTTATGTAACCAATTTTTACCTCAAGGGACAATCCAAGGAAGTATGATGGGGATGTGCTTTAGCTCACAATAATTATGTAAAAAAATGAATTCATCTTGTAGATTTGGAATTAATAGAGTTTTGATCAAAGTCACCTTGTCTTTGGGCCTCCTTCTCACCCCCTATCTGGCTCTTTGAGTGAGGTCTGCAAAGTAATGAGGAAGTTTTATTGGATCTGGGTATGAAATTCTGAAACTCAGCATTTTATGCACAAGGGTCGAGGTAATTATAGTAGTTGGAAAAAGGAAAGAGTTGGGTCAAAACAGGATGAAACTCAGTTTACCACAAAATGAAATAAAATGGTGAGTTTCTGAGTACTTTTTTGCAGGTTGTTTTTTTTTCAATCTCACCTGGTTTTGGACGGAACTCAGGGTTCTGGTGCTGTGTTTTTTCTGACTTTACGGAAAACTCTATTATGTAATTCATATTATTGCAGCCTGCCTGCCAAAATTCTGACAATTTTCATACCTCAGGGTCAAAATTCCTCAGAAATTCGCTTCAATATTTAGAAAATTATTTAATGGTAAAACTGACCTCAGGGTAAGGAGTAAACTAAAATAATTAGGATTCGTCTCAGTTCTGATTTCGCCAGATTACAAAAAAAATTGTTTCCAGATTGCAAGATTTTTATGATAAAGTTCCAGTAGGTAGCCAAAAATAGAAAAGGATTTCTGTTTCTTTTTCTATTTTCATATTTAGTCTGTAACCAAATCTGGCTAAATCATCTTGTGGATGATCCCTTCAAATGCAGATAGAAATAAAAAGGGAGTTGTTCATGTTGGGATAGAGACATTGAGAGAACAACTCCTTTTTGAGTGGGCAATGAATGTAGATTGAATGGATCAGGCTTACATTAACAAAAGTGGGTGAAATCAAGTGGAAAGAAGAGAATAATTAAGTTAATTTATACATGATACATTCCTCAAGTTGTTCCTAATAGGATCATATTTTCTCTCATATAAATTGATCAAAATTGAATTCTCAGACATTATATAAGTGAAAATTTCTTTTTTTTTCAATTCTAAAATATATTTGTTCCCATTTTATTATACCTTGTAACTATCATTTCAACAACTTTAAGCAAATTTGCTCCCAAAGTTTTTTGATTTTAAGAAAAAAATATCAAGCAGCCATATATTGAACTTTTTTGGGCTAATTTGGGGAAAATGGTATTGGGTGGTCAACCCATGCTATTTTCTGAAATTTTTTTCTTGGAACTGATGGAAAATAGGATTGAGCAACTACCTGCAAGGAGAAGAGTAGATTCAAGCTGTTAGATTCTATTAAAAATTAAAAAAATCCTTAAAAAAAATGCAAATGTGTTATAACATAAGCATGTTGGTCATATTTTTACAAATCAATTTTATATTGCATTCAAATTACCAAACACATTTTCCAATTCACAATGATAAACCATTAACATTTTCATTTCTCTAAAATAATATGTATTTGATTACATGTATATACATCTTGCATTTTCCATTAGGTGACCCTCAAATGGTTTCACCATCTATTATCATTATCACCATATGTTTCATCAATTATTACACAAGGCATTCATTAGTCATCAAATGCAAAGGGTATCTTGTAGCTTATGCTTTACTTTCCTTCTTCATATTTTGGAGACACATGTGCAAAAGTATTTTCGTTTAGTTAGCCACAAGATAAAGAAGAAGCTTAAATACTTTTCTATTTAGGTAGACCCACCAATCACAACAACGAAATAATGACAAACACTATTCATTCAAAACCATTGGACCCAAAATGCAAAAAAATAAAATTACACTATTTCAAAGTTGTCAAATCTTCAAACAAGCTACCATTCAATATTTGGTTTTTTGTTGCACATAGTCAAAACTCCTTCAAGAAAATTTTCAATACCTACCCAAAAAAAAAAAAAAAACTAAACCCTACCCTTAGACTCATAAATCCAATAACATTTTAACCCTTTTAAATTGGGTTCATAAAAATGAAAATGTTTACATTGCATGGTCTTGTAAGATTTCATCTAAAACATTATTTTAGGACAAAGCCTCTTGTGGTGGTGGAGTTGCTTGTTTATTTGATGACATTGTGATCTCCCAAACCATGACACCCCCACCATGCTATTGATATCATTGGAAAGCCCATGATGCTTAGGGATGCATATAGGCTGTTTAAAAAATGTTTAGACCTATGATGCATGAGTGATTGAATTTTTAATAATTTTATCATTGATAATAATTTTTTTAAAAAAATTTCTTAGTTGTGCTCTTGATATTGTTGAAAACCCTTGATGAGAAAGGCTGCTTAGAGTGACTTCATGATTTTTAGATTTAAGATGCAAGAGATCATGAATTTGAGAAATTTTTATCATAGAAAATCCAATAAAAAATTTAAAAGTATAATTTAATGAAAAATTGATTTCAGAGTTATTTTAAAGAAGGTGTGCCATTTTCCCTTTCAAAATTCATTCCATATTAATAACATATACCCTACATTCCTAAAGTGCAAGACTTTGAAACAATACAAAATTGCCATACTTGCAAGAATGAGTTGGGTTGAACCCATTCCAATATCTTAACAGGTTGTGTTGTTGTTCTCTAGTGTGCACTATTTCAACCATTTCCCTAGTTGAGAAAGGCATCACATACTACTTCCACTTTAACTATAGTTAGTTGACTTTTAAAGACCATTAAGGTGAAGGATGATGATGCATTGCGAATCCACCATGGTGCGAACAACCATTTACGTTTTGGAATAGGCCTTGGTTGAACCCATGATTACCTTATGGAACAATGACTTGCCCTATCAAGCTTGTTGTGTTTTTAGGTGGAACAGCCCAATGTCCTTGTGTGAGGGCATTATGCCCTGGGTCTTGGGCTCCACCCTTGACTCCCAGGGTGTGATGCCTCGATGACGAGGCCCACATTACACTAAACATACTTAAGATCATGAGGTTAGGAGGAGGAAAAACTTGTAATTCTGAAAGGTGCTCAAAACTTCAAAAACTAAACTTTTCAATGGTGGCAATTTTCCATTTCTGAACCAAACCCAATTTTTTAAAAACCAAAATATTCAGCTTGAAGTCCCCTCAAGCTGAATTCCTACAAAATTCATGACTTTAGGTCACATTTGTGAGAGCTGGTCTGACACTTGTATTGGGACTGTTTTGGTCTAATGTCAATTAAGGGTTAAGGAATAGGTGTAATCTATACCTCCTCTTTGGTAAGAGGGATCTTCATGGATACAAGGTACCCTCCAAATACAATTAGGAAATTTCTCCAAGTGCTTTATGTTTTAAGCTAAGATCTGCAGAAATTTCCTTTCTATTTTGAGGACATGTTCTCAAATGTAATTTCCCATTGTCCTTGGAGGCGCTATTTCGTTCTTTGAATTGGGTTCTTCTCTTTCCTATTCTGAACAAGTTGTTCTGTTCTTGGAGCTGGTTCCTCTTTTATGGTGGCATCTTTTGTATGATCAACAAGTTCTTTAATTCTTGGAGTTGGTTTTTCCATTTTTGAAGGTCGTGAGTAAGACATAGATTTATTTATTTATTTCTTTAGTATCACTACAAATGGACGAGGGCATTAATCACTGGGTTTGGGCCAACTCTCGACTATTGACTTCTGGGGGCCCTCTTTCCTATTACTCTACACTAGTTGCAACCCACGTGCCTATTATAATTTGTATTTGACAATTTTGTCAAAGAGCTGATTAGTGACCCAAAAAAAAGACACATGATCCATTATCCGTAATGTCATCATGTCTTTGGGCTTGCTTTCACCCCCTATCCCCTCTCTCAGTGGTATCCGCAAAGTTAAGAAATTTTATTAAATCTCAGTATGAAATCCTAAACTGAGCATGCACAAGGTTCGAGAGTAATTATAGTAGGTGTACAGGTAGGATCAGTGAAAAAAATTGAATGTTAAATCGGCCAAATGAAATGAATGCAGTCAGCACAAAAGTACTGTTGCAATTTTTTCCTCCAGTCTGCCCATTTGTCCTATCCATATTTTCTCAAATGATACCCAGGCATGTTTTGCACTTGTAACCCCACATACCAAGTAATAGTTTTGGTGAAAATATACGTAGGAACAGTGAAGGCACTCTGATGCTCAGGTGCAAGGAAAGGCATGATGAAACTCAGTTTAGCACCAAAATTGCTGGGAAATTTAGTTTGGGTCACAGTTATTTTATTTTGTAAGATTTTCATTCCCAGTTACACGTTTGATGCCTTGTTATGCCGAAACTGGCCATTCTCACCTCCTCATGGGATGACTTTATGGATAACTCTGTCTCATCTCTGTTCACCCCATGTGGAATGAAAATAAAAAATTATGGCATGACATACATTGAGGAAAATCTTGTAAATATGATGTCTTCAGCACAAGAATTTTGACCTCCAGTCCAAAAGACCCAATTTTTCACTTTTCCTGAATTGTAGGGCTGTCAGAGCCATATAGTTCTTAAGGTAAGGCCAATTTGTGTGGGGGTGGGTAGATTCCAAAGTAGGCGTAAGAGGCTTCTGGAAAGGCTTTTAAGTTGCCTTCGGCTTTTGACTAGGCCAAAGTGATGTGTATAAGGTGCCTTCCAAGTATGCAAAGAAGTTTCTTAAATTGCTTTAGGTGGACACACAAAAAAAGGACGAAATGGCTTATAAAATGGGCCTGACTGACCAAGCCCCCATGACTGTACCAGTCCTGTTTTGCATGGAGAAGGCTTCATCCACCCAAATTGGGTTGGCAAACCACACCTGCATCAGTTTTTAAATGATTGTCACTTTTGTTTTGAGCATTGCGGCAGCTCCAGCAACTCAAGAAGACCTGCCATCACATCAAGGTTAGTAGCTCAAGACTCCATCGCATCAACTCCATTGCCACCTGCCAAAAGCTCCATCACATCAGCTCCATTGCCAACTCCAGCCCAAGCAGCCAAGACTCTGTCCCACCCTTGCTCGAGTAGTTTAGGTTTCAGTTTTTTTTTCTTGTTGCTCATCTACACAAGATGACGACGAGCAAATGCTCATCGTTGTTTTGTTTTTCTTGTTGTTCAGTTGTAGAAGATGATGACAAATAAAAGCTCGTTGCTGTTTGGTTTTTCTTCTTGTTGCTCAATTGTAGAAAACAATGATGAGCAAATGCTCGTTTTCTTCTTCTTATTGTTCAATTGTAGAAGATGGCGAGTTTTTACTCATTGTTGTTGTGTTCTTCTTCTCTTAACTATGAAAGACAATGACGAGCAAATGTTCGTCATGTTTTTTTTCTTCCTATTGTTTAGCTACAAAAGATGTTACAAAACATGACGATGAGCTTTTGCTCGTCATTGTTTTTTTTTTGTGTTGTTGTTCAGTTGTAGAAGATGACAATGAACAAAAGTTCATCGTCACCTTATTCTTCTTTTTATTGTTTAGTTGTAGAAGATGATGATGAGCAAATGGTCACATTAAAACCCATCCTTACTCTCCATGCATGAGTGAGGATCGGTTTTTTTTGTCAATTTTTTTGTAGCAATACTTGAATATTTCAAATCAAAATTTTCTCACATAATAAAATATTATCTTGGTTTTTGGTTCGCAATATTTTCATCCATTTTTATTTAGGGTTATAATTTAGTTCAATATTCTCATCTTGTTGATATTGTGGTGGTTGGATTAAATGTAATTCCCCATTATGTATGTTGATTTAGTGTAATACCTTCATTGTTTAGTCATTTTAGTGGCTGGACTAAATGTAATTCCACATTATGTACGTTGATTTAGTGCAATACTTTCATTTTGTTGTAATTGTGATGGTTGGCCTACATGTAATTCCACATTATGTATGTTGATTTAATGCAATACTTTCATCTGGTTACATGTGTGGTGGTTGACCTAGATGCAATACCTTCATTAGTTGTACTAGATATTACACCTCAAGATGTTTATTCTGTAATTCAAAATGAGCATGGAAATGTAATGGAAGATAATGAATAAGCTCATGAAAGTTCAAAATGGTGTTGCAAGGTGGATGCATGCACTAATTCTTATGCGGCCAAATGGTTGCTCCATAAACACTTGGAGCAAACACATTCACTTTGAATGCAAAATGGAAAATTAAGGTGTCCATTTATTCATTTTGGGGGCCAAGGCAATAAGACCACAATTTTATGAATGTTCATATTTTGAGTAACTTGCATGCAAGGCAAAAGTGGAATGGGAAGAAAAACCTTTGATTAAATGAAAAAGAAAGTAGAATTAGGATGGGACAAGCCCAAGTGCAACAAATGGAACAAGTTAGGCGACCTTTGTTGGTACGTTTAACCTCCAAGATCTTGTTGGGCATCATTATAGTTGAGCCCATAGTGGGGCTTTAATGCATGTACACACCATTTTTATATTGATGCATTATAGCTGAAGGTGGCATGACATTTTTATATCAACCCACTTGTTTTAATTTTGAAATCTAATTCTAATGTTTGTAGATTTTGGGATCCCCTTATGCCATGTAGCACACAATACCCCCATCCACCACAAATGGATTACATTTACCATAAACAAAATGAACAATACCTTCATTTAATAAGGTTAACACATTCTGTGGACATGATAGAACATTTCAGCAATAGTTTCATGAATGCATGTTGAAACTCATTATTAAATGATTGATTATGCAATACTTTCATCATCCTTATCATGAAATAGTTGCACAATAACTTTAAAAAGATATTATATTTGAATACTTATATATAATTAGATTGCATGCCTTCATGAAATGACCCTTTGTTGCATAAACTAGTTTCTTTATGCAGGTATTGCAAATTCTTAGCCTTTTATTGTCAGTGGTTGGGTTTTTCAGAAAGCCCTTGAAATTATAATACCTACATCATTAACCAACCCATGTTTAGGGTGTAATTTGGCCACCTTTCTAGGAAGGACTTGGGTTATTTACAATTCATATTTCCAATAGGTGCCCCATCTTGTCATTAGGGTATTGCAAAAACTTGGTGCATTGTCATTCAAGTCTTCATCACATCATGATTGGTCCCGAGTATGTAATACCCCTCATCCATCCTTTCACCATGGTGAAGAGAAATAAAAAGTAAAATACAACTATGCAATATTCACATCTAAAACATTAAATTTTGATTAAATTTCTTATGTTTTAGGTAATACCTCAACTCAACATGAAGGTATTGTGGAAACTTGGTCCATTGCCATTCAAGTCGAACCAAATCATGATTGGCCTTGGGTATGCAATATCCTCATCCATTGTTTGGTGGAAATTGAGTTTATTAAAAGTATGACATAAAAGGGGAGGTAGAATATATGAATATTATATAAATTTTTGTCATACTTAAGTATTTGTTGTTCTTTTTTTTTTACAAAATTTAAATGTTATTTACTCTTTTAATTAATTTTTGGAATGAACATTAGGTAGAAGTTTAATTAGTAAAATATATAAGTTTAACCAAAAAGAAATATAGGTTTAACTAAAAGATATAAGTTTAGCCAAAAATATAGGTTTAACCAAGAAATAAAAGTTTAGCCAATAAGATATATAGGTTTAGTTCAGAAATACAAATTTAACCAAGAAAAAATATAGGTTTAGGCAAAATATATAGATTTAACCAAGAAAAAATACAGGTTTAACTAAAAGATAGAAGTTTAACAAAAATATATATGTTTAACCAAGAAGAAATATAGGTTTAGCCAAGAAAAAATATAAGTTTAACCAAAAAAAATAAAAATTTAACTTAAAAAATTAAATTTAGCCAAGAAGAAATATAGGTTTAGCCACGAGATGGACGTTTAACCAAGAGGAGATAAATTTTTTGCCAAGGTAAGTAATGGATTAATTGTTAGTTTGTAGGTAGGGCTAAGATTTAGGTCAGTAGGGCAGCTAGGTTGGTGGGTAGTATGGAGGTCAAGGCTGGGAAAAAAGTGGCAACAAAAAAATAAAAATGGTGAAAGGTCAGCAGCCAAAAAAGATTGACTGTGATAGTATGTTGGTTAATGTAAGGTAAAAAGACGAATGAAAAAGAGGTGAATCATCCAGTCCATCCTATGGACATGACGACCAACTGGTCCAGTCGTGGGGGCTGGTTCACTCTGGCCAAATGAAAATGAGACCATTGGCCCCCCCATTCATCCATCATTGTTTTTGTGAAAAAGTGAAAACCATGACAAACAAATTGACTTTTTTTTTTTTTTTTTTTTTTTTTTTTTTGGTGGGGGGGGTTTTTTGTAATGGGCCTTTTTCTAATAAGCATGCGTTTTGCCAGATTAATAAACTCCCATTCAA
>Ga0116227_10002102_pt1 | contig 45499 bp, 33 predicted proteins | sample S1TSphgellanicum_FD_89693 | JGI IMG/M metagenome (GOLD analysis project Ga0116227, IMG submission 89693) | Host-associated microbial communities from peat moss isolated from Minnesota, USA - S1T2_Fb - Sphagnum magellanicum MG | ecosystem: Host-associated > Plants > Peat moss > Unclassified...
CCACTTCCATAGGCCCTGTAGTTAACTAACCTACAGTTAACTAACCTGCAGTCCACTTACCTTGAGCTTGCAATACCTTGCACTGTCGAGATAAGCTTGAGTGTCACTTGAATTGTCATGACAATGGCCTTCCTCCTACAACTAAAGAAATGCACCCTTCTTTTGAAAGTTTAGCAGTTATTAACGCCCCAAGTCTATTGGCATCTTTTGATGGACATCCATCATGACACATCTCTTAAGTCTATTTTGGAGGATAACTCCATTTCCTCAACATTTAGAGCCCACATTCATTCTTGTTTGGGCAAGGGGCAAGGTTATGGTTGGTTGTTAGGACATTTATTCATTCATTTCACATCACATACTCTACTTTCACCTCGGTATTGCATTTTCATTTCAGTTTGATTTAACCCTCAACATCTAATTTTTTAACATGGGAATGTGGACATGGGTTGGACGCAACTAACACACATTTAGCTTGTTGCCTGTTTGGAGGTCAATGAATATGCCTTCGTTTGATAGAGTGGGCACACTATATGGAAAGAATGGTGGTACACCTTTACATTAAGAATTTCATTACAAGCCAATCTCTACATTGGCAAATTTTCGTTACCAATGTGATGGTTACCAACCTAACACGAGAGATAATGGCCTTGAATGTCATTAGTCAACCATCAAGTGCAATTGCAAAACTTAGTGTCATTGTTAAAATCCGCAAGTATAAAGGGTTTCATGAAGGGCACCATTTTGTTCTATTGGCCATGGAGGTGCACGGCACACATGGGTGTGATATGGATCGTTTCATCAAGGAATGTGTTCGTCTTTTCCACAATAGACAATCGAGAGGTTATTTATCCTTATATTTTTGCATTCAATTTTTTAGGCAATGTGTTAGTATTGCTCTTTAACATGTTTTAACTTATGTTATAAAAAGGAAGATTGTGTTGGCGGGTGATGCTTGTTCTAGACCTCCCATTATTATTAGATCTCACAATTTGCATGCAGACGACATTAAAGGGCCCATTGGTGAGATAGTTTCCTACCATGAAAATAACTAGTTTTTTTTGGGGGGGTGGAATTTTTATGGGTTGTGCATCTTTTAGCCTTTCTTTGGCCTTCCTTTTGTGTCTCCCCTATGATGGTTTTGACCATCAATTTTTTATTGGATTTTTGTGCCACGGAGTATTTAATTCATTGGCATTTTCATTGGACAATCTTGATTTTCATAACTAACACAATATTAAAGAAAAAGATTCAAGAAGTGGTGGAAGATTTAAAATTATCAAGGAAAGAGATTCAACACAATACATCCTATCCATGGTGGATGAAGGTCCTCATCCAACTTAGTCTCCCAAGAATCTTTTTGGTTCAAGGCACTCCCAATGGGAATTCCTTGCTAATCTGGTCCTTCAAGAACATGGGAACAAGGAACAAAGTAATCAATCTCATCCACCATTTTCTATCCAAATAACTTCCCACCCAGGTATATTACCTATGTTGTTGTGGCTTGTTGCCTATAATTTATGTAAAGTTTTGCTTAAAAGTGGAACTATACTTGCCCCTTTGCCTCCTACCCTTACATTAGTATGGGGCGGATGTCAATTTTCATTCTTAATATATTGATCACATAGTTTCTAATGTAATTTGTCTACACACAAAGATAATTAGACAATGTGTGAAAATTCGACCTCCTTTGACTTCATAATTGTTTGTTCATCGACCTATTTATTTTATTTGTTCATTTGGCATTAGTTGGCTTTGTTTTATAAAAACATTGTGGGAACACCTTATGAATAGATGTAGGGGTTGGAGAACCAAAAGTTGGATGAATCGATAAGTTTATAGGTTTACATGTAAGTTTTTTATTGGCCCAAGCTAATGGATGGGCTTGTGTAGATTTTGGATGCACCTATCTAATAGGTCGGTTGTTTTGAAGTCTACCCATCCACTTGTTGAATTTCTTTTCAAAATATGAATGTTGGGCAACTAATTAATCATGTCTCTATATCATCATTTTTTTGGGGTTGCCACTTGCCTTTTTATGTCATGAGATTTCATATCATTATGAAATGTTAAAAAAATAAAAATTGTATGACTAATTTTTTAAATGATTTTTTCTATAAACATACAAATATTTAGTTTCAATTCCTTTAAATATTATTAAAATGAAATTTGAAAAATTATGCAAGAATTGATTAAATTAAAACACTTCAATTTTAAAATAAATATAAATTTGATTTTTCATATACAAATGTTTTAATTAATTTGGTGTTATTTTAAAACTTCAATAAGGCTTTGATGAATATTTAATAATAAAAATCATAATGAAATTAATTTTTAATTGATTTTTTTTTCATATTGTTATTGCATTTTATGCTATAAAAATTTATTATTGCCCTATGATAGTAAATATGCATCTATGATTTTAGGTTTTAACAAGCATGCATGGGGCAAACACAACTAGTTTATAAAGTTAACAATGGGGTTTATAGGTGAAAATTTAGGGAAAGTAAAAGGGTTAAGGTATTTATTATTTTTAAATTTTCTCACATATATTTTTTTTTTTATCATGGGGTTTCAATGGGTATAAGGAGCAAATAATTCAATTAGATTGAAAGGATTACAAGTTGTAAGTGGAGTTTTAAGAAAAAGGGGTTGAAAGGTTAGGGATTTTCTTTTTCAAAAAGGTTTTTGTTGAGTGAAGAGGGGAGGATGAGATAATTCCACCCCTTTCCAAAGAAGGTTTTTTTCAAAGGATTGGGAGAGGTGAATTTTTTTTGGGATGGTGATTAATCCAAAGGTTTGTTTCTTGAGTGGCATGGGAAGGAAAAGTTTGGTTGTTTTTCAAAGTAAGAAGGTGGGATTTTTTAAATTTTCCAAGGAATTTTTTTTGGTGGTGTGAGATGGGGTGGTTGGAGAAAGGGGTTGGGTATATATATATATATATAGTCCTTTTTTCTTTTTTGATATGGTGACTTAATGAAGATTTTTCCTTAAGAAAATATTTTATAAAAATTAACATTTTTTTTTGGGAATGGAAAATTTTCAACACAAAAATTTTATTTTAAAAATTTAACAAAAAGAACAATCAATATTTTGTTTAAAACTTAACACTTAATACATCTAATTAAAAAAAGGGGAAAAAATCAATTTTGAATTTTTTATGTGTTTAATTTTTTTTTATGTACATGATAAAAAAGGTGATGTTTAACAAATAATGTCATATATTTGAGCAAAAAATGAAAATAATGATTGAATAAGGGAAAAAAATTAAGCTTTATGTATTAATGTTTTTCAAATTTAAGTTGAGATACTTAAGGTTTGGGTGCAAACATGAAGTGCAAAATTAAAATTCATAAAATGCCAAGGGCATCAATGTCTTGTTCATTATTAGACCATAATCTAACCACCAAACCATCTTTCATCAATATCCATGGTTAATGGTAGATATCTACCATAGTCAAAGTTACTAAAAGTCAATAATTAAAATTTATAAGATGTCAAGGGTATTAATGTCTTGTTCATTGTTAGACCATAATTTAACCGCCAAACCATGGATATGATCCTTTATTAAATTGAAATTGACCATAGTCAAAATTACTTAAAGTCAATACAAAGTACAAAAAATTAAGGTTAAATTTAGAGTTAGGTTTAAAGTTTAAATTAGATCTTTCATCAAATATAAATGTAACATTATATGTTTATTGTCTTTCTTTTTTCATAGTAAGAACAATGTGTTTGGTTTAAACTTTCACCATTTGTTGATTTTTTAAAAAAATTCTTTTGCAAGTTTGTGTTTCCACAAGTGTATGTTTTGCCAAATGTGTGTTAGTTTTGCCAAGTGTTATTTCATTTGTTTGTTGTCAAATTCATTTTGGTAACTTTTATTTTATTTTTGCACAATGGCTATTATTTTAGTGAAGGAAACTAAATTAGTTGTTAACGTGGATGAATTGGATTTCGAAATTAGAGATGTTACATTTGAGGCAAAGGTGTTCAATAAGTATGGCACCTTTGATCGAATTACAAATAAAAGCATGAAAGATCTAAGCTACGCATATTTGCATTATGATTTGTTGGACAAAGCAACTTTGACCACAATCATTTTGAGGATGAAATCACCTCATATAGAGATGCATGAGTAACATTTGCAAAAATGCATGTTTGTGAAGGTGAAAGTTTTTGGCATTGAATCAAAGTCCAAAAAAGGGTTTTGAATAAGGTGACATGCATTTTGTCATTACAATTGAATCAACAACCATTATGTCATCAATTCCTACATTTTCAACCTAAGATAGTTCCCATGTTTTTTCACATGTATTCCATTAAAGAATTCAAAAATTATATTTTGAATTAGAGGTCTGCTACCATCGTTGTCATCATCATTGGTGTAAGGGCAATAAAGGATAACAAAGGTGAAAAACAATTGTTGAATGCAAATGGAGAAGGTGTATTTGATCAAAACATTCTTACTTTTGGTAACAATTTTAGAACAAAATATGAACAACTTTTTGAAGCGTACAATGGAAGCCAATGTGTTATGGTTTTAATCAAAAATGTGACAACAACCTTAAAAGGAGATTGATATTTGAAGGCATAGTAATATACAATTTTAACAAAGGTTGTTGACGAAGCTATTCGAACCTGCCTTCTACAGTTACACAACAAATTATCAAATGTTTGATTTGCATTCAAAGAGGTAAATTATTTTCCTTTCATTTGCATCATTCACTGTTTTTTATAAATTTACACATAAAACATCAAACAAAACCTAATGTTCATCTCATGATTAACTTATTAGAAAAAATGAAAAATACAAAAATAATGTAATGAAAAATAACTTTTCAAAGTGTTTTCTATGAACATCGAAAAAAATCAGATGTTCACATATTTTTCTAAAGTGGTCCATCAAGTGGTCCTTAATAGTTTAGGATGGAAACCACTTGGTGGCCACTTGGTGTTCCCTAATAATCCAGTGTCAAAACCATTTGGTGGCCAGCAAGTGTTCCCTAGCGATGTAAGGTTGAAACCATTTGTGGCCACCAGGTGGTTTATAGGGGAAAAAAAAAACCACTAAGTGGTCCCTTGTAGTCCAAGGTCAAAATCACTTGGTGGCCACCAAGTGGTCCCTCACAATTAAAGGTCGAATACACTAAGTGGCCATTAGGTGGTTTCTAGGCCATAAATTTTTTAAAAAATAATAAATAATTAAAAAAAAAAACCTAATGGCCACTAAGTGGTCCCTAGTAGTTTAGCATTGAAACAACTTAATGGCCATCAAGCTTCCAAGCAAAAAAAAAAAAAACTTGGTGGCCATCAAGATGGCTCCAAATGAAAAAAAATAATTAAAAAAAAAAAAACTACCTAGTGGCCACCAGGTGGTCCTTATTTAGAGTCGAAACAACTTGGTGGCCATCAAGTTTCTAAGTGAAAAAAAAATGTTCGACTTTGGACTACGAAAGACCATTTAGCGGCCACTAGGTGGGTTTTTTTTTCACCTAAAGACCACTTAGTGGCCACCCAAATCTAATGTAAAAAAAAAACAATTTGATTCTTCTTTCTTTGAAGGGAAAACCAAGCAACAAAATAATTATTTTTTTAAAAATAGCCTATAGAAAATAAACTACATTGAGATGAATTTTTTTTATAGAATTGTCTAAAGAACAAAAATCCATGTAATGGCATACTAGACATAGAGTACAATGTTGCTACTAAGAAGGAATTTTAAAAAAAATACAATCTAATGGAATTCTTTTTTGGGTAAAAAATATAGGATAAAATGTTTGGAGTGTGTTTGTTCAAAGAAAAACATATTGTAATTTTAATATGTTAAGGTAAACAAGTATGTGAAAAACTCTTATAAATAAAGTTTTATAACTTTGTCCACATTGGTCAATAGTCATTAAACATTGAAAGGATTTTGTAGCCCTTTTCTTGGCGCATCTAATGTCACAAAAATCGCTAGAATTGGTTAAAAAATGAGCAAGATATGGCTTATGAAAATGAAGGCGATGAAAATGTAAGGTTTAAGCATAAAAAAATCAGTTTTTGTTTTAAATCTTAAGATACATATATGTTGGTCTAATGTTTTTGTACTTCCACGATCATTTGTAAAGTTTTAAATTTCACACCCATAACTTTTTAAATCATTCAAAACAAATAAGAAACGAAAGAGATATATGGTTTGAAAGAAAGGGATATAATGTGTATTTGTGGTGTTTGAATGACCATTTCTTTTGATATTTCTTTTGTTGTTATTAATTTTTTTTAATTATTAAATTTCCACAACATCTTTTATTATGCACTTCTTGTGCATTTCATTTTTTCATTTACATATTATGTGTATGTGTGTGCATGGTTTTATTTCTTTCTTGATTGATTTCCTTTTTTCCCACATTTTCCCTATGTTTATATCCATTTTCATTTACCTTTTTGTTTAAACATTTTTTATTTTTTTTAAGGTGACTAAAGTGTTGTCCATAGCTAACCCTGTTACACTTCCATTTTAAAAAGTATGTGGAAATTGTCACGTAGTAGATATCATCATTTTTCTAATGGGCAATGTTCATTATAACATTTGTTTTTCAAAATCCATGGCTCAAAAATTAGGCTTTCTTCATGGTTCCATTGCAACTAATGATGAATATGTGTTATTAACTATTGAATGCAAATGGCTTAAAATAATTGTGCATATGACAAAATCTGAATTTTTGGATTTCCTTCATCCAAAACAAATTCAATTCCTCATTTCAATTCACATTCATTGTAACTTTTGATTATCAACCACATTTGCCCTTGTTGGCTTTCAAGAAAATATTCAATAATTTATCTCACAAACGGAAACCCATTTGAAAGGAGAAGGTTTGTTGCTCCTTCAATAATTATTCTTAGCAATAATGTCCAACGTAGTGTGAAATGCAAGCTTGATTTTGATGAATCAAAATTAATTTCTAAACAAAAACCCTCTTAATGACATTAAAGTTGTTGATAGTTTTTATGTGACCTTTCTATAATTACATTTAGTATATGAATAATCTATATATGTGCAAACTCCCTAAATCAAAAAAATTGGTTTAAATAATCCATATTATATAATCATTTTCATAGTTTTTTTTAGAGGAAAAAAAGGTTTTCATACATCAGTTTACATCAAGTGCAAAAAAAATAATTTAATTCAACATTTTGTATATGAAATAATTTTTCAAAAAAATAATTTCAATGTAGTTTTTTAATGAAACCGGTTTTTTCAATGAAAGCAAATTTTTAACGCAAAGAGTTTTTCAATGAAAATTATTTTTCAATCCAAAATATTTTTTCAATGAAAGTAGTTTTTCAATCCAAGTAGTTTTTAAATGAGAATTTTTTTTCGATGCAAGTAATTTTTTCAATGAAAGTAGTTTTTCAATGCAAATGATTTTTAATGTAAGTAATTTTTTAATGAAAATATTTTTTTAATGTAAGGAGTGTTTCAATGAAAACAATTTTTCAATGCATGCAAATTTTTAATATAAATATTTTTCTAATTAAATTTTTTTCAATGCTAGCAATTTTTCCATCTAAGTAATTTTCCAATTAAATTTTTTTCAATGCCAAGAATTTACCCAAAACATGAAAAATAAATAGTTTTAAATGAATCATTGATTTTATCATGTTTTAATGTGTTTATGTGGGAACCATGCTTTTGTTTATATACAATCCATTTAATTGAAGTTCATAATAACGGAAACGTTTTTATTAAATCTTATTGATTCATCATTTGAACAAGTATTACATTCATATGGCCTTCATTTAGTTTCAACATACAAATATGAAATAAACAATTTTTTTATTATATATTTTATTTATTGGATAATCATTTATCATTTTTTGAATTGAAGCAAAATAACATGGCACATTTAAATCCAATGTTTATTATTGAATACAAGAAAAACCCAACAATGTTGTATTCGAGAATTAAATCCAAGTTTTTTGTCAAGGCATGGTCACAAATGAACACCGGTATGTGACAAAAATGGCATGAAGTGTTAATATGGGAGGTTTGTGGGGAGATTTCACTACAATATTTTAAATAATTTAATATCTACAAAGGCCATTTTACATTTGGAATAAAGTATCAAAATGCATTATGATTCGATGTGACATGGATTTTTAATCCATCCCTTTACATATAACATGTAGTTCTCAACATTTTGAACCACTTCAATATGTTAATGGTCTATTTAGGTCTTTGCTTAGTTTCCAAGTTAACAATTCCAAAATTACCATAAATTTAGATGATTTTCCATCTCTTTCAGAAATAGTGGGTGCAACAACCTCATATTCAATTATCACAACTAACTACACGCTTTTACTATAATGAAAATTTTGATTATGCATTAATGGACATTTTGAAAAATAATTGAGATTCACCATTGGAGTATGTTGTTTCATTGTTCAACACTTATTATACTACAAATATTATTTATTTATTTATTTATTATTATTGATTGAACATTTTATGATAATAATATTTCTGAATTATTGAAGGTTTGTCAAAATTTAACTTATTACGCAAAAACATTTAAATTCATCAACATGTTTCCAAATATTAAAAGAACAAAATCATAAATTATGAATCACATGAAATATATATATATATATATATATATATATATATATATATATATATATATATCTCACAAAAATCTTTCATAAATGATAAAGTTCAATTATCATATGTTCAATGCACTCTAAAAAAAATTAAATAACCAATTCCCACACAACAATTTCTTGGAAAATATAATGTCAATGAAATAAAATAGAACATAATGTTAATATAAAGGAAAATACACATAATTCAATATAAATTGACATTTATAATAAATAAATTCAAGATGTTCCTATAATTCCATGTTTTAGTTGTGAAAGGTTATTTTTTAAAAACAATTCAAATATTTTAAAAATTAATTGTCAAAATTATTTTCTATATATTTTCAAATTCAAATAGAATCAAATTCAACATCATACATTTGTACAAGTTTTTTACATAATATTAATGAAGATAAACCACCTTTATATCAAATACTAAATAAAATTTATAGAAATAAAATCATTCCATCAATTCAAAAATAACATAATTAGAAAAACATTTTATTTCACCATGTTTTGATTTTGCTCAATTTATAAACTCCAAAGGTATGGGCAATATAAGATGCATGGTAGTTGGCAAATTTTTCCTTGGGTGGTACCATTAGGAACCACCTTACCAAAATCACAATAAAGTTGGACTCAATTTAAGAAATAAAATTTCATTTACTTATACACTAGTTTATTTGATTGGATTAGGTGGCCTATGTGTTCCCCACCTATGCACACACTCATGGAAATAATGAACACCCAAAAATGTATAATATGCATTAACATTTTAATTTTTGAACCACTCCAGACCCATTCCTCACCTAATTCCTAACTTTAAAAAAAAGAAGTCCTTACATTTACACAATAAATATTTTTTCTTGTTTATTTAGTACATGCACAAGGGAATGATCCAAATTAATCATTAAAATAACAAAAGGTGAAAATAATTATCATTTGTGTTCTTGACATCAATGGGCCTTTAGGGTTTCATAATTATTAATTTCAAAAAGTCATAATTAAATCAAAATTGATTCAATCAATTATCTATAAAAAATATTAAGCGGGTTGGCATTTGAAGTATTCTAAAAATTAACATCTAAGAAAAATTCCCCAAAAATAAATTTCTTCTGTGTTCCTAATAAAAAATATCCTTCATATGACATTCCTAAAACTTTTTTTTTTATGCATTCATTTTTCACATCAAAACACATTTTTTTGTAAATTTAATTAAAGTTTTGAATTTTGCATGATTTAGGTAACATTTTGATAGATAATTTGGAATGAAAATATTTATTTATGTGAGTCCTATGTTGTCCTAAAGTTGGATGGGTCACAAAAATTTAGGGTGTGATGTTTTTAATGTTACCACCTCAAGGATAAGTTTGCCATAATGTTATTAATATGCTTTCAAATGTGGATCAAATTCAATCAATATTACCATGTTTACCACATGATGGGTACAGTAATAAGTGTGTTTTTTAAACAACATCTTGAATACAAATCACCTTATATGTCAAAAAATGTTCATCCAAATACGGTGATGGTTGTTTTACAAGATTTAATTGAAACACCATTATACAAAGATTTGAATGTTACCATTCATCATCAATGGGCAAGTTTGTGTGCTTTACATATGAATTCAAATTTTCAAATTTTTATTTATAATAATATATCATTTGATAACTTTGATTTTGACAATGAAAAAATAATATTGTACACCAATAAATTCAATGATACATGATTTTTAAAATGTTCCAAAAATAATGGATTATGAAAATACTATATATTCTATTGCCCCAAGTCAAAACTTTCACCCTTTATGTTTATTTAAATATCAACATTCAAAGGAATTAAATTTTCCAACATTATTCTATGGGCAATGTCAACAAATTTTTGAAAATTTTTAATATCAAAAAATAATTTAATGGGAATTACTTGATAAATCTAGGGATTTTATAACAAATATTTTTAATGTTTTTTCTTCAACTATTAAATTTTCCATTCAAATAGTCATAAGATTTAGTTGGGTGTGAATATGAAAAGGAAAATTATGTGATAAAACTTTAAAAACTTATCAAATACAAAATAAACCAAATTTAGATAATATCTTCAAATCACACTTAGGTTATTGTGATTTAAAAGGTTTGCGAAATCCACTTAATTATTTAAAAAGGTTTCAAAAAAATCTATTTGTAATGATTCAACAACTTGGTCCTCTAATGTTTTTTTGTCACTTTTACATTTGTTAAAAGATTATGGGATCCTCTCATTAAAATTTTACACACATTACATGCTTCAAAATTAAATTTCCTAAATAAAATCGAAAACCTCTAATTTGTTCATATGGTAGAATTGATACAAATTGACCCTATCACATGTGTAAAACATCATGATTATAAAACATTTTGTTTTTACAAACTTATTGCAAAAGATCAATATCTTTTTTGGTATATATATATATATATATATATAAATTTTTCGTCACTGAATTTCAAAATCATGGGAATGAACATGACCATGGACTTTTATGGATCAAAATGCACCTATGTATGGAATGCACACAAATGAAAAAATTGAATAGTTTGTAAACATTTAAATTTTTTATGATGTATCATTAGTACCAAACCCATTACAAAATGCAAAACAACATTAACACACACATACATGTAAGAAAAAAACCATGTTGTTTATAGATTTCATTACCCATTGCTTCCTATGTGTGAAAAAATAATTTTAGAACCTTTTCAAATAGATGAAAATCGTCCATTTTCACAACAATACCTCCATACACAAGTAAACAAAATATTTCAATCTTTAAATTTATTTATTTTAAAATGATGATATATTATTTTTTGAATATTTATATTTTTAAAACCTTGATGAAAGTACATATATATTAAGTTTGAAAAATAAATTAGCACTATCACATTTTTATAAATGAACTTTTAAAATAATGCATTTAGTATATTTGTTATTCATTTGTGATTTGCAAACATATATATTCAATTTATTTTGGACCCATATGTAGTAACAACAGATTGCATATCATATATGATAAAAATAAATAAGTAAATATTATAACTACATTTTATCATTAAAAAATGCATCACAAATAATATAGATGTAAATACAAAAATTCAAAAATTACGTAATGTTTTTCTTAATGCTCAACAAATGGTCGTTCAATATGTTGCTTACCTTGTGTTTTCTTTACCAATATATCATTCAATTCGAACATTTCAATTCATAAATATTCCTCCTTTTGAAAAACATGTTTTTGTGTTAAAATCATAAGTTACATTAAATGAATTAGAACCAAATTCAATTGATATAATGTGTTCATCAATCATAGACAAATATATTAATCGTTTTAATCAATATGAATTATTGTCAGTAACAGAGTTTAATTTTTTTAATAGCATTACAAAAAAATTCAAAACATCACAAACCCAAAATTATTAGGTTTGTAAATTATAATACAAATAAAAATATTCAATTTTTGTTGAATTTTTAAATTTTATATTCACCATTTCAGAATTTTAAAAATTCATAATTTGAAACTAATGTAACCTAACATGATGCATATTGTCAACAATGTGATGAAATTTTTAAGATTAAATTTATTTTTGACTACCAAATGCCATATCCAAATATACATAAAAAGGACGATTCAAGAGATTCAAAATAAAAAACATTACATTCAACTAACATTTGGACTAACGATATAAATAATAAAATAAATGATCCATGTTCTACAAATGCTTGTAATAAACACAATCAAAATTGAACACTATGATTTACGATTTGATTTTGTCATTTAATCACATAATGGATCAAACAAAAAATCATAATTTGTAAAAGATGAAAATTTTACAAAATCATCATATTCCATGATGATGAAAGAATTTGAATATTGTAGTTTATTTAAACAATTTAATGAAGAACAAATATTAATATTTGATGATATTATGTATAGAAAACAATTGTACTTAATACACCAATATATTTATTTTTGACAAGGGGTGTTGAAATTGGTAAAACTTTTATATTAAAATTCATAATTCAAGGATTATTATGATTATACAATAGAGAAATATCTTTTAATTTAATAAAAACCAAAGCTTTACTTATGGCATCAATAAGTAATGTTGCCTTTGATATTGATGATTTAACAATATATTCAGCAGTGAACATACCTATCCAACAATCATTATATAGTTTACCAAATTTATCATTGGATTCATTAAATAGGCTTACATGTCGATATGAACAATTACAACTTGTTGTGATAGGTGAAATATTATTTGTTGGTGCTAGAATGTTTAATTTTATAAATAATAGGATAAGGTCCATAAAATAAATTCAAAACAAATTCGTTGGTGGTGTTAATAATTATCATGACAAATGATTTCCATTAAACATCCCCTATGAAAAATAGTTGGATCTTTCCAAATATCAAATATAATGTTTTTGTATTAGCACCAAATTTTTGGTAAACATATGTCCAATGTTATGAACTAAATAAAGTTATGTGACGATTTGATATGGTTTTTATACAAATTTTGAAAAAATTTCATACTTTAACAAAAAATAGAAAAGATATTGAATTTATAAATTCAATTTGAAACAAATAACCACCCAACAATTTTACTATTCTTTATTTATTTTACATAAATAAACTTGTGCAAAAACATAATGAAAATGTGTTCATTAACACATTAGGTCCCACATTTATTTTCAAAACAATGGACATCAACCATCAATCATGTTCACCATCTTACAAATTTTCAAATGATCCAAGTAAAAATGCGGGTTTGCATTTTACAATTAATATAACAAAATATATGTTGGTTTAATTATGTGCTAGTAATTATGCAACATTTGATGATCTTGTGAATCGAGCTAATGGCATTAAAAGCATCAACAACATATTGTGAAAAAACCATTATATGGATAATGTTTCATAATTTTAAGTTTGGAACACTAATAAGAGAAAAATATAGTCATTATTACGACAACAACATTGAATCAAACTTGACACCAATTGAACCTATCATCAAAAATATACAATTTGGTAAATCCCAATCATATATCATAACAAGGATTCAATTTTCAATTCAACTTGTAGTAATAAAAAACCATTAATTGTTCTCAAGGATTATCATTAGGAGAATTGGTTTTTGATCTCATTAACATTTAAAAACATGCGTTAACATATACAATGTTATCCCGTATTCGAACCAAAAAAAATTGTTTTGTTAACTCTTCTCCAACATGAAATTTTTTATGTGAATCCAATAGTATATGTAGAAATGAATAGATTGAAAACGATTATAACTTGAATACCATTGATTTTTCAATTAAAAAACTTACGTAATTATCTTGTAATTATGCAAGCCTTGAATATAATTTCTTTATGCCAACATTACAAAGACACTAATCATGATCATAACTTTTAATTGTCTCATATTTTATGTTTTATAGAAACAATAATACACCATGCATCAACAAATTTGCACAAATTTGTAAATTCATTGAAATATTCATATATTTCAATCCAAGATGGTCACAAGTTACTAATGATGTATCACATACACATGCATTTATATTCTTTTAATACAATAACTAATGATGGTTCAAAATATATAATAATAACTTTTAATATAAATACACAAAAAAGACATATTGTATTTGTGTATTGAATTCCTTCATGTTCAATTTCTACATTCCTAAACAATCTTCAAACTATAATTTAACAATCTCCTAAACATTGTCCAATCATCATTATGGGAGATTTAATTGTTGACATTCTAAATGACGATAACCAAACAATATATATATATATATATTTCATGGATAAATTCCAATTAAAATCACAATTTAGTGAAAACACCACAAAAGCTAGATCTCAATTAGACCATATATGGGCAAATGTCCTTGGAAATGAATTCAAATTTGGTGTAACAAAAGCATATTGGTTAGATTTTCACAAACCGATTTATATTGCATCGAAATTACCAAACACACTTCCAATGTATAACAAAAAACCATTAATGTTTCCATTTATTTAAAGTGTAATGATTGTGAAAATATGCATGGCAATGTTGCATTTTCCACCTAATTAATTATTCCCAAAATGTTGACACCTTGTGGCTTGAATTTTCATTTAATTTTTTTTTGATGGACCATGTGCAAAAAAAATCATAAATATCAATAACAAGATTTTAAAAAATTTGAACAATTTTTTTATCCACACATACACTCATCAAACATCATAATAAAACACCTGTAGCCAAAAAAAAGTGGGTCCTATGAACACAGACAACGCATACACTATCTGATGTGAACCCTGACGTCCATGTTTCACAGATCGATCTCACACCTACTGACAGTTCAATATCTCCAAGACTCAAACTGGCTTCCTGCTCTCCTTGATTCCTTAACGATTCAAAGATTGACAGACACAATGACGCAGCAATTCAACAACACACACTTCCGGTCATGCATCTTTACATTGATGCAATTCCAAAGAAATTCTTCATTCTTATTCATAGAATATGTACATCCTCGAAAGCTCAAGCAATTCTTGCCATTAAAAGTTCACACACACCCCAAAAGAGAGTCCGAAGGTGCCTCAATATATTGTTTTTATTCTCCTTAATTCCTCTCGTCTACTTCTACAACAGGAGTTCAACTATGCATCAGATGCAGCGGAAAATCTCAAGCATAGCTAAGCTCTTCTCTACAAAACTCCTAGTTCCTCTCTCCTACCTCACAACTATCTGCTATGCATTCCCCAAAATTGTCTTCGCAAAAACAACCTTCCGTTGGCTTCTTCCAGAAGCTTTTCAAATTCTCTAGTGCCTTCCCCCCCACGCTCGAAACCGCCATTCTCCATAATTACATTGCCGACCTTAGTCATAATTTGGAGCCGCCATTCAAGCTCCATACCCATTCAGTGTAGCCGTCATGCAAATTCCTCAGTACAATTCCTCTCCCCAATCCAGCAAAGCTCCTCATGCAAAAGCAGCCGTCATAGAAACCAACGGCTTAATTAACAAACGACCTAATTTCCCTGATTAGTGACGTCCAGAAGTCTGATGTAACCTAGTTTTGGGTTGCATATGTAGCCCCTCCCTTTTTTAAAAAGCTGAGTCCCTTAGCTCTGCTTAATCAGGTTGCATGTGGAAGATCTATAAGTCCCTCCTTGATCTCTCCCACTGCATTCCGTCAGCATCTTGAACGATACACAATCGACATCCTTCTTCAAAGTCATAGTTACTTTTCCCATCCACATGCCCAACAAATCGGTATGGGCCTTCCCAACTTGTAGCCAACGCGCGCTTCTTGCCTGGCTTTTTCATTTTGACCATGGTTTCTCCAGCAATGAGACCTTCAAACAGGTGTTTGCCTTTCCTGTTTGCATATGTATTTCGTTGCCTCTTCTGTGCCTGCTCTACGTTGAACAAGACGTTCTCGTGTATGCTGGCTATGAGCTTCACCTTCTCCAGAAATTATGCTGCAATCTATCACACATCTACTCCATCATCCACAACACCAGTTAGTGCACTTAGGTAGTTGTCAACTCGGAGTCTTGGTGAGCGACTGGTTAGAACCATGAACGATGAGAACTTGGTGCTTGCTTGGACTCCACACCTGTATCCAAACAAAACCTTAGCCAGGTGCTCATCCCAGCAATCCACATTCGCTGGATTCGTGGCCAGAGCCGTGATACCATGCTTGATGGTCTTGATCATGCGTTCCGCCATGTCGTTGCACTGGGGCCACTGAGGTGCAGTGCGCTGATGCTGTATAGCATAGTCCTTGCACATAATCTCAAATTCTGCACCCCACTCCCCTCCATTGTCAGTTAGTATAAACCTAGGCACTCCATACCTGCAAATTAAATCGTCTTCTAGGAACCTGGCTACCGTCCTTGCACCATGATCAGCCACAGCCTTGGCTTCACACCACTTGGAGTAATGGTCGATGGCCACAAGTATGTACTTGTTCCCTGCCTTGGTTTCAGGCAGAGGCCTCGTAGTGTCCATCGCCACTCTATAAAACAAATCATAGACAGGGATGCTTTTGAGCCTCTCATCCCTAGATCGGATGCTTTCTTCACTTTTAACCAGTTGACATTGCTAGTAACTCCTGACCACCGATTTGACGTCCTCAGTGCAATAGTGCCAGAAATACCTTCGACAAATCTCAGCTAAGAGCCTCTGTTCGCCAGAGTGCCCCAAGTCTTCATGCATCTGCACCACTAGTGTCCTTCTCTCCTCAGGTCTGGGCACATACAGGTCTTTGAAGAAGAGCCTCTGCTCTTTCCAATAGTAGTGCTCTGCTCATTTCCTAGCTCTTTTGCCCTCCTCCAGCTCAACCCCATCGGGCAGCACTCCTTCCTTCAGGAGCGCCAGACAGGTCGAATCCTACCATATGTCAGGTCCTTCACCTCAACTCCATACTCAGCTTCCTCATCCACAATGGTTAGGTTGACCTTATGTCCTCCGGCCTCAGACAATCCTTGAGCAGCTAGAACCAACTCCAGTTGCTACCTTTTGTCATAATACCTGATTCGGCCCTTCCGATGCCCATGATCAACCTCCAAGTCTTCATGTTCGGCTACCCCTAACCATTCTGCGCTTGGGGTCACCTCCACCTCTGAATCAGTTGCAGTCACCAAGTCAATCATGAACAGGTGGTGAGGTTCTGAATCGTGCCAATGTTTGATTTCGAGACGACACCCGTGATGCTCAGTAATTTCCCTCAACTGCCTCCTATTCCCATGCCACTCCATATACTAGCCATGTCGAATAGACAATACCTTCTCAGCTTCCGCGGGCAGTCCATGTTGTGTGTGGGGATCATCCTGGATCTCCTGTTGGAAGTCCTCGTCATCCATAGCTTGCCCCACCGGATTTCGACTCAGGGCGTCAGCATTCACATGCTTCATTTCCGGTCGGTGGACTATTTTGAAGCTGTAGTCCTGGAGCAGGTCAATCCACCTACCTCTTCTTCCATGCGCATCGGACACAGTCGCCAGCCATTTGAGCGGCTTATGGTCCGTCCTCAACGTGAAGTGGGTTCTATGCAAGTATTGTTTAAAGTGCAGGATTCCCCAGATCAAAGCATAACATTCCCCTTCCATGGGGTGAAACTTCTTTTGTGCCACCGTCAATGCCTTGTTGGCGTAGGCTATGACCCTCTCAAACTTCCCCTCTTTCTGTGACAGGATCGCGCCAACACCCTTGGTCGACCAGTACACATTAAAGCAAAATGGCTCCTTGAAATTCGGCCTCACCAGAATTGGAGCTCCCATCAGTGCCTTCTTCAAAGCATCAAACGCCCTCTGGCAGTCCTGGGCCCAGACAAAAGCCACATCCTTCTTAGTAAGCTCAAACAAAGGACCTGCCAGTTTCGAATATCCCTTAATATAATTGTGGTAATACCCTGTCAGTTCTAGGAAGGATCTGATAGTGGTGACTGTCGTAGGTGTCGAAAATCCCTGCATCGATCTTACTAGGGTCAGGCCTAGTTCCTTCCTTATTGACTACATGTCCTAGGAAAACAACACTTGTTGCAGCAAAACAGCACTTGCTCGGATTCAACTTCAAGTTCACTTCCCTTAGTCTGGAGAGTACAACTCCCAAATGTTGAAGATGATCCTGCCATTCTTCATTGTGGACATTGAGGTCGTCAACGAAGACCTTTAGGAACGAGTCCCCCACATCCTTGAAGACTTCGGTCATGGTCCGCGTAAAAGTACTCGTGGCATTTTTGAGTCCGAATGGCATGACAGTCCATTCAAACAATCCGCTCTTGGTAACTAGTGCTGTCTTTCCTATGTCCTTAGGAGCCATCCTGATTTGCCAAAATCCCGATTGCAAATCCAACGCAGTGAACCATGCTGACTTTCCTAATTGAGAGATTACATCTTCTACTACGGGCATAGGGAATGAATCCCTCCGAGTTTGTAAGTTGAGGGGTCTGTAGTCCCCACAGAATTGCCTACTCCCATCCTTCTTGACTGGCAGAGTTACACGGCATGCATATGCTGAGTTGCTTGGCCTCATTTTTCCCAACTCGACCAACACATTAATTTGCCAGTTTACCTCTGCCTCTTCCTAATACGACAATCGAATAGGAACTACCTTACAAGGTGGGAATCCTTGTGTGTCGATGATATGCTCTCCAATGTTGCAACATCCGAGTTCCCCTTTGTTCCATGCGAACACATCTTGATATTGTTCCAAAATGCTCCACAGTTGTCGTTCCATCCCTTTATCCAGGTGCTAATCGATCCTGATCTTCTGACAAATCTCACCCCACCATGTTTCCTCCTTGGGGTTCTTCATGATTCGCTCTTCAACTCCACCGTCGGAGTCATCGATCTCCATCCGCTGAACCTGCAGCAGCACAGATTCCTAGGCTGCAATTGCTGCTTCTGATAGACTCTACATACGTCGCTTCTCATCATCAGCCCATTGGATCCAGTCGGCGTAATCATCAGCATCAGTAAGCTCCTCCCTCATAAAATCGTCCGCATTGGTCTGCATTGTCAGTTGCAGAATCTGCTGGGGTCCCTCCTTCTTAACCAATTCTTCAAACTCGGTATCCCCAAACTCAGATGCATCCTCATCATGATCCACCAACTAAGTCGCTTCTTTTGAGCTTTCGCTTGAGTCAGAGTCAGACTCAGATTCTAGCTTAGTTAATAGCTCACAAGTGTCCTATCGAGATGAGTAGGACGCTCTGCCCATTACCTCCGAATTCCCAGACGCATGTCTCCAATCATCTTTGTGGTCACTAGTGGCTGAGTCCGATCTCTGCATTAAATTCACCATGGTGAGTGGCAGCACTTCCACATCAACCCTAGGACCTTTCCTAACTTGGATCAGTCCCTGTTCAACGTCTATAATCGCGCCAATTTTGATTAGCAAATCGAGCCCAAGCAAAACATCATAGCTATCGGTATCTACAACGAAAGTCATCCTGCATTGCACTCCTCCAACTTTTATTGGCACCTCCTCAATTCAGCCGAGTGCCTGGGTAATGGCACCCGAGGCCGTCTTGTATGCTTCCGATCCAGACACTAGATGCATTAGACCCAGCTCCCGAACTATCGCAGCTGCCATGACTGACATGGATGCTCCAGTATCCACTAGTCCTTCAATTAAACACTGGTTCACTTCCACCGAAAGGTGGAGTGTTTTGCTCCTGTGCGTCTTGTTGATGCATAGACGTCTAAGTGCTGGGACAGCAGAAACCATCGACAGTTGAGTGTTTGCAGCCTCCGCATCTTTCTTCCTCCGAGCTACCTTTACAAGATTCTCCAGGTGCTCTAACTCCCCTGGTATCATCAGCACTGTCTCCATCGGCGTCAGTGATACCTTTCCTTTGACAAAATGGGAAAGAATCTTTGATTTGACAGACTCTTCCCGATTTGTTCCTGCTCTCTCGATTGTGGCATCAGCTGTTAGTCCAGACGCTGCTGGCATCAGCTGTTAGTCCAGACACTGCTGGCGTCACTTCCACAAGCATTCTTCTTCTTGGTACCCGAGTGTAGGAGAATAAGTTCTCACTCCCACACAGCTTGTTAAGCTGGTGCAGGGTCGCTTCCTCATCATCTAGCATTACCTCTAGGAAGTTAGCTGATTCGGGGTGTGTCTTCCCATCCCTTGGTTTCTTCCAGCATCTGTCCTCCGAATGCCCTAATCCTGCACAGAAAGAACACTTCACACCACGATTCTCTGTCCTATGCGGCATCCCACATTTGGCACATTTGGGTCGGGGTTCATTAAGCCTCGGACATGCTATGGCAATGTGGTCTCCTCCTTTACAAATTTGGCATACTGCAGACATGCTGGAAGAGGATGACGTGACAGGTTTTGACACATTCCCCTTCATGAAATTGATCAGCGTATCATTGAAAGCATTAACTTGCTTCTCCATCATTGTCTCAGAAACTCCCTCCTCATGTTCTTCTTTCAGAGGTTCGAATGGAGTTTTGTCGAGCTCACCCAGCACCCTCTCAAGTTCTGTGGCAGCACCCACCATCTCTTTTATGTTAGTGTATGTCATAACAACACATATCTTCCTAATTTCTGGTCTCAGCTTACCCAGAAATCACCTCCTTTGTTCTACATCGGGAATTTTCCCCTGCTGAAAAAGCTTATCCAATCGCTCAAAATATCTCTGCACCCGCTCTTTGGGTTCTTGTTTGATGACATCGAGCTTCATTCGAATGTCATCAATGTCCACATGGCCATACTTCTGCAAAATTAGTGTTCTCAGCTCAAGCTAGTCGGCCGGCACCGGCTGCAACTTTTGGAACCACTCTTGGGCTCTGCCTCTCAAATTGAGCTTGGCAATCTTGAAAAGTTTGTCCGCATTGAGGTTGCGCACCTTTGCCGCCATACTGAGCCGTTCAGCCCAATCGCTAACATCCTCATGATCGCGCCCCCAGAACAATTCATCCATGCCCTGTGGACTAGTCATCTTGAAGATGCGTAATTAGGACAGAGAAAATAACAAAATTGCTTACAGACACAAAGCCCTTCAGATAAAATGTATGAACTCAACAACTACTCATTGCTGCAGTTTAATTCGGATTACAAAAACATAGACGTCGGACTACACATTGAACTCTGACTGAGCTCCTTCATGCACAGGTCTCAGAGGTTCAAAGTTTGATGGGAGGGTAGAGAAACGTTGCTCATCCGTCGACTGTTGTTGAAATCGCCATTGTCCTTCTTGTCCTAACCACACCTTCTAGCTAATCAAGCGGGATCTAGATCCACTATGCTCCACCCGAAGCAGGCGATCTCCCTCCTGAAACAAGTCTTCTACTTCAGGTATGTACAGCCTCACAAAATGGTTCGGTGACACTTCCGATCTAGGAATCCATATGTCCCCCAACCTTGGGACACTGATTGCCTTTCTGCAAGGTCAAGAGCGACCCTATGCAAGGTAGGAGGTGAAGTAGAAGTTGTCCTGAAGTTCCGAGGTACATGCCCACCCCCTTGCTCCATCTGTCACTCTCACCCAGACCCGTGCACTAGTGTAGAATCCACTGTGGGATACTTCCACAGCGATGTCCCCTACCCGAGCTTGGTTAGGATTTATACCTACAACTCTAACTATACCAAAACCCAGAAATCGTAAGATCACTGCTCCCCTTTGTGGCCCGTTTGAATGGTCCCGAAATCGAACCTACGAACCAAGTTCAGTTCATGATTTTCCTGTGTTATGAACTTTACAGGAATCTCTTCTCCACTAGACGAAGACATTATTCTCACGTCTCATATTACCTCGATTGTTATCAACTTTATACTGGTCATAACTACGCAACCTCGCTCTGATACCAAAAGAAGAGGGTCCTATGAACATAGACAACGCATACACTATCTGATGTGAACCCTGGCGTCCATGTTTCACAGATCAATCTCACACCTACTGACAGTTCAATATCTCCAAGACTCAAATTGGCTTCCTTTTCTCCCTGATTCCTTAACGATTCAAAGATTGACAGACACAATGACACAACAATTCAACAACACACACTTCCGGTCATGCATCTCTACATCGATGCAATTCCAAAGAAATCCTTCATTCTTATTCACAGAATATGTACATCCTCGAAAGCTCAAGCAATTCTTGCCATTAAAAGTTCACACACACCCCAAAAGAGAGTCCGAAGGTGCCTCAATATATTGTCTTTATTCTCCTTAATTCCTCTCGTCTACTTCTGCAACAAGAGTTCAACTATGCATCATATGCAGCGGAAAATCTCAAGCATAGCTAAGCTCTTCTCTACAAAACTCCTAGTTCCTCTCTCCTGCCTCACCACTATCTGCTACGCATCTCCCCAAAATTGTCTTCGCAAAAACAGCCTTCCGTTGGCTTCTTCCAGAAGCTTTTCAAATTCTCTAGTGCCTTCCCCCTCACGCTCGAAACCGCCATTCTCCATAATTGCATTGCCAACCTTAGTCATAATTTGGAGCCGCCATTCAAGCTCCATACCCATTCAGTGCAGCCGTCATGCAAATTCCTTAGTACAACTCCTCTCCCCAATCCAGCAAAGCTCCCCATGCAAAAGTAGCCGTCATAGAAACCAACGGCTTAATTAACAAATGACCTAACTTCCCTGATTAGTGACGTCCAGGAGTCTGACGTAACCTAATTTCGGGTTACACACCTTTCATGGAAAACCTAAACACAAAATGCAATAAAAACAAATATAAAAATTGCAAAAATTTCAAACTTCAAAATGAAGACTAAAAGTAAAAATCTTTCCATGTAAATTATATCCATTCAATTCAATATTGATGTTTGTTTCAAACATTGAAATACCTCATGCACATTGTTAAAAATTGTCTACATTATCCAAGTTTGAAAAAATTGGATTTTTTAAAACAATATAATTATTTACAACTTTATGTTCATTTGTACAGTTAAATAAATGGAACTATGGTTTCAATTTCTAAATATCCACAATGAATTTTAAGATGGTTAGAAAACTTTATTTTTTAGTACAAATGTGAAAAGACAAATTCATGGTCTTTCATAAAGTCAACAAACTTTCATCCAATATAACTTGAGTTCATAGAAAACATTAAATGTAGTACCTTATTTTTAGGACAAAGCCTCTCACGGCAAAGCCACTTGTTTTAGTAGTAATCTTCATTCTAATTAATTTTGTGAATTTCAATTCACGTAATTGTAACAAGATCAGTGAATTCGGTGTTATCGAATATAGGCCACTTGAAATCTTTGTATTGGAAAGGCTCAAGTGCTTGGAAATCACATATACTTACTTCAATGACTAAGTTGTTTCACCCTTCTTGGTCTACATTATTTCCCAAATTGGTTTCAAATTTTGGTTTGCAATTGTCAACTTGTTAATTTGGAAGGATTTATGGGCTAGCTTGCATGGATAGTTGAAGGTCAATTATAGAATGCATAAAGTGACTTTCATGCCAAGCCTTCTAGGGGATGTTCTTGAGACAAAAATCAACATGTAACATCATTTTTTATCAAACATCTAAACTATAGACTAATTCTACATGTAGATGAAACAAGGTGTTTGGTTCAAAAATTGTGGTTTGATATATCCTATAAAATGTAACATACTCAACATAACTCTCTTATTTGGCTTTGGGAATTCACATTCCATAAGCAAAATTTTGTGTGATTCAAATGATTGCATAATAAAGACAATAATTGTTTTCAAGTTTGTTTTAGATAAAAAATTCATGACATAGGCCTTTACTACACAAAACAAAGGACATCATCAACAATAGGCCCATGAAGGAACCATTATGAATATTGCAAAAAGGTGAACATCAAAGAAAATTCATTTTTTATTAACCAAACCTTAATATCAAAGGACTATTGAAGATTGTTTGTAAGATTCATTTAGGAATGGATGGAGAACATCCAACAATAAAGGACTTTTCATTACAATTGAGGACTATTGAGGACCACTTTTTATTGATAATATAGGGATCCAAATGGAAAGCAAGTGACATAAGAGGGCCAACAAAAGACTATATAAAAGACTAATTTTGATTTTGGTAGGAATTTAATAAAAATAGTTGGGACAAGTTTGTGCAAAAGAAAAAAGGAACCAAAAAGGACAAAGGAAAATGCAAAGACCTTTCAAAAACTTAATGTTGTGAATTTTTTTGTTGCAATAATGTTAAAATTCATAGTAAAAAATCTTAGTTTTCTTATTATCAAAATACGGTAAAATAGTAGATAAAATGAATATTTTCCTTTTTTTTTGTCAAGTTGGTTTTAGTGCAAAAGAACATTTTAAAGTGAAACCATGTTTGAAAAATGGCATGTTTTAATAGGTAATTTAGATTTTTTTTTAAATGGAAATTTTGAAGGCCCAAAATAAATGATGTGATGGTGGAATAAAGAAAATTGTAACAAAAATGATAGTGTGACTTTCCATTTTAAAATTAGTGCACCTTTTAGTTGAACAAAAATTTCCACATGGTAATTTAAGTCATATTAAAAAACTTATTGTTCACTTATGAATTGTCATGTGACAATAACAACTTAGTCAAATAAGGCTAAATGACTTAAGTCTAGGAGGCTTAAGCTAAATAATTTAATCTAGGAGGTCTAACCTATGTTAAAAAACAATTTAGGCTAAAAGTTTAGGTGGGCTACTTACACAAGGAACCTAGGTTAATTAGGTTGTTTACTTAGGTTGCAATTGTGAAGATTTGAACCTCTCACCACCATCTTGAAGGTTTAAGTTTTTAATCATTACACCACAACATAGTTTGGGTAACAAAACTAACCATAATAAAACTATAAACAATAATTTTGTACAACCTAAGTAACAAAACCTATGTACCTAGTCAAGTTAAACCTAGCTTGGTTGGCTTAGCCTAACCTACCTTAAGTAGACCTATGTTAATTTAAATAATCTTAGGCCTACCTAAGTTAACATAAACATATATAAATTAACCTAGACTATTTAGGATAAGTTAGGTCCATCTAAGTTAACATGGGTTTAATTTATCACAACCTAGAACACCTAGGTTGACTAAGGCTAACTTAAGTTGAACAAAGTTAATTTTGAGTTAACCTAAACTAACCCTAAACCTCCTTCATTTAACCTAAACTTCCTTAGGCTATCATAGGTTAACCTAATATAACCTAAGGTTATTTAGGTTAAATTAAATTGACCTAGGGTAACTTAAGTTTACCAAGATTAAACCAAAGTCAAACTTAGCCTGACTAAAACTAAACCAAAGTAAAATTTAACTTGACTAAAACTAAACCAAAGCTGAACTTCAGCTAACCAAAGTTAAATTTAGGTTAACCTAGGCTAAACAAAAGCTAAACATAGGTTAACCAAGGCTAAACATAACTAATCAACGTTAAACCTAAATTAAACCTAGGTTAAACAAAGGCTAAACATTAATTAATAAAAATTAAACCTATGTTAATCGAAGCAAAACTTTTGCTAAACTTAAGTTAATTTAAGCTAAATTTAAAGTAACTTAAGATAAATTAAGGCTAAAATTTACCTAAACCTAAGCTAACCAGGCCTAAATTCAAGTTAAATCTAAGTTAATCAAAGTTAAGCTTAAATTAAACCTAAGATAACTAAGGTCAAACATAGGTTAATTAGAATTAAATTTAAATTAAAAACTTGGTTAATCTAAACTAAACTTCACAAACTAACCAAAGGCAAACTAAAATTAAACCTACATTAAACTTAAGTTAAACAATTGGTTAACCAAAACTAATTCTATGCTAACCAAGGGTTAGTTTAGGCTAAACTTTGGTTAAACCTAGGCTTACCAAAACTTAACTTAGGTCAATTTTAAGCTAATAAAAACTACACCTATTAGGTTAACCTTAACTAAACTTAAGCTAACCAAGGTTAAACTTAAGTTTATTTAGATTAGTTAGCATTAAACCTAGGCTAGTTAAAATCAAACCTATGTTAGTTAGATAAGGAAAAAAGGTTCAAAAGGACAAAATTTCTTATTGTGTCAAATGCCCCATAATAAGATTCAATGCTTGCTTGTGTGTCTTGGTTAGAATGTGGCATTCATCAAAAACTTACCATCCACAAGTTTATTTAACTTGTAAAATGCATCAAAAGACAATGGTTTGGGCGTGGTTGGAACAACTCATAAAATGAATTTTTGGATATGTATGATAATGGGGGTTGAGGAAGATAATTAAAAATGAACTTGCATACCAAATTCACAATAATAAGTCCAAAAGTATTGAGTCCATGATCGTTAAACTTATGTCATTCAAAATTATCAACCACCTTTTCTTTCCAATGTCCCTTGAAGGATACAATGGTTTCATTAGGATTGATGAATACGTACATGACCTTGTGAAGGTCATTGGATAGTGCATGATGCACCCATATATTTTTGATTTTATCCATTGACAATGAACGCCATGCTTTCAAAACATGCCATATGCAAAGGGAAATGGGCGCATTATCCTAATTCCACACAATCTTGTACATGCACAAAACTTTCACATTAAAAAAACACACACATCTAGAAACATGAATATGCAAACATAAACAAGTTGAAAAGGAATTGAAAAGGATGAAAATAAAATAATCCGTTCACCATATTACTTGTAATTTTGTGGGGCATCATTAATAATAAAACAAGATGGTTTCCACTCAAGCATGTTTTATCAAAGTTTTGCCTTTAGGGGAATTAACCATTCCACCAAATCTTCTTATGTTTATCGACTTTTGATGATCCAAACCAATGTGATGTGCATCAAACACCATTGATGTGAACAAATGAAACTTGACATTAGTGGTGTCATGGGCATGAACACAACCAAGTTTATAAAATTTCTTAATCAAAACAAGAACAAGGGCATGCCTAGTTCCAAATCTAAATTGTGAAACAAGAAAATAAGAACAAAACATGACACATGTGAAACAAGAATCCATAAAATTTTATTGCAAGGAAGAAACAAAAACAGAACAAGGCTATGACAATAAAATGTACCCAAAATTAATGTTGAATATATAAAAGTAATGGGGAATTTTTCTTTTATTTATACCTATTGGGTACCTAATTCAAAGAAGTTTTTCAAAAAAAATTCAACCCACATGTGGCCCATGTTCATCCATGTGTAAATCAGTGAACTAAAACTTAACTAAGAGTGGATTAAAATTGAACTAAAATTTAATTAAAAGTGTACTGAAAGCTAATTAAGAATTAATTACAAGTGAACTAATAGTTAATTATAAGTGAACTATAATTGAATTAGGATTTAATTAAAAGTGAATTGGAACTTATCTAAAATTAAATTAAGAATTCGATACAAATTCATTATAAGTCATGGATGAACATTCATATGAATGAACTCTATGACATTGGCATCCGTGATAAGTGGTGCCAAATGTGACATCCAATGAAATAGCTCAATTATCGCCACACGAAAACATGGATTGCAATTGTGTGGGTGTTTAGATCCTTATGGTGAATGGGATTGGAATCCCGTTAATTTCACTAACATCTTAAAAATAAAACACATCCTTGACATGATTGTATGTTTATGTTTGAATATAAATGGTTGGTTTTTAGTGTAAGTGTTAATTCTTTGTTTTGTGTTTATGGTTTAAATAAGCAATGTTTTGTTACTTCATAAAATAATCTCTTGTCATAGCTTTCCTTGAATTGACTCAATCCCTCCAAATCACTTTGTGTTTTGTTATATATTTGTTTGATGGTGTAATACCCCAAATTCAACTAAGTCCATATGTGGTCTTTAAAAGATTATGGCATTCACAAAACATAAAAAGACATGAGAGTGATGAATTTGGGATCATGTTTGCCATGTGTGGGTCATCATTCATTCAAGTGTGCAATGTACACATAATGAAAGAAGGACAAGCTTCAATCGTATATATGATCACATGATTGAAAATGTGGTTAAACAATTTCATTTGATAGATTAAACGTGGTTTGAATTTTCACAATGATCATTTGGACCATGCCCACATTCACACCTATAAAATATTCATTTGATTTAAGAATTTAACATGTTGATGTCAAACAATACATTAAAATAATAAAATATAGCAAGGGCATGGAATGTGACACTTTCTAAATATGCCAAGGTGGTGCCTAGTTATTGTGTTATTACCCTTTGCCACTTTTGGAAATATTAAGACCTCTTATTAGAACTAAAACAACATGGTTAAACATGCATTGCCTTCACATGTCTACAAAGCCTAATCTTCTAGACCAATAGACAACCAAAACCCTACAAGTGGTCTGTGAATCAAGCCACAATTAATTTAATAAACAAATGATCATAAGCAAATGTCAAATTAAAAAAATTAAACAATTTGCATGTGGGGCTAATCATGGAAAAAAATTGAATCTAATGAAACAAAACCCCTTAATGATGTACAGAGGATTAAATGTTACAATTCCCTTTTGTATTGAAAGTTGTTTCCACTTTCCTTAAAGAAATATCCAACCTTCAATTTGCCTATTCAAACTACAATTGTAATACTTAGTCTTTCTTAATGAGGCCCAATCATTATGAATCTAATGTAAATATTTCTACTTTAAGCTTAAAGCTCCAACATAAGTAAAAATGCATTACCTTTACTTGATTACAAGCCCCCTTAATTTTCCAAACCATGAACCTTGAAAGGACAAAATGGACATTTACATCCATTCTTAAAAGTTTAGCGACTTGTGATTTTTGAAAAAAAATTCAAAATAAATAAATTGTACCATATGTTTAATGAGGACAACTACTTTGTGAAGAAAATTATAAATGAAATAATGAGATTTACTATTTTAAAAGTGGATTGCAATCATGACATTTAGGTTCTAAAGGGTGGGAACATTTGATAATTTTAGTATTTATTTGTGTGTCTTTTGGCAACTAAAACACCCAAAAGACACACAAATTTTGCCATTCTAAGGAAATAAATAAATTTCACCATTTGGTGATTTTTCCCCCAAAAAACATTTGTTTTATGGCAGCCAAATGCTCTCAAAAACAACATTTGAGCAACTTCATAAAATTAGAAAAAAACCCATTGGCTGATGATGAAGGCTTTTTCCAAACACTGGCCCGACAAGGACTTGGATAATCTATAATATTATAGAATAGACTAATACAAACTACAAACAACCTAGTAGTGGATGGGATTTTTTATTAGGAGTTTAGTTGATCAAGGTTATATATATAAAAGGTGGACTTATGCTATTTGAATTTACCAAAAACAACTTTCCCAAATTTATATTTCACCCCTTGCCCAAGAAAATTTTATGACTCCCTAGGGCCATGAATCCAAAATTATGAATAAAGCCAATTTATGAGATGTGAATTAATTTCAAATAAAGTAATAAAATTTGAACATGTTTTTTCTATGTAGTTGTGTGCATTTATCATTCAAATTTGGCATACAAATTTATAGGTTTTTTTGCATTTAAAAAAAAATCATTGTGTATGTATAATTTTGGTGATGCCATGTGGTTTGAAAATGATGAGAAGAGTGATGGTAAAGGAACTATGTAACTATTGTTTTTGTAATGATGCATAACTTATGTATGTACAATATAACATTTCATTTTCGTATATTGGAGGTACCATAGTACATGAATGGTTTTGGCATTAATTAAATTATTTTTTGTTTTGCTAAATTTTTGAAAAAATATTTATTACTTGCGCCAAAAAAATTATAAAATAAAAACTTTGCAAATTTTCAACTGTTGGGTTTGAATTGCAGACCTAAACGCACCAAACTGTCCCATAAACATAACAAGAATATGTTTATTAAATTTTCATAACCATTACTTGCCAAAAACTTTAGAATTAAAAAACCGAGTGCCACATATAAGATTTATTTAAATTAATTATTTGACAATTTGTTGCCAAATTTGATCAAGGAGTGTAATATTCCATGTGTACTTTTGACTTTTAATTTTTTTGCAAAAAGTACAAATATCTTTGAGTTAAAATTATTAGGGGTATAGATGCATTAGTGATGTCTAGCCATTCACTCCAATGGAGCAAAAATAAATAAATTATAACTTTACATCTACACGACTTTGTTTCCAAATTTAACATTCAAGTAAATGTAAAAAAACACCCCGTTTTTGCTAAAAAATAAAGGCTTAGGCTTTTAGGGGTTAAACAACTTAAAACTTACAAGTTGTGTATGCATTGCCACGATTTAATAAACACACAATTTGTATACAAATGCCAATTTTAAAACAAAATCTGAACCAATTATGGAAAAAACTGAAACCTAATGAAATTTAAAACCTTAAATGAGACAAAGAGGAAATATTATTTTAAACCTTTTATATGGATATTTGTTTCCACTAGAAAAAATGAATACAACTTGCTTTATAAAGTGTGATTGAAGCAAGCTTCTAAATCTTATCTAATATTTTGTGCTTCAATTTTATTTAGTATCAAGAAAGTGGTTTAATAAAAAAACATTTAGTGTCATAAAAGTGCGCTCCAAAAAAAACTAGCTAAAAAATCCCTCTTTTCTTTTTAGCCAAAATAAATAAATAATACTAATTGTACATTATGCATTAAACGGGCTAAAGTGAAGGCAAACCAATTGAAAATTATGCTAGTAGAATTGACTGCAAGAGCATCCGGGGTTTATAATTGCTTTATATTTTCATTTAGGTCCTAAATTCCATTGTATTATCTATTTATCCTCTAACACACAAAGGTTGATTTATTCTTTCGACTTTAATAATTTTACCCCAAAATCAAGAGTGGGTTAAATGGAATAATAACTACCTAATACCCTAGTAATACCCTTACTTGGGTATTACTACCATGTGAATCCAGCTTCAACGGGGGAAAATGGACCAAACGGGCCGGGTGCTTATAAACAGTACTTCCATGCACCCGGGGAAACAACGCCCGTTACCCTTACCCGCCGTGGGGGAGGAGAGGTTCTTGCGACTCCTGCGTCGTTCGCTCGCTCCCTTCCTCCCTCGCTCGCTCGCTTCCTTGGTTTCTTCCAAATTCAACCACCTGATCGCCTTCTTTCCAATCGATTTCCCGCTTTCCTGAGTCGCAATTTTGACGACAATCTACACTTGTGAAGCTCGTGATTCTGACCGCTTTGTTAAATAAATTGTTACGATTTTTTAAAAATAGCTTAATATCAGGGAAGGACGTCGTGGAAATGCGCATATGAAGTTTGGAGGCGGGGGAGAGGGACATAGACAGAGACAGAGACAGAGAGAAGCTGCTGCTGGGAAGGAAGGAACCAAGGATGATGCAGCGGTCTAAGTCCTTGCAATCTCGTAGAGGTTGGATGTTGAACCACCACGCGGCGGGGGCTGATATCGGTCGTCCTCTTTTCACTGACAAGCGAGCTCCCGTCACATTTGCTGAGACCCCAACGTCCTACACTCCTGTACGTTGTGTTGCTGCTCTTCTCTCAGAACATCACTTTTTTTTTTATTGCCACAAAATAATTCCTGAAGATGTTGTTACAGAGCTTGAAAAGGAGGTTTGTTCCTGTCCATGATTCTATTGTCGTGGTTGCGAAATTTTGGACGCTCAAACCGCCGCCGCCAGGTGCATGCGGATAGATGTGAAGCATAGAAGAAATCGTCAACCGAGCTGCAGCAGCCTGTCCACATTGTGTAAAGCTTAGGGGCTTGCGCATCCGTTGGCAAGATGTTGCTATGTACGTTTGTGTTGCCAAATCTCCGTTCGTTATCAGTGGATCCGTCTTCGAAAATCAGGCAATTGCGAGTCATGTTTGTCAGGAGCACGAGCAGCATCATTCTTCTTCTTCTTCTTCGTCTGCTTTTTCTGCCATAGAAATGGCTCTGTTTCTCGTCACCATTCCATGCGCTATATGTGCCTCTCGATATTCCTCCAATTATCCTTATGATGAGCAAGCCTTGCCACATTTGTAACAACATAGGCCAATGGCTGAATGATGGTAATTTCATGTGCTTGATGTCTGATGTCCATGTGCTTGGATCACTGCCAATGTGCAGTTGATACAGAAGAAACAGATGCTTAGAACTGAGGGCAAATGGGAAGGAGAGCAGTTGGATAACAAGCATGAGAAGGCTGCAGTTGGAGAACAGAGGCAAGAAGACGATCACGACAGTGATCTTCCTCAGCACACAAATAATTCCCAAGCAAGACAGGTTATGTTGTGCATGTACCTAGTTGCCTCATGGAGAATCTCTCAATACAAATGCTCCAAAGGGTTAACTTGCAAGAATGACAGGATGATGTATGCTGGTGGTTAGAAAGCAAGACAGTTTTCAAAATTCAGGAATACTAAGGCAGACCTTGTCAGGATTTTGTTCTGCATCTTCTCTTCTTCACCATGGCTTCGAGTTTTGCATCAGGAAGCAGTGTGTTGCCCAATTGTTGGAAGTTTGCTGAATTTTGAGTCTGATGTGTACAGATGCAGACTGGGAATGAGGGGGTTGGTCATGCATCAAGAGCTTCACCAATGCCACATACTTACAACAGCTCGCAGCTTGATCACATTTTCAACCCTATGCCTCCATCAGAACCTAAGTATGCCTTTCTCCTTCATAATTTGGGTTCCTTCAAGGTTCTGATTCCCAGATCAGGAAAGACTGGAAGTTGGCCTGTCATAGAAAGATAGGAAAGTCTTTTTGTTGAACCTTGAATTTGAGGTCAGGTTAGACTTTTGCCATGACAGCAGTTTCACTGATGTGGAATGAAATTTGAATGATGTCTATTGTTGCATTCCTTTGAATTGCGGTGTTGAGTAGTTGAACTGAGCAAGTTAAGTATTTTCAACAACACCATTTTGTTGTGGCAGGAGGGATGAAGTGTCAAAGGGAAGAGGGAAACGGAATTATTTAAAAGAGCACCGTGTGGCTATTTCTGAGATGAGCACTTCCCTTCATGCACAGAAGCAGGTAATATCTTCTACCTTTCTCAGTTGTTGATGACAATTCCCAAAATGCATAGAGCAAAACATGGCAGGGGCTGGAGAGATTCACTGTTGGTTCAAGAAGAGTTTACAGTTCTGGACTCACCTTCTGCAGATTTTCATGTATAATTCTATATGGTAGGTGATACGTTCCACATAAATTTGAGAGGGAAGTGTCACTGATTCTCTCCTCCTGATACATTGGGACAAAGACCCCTGGTTCACCTGTTTCCCACATGAACAAAAAGACCCCATGCAGGAGCAACAAAAGACCACAGAGGAAGGAGTTCGTGAAGCAACACCACGACCCTTGTCTAGAGAGTGCCCTAGACCCAGAGAGGTTAGCAATGCCTCCTTGTGGTGAAAGCATCTATGTATGGTTTTCCCAAATCGAATATCCAAGGGATCACCTTGTTTTTGTCAACTCATTCCATCCAATAACTACAGCAATGTTACTGAACGGCCTGGTGCTTTTGTTTTGTCTCTGTTGACTGTCATGAAAGTCTGTTGATAAGCAAGCAAGAGGTACAAATTATATTGCAAAGAACATGGAGGCCATCAAGGCTGTGATGCCACCGGAAGCTGCACCAGAACAGGACAATTCTTCTCAACACCAGAACTTTGGCAAAGTCCCACCTTAGTAAGATCAAGCTCAAAGTCTCTCAAAACTTCTGCAATACATCATTGTGCATTAAAATGAGGCTTTGAAGATTGAGTTGTCAGCTCTTTGATCAGTTCAGTCAAGAGCCTATTTTGGAAACTGCAGGAGATGACAAACTGAGCCAGGCGAGTGCACAGGTGTAATAAAAACTGCAGTTAGATTCAAAATTGAAATTTCATTTTTGTTGCTCAAAATGAAGAACATATTAATAGGAGTAAGGACCTCTGCACACCTCTTTCTTCTGCTTTAGTTTCTGTTTATAATCTGTTAGCCTCAGTCTCCAGATACTGTTGATTCATGAGGCTCACTTACTCAAACAGGTCCTTACAATGCTTTTTATTTGCCCTGCATGTATTTTGCTTGACTAGTACAATGTGTCTATTACCAGCATTGTTAAAAGGAGGAACAGACTTGCAGAATGTGCTGAAGCAAGGTGAAATTTCTCTTTTCTCTCTCTGAAGGTGGCCTTTCTGTTCTGTCTCTGCTGTTATTCTATTTTCCATGTTTTGTGCTTGCTGGCATCTTTCTCAAGTCTGATGCTTATTCATCTTGGCAATTATTTTGAACAGAAGGCAAGAAGAGATAGCACGTAAGTGGCCACCAGGCCTTGTGCTAATGCCTGAGGCTGAGCGGCAAGCAGCACTTTCTTCCCTGCAAAAAGGTATCCTTGCTTTTAGTCTGTTTCTGGCCTCATGATGGGTAGGAGTTGTTCAATTCTGTATTCTGAAAAGTCAGTTTGTGGTCCTTGATTTGAGTTGTCAAAGATCAATCAAACCTTCTATACAAGCTGCAGTGTTTTCCACTGGTGGTGGAGATACCAAGTCTTGTTAAGTCCAAGTCCACAATCGAGCAGAAGCTGAGAGAAGTTGAGAATGCCATTCGGCGATTTTCACAAGCAAGTGTGTACATTGCTGCATCTAGCAAGGCAGCTTCAATTGATGACAGCGAATAGCAAACAACTCAGAACTCCCGTAGGGATTCCAGACCTTCATAAGTTGCAACAATCTGTAGCTACCCAAAGACAACAGGTGCTGTTGATGCTCCCTAAAAACATCTTTGAAAAAATTGGTTTAAGCAACAGCAGTAACTAGTGACAGACCCTCTAGCGCAACTCAACTCTTCTAGAAAATGGGACACATAAAGGAATAAAGAGTAATCACCTACAGCTGCTGCTACTTCACAGAGTCTGAAATAGACCAATTGAGCTGCTCAAGGGTCAATGCCATGACTCTGCTACTGACTTCATCAGCTCCTGATGAAGTCAGTGTAGATTCATATAGAATAATCACCTGAAAGTATTGGGTAAATGATTATATGAACATGTGTCTTATATTTCAATTGCATTTCTGGAAGTCATGGGAAGAATCAGTCCTGCTGTCTCTGTAGAGACATAGATAATAAAAGAAGTCAAAAAGATCAGGTAGATTTTTTCTTGTGTATGTGAAGGGCACCTTACCCACGGTCTTCAAATTGAGGAACCCTTACATGCAAGGTGCCTCTCAAGTGAATCACTGCCATCCATTTATAAAGGAAAAATTCTTTGGGTTCTTTATGCTGTTGGGTAAGGAACTTGAATGGGGCTGTTCTTGGAATTCAGGTTCAGCACTGGGAACCTGCCTCACACAGGGCCCTCATTCCCAGAACAGCCCAGTTCTCTAGCTTTACCCTGCAGAGAACTGTGTCCTCATTCAAGCTATAACAAACCTTGCAAGAATAAGTTTCATTTCCCTTTTTAGCTTTGTCCTTGTACATAGAAGGGTTAGTTAGTAACATGTATCAATAGTTGCAACACCATCTATTGTAGTGCAGACCTTGACATTGAATGTGCAATGCACCAAATTCTTAAATGATTGGATGCATGTGTCACAAGGATTCAAAAACCATTGGAAAAAAACACTGACATATTTCATATCAGAAGTAGTGTGAGTTATAGTAACTTATAGGTATACAAAGCTTTTCGTCCAAATATTGTATTCAAGCATTGGTACTTGCAGTTCAAATCTCTAAAATTATGAGAGGTTCAAGTTCAATGGGAGTTTTTTTATATCTGTTATCCAATTTGTATAGAGGAGGTTCTCATCCCTAGGGACTTCCTGGAATGAGGTCACGCCTATACAAGGGTGGTAGCCTGAGTAGGCAGGGCTGAATTCCGTGAAGTGATGAGCACTTCCCCTGCAGAAACCACCTTTGAACTCCTATTTTGGCACTTTATTGATCAAATGGTTCTGATTGGGGGCACTCTTTTTCTGTGATAGATCATTTTAGGGGTTTAGATCATGTGGGGTGAAGGGTTCTGGTTTACACTTCTGCTAGAATTGTTTCATTCTATCAGAAGCATAAACTGGAATCTTGTCATTGGGCGTTACCTGATGTAAAGATCACCAATACTTTAAAATGAAAAAAGTTAGAAGAGAAGGAACATTACAAAAATAGAAAATGTAAGGACCCACTTAAAAGTGTAAGAACCCACTCATAAGCAAAACAATGCCCCCGAGGAAAAATTACATTGCATACTGTAGCCTTGGCTAACTCTAAAAACAATTCTTTGCAGTCTTTATGTATTATGAAACATGCTGGGTATAGGCCATTGTGCCTGGTAAGGTGCATGTGAGGAAATTGGGCAAGTCAAAATTTCTGAAACAAGCACAATGGCTTGTACTTGACACATCCCATAATGTAATGGTCTTCACAATTTGTGCAAGGGGTGTATGGATCTTGAACAATGGTTAGGTCAGGTAGACCCAAGAAGACTTGTCCATTGGGCTTTGTAAGCGTAGTGTAAAGCCCAAGCATCGAAGGTTTTCCTGAAAATATGGGCCCGCTTCACTGCGCCCCCAGGCAAAATATGTTGCATGGCATAAAGATTGATATCTTCTTTACCTCTTCTTTAGTTTCTTTCTCATCTCTTTGGTGGTTTGATGGCATTAAACAGAAAGCATTTGAAGGTGGATGAATGGTGGCAAATGGAACACGTTGGTGGCCAAGCAGGATGCAATGCTTCGTGAAACTCTAACAGAATGTTTCACCATTTGAGGAATTTGAGCATTATGCTTGCTTAGGAACAAGAACAATTTTTGTCGTAGCATGAGAACTTTGTTATATGGTTTTTTTATTTCTCTCTCTCTATCAATTTGCCATGGTACATACCTTCTTAAATAACCATCATGGGATAAAGAACCAAGAAGGAAATTGGCAAACTAACCCACTGTGTTGATTTGTTACATTGTCTTGTTCCTTCAACTACCAAGATCATTATCATGGCTTTTTATTTGGTTCCATTTAATTTCTATCTATCAAAAATAGTAAACCAATGTGAAAATGAAATAGACATTAAGATTTCATAGATTGTAGGTTTAAAAGAGCTCTCCAACCAACCATAGGTTGACAAAATCTTTGAAACAATCTCATCATCCACCCCCAAGCTCAATACAAATGGAAGTATTGCAAAAAAATTCACTTGTTCTATTGTTTCATCATCAATGTATCCTAAAACATAATTGTTACACCTATGATGAAGTGATTCCAAAAGAATGTTGCAAAAAGAATGGGCAATGATCTTTGAATATTCAATGGTGGACTAAGAAAGAATTCCTTGCATGCAAAAATGGAATAGACTTCTACTTTAAAGACAACTAGGCTCTATAGAAACCAAAACACAATTAGTGGTTGAGGTTTCAACAAAAATATCATGTAATAGAAGTTATGGAAGGCAAACTTATTCACAATCATCAACTTTAGACTCCTTTTGAACTAAAGCATATGGGTTACTATTGTCCTCTTCCACAACATCAATATTGACCTCAACATCGTCCATTAATGGTTGCAAGGGCTTGACAAAAACGTCATGGTCGAGTTCAATCATTGGATAAAAACACATTACGCCCCCCAAAAATTACAATCACAAATATTGCATTTTAGCATTTGATTTTTTCATGTAAGTATAAACATCACATTTTGAAATATTTTTGTTTGTTTGAAGTATATTATATTAGATTTTGACTTAAGGCAATCATTTAAAAAGAAAACTCCAACAAACATTGGTGAACTTCAACATATGAAATATATTTGTGATGAAATACTCATCATGGAGTATGAAAAATTGCATACTTCAAAATTAGGGTTGTGGGTGGAATTTTTGTGTGAAACTTTTTGTGGTCACTATTATTGATATACATCAATTGAATCTAGGGCCATTTGGAAGTTTAAAATTTTTGGTTGAAAATTAATTAAAAAGTGTGTTTTTTTTCATTTTTTTAGCAATAAAGGAAAAATATTTTATGTATTTAAAGAGAAAACCAATACCAAATGAAAGAAAAAAATATTTTATAATTGGGCATTGCATTATTTTTTCAGATTTCTTTTGTTTAGTAATGTCTTATGAACCACAAACATGAAACCCTATGGCCAACAAAAAACTACACATTATATATGTTGTGTACATTGATTTTATTCAATCCTCTTCATCTAACCATTAGATTGCAATTGATCTTGATTTAAAATGAAATTTTAGCTCCAAAATGTTCTTGTGCACATTCTAGGGTTTCTTGCTTATGTGTAGGATTGTCAAATGATGCCATCAAAATTTATACTTATTGCATATTATGTTACTAGTTATACATCACCTTTTTTGATGAAAATTGATTCACTTGTAGTGTGCTTTCACCTCATTAGAACATGTTTTCCAAAGGATTGACATGTTTTCAAATAGTTTCCTAAATAAGTAGAAGAGGACATTTGGATGGGTACGAGAAGAAAAAATGAAAGCAAATGAAACAAGAAACATGATAGAAAAAAAGAGGTTCAAGTAAACCTATTGAAGCATTGATTCCCACAACCAAACTTTTGGAAGATGATAATGTTGGAAGAAACAAATGAAATGTGGAGAGGTGGATATCATGCCTAGTTTCGAAAGCCACTCTTGGAAATAACCATGTTGTCGAGGTTCATCCAATTGAAAAGCACATCATCCTTTTACACAACACATTTTCGATTCTCCATTTCCCAAGAAATCATGGAAAACTCAAACCACCATTTTCATGAACAAGAAAAATCACCCTATTCAACAAAGTCTATGGCGGAAAGTAGAAGATAGATGTTAGTACAAGAACCATTGTAGGAAGCATTCAAAAGCTTTGGAAGAACGAATATATTTTTAGGCTTGAAATCAGGACTTATGCAATGTAGAGTGTTCACAACCACTCATTTGGAATGAATTTTAAACTCGTAGTTATCTAGGTAGGACTTAATATCTCTCAAAACCTAGAAGTCATCATCATGAAACAAAAAGAAAAATCCATTCCTTGCCATGTATTTTTTTGCAAGTTCAAAAATTAAAACAACATAATTGTCCATTTTTGCATTCCAAGGGGGGATGATTGATGTAGGATCTAACACATACAAGATAGCCAAGTTCCTTGGGACTTTTCCAATGACTAGGTCTATTTTATCCTTGGGAGATTCTTGCCACAAATTACCACATTCAAGTTGATGGGATTCATTGAGGAAAGAACATAATAAATTTAATGATTACGGATTTCCAAATAGCTTCCTTCTTCCAGAACTTGTCAATTTCCTAAAAACCAAGAGGCCAAACTTTTGTAGAAACCTTGGCTTAAACAAGAAAAGGCCAAGACAAGTTAGGAGCCTTCCTAATTACTCCAACAGTTGTGTGGGTGGCCAAGAGTATAAGGTTAGGAGGCAAACAAAAGAAAGGTCATTCATGATCAACTTCAAGACTCTTTTGCACAAGTTTTTCCCTTCGTCTTGAATGGGAGGAGGGGTCTACATGACAACTCTTTGTTGTCATGAAAATATCAATAGACTCATCCTCCTAAACAGGATGTGTTGGCAAATCTTGGATGGTAGCAACTCCTAGTGTATCAACTTCCACATAAGGTGGAGGTTGCTCCATCTCAAATGGCCTTGCCTCACCCCTTGGTTACCCTATACTATTAACTTCTTTCTTCTTCTTTTTCCTTTTCTCAATTTCATTTTTCTTATTTCCTTCAAAAGATGCTAATTTTTCCAAAAAATTAACATCAAATTTCTCTCTAAGAGGGACCTCTCAAAAATAGGGGTGCAGTCAAGCAAGCAATTGAAATACCACCTACACTATTGAAAATGGGAAAAAGTCCAATTTCTAATGAAATCTTTTTTGTACATAAAGTTGTTAAACTTAAGATTACTCCAAATGTTGAAAAGTTATGAGATCTTTTGGATGGCACTTGAAGAAAACAAAACATAAGATAAATATTTGCAAGAAGGAAAATTGGTTTGCATGTGAAAGATTAATTAGTTAACTATCTAAACATATCCCCATGATATAGCTAACCATTGTAAGAACCTCCAGTAGTATTTGAAAGGCATAGGCAAGGAATGGCCATGAGTCCATATTGACGTCAACATCACACATGGCCATAGTTGGCCCCAACCAAGGTTAGTAGGCAAGGACGACACGTTAGTTGATGCTGACTATATCCCCAACCAAGGCTAATAAGCAAGGATAGCACGTTAGTTGGTGTCAACTATGTCTTCAACCTTGATCCACAATATGTGGCCCCCTCCCAAGGTCCAAACTGGCCTAGATAGTCGATATCGACTAAGGGTCCAAGCCAACTTGAAGTCAATGTCGACCCAAACAATTCATTCCAATAGGTCAAACTAGGTATGTATGAATGGAAACCGAATGAGAGAATGGGAAGTAGTTTTATTTGTAAAGTACACATTTAACAGCTTCTTTGGCTCCACTTTGAAGCTCCAATGTCTTCCCCTTCGTTATTCCGCCTTTCACCTTGAATTCCTTGTAGAAGGTAGTTTCTCAAATCTCATGTCTCCACTTCTAGATGTAATTAATGAACAAAGGGAGCTTCATTGATTGATCAATGGAGACATGTAGGTCATGGAGAATGGAGTCAAGTAGTTTTGTTGCCTCCATCTCCAACTACAAAAAGTGGAAGGAAAAATTGTATGAAACTTACATTCTATGAAGTTTCATCTTTTCCTTGAGAAGAGTTATTTAAACAATTGAATCAAATCATGAATATTAAAAGCCAAACCCAATGTTAAAATGCGGCCTTATGGAACCACTTGTCAAATGTGGCATTCAATAAGTCTTGTTTTGGGAATTTATGTGCTTCTTGGAGGACTCCAAATTGATTCCACTACTTGAGCCACTATAGTTTCTATTTGTTACGAACACATGTAAAAACTAGCATTTGTAATTTTTCTTTTAGCATTTCAAGGTTCATATTGTAATGAACTTGGACCTATTAGAGGAACTCTGAGTCCAAGGAAGGTTCACATACTAGAAGATGTTTATGGAAGGCTATCATATGCTCCTTCCGTATCACATCCACTGCCTTATTGCTAAGGGTTTCAAGTTTGTTAAGGTTTCTCTAAGCCAAATCACTCACATGAGCAATATAATAATATAGTTGATGTGTAGTGTCAACTACCATTGCTAGCTCCCTTTGCAAAATTGATAAAATGCAAATGACACAAGTATGATTAAGGTTTCCCCAAATGGTATTCATTCTCAAATATAATGTAAGAGTATCAATTCATTTTATACATTTAGTAAAAAATAGCTTCTTGTGTGAAGTTGTACCAAGTCTTGCGAATCTTTGCCTCACATTCTTGTATTACTTTTCTAGAATGATGTCCTTAAACTATTACAATGGTATCATTCCGAGGTTCAAATTTTTTAAGGTGTTCCAAAATCTTGTCACAACATCACCCTTTTCTGTCTTTTTTACTTGGTCTTTTTTTACCATGTAAAGACACATTTATGGATGATTATGATGGAATCTAGAATTGTAATGGTCTAAATTATAATCATAATTTTTTTGACAACTTTTGATTCATTATTTTTTACGGGGATCAAAATATAGGGTAAAAAAGGATTGCAGTAAGGATTAGGCCCTTTTTGTCCTATGTGGTACACCTTAAAGGATTTTCACCCTCCAATATTTTGGATCCTAAAAACTCATGGACAAGAGATGGCCTCACATGGTCCAACTCCATTGACTTGTATTGGCAAAGTCAAACATATGTGAAAAAAAGATTAAAATATCCATTTTGATGTATTGATGGACTTGCAACAACAAGAGTCTTTTGCTTGTTTAGGTCAATCATTGTAATCAAAAGTTCGACTAGATTATTCCTAATGTCAAACACAAAATGGTTTCACAAAGATGCTAATATTCATCCCCAATATTATCTATATATGGCGACCATGCATAAAGTCTATGGTTCCCATCATAAATGTGGAACATCTTGCCATATTTATACACTTAGGTCTAGATCTGATTGTAAGAACTCTTCTAAAGCCTAATTCTTTGCTTTCCAAAGAATCCACAAATGTGGAAATTCCCACCTCCTCACCCTACCAATTGGTGGGGAGACAAAGAATACCTTCTCACCTTCTTTGTAGCCCATTTGGAAGGCATGTTCCATTTTCAAGGCATCTATATTTAGAGCAGGCTTAACAACTCGCATTGCAATCAAACGATGCAACATGATGTTCATTTTCACCTTCCTTTTGGGGTAGATTTTTTAATTTTGCCAACACTTCATCAATGTTGAACTTGTTCTTCTTTGGATGCCATCAATAATGTTGTCGCAAAAGGTTGCGTCTTGCATGAAAATCTTGTTCGTAAAATTACTTTGAAGCCAAAGGATCTTTGTCCATGCATTTTGGACAAGACCAAGAGAAACATAATATTTTCCATAACATGTTAAGTTGTTTGATAAAAAGGTAACAATTGTTTAGAGAAGCTAATTGGGTTGAACTTAAGCCTTGATATTAAATGGGATTTGATAAAATGAGAAAAGATGAAATCAAGTTTTGTGATTATTAATTTCCTTACAAATTATGTATCATTTATAAATTGATTTTGCATTATGCCAATAGTCGACATTGATTGAGGGACGTGAATGTCAATAAAAGGTTGCAAAAGTTTTTAAAGGAAAATTCAACTCATTTCACTTGACTAAATTCTATGGCCATCAATGTTCATCAAAGAAATTTGAACCTTCTTTATTAGTTTCCAATGTTACTATATATGTATTCAAAATGCCAATGTAACGTCAAATAAACCAAAAAAACAAATTCATTCATGAGTGTAATCACAATCTAACAAGCAAAAGAAAAACATCAAATCACACAAGAAAAAAGTTAAAATTAGAGAAATATTTATGTTTTATCATTTGAAACCATGGAAATCATGGAAGTTGTTTTTTCATTCATATGAATGTCAAGGAATTCAAACCAAAAATTCATTTGATGAAATTTTAGGTTTAAATTTTGATTTAGGACCTTTGAAAGTGAACACCTATTACATTAAAAGGAGTCAATTTTTCAAAGGACTATCAAAAGGACTCATATAATTAAAAAAATTGATGGGAAAAAAATAAAGAGGATAAAAACTTATTAGCCACATTGAAAAAACACTCATAGCCTAAAATATGTGGAATTCTAAAACTTCAAAAATTTAAAGAACTTTCCAAAATTGATCCAGAATTTTAAAGCTTTGAAACTTTTTTACCACATATAAATGAAGTATAATCTACATGACTTGTAAAAAAAATTGTAACTTATTACAAATGAAAACATAAAACGTAATTTTTTTTGTGGTTATGACTTGAAATTCTTATCATTTTTATAAACAAAAAACTAAATTTATAAAGAATCAAAACACTTAAAAAATTCATATTTATTCAAAAAAGATAAACAAAAAAATATTTCATGTATTTGGGACAACTATAAGATTTATTATAATAACTTGCAAAAAAAATTGTTTCAAAATTCATTCATATGAAAAAAAGAAAATTTGGGAAAAAGGACATGTAATCATTTTCTAAAGTAATCATGTTGGCTCATTATATTTTGTTTGCACCCTCATTCATTTAGAATTGAATCCACTATTCCATTGACAATAAAATTTGTTTTCCCATTCAAACTTTACACAATTTTTTCACATTTGCTCAACATTGATTAAGGCTTAATCATTTTTAATACATAGCCAATAATATGAAGGGAATACCAAAAGATGTATTTGGCTCAATATTTCCACCTTCATAATGCTCCTCCATGATCAATTTAACCTTAAATATAATGTCAAATCTATAAAAATGAAATAATATAAATTCATAATTGTTAAATTCACTTAGTTTGATGCCATTAATTGGCATTGATTGAGGCCAAATCAACTTTATTATTACCTATGATATTGTGAAAGGAATTCTGAAAGATGTAATTAGCTCAATTTCTCCACCATCATAATAGTCCTCCATGACAAATTTATAATCATATACAATTTTAAATCCACAAATTTTAAAAAAAAAATCATAACCACCTTGCATTAGGTGATCATTTAACAGTGTTAAGGCTTTGGAAAGACCTTAAACTTGGAACCAAACATTTTTACATTCATCTCAATGCCAACTTATGTTCTTTCACCTGAAGTATAGATGGCTTAACTTAACCTTGGAAATGAAATCTTTCATTTTATTTTGGCTTCAATTAACATCAATTGAAGCTGAATCATTTGATAATACAAAAGGAATACCAAAAAATGTATTTGGTTCAATTTTTTCACCTTCATAATGTTCCTCCTTGATCAATTTACCCTTAAGTACAATTTCAAATCTACAATTAAGGAAATCATTCAACATTGTGAGTTTAATCACATATGACTAAGGCATTTGTAATTTGCAATTTCCTTATGATTAAACTTACTTGGCAAGATTTCATTTCTCAATAATCATTAAGGCTTTTGGGACACCCTAAACTATACATAAAACATTCTTGTTGAATCCACTCTTATTGAACCCCACCATAAAAAAACTCCACTTCCCATTCAAATAACAATTGAGGTTGAATCATCTTTATTATTACATTTAAAGGAAATTCCAAAAGCTGTAATTGATTCAATTTTCCCCCCTTCATAATACCTTTGCATGATTAATTTAGCTTCAATATTTATATTCATTATTGAATTTTCAAATAAATAATACTGCAAATATTTGTTGTGAAACTCACTTGTTTTGATGCCATTGATTAACACTTATAAAACCCTTGGAAACACCCTTAAACCTCACATAGAATATTTTTATATCCAATTCCATGATATTATAGCTTGAGTATTTAGTATTTCGATTCTCTCACCCAAAGTACAAATAGGATAAATATTAAATAAAAAAAGAATTCTCATATTATTTCCCCTTTGTTGACATTGATTGAGGCCATATCATCTTAATTATTACACTTTGATAATATGAAGGGAATTCCAGGAGATTTTCTCAATTCAATTTTTCCCTTGATATCCCAATATTTAAATTCCAAAATGGATCATTCATTGTGGGTACTGCACATACATGACCCATTATGCAATAGAATATAAAATGGTTTGAACCTTTTGGGACCTTATCACACAGAGACTTTAAGAAATATTTGTAGCTTTGTTGTGGTTTTTGTTACACTTGTAATCTTGATATTTGTGAATTGAAAATTAAAAACATTGAAAGCTTTATTTTTAGTTGAATTTCAAATCTATGCACATGTAAAAATTTAGGTAGAACATGGGAGTGTTTTGGAGACCACATTGTGATTGCAATTGATGATAAAAGTTGGGGAGGATGCTCAACGACACTTGTAGATGACATAAGGTACCCCCCCCCCCCCCCCCTTTCCTCGGCGGAGGTCGTTCAAAAACTCTACATCCAATATTTTTTTTTTTTTTTTTTTTTCGTGTGTATAATACACAAGGGGA
>Ga0116227_10002103_pt1 | contig 45495 bp, 50 predicted proteins | sample S1TSphgellanicum_FD_89693 | JGI IMG/M metagenome (GOLD analysis project Ga0116227, IMG submission 89693) | Host-associated microbial communities from peat moss isolated from Minnesota, USA - S1T2_Fb - Sphagnum magellanicum MG | ecosystem: Host-associated > Plants > Peat moss > Unclassified...
AAGTCACATTCTTCTTCTGATGAATATCATTGTGATCCAGCTTATATTTTTAATTATCTAAGGAGTCCACTTTGGGGAGTCCACTTTGTCCACTTTGGGGATTCACTGGACTAAAACCCATTGGGAAATAGAACCTGTATTGAAGACGAAAAAACTTTGTATTCCTCAACCAAGGGTTGTTTGCACTGCTTGCTCGAGTATCTATCATAAACACTTGGCACAATTTCTACCTAAAAGGTTTAGTAGGTTTTGCCATGCCTACATGGTTGGTATTGAAATTGTGTTGATATGTGTCAGATTGCCACAGTTGGGTATGGGGATATCACTCCAAACTCCAATTAGGGAAGATTAATTGTTATTTTCATAATATTGGGCAATGCCATATTAATTTTTCCAGCTCAAATCAATCAAATTTTACAGCTTGCATCTCCCAGGTGTGACCCTCTTTGAGCTCCACTTCTCAACAATTTGGAACTGAGATTTTACATAAAGTGTGTTTAAACTTTAGCCTGTGTAAACCCTTTTGTCATGGTACGATTGATTATCCTGAGGGACATGTTTATTTTGAGCTATTACTATTTGATGTGAGTTGATATTGATTTCTTTTGCGCATATACATATGTTGTAGACCAATTGGTGGCAAGACTTTCTTGCTGAGTTCTATCATCCAAATCACAACAAAGGTTTTTCTTCCAACGTAACCAAATGAGTTGGGTGGATTTGGCATGTTATAATATGGGTTCTTTTTTTCTGTTTAGATTTACAAGTGAGGAAACTGAGCTAGCTCACTTTGTGCTACATTGCAGATATGAATGCATTTCCTCTCTTGATTGTATTGATGGCCCCATACAAACCTTCGTAAGCATGCCTGCTCCCCACCCCTCTTGATCCCTAAATGTGGTTCTAGGGATATTCATCAAAGGACCCAGGCTGGTATGACTTGAGGCAATGGTAGCCCCCGCATATCAAAACTAGGAAGTGTGCTTTACAATGCAAAAAAAGGCACAATAGTGGCACTGCCACAAGTTAATAACTGTGTATGAGAGTGCAACATATCTGTAAAATGATTATTTTATGTGGACTCTCATATGTAGGTTTGAGTTGAAGACATTGTTGATGTCCTATCAACACCAAGTTGAATTCATACTGTGGAGGACTTTGACTTATACCATGTCAGTGCAAAAGTTGCAACTGCACTTTATTTGTTAGCAGATCAGCAGGCCAAGGTAAGTAGGCAACAATATTTGTCATGTGTCAAATTTGTAAGAGAAGGGTAAGATGTACTAGGTAGGTAGTTGTCAAATAATATGATCTAGACTTCATTAATTAAAAAATAATATAGCCCTTGCATTAATATAGCCCTGCTCGAGTATAGATGGTGGTGAGAGAGACTTGGGAATACAAGAAATTTTGCCTAAGAAAATCAAAAGTCACTTGACATGTTGGTTGAAGGTCTTGTCCATCATACATTAGTCAGGTAAAAGAAGTTATTGAAGAAAGATGTAACCATATCAAGGTTGAGATGGTTGTAAGCAACTTGAGGGTAGGAGTATGCTTATGTTGTGAGTAGATCAGTCTAAAGGCAAAAGTTCATACGAGTGTCATGCATGTCTATAGCCTATGAAAAAAAATGAGGGATGATTGAAGTAAGTCTTGATGGGATTTGAGATGTGGGTTTTGACATACAAGTGAGATAATTAAACATATTTTTTTGAAAGGATAGGTAGAATACCAATAGTTCTAACAATTGTAATTGTAGAAGAGACCCATCCTTCATTTATGGTGTTAGTGATTGATTGGCATAGTTTTGCTTCAGCGTATGGCATGTGGGCACATGTTAAATGGAACACAAATTTGTAGACAACAAGCATCAATGATCTAGTCACATCTCTATGTTATTTCAATATTTTTCGTTTGATTTATTGTTCAAGTTTCTTTTGCAACTACACAATCATGGCTCAACACCTAGAATTTCAAAATGCCAATTTTGCTTACTAACCATCTTTATGCTCTCTTTCTGATACCATCTTGATGAATTGGAGGAGGCAAAAGTGATGAAAGGATCAATGTTGTGTGCCACAAAGTTTTTGATTTTGCATAGCAACAAACTTGTAGAGTTGAATATTATAACTAGTTCAGCAATCCAAATAAAACATGTGCAATGAGAACTTATGTTTTTCAAATCTTCACAATCACACATACCCAATGCCCATCCACTACAACCCCATGAATGAGTATTGTGTTTGATGGAGTGTCGGTATTGAAAGAGCATTCAAAAAAAGTCTAGTACCTTCACAAGGGAAGTCAGAGCATGTACATGTTTGCATACACACACCATGACAAGCATAAAAGGAAAAAAAATTCCTTTTAAAATAATACAAATATAATGGGTTTGTTTTTGGTGACACATGTAAGTTAATACTTGAACATGTGCTTTGCATCCTATTTAAACATCCAATGATCAATCTAAGTTTTAACATGGAAGAAGTTTAAGGATTCACTTGGACATGAATAAAAAAGATATTTCTTGATTCACCTCCCATGTACCAAACACATGGATGAAGGTCTTGACCACTGTTGCATGGTTCTCTCTTTTTCAGAGATGAGTAAGTGTCAAGTATGTGAACCCTTCACCAATTCTCAAAAAATCAAAAGAACTAGTTTTGACCCATAACCAAAGTTTTCAAAAAACTATTAAAAAAACCACAGAACCAGTCGAAGAACCTTACCCTGAACTGCTAAGTCTTTACAAAAATTCAAAAGCCCAAAACCAGAGGGTACCTGAATTCTCAAATGTTTCAAAATCCTGAAACCAAAAGGTTCTTTGATTGTAACATTTTCCAAAAATTCAAAGAACAAAACTTTCAAACACCACCCAACAGTTGTCTTTGAGATGCATACAAAAGGCATCCACTTGCCTGTTCAGGGTTTGTACCCTTCTTTGAAAAATTATAATTGAGTTGTATACACTTTGCACAAAAGTGATATCCACCCGTATACCCTTCTATGGCATATATAAAATATCTCCCCATATATACCCTTACCCAGCTGGTAATCTTTTACAGCATTCCAAGATTACATGGACAACCCATGTATATATAAAACTTGACATGATGGTTTCCAAGTTGAAATTCCAATGCTTCAATATTCAACAGATCACATTTCAACAGCCACAAACTGTATGTGAAACCCAAAATACCCTCATTTGAAGATCCACACATTATGGCTTGGATGAGTCTTGATTGAGTTGGAACTGGCATAGACATGGAAGTTCCCCATGTTTATGTCACACAAAACCACACACAGATATACATAAGAAAGATGGAGAAGACCTCTAATGCCAAACATCTAAATACTCCACAACCAAAAAAATTGCAAACCTGCTATACAATGTATTTTCAAGTCAAATTTACACTGTACAAGCCACTTTTGGTCCAAATCTAGAAACCCAAAAAACCAAAAATGGAAATAGAAATGGATTCTGGAAGTGAAGGCAAACCACAAATTGAGCTTTTCCTTTTAACCAGAAGTTGTCCTCTCTCATTGATCTTGCACTGTAGTCTCATCAATCACTCTGATATATACTTGCCCTCATATCGGCCTTTGCAGATCCCAGGAAACGCAGATATAGCAATTGGGTAATGCAGCACTGATGGGCATGTACTGATGAAGTGATCAGAAAGTATGATATACAGAGCTTGAGCGCAGAACTGGCACCCTGCGATGCCCCAACATTGCCTCCCTCAAGTGAACCACTTGGTATGTAAGATGGCTTATTTTCTGCAACAGAAACACACAGAAACTCTTCAGCATTCTCTCTAAAGAAAATGGAGAATCTGCTAAATTTTCTAAAATCCTCTCTGAAACTCTTCAGCATTCTCTCTAATGAAATGGAGAATCTGCTGCTATTCTCAATTCCCTTTCTAAAACTCTTCAGCACTCTCTAAGAAAACAAAGAATCTGCTATTTCTAAATTCCCTTTTCTCAAAACTAAGCAAATGACAGGATGCACATCTATGATCGTAAGGTGTTCATTTGTTTTCTTGAAGAACAGGAGCAGTTTCCATGCTAGTACCTCATCCTTGGAGCAGAGTTGCAACTGAAGCTGCTGATTCTGGCAGCGTTCGTGCTGCCATTGGTGGCCTAAAATTACAAGACCCATCACTGCAGCAGCCAAGGCAATGGACCAAAGAGCGGTTGCTTGCTGTGCTTGCATACACCACAATATCCCCCTGCACCATTTCCACCATGTCTCACATGTGTGCTGCTCATAAAACCCATCCCCTAGCAATGTTGCAGAGCTCTTCCTCTTCTCCAATTCCACATTTTGCATGTCTGCATCTGAGTCAGGAAACTCAAATTCCAAATTGGTTCTTTCTAGGCCTCCTGCTGAAGACCAAACTTCTTCTTCTTCTTCTTCTTTTGCGTTTTCAAACAAACAAGCTGTTGCAGCAACTCCTCCACTCTCATTGCCTTCACCAACTTGGTTGTGATAAAACTCTTCGCCAAGAAGTAGCTGCAGGGAGCTTGATCGACTGAGAATTATGGGTGAAGAAGATGGAGTTGACAGGCAAGAAGATCCAAGCAGTGATCCTATTCCTGTCTGTCCAAAATCCGGCTGCAGCCCAGCTTTTGCTGCTGGAGCAAGCGCATAGGAAAGGCTCTTGTTTCCAATCTCATGCTCATCACCATAATCAACAACTGCATGCCCAATGCCTGCGACACATACATACCTATGTCAGTTTTTGAGAGCAAACTTGTGTACATACACAGCAGCTACATGCACAAGAATCACAAAGAACAACAACTCTAAACAGTCTTGAAACCTGAAGAAATGATCACTCACTGTGGGGGAAGTATACACAAGCTTCAATGGAAACAAGAGGATCATCCATCAGCAAAGCTCTGGTCCTACTGCTCAAGAAAACTGAATTCACTAACCTGAAGGCAAGGGCTCAGTCCAGCTCATCTGCAGCAACTCCTCCTGCATATGAGAGGTACAGCTGCTGACATGAGAGAAATGCTCCTCTTTCACATAATCAGATTCTGGCCTTAACTCATCGTCATCTGTGGTGGCAGCAGCCAGTGCTACTTGCTCCTGACTTAATCCTTTTGGGAGAGGTAGCTCTGGTGATGATGATGACCCCAAAGGAATCCTTTTCTTGTCGGAATCCAGATCAAATTGGACCATCAAGGACTCACCATCATCATCACCATCATCATCGCTACTAGGAACTGTTTGCTGTTGGAGTTCAGGAGAGGATGACGAAGAAGAAGAAGAGATGAAACTGTAGTCAGATTGAAAACCCACATTAACAGCTTCGCCTCCGATTTCCTCCTGTCCAGTACCTGCTGCCGTCTCAAATGTGGTTGATGCAGCCAGAGAATGTGAGGACAAAGAGAGAGAGATGACTTCCCATTCACTGCTCCTGACGTCGTCTTCATCACCACCCCCACTATTAGACGAAGACTCCTCCATGCAGGCCTGATTCTCAAAATCCTCAAGAGCACGACAACCAACTCTGTGAAAACACACCTCTCTCAAACCCTCTTGCACAACAAACTCCTCCTCTGTATCAGAAGACTTGTTTCCTTCTTCTTCCCAAAATGGGCCCCGGACTATTTCTCGTTTTGGGTCCTTCTTAAAACTTTCAAAAAACCCGATTCTTGACTCCTTGTACGTACCACCACCAGCAACGACGACATATCCCGAAACACCCACAACCAAACTTGAGAGCAATACTTCACACAGACAGATAGAGACAAAACCCTAATCCAAATTCCAAAAGAAAAATTGAATTCTTTCAAAGCACCCAAGACCAGATAATGGATTCAGAATCCCTGTCACTGCATGTGCTAAATCTCTATGGGCAATTCTGCTGCATTCGCAAAGCTCCCACTCAAGCAATCAGAGCAAGCAAACAAAACCCTTTCTTTGTCGCGTTCTCGCAGTTCTTACCTTTCGCCGTTCCATTTCTCTTTCCTGCCATGCATGGGAACGCACTCTTTGGGAACAGTTATTGGGAACTTGATAACATGGGTTTGGGGAGCATCATGGGAACTTTATGCCTTTTGTCTCTTCTCTTGTCTCCTTTCCTTTTTCCTTTCTCTTTCCTTCCATGCATGGGAACGTAATCTTTGAGAACATTTATTGGGAACTTGATGACATGGGTTTGGGGGAGGTGGAGGACGGAAGGGAGTGGAGAGAGACTTGGTTTGCGCTGCGTCCGTGTGAATAGGGTTTTTAAATGTCACGAAAGAAGAGTGCGTAAAGCAGAGCTGGGATTTTTTCACTTTTTAGAAATAGTGACAGGCAGGCTGGGTACCTTTCCAGTACAAGCCTGGCTGGTACATTCCACCGCAGAAGACCCCATTTGCTGAAAACAGGTTTCTTCAGGCACGTAAGGGAGCTGAAAAATCCAGGCAGTGCTTTTACGTCTGAAGAAGAATGTGCTCAGGTATATGCTCTTTGAGGTTGGGGGTAAAGAGCAAAAATCAATCCATTATCAACTTCAAAAGAATCTTTCATATATGTGTGTATGTGTGTATGTGTGTGTATTGTAATTGTAGCTGTTGTTTATGTGATGGGATTTGAATTGTTGCAGATGCAGATGTTGTTGTCGTAATTGCAGATGATGTCCTGGTTGTTGCAGCAGATGATGTTTGTTTGTTCAAATTGCTGATTGTTGATGTTTTTGTAGTAGCAGAATGCACATTCTGTTGTGTTTTTGAAGTTGTGGAATATGTAATGAAAGTTGTGGTACTTTTGACTTAGCCCTTGATACCTAACTGCTATTCCTGGAATAGATCCAAAAGTGCAGAAGAAGAAAAAGACAAGAAACCAATCACTCAATCAATCAATGAAGAATCAACAATACCTAATAATAAGAAGAAGAAGATCAAGTTAGGAGGAGATTCAAGCAGTTGTCAAAAATCTGAGAAGTGGATTTCAAAGCAGAGCATGCTTTCTTCTTCTTCTTCTTTCTTCTTCTATTGCAAGTGTAAAGAAAAAAGGGTTAAGATCATGGGAATGGGTGTGTGTGTTTGTGTGTGATCAATACAAAAAAGCTGAGTTTTTGTGAATTTTTATTAGCATAAAACAACGTGACGGTTTCTCATGAGCAAATAATTTTTCAATTCTCGAGTCTTCAGAAAATTGGATAGGGTTTGATATTCTGGAATGTTGCTGCAAAAATTTAACAGAAAGGAGGAAGAGGAGGAAGAGTATTCCTTTGGGTTCTGTTTTCCTGCCAGAGAGAAGACTCTTGTTTGACAGAAAGTTGGGAGATTGAAAGTTGTAGTGGATTTTTTCTGAGAAGAAGAAGAAGAAGAAGTAGCTTTGATCGAGCAGGTGCATAAGTCTTGCCCTGGAAGTCGGAGACTTGGGTGGGCATTTCCCTGTTTGATCTGCAGGAAGAACAGAGGAGCAAGGGCTGAGGGGGAAAGGCTGACTCAGAAAGAGAGTGTGTGGGAAGAGAAGCGAAAAGGATAGGGTTAAGATGGGAAATTAGGGTTTGGTGGAGAGGAGGGCAAAAAACAGCTTGGGAAGAAATGGATCAGGTATCCATCAGTGCTAGTCAATTCTCTGCTCTTACATCTCCAAAGATTGGCATGCTTGCCTCAGGTCAATTTTCCCTCTCTCTCCCCTTCTTCTTCTCATTATCAGTAATGGCGTTATCTACTCTTTTGTAGCTGCTGCCATTCTTCTTCTTCATGGATTTCTCAGGGATGATGACACAAGACTTTCTGGCAAATGGTTTGCTTAGATTCACCTTTGGAAACCACCAACCATGTTTCAAGAGGATGTGTTGTTATGTGACACCCATGTGTCTGCATCTGTTGTGTGTCGCTCTCTCTTTTCGATTTTTTCAGAGAGGTTTGTGTGGAGATTTCATAGCAGTTGCATTCTGTATGAGAACAGATTTTTTTTGGCATGCTCATAAAAATCTGATTGATGCAGGGGAGGGAATAACCTTGTGGGCACTTGGCGTGCTGGTGACATTGAAGGCATTGGGAAATGAGACAGGCGGATCATATGCACTGTTTGAGGAAGTTGTGTTTCCTGGACAAGAGGGACTACCTGGCCATGTGCATACTTTGGAGGACGAGACATGGTATATGCTAGAAGGGGAGCTCGTCTGGACACTAGGAGGACAGGACTTCCTCGGGAAGAAAGGCTCCTTCATCCACCTACCACGTTTTGTTCCGCACTCTTGTGCAAACAAGTCAAACAAACCTGCACGCATGGTGATCACTTACGCACCTGCAGGGTTTGAGCAATGGTACCTTGATGTGGGAAAACCTGCAGTAGCAGATCACAGGAATTCTCCTCCTGATGTTAGTAGTGAGGAGCTCTCTGGAGCCGTGCGCCGTGGAAAGGAGTATGGAATCATTTTCATTGGACATGAGGATGAGGATTCAGAGATGATGGCATCTGGGTCCATTCAAGTACCTTATCAGTAATCTTCTTCCTGCAAATCATGCATTTCCTTGAGAAGAGCTTTGTTGCATGTGTCTGTACCCACCCCATTCATTTGTCTCTCTCTGTACGTATGCAGCAAGCCAAGACCCCTAAGACATAGGTTTTGTATATATCTTTTTGTCTCCTGAGACCTTTGAGAAGTAAAAAGTAGTTCATTTTTATAGTTCTCTCCATTGCCCATGTACATATGTGTTGGGGTGTCTGTGTCTTTCTCTCAACAGGCCCACCACCACACATGTTCAGACATGGACAGGAAGAATATAAGTCTATGGTGAGAATAGTGCTGGTGTGAAGAAGCTGGACAAACCATCATCCCCTATGAGTTTGTAATCTCCTTGCAGCTTCACAAGAGATTGTCATCATATGTCTTTAAACTCAAGAAACCTGGGAATTGCATACAACCACAACAAAGAGCTTTGAGTACAGAGGATTGCCAACTTGAAGTCTTGTTACTGAAGGGAAATAGCAGGATGAAGAGCTTGGACTGTTGTTACAGGAAGAAAAAAACCCATCATCATCTCAGTGCTACTAACTAGATGGGGTGCAAAATTAGGAGTTCAGTTGCAGAGTATATCCAAGCTCAGATCTGGATCAATCCTTTGGCCCTTTTTTCTTTTCTAAAAGAGATTTGTACAGAGCTTTAGAAGAATTATATAAGTATTCCACACAACAATTAGTTTCATGTCAAGAAGATTGAGCTTCTTTCAAACCCAGTATACAAACATGAACAATTTGAAGGAGAGATGGATGCAGTTTCCTGACATACTCAAAACACAAAAACTGTGAAATCATGAAGAAAATCTTCTCTTTCTCAAGCACATCAGCATGTTGTTTGATTCTTCCCCATCACTGTCACCATTCTTCCCTTTGCTGTAATATTGTTATAAGAAGGTAGCTACTGGAGATGAGAACCTACGAAACATCAGAATGCAGGAGGATGAGAAAGAAAGAAACCAACACACAAAAATTGCATCCGGATTGTTGCTGCATTTTGGAGGATCACCAGGGTTCTGATGTCTCACAATACTTGCTCTCCTTGAAAACATGCACACTTGCTCTGCGGTCAAAGACCTTCAATATCTTTTATGTTTCTCTCCATGCAATCAAATGATCTATTCCATCTCATGGCCAAAGAATTGCACAAGAATAGTCTAGTTGTAAATTACCGAAGCCGAAGACTAAAGAAATGAAGGCTCAAAAAGACTTAAAAGTGTAAAGAAGTATCCTTTGACTGGGCAGAATTTATTGGTGTCTAGTAACATATCACCATTTGGAAGGTGCTCTTCAATCTTTTATCAAATAATCAACCAGAATTTTCACTAATTTTTGGACATCCATTTCCCTATTGGGGTGGGTGCTTGTTGGCCTTGCTTGATGAAATCCTAATTATCCTTGTGCTGATTAGGGTTTGGTGCTGCTGGTCCTAATCAGGGTTTTCTTCCTAATTACAGTAACTAACCCTAAATTAGACCAATAGCAGCAAACCCTAATCACCACGTAACCTTCCAGCTCATCGTTCCTTCGGGTTCTCAGGTTCGTTGTTGCGCATTGCAGCGGGGGAGGAGAGCAAGCTTCGAACGAGGTTGTTGAAGGTTTGTTGCTGTTTTTGTTCACCTGTTTGGGTTTTCAGGTCGGATTCGTAGCTGTGGAATTGATGGTTTTTCTTGTTTTTTTAATTTTTCCTCTTGAGTTGAAGGAAAGGAGATCTCTCTCTTTTGGTTGAGGTTTCCATGTTTTTGTTGCTCGGAAATATCTGCCTGTGAAAGATTGTTCAACGAGCAAGGATTTTTTTTTCTCCCCTCTTTTGTGATCTGAATTTTTTTAGGTTTCTGTCTATCTTTCTCTTTCTCGTGAGGAAGTAACCGGATCCACGTACTGGAGAACTCGGTTTTTTTAGCATTAGGATTCTAGAGCAGAAGAAGGAGATGTTTCTTTAACGCAACCATTGGGTTTGTGACAACAGGAATAGCCGGAACGATGGCGGGAGGACATCACGGGAACGGGATCACATACGGGGGCTTGACCTTGCACACCACCAAGGGTTGGCACTCTAGAGTCGGGAAGGGCATGTGCGCTATCATGTGGTGCGTGAATTTTTTTCCTAAGCTGCCAGTGTAGTTTGATGCTTGCTTTCCTCTTGTTGCTGTTCTTGAGACTGTTGATGCATGCTTCCATAATTAGGGTTGGGACGTCACCAAAGAAAAAGAAGTGGATCCTTAGAAGAAAAAATGCTGCTGCTCCTGCCCTGGAGAGATGGAAAATGAGAGCGAAGCAAAGTTTGCTACAAGCTAGACTGTGTTGGATTTCAGTGACAAGACTGCTGGATTGAGTGAGTGTGCCTTGGTAATTCAATGATCACCAGACCCTCATTAGCATTGGAAAAAAACTTAGAAACATAACCCCTTGATGCTTTGCAAATGCTGATCTGACAGTATATTGCTGTTGGGGCTCATGGGGCCAGGTTCTGGATTTTGTACAGAGCCAAACAGGATGGGGCTGTGTTACTGGTATGTTTTTCCTTGCACTGTATCCTTCTCTGACCATCTTCTCTTCTTCATTTCACCAGAGTGATTAGCTTGTTAAATTGTCTGTAAAATCTCTACTAGTTTGTTTGTAGGCTCTGCAATGTACAACATTCTCTTATTTGGTTTCATCAAGCGGCACCACTGCATCTGTGCAGGGATGGCGCCACCCATGGGATCATGCTCATGGACACGGGCACACAGGGGATCATTCGAAGGTACATCAAACTATTCTTGTTGTTCTCCCCCTACATGCTGCAGAGAACAAACAGTCTCAGAAGTTGCTAGGATAGCTTTATTGCTCTGCCACCCATTGTATTCCTTTGCTCTGCCAGCAACTCAACTGTAACCCTAAACTGGATAACACTCTATACCACCCATTGTAATCCTTTGCTCTGCCAGTTCTTGAAAGTGGATTGCTTTGGTTTCATAGCTGGGATGTTTGATACAGACCAAGTACACCCCAGTGGTTAGAAAATTTTGTACTCACAAAGTTTCCTGGCACATCAATAGTTGTATGTTGGGTTTTTCTAATGAAGACATTAAGTTATGTTCTCCCATAAGATGGTAATGAAAGTCATTCAGAATGGTATTCAGGTTATACAATGTATGATTTAATGAAGTTATATTTGCTGAAATTTGTGACTTCTTGGAAATGTGCATAGGGAAGAAAATGGTGTGGACAGCATGCTAATGTCACATTAAAATTCAAGGTTTCAGGTCAGCCATGGTACAGTAGAAACTTTTAACCATGGTGATTCATGCTTGAACTTGTGTTTCTGTTCACTGTGTTGCAGGCAGAGCACCATTGACACTTCCAAGTATTGCAGCTGAGTGCTACTGGGTTTATCTTAAAAGCAACTTGTAAGGTTTGCAACCTAAACCACTGCAGCAATGGATGCTATTGGTTGAGGAGTCCTTATTTCTTCCTAAGACTTACTTCACAGTATGGGCTGCGTCTTTTCCTTCTGTTTGATTGATTGCTGGAGTTTGCTATTACTTGGAGCCTGTTGCTATTTATAGGCAGAAATTGTACACCAAATTTGAACCAAAAAATTGAGTCAAGTGCACAAGGATGGACTGATTACTGTACACCAGACCTCATGTATTGGAGGTGGCTTTTTATTGCCACCAGAGGCTCTAATCCATAAGCAAGCCATCATAATCAACCTCTGCTTTAGTCTGTTTTTAAATGTTTTGAATGTTTAGTCTATTTGATGGTGTGGAGGATGATGTGTTCAATTTTCCAGCTTCTGTAATCGAACCCTGCAGAAACTTTGCTGTGTGGCATTAACCCATTTCTGAAGTAGACACAGCAGCAGTTAGTCAACTGCTAAACCAATCTCTTTGGGATTGGTTGAATTCTGCTGAATGCTCAGAACAAAAGGTATGCATCTAACATAGATTGTTCATTACATCATTGAGACAAAATGGTGGGTTCTTCCACCACCTCAAAAACTATCTTACTGCAAAAACCTATCATTCCTCTTTCTAAGCTAAATTTCAAAGAAAAAGGCATAAACTTATTGACCCTTTCACACAAACATTGTAGTAGATACATAATTCACATACTCTATTTCTGAGATGCATCAAAGTCCACACTTCTGTGATAAGATGTTCTAGTGCAATACTCCAGATTTCTACATGGAATGTACAGGAGAGTTCAGTTCGAAGTAGCTCAACAAAGTCACTGGATTTTGCATACAGTCATTCCTTTAGCTACAGCTGGGCGTGCCATGCACCTGGCCTTCCATGCAATGACATTGGGATAATTGTGAAGGCCCAAGTACTCAGAGGCCTTATAAAACTCCTCAAGACAATAAACCCATGGAAATGTTGCAATGTCAGCTATGGAGTAGCCATCATCAACCAAATACTCCCGCCCTTGCAGTTGCTTCTCCAGGACACCAAGGAGACGCTTTGTTTCATTGGTATATCGCTCCAGTGGGTATGGGTCCTTGCACTTGTCTCTTGCATACTTATAGAAATGTCCAAACTGAATTTCAACCCCAAAGGGTATAATTAAATGACCATCCAAATCAATTTTCTTTTGCAATTGTTCACAGCATCCCAACAATTAAACAATGCACACCACTAAGAGGCACAATACAGGAGCAGATGACAAATGTTTTCTGTCCCTGCTGTTACCTCACTGAGATCAAAAACTGTGCAAGTATGTACTCTGTCTTTGTGTCCAGGCTTCACACCAAAACCAAAAAGAGTACTTGGAGATTGAAAAATAATCAAGGAATCAGCAAGAAACTTTTTTTCCCCTGGAAGTGGGAGTACTAATAAGGGCCTGGAAAGAAAATTGTGCATACCTGACCAAACATAGGTCCAATATTTGCCACTTGGAAGAAAAGCCATTCAATGGTCTCCCATTTGTGGCGTGGGTGATGAGACAACAATTTGCCTGTCTTTTCTGCCAGGTACAGTAAAATTGCACCACTCTCAAAGATATTCATTGGCTTCCCATCTGGCTCCCAGATCCCACAGTCCAACATACCCAGAAGAACTCAGAAAACTGCAAGTGTAACAACTTGTTGAACAATCTGTTGGCCCAACACTTTCTCTTAGTTACAGCTCCTTCTTACAAGAAATTATTACAGTGCACTACCATATTGGTCAGCCAACAATTGTGAGCACTAAAACTGTCTCTAACCCAAACAAAGCTTGATTTTGAAATCCTAGGCTGGAGTTGGGAAGCTTGCAGGTTGTCTCTGCTCGCATGATTGGCAACCCCAGTGAACCTTCTACATTGCAGCTGAATAAACTTTACATGACAAGTTACCAGCATGTACACCTAGAAGTTCTGGCATTCAATCATGTGCAAGATGATGACAAACAAGCAGTAACCATGACAAGGTTAATGATCATGGTTCTAGTTTTAGCTTGAGGACATGCATTAATTTTTCAGACAAACATGGTTCAAAAATTACCTGGACCCTCAGGATCAACAATGGCAGGAATCTTGCCATTGGGGTTGATGGCAAGAAACTCCGGCTTGAATTGCTCCCCTTTGAATATGTTCACAGGGTGTGCCTCATACTCCAGCCCCATTTCCTCCAGTGCTATACTTATCTGCAGCATTAACCAGGTCACCATGATCATGACCCAGCAGCAGGAGTACTATTCTAGTTTGAGACAAACATCTCTGTCCCCAGCTTTGCAATGACACGAATTCAGCTAATGTCTCAAAGTCGACTCTTGATCCAGTAAGCAAAACGCTATATGAATATTCTATTGATAAAGTCAAAGATTCTTAAGAAACAGAACATGATCCCCTCATTCAATCTGCAGCTCTTGTGTGAATAAAATCGTAAGCTGTTGGGTACCCGCATGAGCCTAAAGCTCATAATGGACCGGCTGATCCACATCTAGCTAGCAACTAGGTGATAGATTTAGTTGCGAAAGATTTGAGGATCATGAGATTGTGACGACAATTACTGCAGTACATTGCACTCAAGAAAATTCATTAAACCTAAACCCTTGAAACCGTTCAAGGAATCGTGCACTGCACCTTCATGCCATTGGGTGTGGCCAAGCTGTAGAGCTGAATCTTCTTACTACTGGCCATCGTGTCTCTTATTATAGCTGCACCTTACAAGTCAATCCAAGTACAAAAGAGTACTCTATTGCCCAAAGCTTCTTCACACAGAGATGGATATGTCACACATATACAGCTGCACACTAGGCAGCAAATTGAAAGAAACGGAGCTCTGCTATAATTCAGGGTTTAAGGTTTAGGGTTGATGTTCACAATTACATCATAGTGAAGCTTGAATTGGGTGGTGCTGCTACTGCAATCAATCAATTCGGCGCAGGCAGACGTGCCATCATCGCATGAGATGCTGGGGGAGCTGACATGAAGATTGCATTGTGCATGGCCGCTCTTCCCTGCGCTGCTTCCACCCGACGTGGCCGCGACGGGGCAGACGGCAAACGTGAGGGGAGCGAGAAGCCCATGCAAGAGGAGAGGACTCATGCAAAAAAGAAAACAAAAAAGAAAAAAATAATAATTTTTTTAATTAATTAAAAAAAAATTATATATACAATATAAACCAAGACAATTTTTTGTGTGTTAAAATTATATCCTCTGAACTCATGAGAATAAGGGGAAGAAAAAAGGAAAAAAAAAGGAGAGAGTGAGTGTGTCTATTATGCAAAGGAACAAGAATTGTTCACAAAACATCTAACTAAACCCTAAAGTCATACAAGCCTACTTACCACCTTAAACCCTAAACCCTAAAATAGATGATAGCTCAACAAATTTAAAATGCAAAATTTATTCATTCAGAGTCATGCAAATTTTAGGAGAGGGGTCATGCAAATTTTTTTAAAATAAAATTGTAATTCCCCAACAATTATTGACTACTGAAAAAAAATTATTATTGGTGTATCTTTTTTGAAATATCCACCAAATTCATCAATATTTAATAAAAAGCAAATAAGAAAATTATCATTGTTCACAAAACATTTAATTAAACCCTATAACCTAGTTTATTTATTTATTTGTATGACTCTTACAACCTAAACCCTAAACTAGATGATGGCTCAGACAACTTAAATGAGAAGGTGCTCAAACAATATTTTTGAATAAGAAAAATCTATTAATTAGTGTTAGACTTAAGGAAAATGAGTTTGGGTTAGTATAAATCCACAAAATATTAATTAAAATTATTGCAATTGATTCATTGGTCACCAAGATTGGTCACAATTTGAATACTATTAATTGGTTGGCCATAACAATCGGTTCACATGTGATGTTTAATCGATCCCTTAGTGTATACAATCTCATATTTGTTGTTTTGAGTGAGGGAAGGATAAACATTAATCCCGTAATTTGGATGTGATAAATGCAATGAGCACTTCAAAATGAAAATTTGTGATGGAGATGCTCTTAGCACTAAACTAGACGATGGGACAAGAATTTAAATGAAAATCACAAACAAGGAAACTTCTAAAATAAAAAATAGACAATTTTGGTATATCTTGTTGAGATATTGCAAAATTGTGTGAACATAAAAAATAAGAGTTAATCCAAGCAACCAAAAAAAACATTATTATTATTATTATTCATAAGACACCTATTGAAACCTTGTCCCCTAAAACCTCAAACCCTAACCTAGATGATGCCTCAAAATCTTTAAATGAGAAAATTGCAATCTAGGATACATTTAAAGAAAAAAGACAATTTTGATGTAGCTTGTTGAAATATTCCAAAATCATCAACATAAAAACATGACAATAAATGCGACCAATGACAAGAAATTATTATTATTCATGAACCAACTAATTACAAGGACCATGGCTCAAAGATTCTTAAACAACACAATCACAAAACAAGAAACCTTTGGAAAGATAGTTTTCATGTACCTTGATAGAATATTTCAAGTCATCAACATGAAAATGAATGTTATACACCAACAACAAACAAACAAACAAAATATATATACAAGTTCAACTAACTTCCCACAATCTTCTTGAAAATTGTAGTGAAAAGTGATAGAGGAAGCATAACAAGCAAGTCATCAGATACCAATCTTGCCTTCTATGGCACATTCAATTGAAATCATGAAAAGTAATAACCAATTTTTAGGGTTTAGGGTTTAGAGTTATGAACCAAACAGAGACAGGGTCATACTTTATAGAGATCAAATGAGATCTTTGTGGACTGGAAAGCCTACCTTCACATTATATAAGGTGGTTATCAGGTTGAGTATTCCAAAACCAACCCTTATCCACGATGGGTGTATTTGTTTTTTTAAAAAACTGGAGAAATTGCTTAGATCCAAAAAATGCACCAAAATGGAGGCAAAACTTTGATTGTTTTATAAATGTGCAATGGATTCATGAAGGTGTTGTTTTTCCTATTACATGCATTTCAAAAATAAGAAATATTTCATGGAGGAGTAACAGAAAAGTGGTCACCATGTAATATGATCACTTGAGGTGGAGGTTGTAGCACTGTCAGCTTTAAGCAATCTGTTGCTGCCACTCTCCCTGTAGTTGGCCCCTTCCTAAGATCACCTGTGGGATGGGAAGTCTGAAAGAACAATGTATTTAACTCTCGGCTGCAAGAACATGCTCCTCTGGGTTTATAGTTGCCAAAATCTGTGTCCAGATAACATATGATGAGTGCATTCAATAGTTGCAGAAATTAAACCCTAAACCACAAACTCCACATTCTAGTTTAGCTATTTCTGTGAACCTTGAAGCTGAACTCTCTTAATCTCAAAGTACCATCGAGGGCTTCTTGTTCCACACAAATGCTACAGGAATGTACCTTGTCTGCGAATTCCCGGAATGCAGGTCCTTCCATAGCCTTGTCAAGCTCCTACAAAATTCCTTGTGCTCATTATTGACCCACTTTGGACTGATTGATGAAGAAAGAGGAAGGAGAAGATAAGAATACAAGCAACGGGTCAAACAAGAAAGACAAGAACCAACAACATGAAAATGCTAATGACTGTGCAATTGGCAACACACTGACCAAGCCTCTCAGAGAGGGGGAGATATGTGAATGTATTAATGTAGACATGAGAGAGATAGAATACCTCCTCTGCATTGACAGCAGAATCAATCTTACGAATAAGGCTCTGAAGGTCTTGATCTCTCAGCATACGCCGTATGTCATCTGATTCCACTGCACCCCAATCACCATTTCCTCATGAACCAACAACTAAGGTTTAGCTTCAAGACTGACAGTATTCCTTTCATAATCTCTCAGATGTGATCAATGAGGAAATCTGTAAGCCCCCTCTCAAATAGAGCTCAAAAAAGCATCAGACAATTAGTAAGTCCTTGCAGATGAACATAATGCATTGATGGTACAAGGACAGAGGATAAACCAACTGCTTGAAGCTGAGAGCGCTTCAACCTCCACCCTGACTCATTGTTGTCCTCAAATTCTCGTGGTGGCTGCTGATCTGGCACTACTTTTTCTGCAACAGAAAACCAGTCTTGTTAGGAACCAGTGCTGTTGTTGAATCTCACATGAAGAGGAGACAGGATGTGCATGCATGGCCAAACAAACAAAGGACTTACCATCACTTGATGCTGCTGGCTCTGGCTTCACACAGGGTATCTCTACAATTGGAAATACACATGCATGGTCAGAAAGCAGCACGATTCACGGAGGGAAAAAGAAGACCCAAGTAAAATACACGCCCAATATTGAGAGTCCAGTACCAAATTTGACATTGATGAATGTTGAAAATTTTTTGTAAGCACAAAATTACAAAGACAGCTTCAGAAGAGAGACAATGACAAAGGGTATAGGAGGTTTACACACCTTTGTGCTGCCGATAACAAGTCACTGAGCAACTGCATTTCCCAGTGCATATGACCAAACCATTCGACCATCAATGACAGCACTCATACAAAAAGTTGCATTTTAAAAATTAAAAAAAACAGATTCCTACCTCCAAAGTTGCACAAATACTTGACGACTTCAAATTCCAGATTACTGGTACTGATATCAAGAGGTTTCAATGCAAGGAAAATGTGAGTTGAGTTCCAAAGACATATAGTGAGGTATGTTTAGAAAGTATGCTCGGTGCATAACATTGGACAACGTAGTACAAAAATCATGGCTTAGGGTTTAAGCATTAGGGTTAAGGGTTCAAGGAATTGCAGGAAAGATGGGTACATGCAGTATACTTGGAGTTTAAGCATTAAGGTTAAGGTTTTAAGGACTTGCAGGAAAGATGGGTACATATGGTATGCTTGGGGTTTAAGCATCAGGGTTAAGGATTTAAGGAATTGCAGGAAAGATGGATATGTGTGGTATACTTGGGGTTTAAGCATCAGGGTTTAGGGTTTAAGGAATTGCAGAAAAGATGTGTGTACAATGAGGTGTACTTGGGGTTTAAGCATCAGGGTTTAGGGTTTAAGGAATTGCAGAAAAGATGTGTGTACAATGAGGTGTACTTGGGGTTTAAGCATCAGGGTTTAGGGTTTAAGGAATTGCAGGAAAGATGTGTGTACATATGGTGTACTTGGGGTTTAAGCATCAGGGTTGAGGTTTTAAAGAATTCCAGGAAACATGTGTGTACATGCAGTGTACTGGGGTTTCACTTCTGGGAATCAGGTGTTTTTGAGGTCCTGAGAACGTCAAGAATAAAATACTGTCTGATACAATACTTCAATATCACTCTTGAAAGTTCAATTCCGTTGCGATGATTCCCCAAATGGTACAAGGACACATTGTCATGCGTTTGAGACTGGAAGAGAGTTTGAAAACTTGCAGTATGAAGAGGGCGGCGAGAAAACAAAAGATGGGGAAATCGAAGATAACAACATACTCTTGCAACATGAAGAGGGCGGGGAGAAAACGAAAGATGGGGGAAAAATGAAGATAAACAACATACTATGGAATCAGGCAGCAAGGGCACTTGTATTTTGATTCAGCGTTATTGCAGATACCGCACTGCTTCCCCATGATCATCCCCTTGCAACTCTGCAACTCTATTTTTCCTCTGCAACAACAATTTTTCCATTCAAGGCCCGAATGTCTGATATTCCAATGGCAAAAAGCTTCACAGAACAACAAGAGCCTGCCACAATACCTGTTCCGCAGACAAGATGTACAAGCGTTGTCGTTATCGTCCTCTTCTTCTTCTACTTCTTCTTCTTCGCTCCAAAGATGCGCATACGTTTTGTTTGCGCGGGCTTTTCGGCCTATTAGGGTTTAGGGTTCAAAGATTTTTCTCTCTTATTGCGGCAGTCGTAAAACTTGTTCCGAGGGTCGAGGAATTTACGGCTCGACTTCTCACTCACCGCTGCACGTCTTGGCTTGCTCCATGCCTACATGCTGCTGTCGCCGCCTGTGCAATTGCTTTCCTTTCCCTTTGCCAATGTGAGGGTTAGAGAGAGAGAGGAGCAAAAGCTGAGAGTAGTAGTGATGAGACTGTTGATACGGATCATGAGAGTGGACGCGTCCTTGCACATGATCATGATGGAAACTCCGAGTTTTGCAATGAAAAGCTTACATGCAAAATCCATCACCAACAGGCCATCACCATCAACTAGAATAGTATTGTCATTGTGCTCCTCACGATCCTATTACTCAGCCTGTTGCGGAGAACGAGCTCTGCGTTGTTGTAAGCAGTATTGTACAGGAGCTGCAGTTGCCGCATTGAAGCCATTGCCATCAGATATGCTGCAAGCTAAGTTGAGAGGATTCTCGTCTTCAAGGATTGTGCGAGTTCCTGATGACAGGATATCCTCTTCTTGTTCAAAGAGTGTCCGCGGTTGTAGTGATTCTTCTACAGTAGCATCGAATGATACAAGTTCCCAGGACAAGCGGGATGATGATGCAAACCTGGAATTTCAAGAGGGCAAAAGACAGATCCTATTGCGGCCTGATGGAGCTGCTGCTGAAGACGACGACGAGAGGAGGCTGTTTACATTGCGGGAGAATGTAGGAGGTGGTGCAATACACATCATAATGGGGCCTATGTTTGCTGGCAAGACCACATCACTCTTGCAGAGAGTCCAGGATGCACGAAATGCTGGCAGGTAGATACACGAAGAAGAAGAAAACCATTTCCAAATCCCTTTTTTTTGCCATTGCTCTGCAAGCAAAACCATCTTTGTCTTCTTCTTCTTCTTCTTCTGCATACAGATCTGATGTTACAAAGACCAAGTCTGTTGTTATGCGGTTCTTGTGGTTTAGATGCTTGTTTGTACTATGGATAAACATCAAACCCTCACACACAATCTTGCTTGAAGGTTGCAGCTTGAATGAATTAAGGAGGATGATACAAGTTTTAGCTATGTCTCTCTTCTTCTTCTTCAGTTGCTAGTTCAAAACATCAAAACTGAGTGTCTGTCATCCCTGTTGCTTCCAGGAAAACTTGCAAACTCAGAGGTTTAGGGTTTAGGGCTTGTCAGTGTGTTGTTTATGATGGAGGTGATGATGGTCTGACACATTAGGGTTATGACTGATGAGCTCTCATTAATCTTGTTGTCTTAATATTACCCTTTTTCTGAGCAATGCAAGTGAGCACAATTTTTTTCAGGCTGTCTGCTGCATCTAAACCCTAAACACAGTTACATCTTTTTGGCTTGTCTTTTGTCTTCTCTTGATGTTTGTGATAAATTCTGATCTGGACATTGACTCCTGAGTAAGGTTTTAGAAATTCTGATCAGGCAAGAAAATGAGTCATTTCTTTTTTGCTTATCAAATAAGTGGGCATACCAGCAGACAGTTAGTCACATTTGAGTAAGAAATGATCTTTTCTTTTTTGGCAGAAAAGTTGGGCTAGTGAAGTCCAATAAGGATACACGATATGGAGTGGCAGCAGTGGTGTCACATGATGGAATTAAGTTGCCATGTGTTGCTGTATCCAACCTTGCTGCTTTTCGAGCACATGTAGGAGAGGCCCAATATAAAGAGGTAAGCAAGCAAAGTCTATTTTAATAGAAGTATATCTTGTCCCACTTCTCCAGGGGTGTACCTCCCTGTTGTCAATCAAGTTCTGTTACCAATCTCAACCAATGAAGACCTTGTCATGGACCATGAATGGCAGGGCTGTCATCACCTTTTTAATGGGATCAGGTGTATTCTAACTGTGATTTGCCAAAAATGAATCTGGATATGTGCAAATGTGGACTGCTGGGGCTTCACATTGTCCTTCAGAAACCTTTAAATGACTTTTACAGATCATCTTCCTGTTCCTTCCAGAAACACAAAACTCATGTTGCAGATTTTGATAATTGTTTGCCCAAAAATTTGAGGAGATTAATCTACACCCACCATTTGGAGCTGATGAAGTTGTTGGGGAGTAATAGTAGCCTTGTTGTACCACTGTACCCTCCCTTAGGTCTGATCATCTTACCCTTCTTGGATAGGTCTAGGGAATGATTGATTCATTGCAGTGCACACATCTTCCTTCATCAGGGTTGCTAGTAGAGATTCATGTCACAAAAATGAAAAATTGTGAAGGGTTACCTCAATGTTTCATCTGATTTGGACTTCATGTGTCTTATCTCAATCATTTGATGTTTTTGTGCAGTTGGAGGTCATTGGGATAGATGAAGCACAGTTCTTTGAGGATCTTTTCGAGTTTTGTCAATCTGCTGCTGACGTTGACAGGAAAACACTTATTGTTGCTGGCCTGGATGGTGACTTTTTGAGGCAAGACAAACTTCTCCACCTCTCTCCCTCTCCCACTCTTTTTTTTCTTCCTTGACTGAAAAAGGCTGAGGATATCAGATTCTTGATTACCATATGGTTTCTAATTGAGAAGGGAAATGTGGATTTGGTCACCCTTCATTAATGTTAATACTCAGGTATTGCTTAAGGTGTACCTTTCCTCATTCCCTTTCAATTGTGTCACAGTCATTCATCTGAAAATTAGAGGTACTGGTGTAGCTGTAGGTAATTAACATCATGCATATGTATTTGAATGCATTGAAAGTTCCACTCGTGTCATAACATCATCTGGTGTACCTCATGCAGACGAAGGTTTGGGTCTCTGCTGGATTTGATACCATTGGCAGACTCAGTGACAAAGCTGCGCGCATGCTGTGAGCTTTGTGGTGAAGCAGCTGCATTCACATTTCGAAAAACTGTGGACACAGAAACTGAGATCATTGGAGGGGCGGATGTGTACATGCCTGTCTGTCGCCACCACTTCGTCAGTGGTCAAATTGCTGTTGAAACTGCCCGCAATGTTCTCCATGTGCACCAAGCTTCCAGAACCTCAAAAGGAGCAGATGCAGACACTAATGCTGTATCTGCGAGTTCTTTCTGAGACTTCAGGTGTCTGTCCTTTTGCAGTTAAATATTCCTTTTGTCCTTAATTGTTGTTGTTTTGTCTCAAATCTCAACCTAGATTGTGGAGCTTTCTAGTGCCATAGTTCAATAACAGATTGGGACTAAGAGCAACATACCAGCAACATGTCAATTTTCTGTGACAGTGTCGAGATTGACGGGTAGCATGCACACTCTAGGTGGACCTTTGAGACAATCAATGGGTACTTTGGCAGCACCAAGAAGCCGTGACCATCCTGGTCAATATTGTTGTGGAATACAAATTACACTGCTGAAATCAGGTGGTAATCTACACACTGGTATGGAATGCAGATTACGCTGCTGATGCTAGGTGGTAATCTACATACGGGTATGGAATGCAGATTCCATTCCAATAATGCAGATGACTCACTGTACTAATTTCTTAATATATTTCTTTCTATCCATGTTCCCATTGTTCCTGATGATGGTTTCACAGAAATCCAAATGAAAATTTCAAAGTGGGTAGTTGCAAAAGTTCTCATCAAAAGTTTCCTTTTTTGCAATTGGAGCTTGTGCAAATTACTTTGCAAGGAACATCAGTTACAGGTACAGTGTACTCTGTATTTTGGATGAAATATAGGAAGTGATATAGTGGAAAAGCTCGAATGTGGGCTTCTGACTATCTCCACCGACATTGGTAAATGGCCCACATTCTCTGTATTTTGGATGAAGTATGCAACTACAATATTCAAACCTTATATTGTGACACTTGCAGGCCCCAAGACACTGTGCCCTCTAAAAGGGCCAGTATAAAAAAAATCACACTATTTTGTGGTAATTTGAGATTTTTTTTGAGAAATGAAAAAACGTGTTTTTTCACAGGAAAATGTGTTTTTTAAAACACAAAAATTCCAAATCCAGTGCCAAATTGAAATTTTGAATATAAAATTTTATTTTAAAAAAAAAGAGGAAAAAAGTAAAGGGAAAAAAGCATTGATCCAATTAAGCCTTATCTCAATTTACTAGTTAACAAGTCGTGACTAGTTCTTTTTCTACAACCGACACGTGCCAGTCGTGATACCTACTTATAGGTGCACACCTGTGTCATAGGTAGCTACCTACTGTAGTGTTGGCGACAGAAACATACCTACCATTTCTAGCTAGTCATTACACCTACCCACAGAACAGTCAGTCTAACTCCCTACAGACCTACCTCCCTACCTACCTACCTACCTACCTACATACCTTCCTACCTAAGACCAGAAAACTTAGGTCTCATTAAACATTAACAATGGCATTCGCTAAATCTCCGCCGTAGAACGACCGTTGGATGTGATCGGGGTTCTGGTAAGCCAGATCCTCATCGGACGGTCTTGATCCTCATTTGAGGGGCGTGGTGGGTGTGGGGTTAACAATGGTTGGCGTTCGGTAATCTCCGCCTCACTGATTGATGCGAGCCGTTGGATGTGACGAGCCCTCCCTGCGATGATCTTCCATCGACGGTCGTAACCGAGCCCACAGCAAACGCTTTCTCCCTCCTGCCATCGCTGTCTTTCAGGTTGTTGTTGGTGTTTGTTGCTGCTGCAGCTGTTGCTCTCGGTAAGTTCCTCGATTCGGTATTTCGTTGGCTTCTTGTCTTCGGTAAGCTGCTGCTCCTCTTCCCTCGTCACTTGCTTCGGTTGCGGTGCGTTGCTGGCAATCGTTTGAGCCTTTTCTCGGTCTGTGAGGACGTTTCTGTGCCGAGTATTATGGGTTTTTGTGCGTGTGCGTTTGTTTTGAGTTATTGCGTTGTCTTTTTTTGCGCATCCGATTTGGACCTCGGGGAATGTTTTGAGAATGAGCATATGAAGATATAAGGCATTGCGCATTCAATGGATTGTTTCTTCTTGTTGTTGTTTTTTTGCGGGGCTTTCTCTATCTAGCTAGTTTTGGTCTTTTTGTAATGCAAGAATACGCTTGCCGTTTTCGAATCTGGTATTGAGTGGGGGAGTGAGGGATTGTGTGGAATGGAATATGATGTGTTAGAAGTTGGGAGGTTTTGCTCCCTTTCGATGTTTTGTTCTGAACCGGATTAAGCTGCTGCCTTGGATCCTGGCTTGTTCCGGAATTGAGATCTATGGAACTACAATGGCGAGCATCGATGGATTTTGTTATGCAAGGACGTCGGATGAATGAGCTCATTTTTTTCTCTTGCTGTGTTCTGTGTGCGTCGATTCAGGGATTCGCGGGGAGTGGCTTTCGAGATGGAGACAATGAGCCTCGCCAAGGCAACAGCGGTGAGTACCTATGACAGGGTTGGAGATCAGTGTGATTGTGGTCATGACTTTCGCTCAATAGATACTTTCGATTCAATTAGTAGTGTCTGAAATCTGAACGACAACGCTTTTGATGACAGCAGGCACCGCAACTATTCGTCTCCTCTGAAGGCCGTCGTCATGGACGGATTCGGACGTCATCCAAGGCATCTTCTTGCTCCCTTGTTGGAGGAGTTCCCGAGAGTGTACGAAGTGGCAGCAGTATTTTCCAAACTGGCGCTGGTTCCTTGTCACTAAAGCATGCTGTGGAGAAGCCTGCCATAGCAGCCCAAAAGGGTTTATGGTTTAGCAACAATGGTGCTCTCCCAGTCACCTGTGAGTTTGAAAAGATACTCATTGCCAACAGGGGTGAGATTGCAGTTCGCGTAATTCGGACAGCCCATGAGATGGGAATCCCTTGTGTTGCTGTACATTCGACAATAGACAGACAAGCTCTTCATGTACAGCTTGCAGATGAGGCAGTGTGTATTGGTGAAGCTCCCAGTTCCCAATCGTAAGTCTCATTTTGCCTGAATCCCAATTTCCCTTTGTTGATCCATTGTTATCTGGACAAGCTTGCAAATTTTAGCATTCTCCTTTTACTAAGACAGCCAATTCTGGTTCACCTCCAATTCTCAAACTGAGTTTAGAAGATGCATAGCTTTCACCTCCAAAGGGAGACATTTCACTTGGTGAGGCCACAGGAAGAGGTTCTCATTCCACTTGCTCCACAGAGCTTACCATCAGATATTTTCTTTGGTTTTTTGGAGCTTCTGTGTCTGTACCTGCAGTGATTTGCTTCCCTTGGTAAATGTGAAGCTGCTATGTTGCACTACTAATCTTCTTCGGTGCATGTCATGTATCATGGTCATGGTCTGTAAGTTCATAGTAGCATGGGTCCTTAACAGCAGTTCTGTCAGTGATCAACAACTCAATTTCCATGCTGTTCAAAGCATCTGTTGTCTGCTGATCTCCATTTTCCAGATTCTTGACCTCATTCACTTGTAGTGTTGTTGAACTATCTGCTCACATTTGATAAACCAGCTTCATGTTAACTTAGATGGGTGCTTGTGTGGTCTTGCACAGGTATCTAAACATCCCCAACATTGTGGCAGCGGCACTGAGCCATGGATGCACAATGTTGCATCCTGGTTATGGTTTTCTGGCCGAGAATGCCACCTTTGTTGATATCTGCAGAGACCATGGTCTTAACTTCATTGGTCCCAACGTGAGTTGCTGGGAGCACTGTTCCATACCAACATCAATGTTTACCACATGCAAGGACCTAGGTTTGAGATTTGACAGTTGTGCTGTCCTTGGAGGAGTGGAGAGGGGAATGTTGGGAACAGCAATAGCTGTACTATTTTTGAAATGTGAAAACTTGGTGTGGTATACATAGTAAGCCAAGGGTTTCCAAGTCTGAATAGAAGTACAGGGACAGGATGTTAAACCCTGTGAGTGTTTTGCCATTGGCACTTCACACTAAATCTGGAAGGAGTATTGACTTCATGCTTGAGATAACTGATTGTATTGTCTGAAGGACAGTACACTGACTGGGGGTATCTTCTGTCTTGTGATATGCAGCCGGATAGCATTCGTGTCATGGGTGACAAGGCAACAGCACGAAAGACAATGAAGCAGGCTGGTGTTCCTACAGTGCCAGGAAGTGAAGGACTCATTGAGGTAAATGAGTGGTTCTATTGGACTTTACTCTGTGACTTTCTTTGTGAATTGTAGATTCTCTGGACTACATGTCTACATTTCAAGCATGTGCATCTGAAAATTTTCATTGATATGTCTAGAATTATTTGCCTTTTAAGGATGAAAAGGTCACAGCTATCTTTGTTGCTAGTGTTTACATGGAACTAGGATTGTAGCTTTCTGGACGTCAACCTTTCCTCACAAGTGTGTTTTTTGGATACACAGACAACAGAGGAAGCAATTCGGTTAGCTAATGAAATTGGCTTTCCTGTAATGATCAAGGTAGGCTGAAACTACTGATTCAATCTTCTGATACACATGGGTTGTTTCCAGGGACACAGTTGCTTGCAGAGGTAGTCCTGAAATTTTTGCATATGGAGAGCTTGTGTCAGAACTCAAATTTGACATTGGATCTTTTGCTTGCTTACATATTTCTTTGTTGGGTATAATTGGTTTGTCTGCCACTTGGTACATTTACTTGGACCACAGCATGAATTCACCTCCATGATAATATATACACATGCAACAACTTCCCCTGATGACCTGATGAGATAATGTTCTGGAATGAGATCCCGAGATGACAATTTGAGTTTCAGTAGATCTCTACAGAGAAGTAAAGTTTTGACAGTCATTATGAGGTTTTTGATGGGGTTACAGGCAACAGCAGGAGGTGGAGGTCGTGGCATGCGCCTTGCAAATGAGCCTGGTGAATTTGTGAAACTCTTACAGGTATTTCTCCATGTTTTTTGCCTCCAATCTGATTCAAAAATGGAATCATACATCCCAGGTCAAATGTTGAACCTTGGTGATGGTTTAGGATCTATGTAGTAGAAGTAGGATTGAAACCTCTGTTCCACTTAAGTATTCATGAACTCTATCCTTCCAAAATGTAAGCTCCCCTCTGTATGTTTGCAGGCTAAGATTGACTATTGATTCACCTTGCAAGGTAACATTGTGTGTGGACAATTATGCAGCAAGCTAGGAGTGAAGCAGGGGCTGCATTTGGCAATGATGGTGTATACCTTGAGAGATACATTAAGAATCCGAGGCATATTGAATTCCAAGTAATTTTAACTCTATCTGAATCAAATTCTGTATGCATCAGCATGTTTACATAGCATCTGTTTTTGCTTCGACTTTTCAATCTCTGAACCACAAGATTTAGTGCATCTCCACAAGGATAACTGTACCTACATTTGGTAGGTGTGATTTACAGTAGTATGGAACTTGTTGACTTTCATCTAGAAAACCAAAACTGCAAAATACTTGATAACCATCAATCATGAAGGTAACAAGGATGTTGACTGCTGGTTGTTGTACTTATGGGGAATTTGGGACATGGTAGGTGTTGGCTGACAAGTTTGGGAACGTGGTTCATTTTGGCGAGCGCGACTGTAGTATCCAGGTATTACTCTCATAACAAGGTTGTTGCCAGAGTCACGGGTGTATGGGCATATGGGCATATCTCTGGGGTAGTATGTGCTCACATGGAGAGCACTTTCTGATTATTTCTGTCTCTTGAGTGCTAGCCAACCTCATGACTGAGTATTCCTGTTGCTTCTGGAGAAACAGAAACTCAGGACACAGATGTTTGTATAATGGTCTGCCTGAAACTTTAAGCTGGTTTTTTATTCTACCTGCACCCACTGTTGAGCTGATGAAGCCAGTGGGTGATGCTATTTCTGATGAAGGTGATGGTCTGACATCTTGTTAGGGACTCTCATAAGGTTATGATTACACTCATTGTTGTGTTAACTTCAAGTGTCATTGTGGAGAATTTTCTGCAATTTTGGCAATATCATATCTAAAAGTTGATGTAATGGTCCACTGAAGAATCATGAAGCATCAAAGAATTTTTGTTATATGGATATTTTATAGCTGAATTACATCTTTATTATTCCAGAGAAGAAACCAGAAGCTGCTAGAAGAAGCACCTTCACCAGCCTTAACTCCAGAGTTGAGAAAAGCCATGGGAGATGCTGCTGTTGCTGCTGCTGCCTCCATTGGATATATTGGTGTGGGCACAGTTGAGTTCTTACTTGATGAAAGTGGTCAATTCTACTTCATGGAAATGAACACCCGAATTCAGGTAATTGTGTTGGGTTTCCAAAGAAACTCATCTTTCTAATAGGTCCCTGGAAGCAAAGAGGGCTTGAGTGGAACAACTTAATTTATACTGGAATGCTTTCTATAATTCATGCAGGCTTCCTTTTCTATTGCTTTCCTTTTCAGGAAGTCCATGCATTATTTATAATTTCCCTGGTCTTTTTTGGGCACTCATTGTCCATAGTTGTCATTTCTGGTTGAGACTATTTGTTATAAGTTAGCCAGCTTGTTTCCCTCACAAATGTATTTCATCTGCAGAATATAATACCTATCTCCAGCTCAACTCTTAAATATTATGGTTTCTGCAGGCCACAATCAAGAACAATCATTGAGGGGGTTTGATTCATTCTCCATACAGAACAGGAGTGAATGATATAATATGTTTCACTTATTGACTGTCTGGGATTGCAAAACAGGTGGAGCACCCAGTAACAGAGCTGATATATTCAGTTGACCTTATTGAGGAACAGATCCGGGTAGCCTTGGGAGAGAAGCTACGGTATACTCAGGTATCAAGTGATACTAAAGACAAACAAACTTTCAAGATTCAAGATTCTTAAGTGACAATAAAATTGAGATCCTACATTTAGTTTGAGAGATTGGAGAAGTTCTTATATTGTTTTATTTCATTTACTTTTGTTCTGCGGTTAGGATGAGATTGTGCTACGGGGGCATGCCATAGAATGCCGCATTAATGCTGAAGATGCTTTTCAAAATTTTCGGCCTGGTCCAGGTACATTTTGATGAGCACAATATGTGGAGATATCTGTTTTCAGCCCTTGCCCCAGTGTCAGTAGTCTCTGATCAACTGTGCTGAAGGCTACATTATGCATCACCTTTTCTCCTTTCAAATAACTCATATTAAGATTGATGGTTTTGCTGAGATGGAACATGTGGTGGCACAGGCCGTATCACTGGCTACCTGCCATCAGGTGGTCCATTTGTGAGGATGGACAGCCATATCTACTCCGACTATGTAGTTCCTCCCAGTTATGATTCACTGCTTGGCAAGGTTTGTTGTTGGCATCACTCAGTTCCATCACAGAAATTGCAGTGAGCAGTCATATTGTTGCCATTGCTAACTTTAGCCATCCTTGTGAAAATGTTGACTAAGTTGGTGTACATACAGCTCATTGTGTGGGCACCAACAAGGGAGAAAGCTATTGTGCGGATGCAACGGGCTTTGAATGATACTATAATTACTGGTAAGGCCAATGATCCCTTGCAATTTGCAATTTTAATGAATGACTAAAAGACTTTGCAGAGGTGTTTTAGTCATTGATGTTCAGTAGGTGGCCCTGTCAGATAAATTGCTTTAATGATCATTTGTGAGAGATTGGGTACACACACTCAGCAAGGACAAATGTGATTCCAATATGCCGCTGGAGTGAGTTCATCTCAGTGACATATATCTTGATTTTGTCCTGATTACCCAGCTGAACCATCCCACTGTGCATAATCCTTTACACATTTTTCCTCCTGCAAGCTGAACATTCTGTGCAACTTGGGTTGGTTGGGATACATGAACTTCCAAGGAAAACAACAGATTAAGACAGACATTGAAAACTTTTCTGGTGGCTTATTAGACTACTCAAGGTTGTAAAGAACATAGAGACAGAGAATGAGGTTCTTTGTTACATCAGTGGGAAGTAATGCAGTTTTTGCAGAAGTGCATGCTAATTGAAGATGCTGGGTCTTTGACAGGTGTTCCCACAACACTCGACTATCACAAGCTAATTTTAGAAATCCAGGTCTAGCACAATCCTCCTTCTCCTTTTCTATTCTGAATTGGAGGCAATGTATGTATTTGATACTCAGAAAGCCCCAAAATTTTGCAGTATCCACATGTACACGCCAGAGGACATAGGTTTCCTCATGAGAACAGAATGCACTTATTTCAGTTCATGTTAACCTTTACCAATGCATCTCTGTTGGAATTATTTTAACAGTCTTGGAGCAAATCTCTTGTTAAGGGAAATGTTGGCCGTGGTTCTTTTGAAGCCACTAGGCACACTTAGAAAGCCACTAGGCACACTTAGAAAGGTACAAGCTGATGTGACATTGTTTTTACCAGGACTTCAAGGATGGCAAAGTGGACACAGCATTCATCCCCAAACATGAAGAGGAGCTCTCTGCTGTAAGTGCAATGATCACAGTATGTCAGTTTCTGAAGGCTCTTTTCTTTTGGAACCAAAAGAATGAGCCTTGAGAGCCTGTCTAGATTTATGCTTTATGGATCTAAAGTAAACTTTCATTACTGCATGCCATACAGAAGGAATTTGTAATCTACCACAGCTTTATTTTCCAATCTATACAATCCATGTGGCATTGCTGTTCAGCTATTTTCCAATCTATACAAAACATGTGTCATCTATATTCAGCTGTTGGTAACCAAAAATTGTGTTTGTTCCCTGTGCAGCCATTGTCATGAGGGTCAAGCCTGATTTCTCTTCAACAGGGGGATGCAAGGAGCTGTACGAAAGGACAGGGTGCATGCACACATGGGGTTTCTCATTTCTATTGGATTTGTTAGCAAGATATCAATTTTGTAGCTGCCATTGGGGGTTTGTTCATCAAGCTACTTTGTTCACCATCTGTCAAAACATACTGCAACACCAGCATACAGCATACAAGGAATGAACTGATTTTGATCAATTTCACTTCTGGTATAAAAAGCTGGTTAGGTGTACTCCTAAATTCAATAAGAATGTTCCTGATTTTTCCATTTTCACAGTACGTCGGTTGTCTTCATTATAAGCTTTGAAACATCATTCAGTTGGATACTTGCTTTCTAATATATAGATTGTGACTAATCTCTTGTATTGAAAGGAAATCTTCACTGTATACCTTTTACTGTATCTAGCATATGGAGGTGATGATGACTATAGTCTCTCTTACTGGTGACTTGTGTATCCCAAGTTCAATCTAACCACCTGAATTGTCATCTGTCTGTCATATGTGAATTAATGTGACTAGAAATGAAACTCTGGATCAAGTAACAATCCACATCAAACAACAAAGCCATATCCTGTGAACTGAGTTTCTGCTGCAATTCCGGAAGCAACGGGAAGACTCAGCCACACTACTGGCTAGCAACAGACCCCACAACAAAGACTAGACAAAGAAACAAAGAAAGACAGAAAGGGAAAAGAACAACAGGGAAGGACTAAGAATGAATTCAAATGTATCAGAGTTCTATTCATGAGAGGTTTTTTAGAATTCTAAATAGTTGCTTCCTTTTGTATCTTTCATATCTTGCTCCAAGTACTCTTTTCCAATGAAGACTGGAAAAGGCTGCAGTTACATCCTTTGAAGCCTCAATGGGCACTACAATGATTCACCCTACAACGATTCACTCCTCACATGCCTGATCCTAATATACATGGGACTGTCTCCACTGCTCTGAGAATCTGATGAAAATCTGATGAAAATCTGATTTCCTACCAAGAAATTGGCAGGGCAAAAGAGTTTTACCCATACTCTCTTGCAGAATTGTGTTTTTCCTCTCCAAGAGTTCAAATGACCTAACAGTAATAAATCTAAACTGGCAATTTCAGCATCCATTTAACAAAAAGACTTTGCCCACTGTCTTCACCTTTTACTGTGAGCCACCAACAACCAACCCAGTTGCTTCACAATGATACAAATCAGAGTATGCATTCGGTGGGTGAATAGGATGAGGAGGAGGAGGAAGAGGAGCAAGTGTCAAAAGTCATGTCGTTGGTCGTGTCATGGTGGTCAATCCCCGCCCATGTATGATTGGACCTTGCATGCCACCAATTGGCTCATCAACTGTCAAAAGAAGCCAGACATTAAAGGTAAAGAAATCAGATATAAGATTGAACAAAGCAGACACAAGATGAAGGAAATCAGACATAAGAAAATAAAACCACAAAAATTGAAAGAAAATAAATAGGAGCTCACTAGTAGTAGCAGTAGTAGTAATAGTAGTAGTAGTAGTAGTAGTAGTAGTTTGTACTTCATAGTTCTGAGCAGCTTAAATCCATTGAGTCTCTCAAGTGATTCAGAAGTTGAAGTTGGGATTGTGTTTTTTTACCCGGAGTCTCTTCAGTTACTTCAACGATTTCACCTTTGCCTGCCTCTGTGCCAGCAATTCCAATGCAAGTGAAGAGAGATCCCTCATCCAGGCTGAGGTAATTGTAAGCGTTATAAACATCCTCTGCCGTTGTTACCTCATACAGATGTGGTAAGTCCCGTAAGCAACCCACATCCTGCAATTCCAAATAAAAAATGTTACACATGTATTGTTGTAGATGCTATATATTTATTGCTGTCTTTCATGCTCAGAAGTTTCAGTCTCAACATCACAATCTGTACACATGAAGGTCTTGGGTGGCAGATTATGTCATTTTCTTGATCATTATATGACATAATCTTCCAGTGATGATTGTACACTTTTAATAGTGATGAAAATCTTTGTTGAACTTGAATTCTTTTTTTTTTTTTTCAGAGCATTGAATCTGCCACCCCAGACCTTAATGTTATGGAATGGTCTTGCCCTTGCACATTATGTTGGGTGCGTCACCTAGCTGGTCCTAACATACAGGCTTGCCTGATGCCTTAGCCAACATAATGAGCAGGGGCTTGACCATTCCATAGTACATAACAGGAACACTATACTATGTCAGAATCTTGTTTCCTGATTTCAAACGTACTTCCAGCTGCTTTTGGCAGAAGAGCAAAAGGACCTGCAGAGGGAGGGGCAAAATATAGGACAAAAGATTTTACCTTTCTACTCACTGATGGAGCCTGCAAATGTGTCAGCATCCCTAACCAGTATGTGTTGTCCTTTGACTCAGACTCGTGCCTCATCAATAATGTCCTCTTTGCCTGGCAAGACCCAGTAATCCAAACTCACTTAATTGTTGAAAATAAAACTTGTGCAGTTATACGATAAGGTTCTTGATGCAAACCTTGCAACATCTTCATTCCAAAAGCAGAGACTTTAGGGACATTTAGGTTGTCCACTGCAGAATTTAGCTCAGGAGAACCCCAACATGCAGTCACAGAGCCACCCCAAAATAAAAAGCTTTAACCCTTAAAGAATCCATGTATTTTTAGGAAAGAAAAAACATAATTAATAAGTCATTCTGACACAAAGTTTGACTGAGTTAGTAAATCATTGATCGTAGAGACTCAAACTGCAAGTTTGGGTCATTATTCACAGAAACAAAATGGTGCTTTGAATACTCCATTGCATCAAAAAATCAGTGTTCTGAGGAGCAAGGTAGTAGCATTCTCCTGTCCTCTGTGCATATATGTTTTAGTGTTCAAATATAGATTGCTGCATCCATTGAGGACAGCAGATACTTTGAGGGAAACCTCCAATTCCTTACCCCATGTTAGAGGGAGAGGGAGAGAGATACCCGATCAAGTTCTCGCTGGTTGATTTTGCTTCCTTGGATACTACGAAGTACATTCAAGGATGCATCAACAGCATTTTTGATCTACAGAACACAAACAAATGGACACTTCTCAGTTCACATTTCTCAGTGTCTCTTTGCCCAATCTTCATTATCCATGGAAAATAATACACTTCATACTTCCTTCTGATCCTAGGAAAGGGAACATCTGGGATTGGTAGTATATATTAACAGAAGACATATATATGTTTCAAAAAACGAAAAATAACAAAACAATGAACTATTACCTTAGCTGGAGTGGAAGTCACAGATATAACAAACCAGCCTGCCTTCAACCGGTCAAACAAGCTAAGTTCAAATGATACATCATACGTCAACCCTAAAGCATCCCGTACCGTTGTAAACAGCCTGCAATGGTAAAACCACTGCTATGTTAGACTATTGAACACAAACTGGAAAAATTGGTCCCAAGCGCAATCAGCATAATAGGTAACACCCATAACCTTGGTGAGAAAATATGAAAACTCTGCAACTGCAAAAAAATGTGAGTGTGATTCCAATACTGTAACTGAACAACAGATACAAATAAGAAAACACTGGAGAACACTACTTGAGAGGGTCGTCTACATGACTAGTAGCAGTAATCTAAAACTCACCGAGCATTTATGATTTCCGCCAAGAGAGTTAATGCAACTGAAGCATATAAAGGATGCCGCCGCCTCCTCCAACACAGTGTGTTGTTATCATCCCTGATTACTTCTACACCTGGTGGTGCCAATGACTTTGCTTGCTCCTCTGGAATGAAACTCACATTTGTATGTTAGAAACCTTTGCAACTAGAGGAGAAATGCCCCCTATTCTCTTTGCATGCTCAGCTATACAAACTTCATCTGTGATACATAAGGACAAGACCAAGGATCCAGATATTGAATGGATATGTGTGCAGCTCTCTCACAGTTATATACCTTTGATAAACCCAATTTACAAGGAGGTGACACTGAGGAATTGAAGACCTATAGCATGGAACAATCTCTCTGTATCCAATACCTTCAGGTTGAAGCATCAAGGACAACCTACCTGACAGCGATGGTGGAACTGGCTCGATGAGAGTATTTAAATCACGCCCATCAGAAGTGAATCCCCACCTATTTGGTGCAGCACCAGCTATGTATGCACATGCTCTCTCATCTGTATCCCTAAGGAAAACCTACAAACACCCACATACCTTAGTGTTGGAGATCACCATGCACAAACCACCCCCTTGTTGGTCCCAAGGGATGGAGGATCTAAAGCACACAAGGCATGATGCTCATGAGAAAAAAGAAGGAAGCAAGTATGATTGCTCAGAAGAGAAGAGGGATTCTCACTCGTTGATGTCGTTGTTCAGGAGTTGAGAAAGTATCAATAAGTACAGGTTTCTCAGCTACTTCAGCACTCTTGAGAATGTGGTCATTAGTATTAACTGTGAGCGTGCCTAGATAATCCAGCAAGCATGATTCCACTTCCTCCTCTGAAAAATCACCCACTACACAAACCTGCAAAAACACCCATTGACAGAGTCACATTCACCAGTTCAGAGATGATCATTGGAAGTGAAAAGTTGCATGGAAAAAAAAACAGCAGGTTTTCATGACCAATCAACCCAAACACACCTCCATATTGGATGGAACCAGCTGTTGCATCACAGCCTCCCTGACAACAGGGAGAGTCAGCTTCTCAATAGCCTGAGGAGAAGGTTCAATGAATCGCTCTTCTCCATTAAACATTGCACGCATCAGTCTGTGTGCAGTTGCTCGCTCCAAGCTTTTTGGCATTGCATGATAATGTGACAAGTAGAGCTGTTTTGCCCTGTCTAATGCATCTTCCAGCCATACATTGTGCTGCAAAATCAAGGTACAAAATCTCTACTTTATCAATACCAATGAGTTTGCAGAGAAACAAAAACTCCACAACAAAGGTTCAGAGGCAACTGATGTTAGAAGCTTCAAAAATCATCTCTATACTCTCCATTCCAACAGCCCAATCAGACAGCCAAAACTTGCATAGAGTGGGGCGAATGAACAACAATGGGCCCATTACCTCAAGCACCATATGGAGGAGCTGGAAAGTAGCACGCATGCCACCATCACGTAGAGTGAAACGGAAATCCATGCATAAGAACTCCTCATCTGCCTCCAGTACACAGTTGATCAAATTGCCTACACAAAAAAGTTCCACCTGCCACAGAACAAAGCAGAGATCAGCTTGTGAAAAATGTTCATCCAGATGAAGCCCAAAAAACATTTGGGCCAGTGAGCACCCTACTTTAACGTCTTGTACCCATTCCAAAACGGAAGTGCAAGAGTATGAAGGTTAAGAAAGTCAGTGTGGACATGTAGAGTCCAGCAACAGAATTGAAATGGGTGTCAAAAACTTCTGATAGCAACTAAACCCATAAACCTAAACTTCCAATTTCAATGACCCTGAAGAGACTTACCTGCTCCCTTGAGAAGCTACCAACAGCACCACCTTCACTGAGAGTACGCACACCAACAGCAACAGCTCCACTAGCACCAGGCTTCTCCTGAGCTCTTCCCCCTGCTACTACCAGGCGCAAAACGCCTCCTTTGGCTTCATTCTGCGTGATCTGTATTCATGTTCAACAAGTTACTATATCATTCAAGAAATACTTGGGACTCCATAAGATTCTCTCTCCTACAAGGTATGAGTGCAATTGAAAACATTGCACAAACCCAAGCGATCAGTTGCTCGGAAGCAGTTTAATACCTTGTAGTTTACACGGATGCCATTCGATAAACGGCGTTGAACAACTCCTGTTGCCTCATCACTGTACTTAGACCAGTTATGTGCATCTGCCACATCTGTCACAGCCACAAATCGTGGCTGCCACTGCATGTGCAAGGATGCTAACTGCATTGGGGACACCAGCTCTGTTGGAACCTCCAGCTGATCACATACAAAAGAAATGACCCAACCCTTAAACTAGCAGGAAAAACCACTTTCAAGGCCCCCCATTTTGTGTAATTCTACTTATATCCTATCTTCACATGCAGGATGCAGATTACCCCAGCAAACATTAGCAAAGGGTTTAGGGTTCACCCCCAAACCCTAAACCTCTGGTTGAATGCACAAAATGCTGGGTCTCCTTTGGCTAACAAGCTCTTTCAATGATTACACTTGATACAGAGATGGAAAGGTTCAGAGATAAAAAAGCACCTCAGGTTCTGAAGCCAAGGGCTCGTCAAGACCACCTGTGATGGCATTCACAATTGCATCTGGGGTGATGTCAAAGCTTACATCTCCCACTTCCTCTAAATGTATGGTTTTCGGTACACAAGCCACAATGGCTGCAGGTATGGGAGCTGTTGGCTGCCCATAAGTAGCTATATACTCCAACATGGCTGCCCCTGCCTTGTTAACCTGCATGTCCGGTAGAATCATATAGATGGTGAGCATGCCCCCAGGTACTGTAAAGATCCCTTCCAAATATCATCCTCTCTGCCTAAAAATTTCCATGAAAATGCACAGCTGTTGCCAGTTGCTAAAGAAACCTGAAATGTTGAAGAATATGCAAAACACTCAAAGGAAAGCACTCAATCCTAAAACAATCCACCAGCTCTGAAGACTCCTTTTGACAAAACTGCCTGGTCTCTCTCAAGATCCTTGTCAAACAGTACAGCAGAAATAGGCAGCTGTGGTGGTCGTGGTGGTGAAATCATACATCTTCTAGAGTGACAGTCTCAGCAACAGCCAAGAGACTTTCATGGCCTTGCTGCTGGTCCATAACAGTGTGACCCAGTGCATCACTTTCCATGATGAAGTCAAGGTTATCAACTGATGGCACGTTATCAATCATTGCTGCCAAGTGCTCACTGTCCTTCAGCAGTGCGGTCAAGTAACGTGCCAATTCTCCTCTCGTCACCCCAAACTTGTGCAATCTCCTTACCTGAACACCCATTGTGCACTGTTTACACAACTTTCCCATGCACTGCAATCCTAATCCATGCTTTTCCATATCTCAGTCACACCTATCTAGTCAGAACAAAGTTATGAACCAACAGACCCAAAGAAGCAAGCTCCTTACAGTTTACTTGTAAAGAACTCACCTCCTGGACACCCACTCTGATAGCACCTTCCCAATGCTTGGGTTCTGCAGTTATGGTGAGAGTGCTCACAGCACAGCCTTCCCTGCCAGAATCACTGTGGTCCAGCTCAATTCCACTGAAAGGTGGATTTGCACTCTGCTCCAAGTCAACAAACAACAGGTTGTTGATCTCAAATCCTTAGTAAAGATCTTTTGATATTGTCACAAGCAAGAGCCAGACGTGGCTGCAGAGAGCACAAAGTTTAACTGACCATCCTTAATGGGAAAACCCCATTGCTACTCACAAATCATAGCTTTCTCCTAGCAGCACTTCATCAATATTTACCAAAAGGAGCAATCAGGTCTGCAGATGCAGAACCTTGGGAACTTAAACCAACACTAGCTCTTAACTATAAATGCAACTCAGCACAAATACTTTCCTTCAACAGGTGGGTGGGTTTTGACCTTATAACGGGTGTTGACACGGAACTGGAATGTTGATAGAACAATCCGTCGCATGAGAACATCACGCAAGTCTGAATACCTTTGAACTTTTTGTACAGGTGTCTGCAAAAAGAACACAACCCAAATTTCAGGTGAGCTCCAAGCCTAAACCCTAAACCCCAAAATTTTCCTTCAGACCTGAACATGACAAACCCATTAGAGTCTCACAGTTCTGATGAGACAAGCTCCAATCACAATAAATCAAGTGGCAAGGTCCATATCCCATGTTTCAAGCTATAAAATGATGAGAGGGCCAAATAATCCCATTTGCCTACTTTGCAGAACAAGGTGATGGAGAAGTTTTGGAGCAGCTCGTGTTGGAAGATGAAAGGCTTTTTCAGCTGACTTCTGGTACCTGGTAAAGACCAGGTGTGTCTCACAGGTGGCCTTACAGAATGCCGCTCCTTGCATGTGGTCACTGTTATAGCAGTATGATTGATGTTCTCATGTGACGTGTGTGTTGAAGCATGAACTCCAGCAGGTGTGGAGCCAAATTGTGCCTGACATCATCATTTGTGCGAACTTGATTATGTCTCTTTTTCCTGCTTTGCAAAGTGAGCCACATCTATCTCTACTTCCAATGAAAACCCATCCCCTGTCCTTGCAAATCTTATCTTGAACTTTTTCTGCAAGATGCGTTGGACTCAGAGCAACACACTTCACATACCTCAATCATTTCCAAAGTGCGGCTGACACTGCCAATGTCTCCAACAATAAACAGAGTGGCATTTGCTGGGAAATACCAGCGCTCGTGGAAAGCTTTGATCGTTTCAGGATCCCATTTCTTTATTTGCTCCTCTAGACCAATTGGAAACCGATAGCCTAACATATTCTCCGAATGCAGTTGCTGAAGAAGCTGGCATATCAGGACACAGGTGGATCAGTAAAATGAAGCAAAACAAAGCTGCTTCAAAAAAATTATTTCAGGTCACTGCAAATTCACATCACTGAACAAGATGCAACAGGAGGGGGGTCTGATGCAATCAAAAACTACCTGACAGTCAACCCTGTACTCAATTGTATTCATCATCTGCAGCTCCGATAACACAGCCCTCCGCTCCTTCTCCACTCGTGATGCAAGAAACTTGGGCTTGAAGGCAATCTGTTTTCATGCATTCCAAGGATCACAACAATCTCCAAAATGCAGACAAGACAATTGACAACAACAATTTCTAGAACTGACATTAATAAATCAGACATAGATACATGAGCACATAAACACCCCAAGAAAAATCATTTCAACAGATTATGCTTCCAACAATGACATGGGTATGGCAAAATCCACCTCATGAAGTGCTTCCAGGACAAGTGGGAGTAGAGGTTCATTTGTGCCCTGGTTGGTCATGCCAAGAGAATAACACTCTTATCAGAAATTTCTGAGTCAAGTCATGCAAGTAACAGAATGTGCAAAAGAAACTTCAGATGAACTCATTGTGATTTCTTGAACTGAATTTCCAAGAAGTATTGTGTCACAATCTTTGGCTTTTGTAAAATTCAAGAAGAATTCATTAAGCAGTAGTTGGGTGAGAAGGAAAAGGGAAATTTTTAAAACAGCAACCTGGGTGGTTACAGGAGAATGCACATGGAAGACAGTGTGATGGAAATCCGTGTAAGCATTTGAGCGAGCTCCAGTTCCAAGAAGCTTCTCTCGCTTCTTACTTCCCAGAAACGCAACATGTTCAATCATGTGCGCAATTCCTTGCTCATGCTCTTCCTCATCTACAGAACCCACATGCATCTCCATGTGCGCCTCAAACCTGCCATCATTTACAGCAATCTTCAAAAAACACATTGTGTGACAGCTCAAAGTCTGCTCACAGAAAATGTACTTCACCAAACCCGGTAAAAAGAATGGAACTGAATGTGGCATCTGCTTGCTTGCTTGCTGTCATCATCACCTATTGGGTGGAACTTTGTTTGGTAGAATGACATATTGGAGGCCATTCTCAAGACAGCCATGGTGGAGCTTGGGATGAGATGGGAGCTTGGAAACAAGGTGGTCATCATCATTGACATCTGCTTCTTCTTCCCTTCTCAAACGTGACTCCAATGACAATGCTTGACCTTTGACAAGCTCTAGCAACTCTTCATCTGGCACCCATGCCAGATTCGCCACATGTGGCTCATTGGGTCCTGTGTTTGCTTGCACAATCTGGACACATACGCACATGTGCAAACCTGAATGGATCACTCGTCCTGCTTGCAAGCAAAAAAATCATGCCTAATATACTTACAAGATCAAGCTCTGAATGTGCAAAAGAGCTTCTTACAGAATTGGGTCTCTTGGAGAGATGGCTGCTTCTTCTTGTGGAGCCAAAAGCTTGTAGTGATAATGGCACAGCTGCTGAGGTTTTCAACCAGCCCAAAGAAGCTGGACCTCTTTGCTTCCATCTTGAGCTGCTCCTCCATGTCTCACATTGCTGTGTCCTTGATGGCTGGCTTTGAAGATCAGTCTTGATTGCTGAATTTCTTTTGTTTTGTAGCTGCTTCTTGTGGCCCTGCAGCTGCTGCTTCCCTTCTCTTCCTTGCAACGATCTAAACAACAACAAAAACAAGGTGATAGATGAATGATGGATGCAACATAAAGATTGAGATCTGACGAGAGGACAAACACAAACCAAGGAAAAGAGTCGTAGTAGTAGTAGAGATGGAGTAGTAGTGAAGATACCTCTGAGTTGCAGAAGAAGAAGAAGAAGGAGAGATGCCTCTTGTTTCCTGGAGAGAAGAAGCAAGCAAGGAGCAATTGGAGATGCATGTCGCAGCTGGGAAGAGCACAGCAGAAGCAGCTGCCCTTCTACCATCCTGCCGCACATGACTGCTGCTGCTCCTGAATGATGCCACATGTGGTGGAGCAGCAGAAGCAGGAACAGCCAGTGTGGCCATTCCAACTCCCTGCTCCAAGCTTCAATCACCTTCTTTCTCCTCCACGTTGGTTCTCCTTCTATTCTTCTTCCTCTTCCTCTTCTTCTTCTTCTTATTCTTCCTCTCGGCCTTCTTTTTAAACTGCGGCACTATCTCAAAGGATTCATGATCCGATGATCCAAAAAAACGCGCAATAGAACAAAACGCAATCGAAGAATTGGGGAGACCCAATCTCGTGCTCCTCCTCTACTCTCTGTGATGGTCTCCGTTCAATAATTCTCGAGAATTCTCGTGATGGGTGGGCAATAAAGTGCCTGCGAAGATCCTTACGAGTTTACAAGAGCATCAGTTTGCTCCTGTGGCTCCTAGATTCTCTACCCACACCGCCCTGGCTTGCTGTCTCCTCCTTCGCAGCGACTAGGGATTGAAGGTTTGGGGGTTTTGCAGTTCTCACAAACAAGACTTTAGGGGTGTTGGGTTTGCAATTTGCTGCAGCAGGCAGACAGAAAGAGACACACACACACAGCAGAAACAAAGAGTCGTGAGAAGACTCACGAGAGAGTCTTCTCCTTCGCAATGATTAGGGTTTGGGGGTTTTGCAGTCCTCGCAAACAGACTTAAGACTTTAGGGGTTGTGGGTTTGTAGTTTGCAGCAGCAGGCAAACAAAAAGATAGACACATAGAACAGACACAGAAAGAAAGAATCGAGAGAGAAAGAGAGAGAGTCTTCTACTTCGCAGTGATTACGGTTTGGGGTTTGCAGTCCTCGCAAACAGACAGAAGACTTTACGAGTTGTGGGTTTGCAGTTTGCAGCAGCAGGCAGACAGAAAGATAGACTGACAGACAGCCAGACACAGAGAGTCGAGAAAGAGACAGAGAGAGAGAGAGATCCGAGAGACCTGAGAGAGAGGATGTTTTATGATCTAAGCTTAGGGTATGAGGGAGTGGAGGATCAGACGAGGAGGGAAGTGGTGGCGATGGCATTGCAGCTGGGTTACACTGGAGTTGCAGCAAACCACATGCTCACAGGAATCATGGCCGACTCTGATCGATCGAGAATCAAACCGCTGGAGCTTGAATCTGTGATTGCTGCTGCACCTGGAGTAGCAGAGGCTGCCAAATTCCACAGGAAGCTGCTCAAAGTTCCAGCAGCCCAGCCTTTCAGACAATTCAGTAGAATCACAGTGGTAGTTGAAGATACGGTGCAGGCAGCTGCTCTCAATTCTGCAAACCCTGTTGTGAGGTCCTATGACATTGTTGCAGTCAGGCCCAAGAACCAGAAAGCTTTCAATCAAGCCTGCACTCATCTTGAGGTAAAAGAGAGAGTCAAAAAGATCACCTACATACCCTTGAATTCTTCTTCTAAGAAATTTGCAACCTGAGGTTTTTGTTGCAGCAATTCTCAAATCTGCAAAATTCTTAGCCTGCTGCTTCATGGTGTGCGAGATGGAGAAACTGTTTACATTTTCTCTTGCTGCTCTTCTATAGATTGTCGGAATCCTCAATCCCCACATGTGCTTTGCATAACTGCAAGACTGCATTGATATTCCTCTTGCTGTTCTGGAGATGATGATGAATCCTCCTCAATCCCTGCCATGTGCTACTTCACATAACTGCTGCAAGACCACATTGATGTTTCTCTTGTGTCAGTGTGGAATATGCATGAAGAGTATGATAACTGTGGAAAGGTGGGTTTCAGGTGGACTTGATATCTGTGGATTTTAGCCAACGGCTTCCATTTCGATTGAAGGCACCAATGGTCAACGCTGCTCTTAAGGTACAAGGTTTTTTTGTCTCTCTCTGTTTTGCATGCAAGAATTTGTTTGATTAGTGCAGTGAATACTTCCTTCCATTAAGAGTGCCTGCTGTTGCATAACTAGGAATTGGCTTCTTGATGCCAATTCCAGTGGTCCTTCTCGTTGTGCATAATAAGAAGAGATGGTGCCATTTGCTTGGTGTGCTCACAAATTAGGTTTCAAGTAGTGCAGAAACATTCTTTTGAACTGTCATATTTGGTCATTGACTTCCAGACTCAGAATTATCATGTGAGTGGCAGTTTTGATGAATTCTGATGCATTATATTGTGATTCCAGAGGGGTGTGTTTTTCGAGGTTTCATATGGCCGTGCACTCTTTGACCCCAGGGCACGAAGGGAACTTTTTGGGCAAACTCAGGTTGTAGTTTATCTTTATTTGTATCAATCTTTTTTCTCTCCTGATGCAAATTTTATCCAGCATTACAAAGTAAACAAACCTCATGTTGTAGTTTCTCAAAGCTTGTGAGGGGTGTGGTGTGTCAACTTTTGAGAATTGAGCCTGGACTTAATGTGGGGTTGCAAGTTGGCAGACATTACAAGCAATGACACGGGGTCGCGGTGTAGTTCTTAGTAGTGGAGCGCGTCAGGCTATGGAGCTTCGAGGCCCCAATGACGTCATCAACATGGGTACCTTGTTTGGGCTTTCTGTCGAGTTTGCAAAAGCAGCTGTTTCAAAAAACTGCGAGTAAGTTGCTCTCTTTCTCTATCTGTGTCTGTGAAACAATGAATTCCTAAACCTACTTTCCAATCGTTACAAGTCCCCCCATTAGCCCTCTTTTATTCTACAATATGGCATTTGTGGCTGCTAGGTGTTCTCCTTTTGCAGCAAGATCACTGGATGATTTAGTGACTTAAATTAGTTCTCACCTGAGTTCAGGTCGGTGGTGCTTCATGGAGTTGCACGAAAGATAACGTATAAAGCAGCTATACTTATTGAGCATCTTCCCATGAATGAGAATCCTGTGTCAGACAAGAACCTGTTTGATGTACCATCTTTTTGGGACCCACTTTCCGTGGGCACCACTGATGGTGCATCAGTCAATTGCACCAACTTTTTAGAAAACAATCATCTGACTACCATGCAAGATTACATGGTTCCAGAATTGGATAAAAAATTGGATCAAAGTCCAGTGCACAACCTAGGTCAACAAGGAACACCTAAAAAAGTAGGTCAAACAAAACAGGATGACAAAACTGGAGATCTGAAGAAGAACTCTGCTAAGATCAATACCCCAAAGGATATGAATCTGAGGTCTGAAGATGGGTTCATTTCCATGGGTAGTGAGTGGACCCAAGTGAGCAAGAAAGGGAAAAAACGTAACCACAAGGGCCAGAAAGTGTCAGATCTGGCCTTTACTATTGACAGACCTCATCTTGAAGCATCAAAAAAGAGGAAGGTTTCTTGAAGTGCAAAATTGCACACCTTTATTTGCTGTTTGAGCTGTGTTGTGTATGCTTAGTCTTTTTCTGCATTGTGGTGTTGTTGTGGTGGTGTTGAAAAATGGCAATTGAGATTTAAGACTGAAAAGAACATTCAAGTGTGAAATTCTCCTTAGATTGGTAGACTTTGCAGGAGCCACTCAGACAGCAACCATTTCCAAGCTATAGTTTATGAAATTGTACATTCACATGACAAGACATATATGGATCTAAAGGGGACTCCTGAGAGTTGATTAAATAAGTTGAAGTGGCATTTGTGCTTTTAGGGTTGTTGCTTTTGTTTTCTTTCTTTTTTGGTTTCTCTTTTATGGTTTTCAACTTGAACCCAATGTGTAACTGCATATGAAGAATGGTTTTGTCTACTACGAAATTTTAGTGATTGACATGAAAAGGGTTAATGTTGTGAATGACGGACATTCATGATTGGGACAAAGGGGTTTAGGGTAATGGAGGATGTTCATGATTGGGACATTGGGGTTTAGGGTAATGGAGGATGTTCATGATTGGGACATTGGGGTTTAGGGTAATGGAGGATGTTCATGATTGGGACATTGGG
>Ga0116227_10002104_pt1 | contig 45493 bp, 28 predicted proteins | sample S1TSphgellanicum_FD_89693 | JGI IMG/M metagenome (GOLD analysis project Ga0116227, IMG submission 89693) | Host-associated microbial communities from peat moss isolated from Minnesota, USA - S1T2_Fb - Sphagnum magellanicum MG | ecosystem: Host-associated > Plants > Peat moss > Unclassified...
GGGCCTTTTAGTTAATGGCAATATTAAACCCGAAAAAATGTTAGATTAAAATTCAGGGACCCGGGTTAGGTATAGGTAAGGGGACGAGATTGGGGGGGGGGGGAATTTGCAATATTTGTAGATAATTTAAATGGATTTTGAGATTTTTTAACCATGGTACCAACTTGGGTGCTGGTTCACCACCCAACAAGGCCTTCTTATTGGGTTTTGAGTTTGGGTTGTATGTCTTTTTCCCAAACTCTGTAAAAAAAGTTTCATGGGTTGCCATCCTTCCCTTAAGGAAAAAACCAATAAATAAATAATTTAATAATATTAATAATATTTATTAATTAATATTAATATTATAATAATGCTGTACCTCCTGGAGGCTGCAGGCCAGTGTGTTTTATTTTATTTTCAATTTTCTGACGTTGAGTCAGTAACGAGCATCCCAAGAAGGATTTATAGGAGGAAATGGAGAACCTGCCTAGACACACACAATAAACATCCCCCAAAATAATAATAATTAATAAATCAATAAAAATAAAAATAACTGCTATTTATTTTATTTTATTTTACCAAATCAAAATCTGAGACCAAATATGAAAGGATAATTTTTTTTTTAATTTTTAAAAACCACTTTTTTCTTTTTTGGAAATTTGATGAATTTCTTGGAAGAGACAGACACACAATCCATCCTCTAGTAGTGTTTTGACCAAAAGAGGTGGGGGACTGGGGTCCAGAAAAAGCAATGTAGGCTATCCCAAGTACTTTACAGATAACTCTATTCATATTCATTTTCACATTTGGGCCAAAATTCTCCACAAAAATAAAATAAAATGAAATAAATAAAATAAAACAATGCTAGGCTACAAACCAAATTGGGGGAAAAAAAAAAAAAAAGTTCACAAATTACCAAAATTCCTGACAAAGCAATAGGGATCAAATCCATAGTCAAAACTGACAAGCGCCCATCATTTGTTTGTTCACAACTTGGACATTTTGCCATACAATAATATAACCCAAGAGAAGACAAAAAAAAACCCTAGAAACCCAAAGTCTTACTTATTATCCCCCCCTTTCCCCCCCCCCCAAAAAAAACAAGCAAAAGAAAAAGACATAAAGAGAGAGAGAGTGACACCCAGAAAAAATAAATTATTATTATTATTATTATTATCAAAGATTGAAGTTTCTTTACAGTTTATTAATCAAGAAATAAAATGGAGATAAAAAATAGAATCACAAATTTTGTAATAAATTAAATAATTAATACTTTAATTGTTCCCTCAATCCTTCACCAGTCATACAAGGTGTTGTTGACCTCTTGAATGGCAGCCCTAAAAATTCTAATATGGTGGCTGATGATAAATAAATAAAGGGGAGGGGGAAAAAAAAAGGGGGAGAAAAATGAAAAAAGATATAACAATGAATTATTATCTAGATCTTTTGCTTTTTTAACTTGTTTGAGAAAAAAAGTGTTCAAATGGTCTTCAGAGGAACATGGCCTAGGTGCTATTATATATATGTCTTCTCCTACCTTTTCCTAAGTGGTCTAAGTGGTTGGATCTAAGTTTCTTAAGTGGTCTAGTGGTCTTGGTCTAATGTGACCTAAGTGGGGATATGTCGGATACATTTTGTAAGTGATTTTAAAGTGCTCTAGCTCTAACATGGCCTAAGTGGCGTATTATGTCTAATAAGTTTTCTACGTGGTTTGGGTCCAACTCATGTTTTTAAGTGGAATATGTTGAATAGGTTTTCTTAAGTGGTCTGGATCTACCGTGACTTAAGTGGGGCGTATATTTGATAGGTAGGGATTTCTAAATGGTCTAAGCGATCTGGGTCTAACGTGACCTAAGGAGCATCTCCATCAATGTTCAGTATGTGACCCTGAAACCTTGGATGAGGTTCATCAGTCGAACTCACATCTCCCACCAATGTTGAGTATGTGACCCTGAAATCTTGGATGAGGTTCATCAGTCGAACTCACATCTCCCACGAAATGTGGAGTATGTGACCCTGAAATCTTGGATGAGGTTCATCAGTCGAATCCAAGTGAAGAATCCACTATAGAAGGAAAAAAAAAGACTGCTGGGACCCTAATGAAAAGGCGCACAACTTTCAGAGAGCCCTGGAAGAGTCTGAAAAACACAGTCAAATTTATATATTTATTGACTATTCCTTTGTCTCTAATTGGGTAGATGGTTTGATTGGTCCAAGTGGGCTTCAATTAGTAGTCTCCCACCCACTTCCCAGTTTCAGTTTTATGGGTGGGGTTGGAAAAAAGTAAGGAAGTAACTGAAACGCGGATGTGAATAAAATATTTTTGCAGGGCCACAAAACTGAGCGTTGCTGGAGATGGTTGAAGTGGGCATATAGGTATCTCATAGGTACGGTTGTTAAGTGGTCTAAGTGGGTCTAAGTGGGTCTGGATCAAGTGATATAACGTACGTTCTTTAAGTGGTCTAGGTAGTCTTTGTAGGGAAGGCTGGGAAGAGTGTTTTTTTTGGGGGGAGGGGGTGGGGTCCGGAAGAGATGATGGGGTCAGGGGTTGGGCCGGAGTGTCACGTGAAGAACCAAGGAAGGTACCCAGTTGTACTAACCCAAAATGAGGTCTTGAACGAGGTTCCCAATCATCGGACTCCTGTGAGAGAGGGAAGTGGGGGAAGGGGAGGGGTGGTGGGACGGGGGAGGATTAATTAAATTAAATTAAATTAGCGCTAAAATTAGGATTAAGGGCGCGGGATTAGCGCGCAGAGTTTCTTACCAGTCCTGTGCTACTGCAGAACGCGCACAGTCGTCTGGTCTTGTTTTTTGTGCTTTGCGCCTTCCTGCTGCTGCTGCTTCTCCCTTCTTCTTCTTCTCCTCTTCCCTCCTGCTGCACTTGGAAACCCTCTTCTGCGAGGAAGATCGTCTATTGTAGTTGTCGATTGCTTTTTCTCCAGCTCCAACACTCGTCAATCTACAAAAAACTGTATATATATTCTTCGCCTGCAAGAACTAACTGCTGCTGTATTGTGTGTTTTTTTATCTTTTAAAATTTTTTTTTCTGTGCATAGAAGAGGAGTCATTGCTGGGTTTCCTTTCCTTCCGCAGCCCCAAACAAAAACAAATAACGGGGTTCCTGAACAGAGAAGAACTTCGTCTTCTTCCTTCTTCTTCTTCTTCTTCTTCTTATGGGGGAGCTTTTGAGGTGAGACGGATCCTTCTTGATGAGCTTGAGAGATGGAGTAGAAATGTTGAAGAGAGAGGAGGATGGAGTTGAAGTGGAGTACGAGGGTTGTGAAAAAACCCAGCAGCAAAAGCAGCAGCAGTGGCGGTAGTCTGAGGTTGTGACAGACAGCGGGGGGGAAGAGGAGAGTAGCTGCTGCTTCTTCAGAGCAAAGAGTGTAGGGTGTGGTGGAGGCCTGGATTAAATCGACAGCAGCAAGCGAGCACCATGCAGCGGTGTTGGTGGCTGCTGCTGTTGCCGGTTTTATGGTTGCTGCTCCTGTCTTGCTGCTTGACTTCGGTAACAGCCAATTCTGAAGGTAGATCAGCCTTGCCCTATCCTCATCCCCTCCCCTCCCTCCCTCCCGTTCTCAGTTTTTCTCTCCTTTTTTCCCCCTCTCCTCATCATGAGCTGTTTGACCTAAGGTTGTTACGCCAGCTCTACAGCAGAAACCCTGCTCCCTGTGGGGCAAGGATTTTATAAAGAACCCCAAGGGACACTGTTGCAGCTTTGGTTGCAACACTACTCTCACGAGTCAGTCAGTCAGTCAATCTGACCAGTGGGCACTGGAACTTGGGATTTTGAGAATAACTTGAGCTGGAGCAGCTATGTCACGGGTAGTTTCTTCATGGCAGCTGCCAGGAGTGAGTTTACAGAGCAAACAGGCTTAGTTAGTCCATGGTGACAGATGGTTTGTCGACATTCTAAGCTTGAACGATATGAGGAGTGGCTGTAACAATGGCCATGCCAGCAGAGGTGAGAAAAAGACAGAAAAACCATGATGAGAAACCCAGCCAGCCATGGACACCATCACTCTGGGGGCACTGACCAAAGTCTGGATTTAGACAGGAGCTCCAATGGCATAGAGGGAGGGAGATAATTTCATGGACTGAAGTCACTGCAGGGAGGGAAACTGAGACCCAAGCCTGTGATAAGAGGGTTGTGGGAACATGCTATCAGGTTTCTATTGCCAGGTTATTGATGGGATTCAAGTGTTATTTGTCAGGGCTGGGTTCATAACTTTTGTTTTGTTGGTTCATGTAGAGCTTCAGCTCACATGCGCAACAATGTAGTGGTTTCACAGACCTAAAGCACTGTATGTCTTGTTGTTCTTTACTTTGTAACTTGTCTTACGGTTTCCTTGCTGTTGGCTGTATGTTTTTTAGTTCTAAATGGTAGTCTCTTCACAGTTTCTTGACGTTTGTTTTTGCCAGGTCTTTCAGACAGCTTTTCATCTGAAAATACCTAGCTTGCTAACTGTGCACTGTGACAAGATAAAGAGTTCAACAAGGGTGTTTTTAACAAGGGAAGCCTTTGAAATAGACTGGCAAAATTTCTGTCCATAACAGCTCAACCAGAGAAACCTGGGTTCCAGGTTGCATATTCCTGGCGGAAGTAGAAATTACAGATCACTTGTCTGCTTTCTGAATGATGTTCCCTTGGGGAGACACGTGCTGTAGACCAAGCTGACCTGCAGCATAGACCTTGATATAGCCTGCAAAGGCAGAGCTTGGAAAGACTGTGTCTGGTGTTTCCATGCAGTGGAGACAACTAACCACCCAACTATCTGAAGGAATGTCTAAGGTTTCATGCATGCATGTAGTGCCTTAACTTGCATGCCATGGCTTCTTCCTGATGACTTCATGAGTATGGTGACAGATTGACAGAAGTCTGTATAGCAGCGCTGTCAGTCAGTAGAGACGTCAAAATGTGAATGGATCCATTTAGCAGCTAGGACAGGCAGTTGTCTCATAAGGATAAATTCCCCTGGAAAATCGAATCACATTTCTGAATTTAGATTCAGGTTCAAACCTATGATGCAACTGTAGAGGACTTGGTTTGCTGTTGATGGAAAAATTGCATAGGAGCCAGATATTGGTTGGGTGACACTCCAGGTTGTGGGAAGAGAGGTGTAATGATGGAGGGTTGTAACAGCATTACTTTTCTTTGCAGGTGATGCACTGCATGCCTTGCGGCAAGCATTGAATGACCCAAGATATGTCCTGCAAAGTTGGGATCCTACCCTTGTCAATCCCTGCACCTGGTTCCATGTCACTTGCAACTCAGAAAACAATGTCATCAGAGTGTAAGCTTTTGACAATGGTTTGGTACTTTCTTAGATAATGTTGCTTTTTCAACTTCAGAAAGCATGCTTCACAATTATGCTCAATGTATCCAGTAGAGAATTTTAGGGCTCTTTGGATATGCCTCGCTGTATCACATCTTCTAACATTAACTGGTGTTGTGAACTGCAGAGACTTAGGAAATGCAGGTTTGTCTGGAAACTTAGTGCCACAGCTTGGCAATCTTCCGTATCTTCAGTATCTGTAAGCCTTACTGATGAAATGGACAGGATAGAATAGGTTCTTCTTTCTGTGAGCAAGCTGCATTTTCAAAATTTGGTGGATTGCAGGAATGGTGTAAAAAGGTGTTGGGATATCTGCATGGTTGGGAATGGATTCTGAATCAGATCAAATGCATGCAGGGAACTGTACAGCAACAATATCTCAGGACCTATACCACCAGAGTTGGGTAATTTGTCACAGCTTGTCAGTCTTGATCTTTACCTGAATGACTTTACTGGGGATATTCCTAATACACTTGGCCAGCTTGCAAACCTCCGGTTCCTGTAAGTTTCTTCTACCTCCTGGGATTCATTTGGCAATTTTTCTGTTCAGATTTACTCCAGAGGATGACAAATTCTGAATGGATGACATTGTTTTACCTTCTCACACAGTAGTGACTGCAGGATGAAACAACTTCCAGCCAGTAAAGGTGCATGATTCTGATGATTGGTATTTGGATGTTTTTGGTTGCTGATGGTGGGGGACAGGCGCCTGAACAATAACAGTCTAATGGGAACAATACCACTCCAACTTACAAGCATATCGGGACTTCAAGTGCTGTAAGTTTCTTTTGCTTTTGTCAATTGTATTTCTTCCAAGACAGTGAAGGAAATCTTGAACATAAGGCAATACCTGTTCTCTGTCATGATGTGATAATAGAAACTGGGTCAATTTTCCTGCTACCATTTGGCAATGATAGGGCCTGTGAGGCTTTGGTGAGAGCTTATATATTCTTCGGGACTTTGCTGTCCCAGATGCTGCTATGAATTATTGGACTGAGCAGAACACCCTGATGATATATGATGCAGTGATCTCTCATTCAACAACTTGAGTGGAGATGTACCAACAAATGGGTCTTTCTCTCTTTTCACTCCCATCAGGTACCTGAAGCTGGGTTGAGCACAAGTTTCTCTGTGCTTAAACAATAGTTATTCATGCAAGGTGTGTTTAAGGCTGTGTTTATTTCCTACCTAAATGTCATGAAGCATATCATGTCGACCAGTTGTCAGGGGAGGGGAAGAGAGAGATGAAGGGTTGGAACATTGTGAGTTGGATTGAATGTTGTTTCTACGATTGGGTTGAGGTTTTGTATTGACAATGGGTTTATCCATGTGTACAGTTTTCAGGGGAATTCAAACTTGTGTGGTCCAATGGTAAATAAACAATGTCCAGGCGAGCCCCCATTGCCTCCTCCACCTCCATACCAGCCACCTCCTAGCCCCAGTGACCCCAGTGCCAATGATGGTGATTCCCTCACCTTTCATCTGTCTCTACCTAAGTGATGTGCACTGTTATCAGTTGATCCAACGGGAGATCAATAGATAAAGAGGTGGCTGTCTGTTGACCAGACTGATGAGGTTCAGGTCTCTGCAGAAGCTCACAAGATCCAAAATTTGAAACAGTTTCAGTCACTGTAACAGGACCCTCCCAGAGAAGATTAGCATATAAAACATGTCTCAGACAAGGCATGAGTGACAACTGAGCTGCCAGTAAATAAATCACCAATACAGAGCATGCCACGTTCAAATTACATCTTGCAAATTCTGATGGTTGTTTTGTTGATCATGCAGAAGAAAATACAGGGCAATCAAGTACAGGAGCAATAGCAGGAGGTGTTGCTGCAGGTGCAGCATTGCTTTTTGCAGCTCCTGCAATTGCATTTGCATGGTGGCGCCGTCGCCGACCTCCTGAAGCCTTCTTTGATGTTCCTGGTTAGCGATGTTTTTATTTCAAATCCAGTCAGTGCAAAATAATCAGCAAGGAGGTTCAGGCTTTATACCCAAGTTAGCAAAATACTAGAAAGTTCAAGATGTAGGCACCAAGATGTAGGCACCAGAGAGGATTGAGTTAGCAATGGTCTGGACACTGAGGTCACTATGGCTGTGCTTTGATGTGTGTGTAGCTGAGGAGGACCCAGAAGTGCATTTAGGACAGCTAAAACGCTTCTCACTTCGCGAACTTCAAGTTGCCACTGACAACTTCAATAATCGCAACATATTAGGGCGGGGTGGTTTTGGTAAAGTGTATAAAGGTCGTTTGGCTGATGGTTCACTGGTGGCTGTCAAACGTCTGAAGGAAGAACGTAGCCCAGGTGGTGAGCTCCAGTTCCAGACTGAGGTAATTTCACATGTTTAGAACTGTGGGATAGCTACTTGTATGCATCAGTTCTTTAGCACTTGGATTTTCATTTTAACCACTTTCTACATAACTGAATGTCCTTCTTTATAGTTGACTTCTCAGGAGAGTTATTCTTTATGGTGGACTCTTACTGCATGCAAAGAGGTTTTGCCAGGTGATACCACACTTTGTTTGGAAGGGAATTTGTTTTCTCAGGGACATTAGATAACCTGAAAATTGACATGACTGGTGTGTTCTTGTTATGTGATACCTTCTCTTGCTCAGCACTAACTTGTTGGCTGTTTGCTGACCAACTGTGGAATGTCTGTGCTGAGATGGGCACCTGATCAAAGTCCTGGCAATGTTGTGACCATATTGGGGAATTGGGTTTTGTTAGGTGGAAATGATTAGTATGGCAGTACACCGCAATCTCCTACGATTGCGTGGCTTCTGCATGACGCCAACTGAGCGCCTTCTAGTCTACCCCTACATGCCAAATGGCAGTGTTGCCTCTCGGCTTCGAGGTGACCTCATTGTCTATCCCCTCTTCCCTTCGCTTTGCAGAGAAAATGTGGACTACCTGTTCAGTAATTGGTATCATATCAGTCAGTCTCGGAGACTAGGTATGTGCAATTTGCATTGATGTAAGAAAGGTGTGTGGATAAAATGCAGACCGTCCCCCGGGGGAACCAGCACTAGAATGGCATGTACGAAGACGAATCTCATTGGGGTCAGCACGAGGGCTGTCATATCTGCATGACCATTGTGACCCTAAAATCATTCATAGAGATGTGAAAGCAGCTAACATTCTATTGGATGAGGAATATGAGGCGGTGGTTGGTGACTTCGGGCTGGCCAAGCTTATGGACTACAAGGACACTCATGTCACAACTGCTGTGCGAGGGACTATAGGCCATATTGCACCAGAGTATTTGTCCACTGGCAAGTCTTCAGAAAAGACTGATGTGTTTGGGTATGGTATAATGTTGCTGGAGCTTATCACTGGACAAAGGGCATTTGACCTGGCACGATTAGCCAATGATGATGATGTCATGCTTCTTGATTGGGTGAGCTCACCATATTATTCTCTACGATTTTTTCTTCTATATTGAGAAAGCTGTACTGGATGTAGAAACTTCTGGTCTGTGAGTTCAGATCCATTCAACACACAAATTGCCAACTTCAATCTAGTGGCTCATACAATTGAGAGGCACCAATGCTTCACATGTGCTTGGTTGCAGGTTAAAGGGTTATTGAAAGATGACAAGGTAGATCTTCTTGTAGATCCCGATCTGAAGGATAACTATGAATACAAGGAAGTGGAAGAGCTAATACAGGTCAGTCTTCTCTAGCATTCTTGTCCTATCTCATGCTTGCAACTGGAGATGAATCAGTCTATTGCATCTACTCTGCTATTGAGTCATATGCGTGTAGGAAATGCAAGATGATGATTCTCAGTAAATCCAAGTTCCGACAAAAGAAAACTTCCTGCTGTAAAGCTGTGTACTATCATGCCAATGCCAAAATTCATGGATACAGGTTGCACTGTTGTGCACACAAAGCTCTCCAATGGACCGTCCAAAGATGGCAGAGGTTGTTCGGATGTTGGAGGGTGATGGGTTAGCAGAACGGTGGGAGGAATGGCAAAAGGTGGAAGTGGTCCGCAACCAAGACGTGGAACTTGTACCCCATCGGACATCAGAATGGATTGTAGACTCCACTGACAACTTACATGCTGTGGAGCTCTCTGGCCCTAGATAGTGCCTCCTTTCTGATTCCCTATTCCTCCTCTATTATGTTTTATTCTTAAGGCAGGGTATTATTTAGACCTTTTTGTATGAGATGCTTTTCAAGGCTCTCTGGAAATTGTGCAATGTTGGACCCATTCAACATCTGCAGTCAGTGCATTATGTGCAACACTGCTAGAATTTGTGTTAACTTGCCTGTGGTATCTGCTGAATCTGGCAGCCTTTCTCATCAAGTAGGGGAGGGAATCGGGATGGACATTGCATTGAAGGACTGTACTATGTAATTGAAGGCACATAGACCATGAAGTGCACTTAGCCTTGCAGGGCACACAGCAAATGCATCAACTTGAGGAGATACCTTCAAGTGTTGCATCTTCAGGAAGCAGCCATGTAGTAAGTCCCTACAGGAGAGGTAGTCTGAAATTCATCTAGACTAGGGGGATTTCTTTGTGACTGATGGACTTTTTTCATGCATGGTTGAAGAATTTTAGTGCACAGCTTGGGTGCATGACAGCCTCAACATTTAGTGGATCTTTTTTCTGAGTAATCTCAGGAAATTCAGCTCAAATTAATCGTGCATGTTAGTGCAACAATTGTTTAATGTAATGATGTCCAGCTTCAGCCTTGTGAAAGACCCATTTTTCCTTAGGACTCTATCTGTTGGCCAGTAGAGAGGGTATGGCTGGGAGGCACTTATTTCCCTAGAACAAGAGTTGATGATGCTTTGTAGCAGGATCATGAGATAAATTGGATGTAATGAATGCTGAAATTCAAATTCAGGAGTGCCAAGTTCTATTGGCAGAACAGGTTGTAAACCCTAAACACTTTCACCAGTAAGCCTTGTATCATCTTTTAGGTTAGGAATATGTTTACCTCTTGGAGAGTTGGAAGCTTACCATCAGTGGTGGCAACTATTCTGGAAACTGGTGGACAGGATGCAAGCTGTTCTTCTCTCCCCGCAGAATGGAGACAGGAAAGCATGCAATTATTTAGGCACTTGGCTTTTGCTCATCTGCCTCCTCAGATAGCACAATGGAATTTTGCAGGTGCCCATACTGAAATCAATCCCTCATGATGTGGTTTTCCTGGACTCACAAAACCACAGCCAACAAAATGACTTGCACTATTGTCAAGCCATTTTATGTTTGTGTTTTTGTACTAGCAATGGAAGTGGTGTTATAGGTAATTTAATAGAAGTACTGTTGGGGAACAAATATGCCTTCTGCTCTGCTCTTGTTAGCACATCGATAGGGCTAGTGCATCCCTCATATTAGCAGTCCCACTCCCTCTTAGCTCAGCAAGTTCACACTTGTCAAGAGTTGAACTCCTCTTGAACAAAAGAATCAAGTCTTCTTATTCTTGGGTTGTATCATAGAACACAATGTCATGTGAAAAAGTTATGAATTAGTTTCTTACATATGTTGGTATGTTCAAAGTTTTCAGGTCTTTGTGAACCAAATGCACCTAGTCGTCTGATAGAAGACTTCATCCTGGTTGGTATTCAGATGACCTTGCCCAAGTTGGACATTCTTTTATTGAACATGGCTCGAGCATGGTTCACAATTCACAGCATTGTTAGAAAATGAATCCCCATTATCAAATGATTTTGAAGCTTTTTTTCTATTGAGTTTAACAACACTTTTGGTCATTACAAATAGTGCACATCAATATCTTGCTGAATTTCTTGGTGTTCAGGTTTGCACCCAGCAACTATGTATGCTTTTCAATTCATGCCATTAGTATGTGATATCATTTCTTCGTACGAGGCTACATTCATGTGATAATCTTAATTTGGACTTTGAGGTGATGTAAAAGACCTTCGTTATCATTGAGTGAAGTGATTGCACAAGTTGTTAAGGTGTGGCTTTTCAATAGTTGATAACAGAAATGTTGGGAGTCAACAACAATACCAACTTGATGGGCATTGGAACATCCATAAGAGATAAATCATGATGTGATCAAAGAAGCTCCAAACTACTAATCTTGGTGGTTGGAGTAAATGACTGTTAAGTGCACCAAATATATCTGTGTAATATTTAGCTTAATGCCACAAAATTGAAAAGTAGGTGTTGGGTTTGCAACGGCAAAATCATATTTTTCACAATAAGTCTTCAAACTTTCAACAACCATGAGCACTTCATCATTCTTGATGTTGAGATTGAATGTATGATGTTTTTGACCAAATCATGTCTTATTTAGGGCATTCCTCTTCTAGTTCTGGGTGATTTTTCAATGGATGAGATTCATGCCCCAGCCAAATGGACCTAACAAACTAGATAACTTTTTTTGGGATTCAATTAGAACTTGCATGACCCATTCCATTCAGATCCAAATGACCCATTCAGATCCAAATGACACATTCAGATTCAAATTCTTGATATTCAAGGATCTATTTTGATTTGAATTGCACTAAGAAAGTCTAGGATTGACAAAATGTTCCTTACCTGCATGTATGTGCATACCCCACTAGATGTTGAACATAGTAGGTTGTGTCATTACCTTCATTCCTCTATATACTCTAATTAGTTGTTGAATATAACAAAGTGCCAAGTACCCTCAATTTTTTGTATGTCCTTAACTGTTCAAAATGGTAGAGTACCATATTTTGCATTCGAATATGCCTTGTACTAATTAGATGATTTTCATTGTATATAATGAAGGAACTTATGAAAACTCACACAAAATTACCATACCTAACATCATCATCATCATCATCATCATAAACAATTATGGCCAACACAAATTAAGCATGCTGAAACTTTAATCTATTTTGCACCTTTCAATAAGGTAGAGGCACTTAAAACACAATAGAATAAGCAGTTTGAGGAGAAGGACTTATTCCTTTTGTATGATGTAAAATTCATCATAAATCCAACCTAATTACTAATGTCATTCATTTTGATTGTGACCAAAAAAAAATCATGTGCATATGGAATTCAATGATCTTGCAAACAGAAATAATTGTATTTGCACATTGTGCATGCAAATATATTTGTGTTACTAAACTAAAACCCTAATGTGTACAAATTAGGTTATAGATATGTAAGGTATGCTAAGGAAAGAAAAATCAAAAAGTAAATGATAACCTTTGATTATAGTAATATTCTCACCATCAACACATTGAAATGGTCATCACTTCTTTCAAAAAATGAACACACCATGTTCATAAGTGGTAAGGGTATGGATGCAATTTAAATGTAAGTAAAAGCATGTAGATGGTTTGTAGGTAAGTAAGGGCAAATTGGTTGTTTGTACATAGGTGGGGCCAAATAGGTGATTTGTAAGTAAGAATGACTTTGCAGCTAATACGGCAAAATGTTTGGTTCTCAACTTTTGAGTTAAAATGCTTTATTTTCTAGCTCAACGTATCTTTCCCTTAACCATACTTGGATCTTGGTTGTCACAAACCCAAATCTAAACTTCTTTCCCTTAACCATACTTGGATCTTGGTTGTCATGAACCCAAATCTAAACTTCCTCCCCCAACATATTGAACATAGCAATGTGTTTTCCATGCTTGCAACAACACAAAGGAAGAAATCACAAAATTTGCAACTAAGAACTTGCCACTTAGCAAATCCTATGTAAAGGATGTGACCCGGGATTCTAACCAAAAGTGCAAGCTTGCTAGTCGTATTTGTGAAACCAAACCTATAATCTTTAAATGTTAAAAGGAGGATCACTTATATATTGCGACATTTGGTCCTTTCCAAGAGTAGGTAGCTTCCCCTTTGTTACATGCCTCCTCAAAAACTTACTTTCACTTTCCAAAAAGACAATCTTAGAAGCAACATAAAGATCAATGTTGAGTGGGTATCAAGCATTGATTCGGGTATCACCAAGATATCAATGTTGGAACTCCACAAGGTATCAAATCTTGTGATACCCTATTTGAGAATTAGGTTGATGATTCTCTTTTATGTGAGAACTGATCTTGAATAACCATATCCAGCCCATGTTTTTTGAAAATAGTGAAACCCAAGTGAGGTAAAAAAAAATTTACATGGGCCAGGGTATCAAGATTTTATCTAGGTTAAGTTTAGAGTTTGGGGTGTAAGATATTTGTTGCAAGTTAAGTATTTCTAAAAGAATCAAAAGTTAGGGTTTAGAGTTTTAAATTGTGTGGCAAGTAATTTTTCATCTTTTCTCTTCTTGAAGAATAAAGGGCCCACCCACAAGCTCATTCTTCGTTTCTTGTTGCTAGTTTGCTAAGCATTGTATGCTTATTTCTCATTGCTTATTGTTGGCTATGATTTTGTTGTTCTTGTTTTTTTTTTTTTTTTTTTTTTTTTTTTTTTTTTTTTTTTTTTTTTTTTTGTTTGTTTTTTTTTTTTTTTTTTTGTTTTTTTTTTTTTTTTTGGTCATTTTTCTTTTTGTGTTTGGATTTGTAGGAAAGGTTGTTGAGAAGATTTTTCCTTTAAAAGCTTCTTTTTTTTAGTAGTGCTTTTGTTCATCAAAGCGTTGAAAGAAGATAATGGATGTAGTCAAAACAAACCAATTGTTTTTGACACAAATGTGATTAAAATTATATGATTCACATGACTAAAGATGATCATCTAAAATGACTAAAGCTATTAGTTGATGTGGCATTACTAATTTGATTTTCAAATTTAAAGTTAAATTATTTTTATCAATATATAATGACATTATATTTTTTAAAATTCAACCATAAATGAATCCAAAACGTTCCCACCTTTGACCTTGGATTCAAGGTTGTATTTTATTTTATTTTATTGTGTTGATGTTATTGGCAAATCATCAATTGACATTATACAAGTGAGCCATCAAATCCCCAAACTTGGGATTTTTTTTAATGATGGGTGTTCAAAGTGAGATTTGAACCCAAAACCTCACAACCATAACCACCAAGCCATCACCTCATATGATGATAAAAAATGACATCGAAAAAGATATAAACACATATTTTGAATGAAAAATTGCATTCTTTTTTATATCATTATTTGATTTAATTGATTTGGTAGATTCATTATTACATTAAACTTTAATTTTTTTAGTTAAAAATATGTGTAAATTATAATTATTTTAAATATTAATTATTAACATATTTAGATTTTTATTTGAAATTTTGAATTGAATTATATATTCAATATTTAGGTACATCTAATTTATTTTCTTTCATAATTATATGGAACTTTGTGATTAATTCCAATTCAAAATGTACAAAAATAAGATTTTTAAAAATATTTATTACAAAAATTCATATGTAATTTCTGAAATACAATTATTTATATTTTAAAAACTATTTTCACAACTACAATGTATTTTGTAATTTCTTTAGTTTCAATATATGAGAAAATAATCAAATAATTTAAATAAATTCATATATAATGCTTAAAATCTTTGATTGGGTTATAATCTATAATTATTTAAGTAATACTAATTTACTATCATAATCACATTGAACTTTGTGATTCCTTTCAATTTCAAAACATGAACAAAAATTTAAATATTTGTTTCAAAATTTTAAGCAATGTTCTTTTATGTTTTGCTTGGGTTACAAATTTTGCATATAATTATTTAGCTATATTTGGTTTCCTTACTTTCATCATTGACTTCAAATTTATAACATTTTGAATCCAAATTTTTAGACATTGTACATTAATTTACATATCTTGATTCATGCCATATATTTATCAAAAATTAATGTTTTAACAAAATATGTTTAAATATCATAACAAGACAATTTCACTTGTGAGATTATGTTATCAAAATTTGTCTATCTTCAATCATATATCAATTTTTGTAATAAAAGTACAAAAATTGAATTCAATGTTAGCACATTTTTGTACTAACAATGGATTTACTTTATATTCTATAAATTATTTAATTTTTATTCATATTAATTTCTAATTTAAATCACATCTACATTAATTTTATTCTATTTTAAATTAAAATAAATTATTTTATTTTATGTCATGTCATTTTATCATAACTAAATAAATAAATGGTTTATTTGGGGCTAATTTAATTTGGAGATATATATGCATTCAATTAATTCATCATAAATATTAATTGAATCATGGAATTTGAATAATTCAATATTAGCATGTACATTTAGTTAATTATCATGACTTATTTTCTATAATACTAATAAAATGAGAAATTTTCATATTAATACTCCATTTTTTCATTACAATTTTTTTTCAAAACTTCCCTGTGTAAATTATTTATTTATCTGAATAATTACGAAATAATAATTGAAAACATGATAAGTATATCTTATTGTCAATTTTTTCGTAATGAGGGTTTTAAAATGAAAACATGATTTTTTTCCATTTTACTATTATCATGTCATGTCATACTTTATAAGTAAATTTAATCATGTTAGTTGTATTAATCAACATAAACAAGTCCACATGAGCACTCGCATTTATCACATGTGTAACATATTATCTAATTTGACTATAATGGATATTGCTTCTTTTGATGTTAATCATGATGGACACATTTAATCATTTTAAACTACTAGTGTATTCTAGATATTGACTATGTAATCATTTTAGACATGATGCTATTAGAGTAAAAATCATGGTTTTATAGTAATGTGGATATTGTGACATTTATAATGATTTGTGGTAGAAAAGAAAATTGATTAATTTTCTCAATTTTCCTTGTAATATTCTTGTGAAAACTACCAATGACTCAATCCTTTAAAAATGAAAATAAAGTTTGTTGTAATGAAACGTGAAATTTACATGAATGAGGTAGTTATGGAAAAATGAAAGAAAGGTGGGAAGAAAATCCCAATATGCAAATTGAGAGAAGCAAAAATCCAAACAATGAATAACAAATAATGAAGACTCACCTAAAGAAATTGCATGTTCAAAGAAATTTTTGGAAACTACATAGAATAACTTCTTTATGTTGGGTTTTTTATTATGTAAAAGATAAACAAGAGGTAAATGTTAAGCATGCTAACATTATGTGTCATATCCTTTGTTATAATAGCATGGTCAATGTATCCAATCCAAGAACACAAGCAAGAAATGGATTAATTTCATATTATAAAACAAATGGAGCAACATCTTTGAAAAATATATGGACAAAAATCATGTTATTGTTGTAAAAAGGTTTGAACCAGAAATGACCCATTTAATGATAAGAAAAAGTTCCTTGAAGACCTTAGTATTTTGATTGTGAAAAATAATTTGTTGGTCCAATTACTGAAAAATGTATAGCTAAAGTGTTTAGCTTTAGATTTGTATCCAAAAAATAAATTCCCTTCCAAAAGGCATTTTTCATAAAAAATATTATTAGGGCTAATGGAAAAAAATAATCAATTTTATGTTTTTCCAACATTAACCTAATATCATTTTGTGATTGTTAACTTTGATCTCTAAATGTCCAAAGGGGCATACAATGTGCTTACTTTAGTTATTAACTTTTTGGGTGGTGATTAGCAGTCAAAACATGTCATTGTTAGCTTGTTTAAAGCTATAGAAATTTCAAACCAAGCCTTTGCTTGAAGTTTGACAAATTTATTGGACAAGTTTAAGGGAAAACATGTCAATATTACGCAACAAATGGAAAAGTGTGCAAAAATATGAAATATGTTTTTATTGAATGCACAAGCAAATTCGCAAAAGTCCATAATTTGGCCCAAAAAATTTGGGAAGGGAAAACATGAGTGGAATAAAACATGTGTTGAAGTTGGAATTCACCTAGGAAACTAAGTACCCTAATTAAAACAAGGTAGTGATTTTTATTTTTATTTTAGACATTTTCTCAACGTTAAAACATTTCTTTTTGATCATATAGGATTGAACACTAGATTAATCTACTTGTTATTGTCTTGTAAGTTTGTTAACAAGATATTCATGTTTCAAGAGGTGTTACAATTTCAGGCACATTTTATGATCTATATTTATAACAAACAAACTATTATGAAGGTTATTAGTTGAGTGCCACCTCCTTTAACATGGCACATCTTTTACATCATTGTGGATTTTTTTCTCTCATGGTCACTTCTTATGTTTTAAACCAATCTCATGGATGTTGGTTACTTAATGATGCATTACATTCTACAATTTCCATGAATTAAAAACTTAAGGAAGAAAATGAAGTTGGGCCATCTTTTGATAGCTTAATGGAGAATGATGCAAATGTTGTTAATGGATTGGCTTTTCTAGCTTTTAACATCAAAAGGGAAGTTTATAATGTATTAGATTTTTTCTTTTCATTCTTAAGGAAATATGAAAAAAAAAAAGTTCACAACACGATTTCCTTAATGTTAGATCCTAGCATCAAAAGCCTTTGCATAATATCTTCATTTATTGGAAGGGAACAAGGTGTTAATAGTTCAAGATTGAAGTAAAAAATCTTTGTATCTTATGTTGATGAAATGCCATGAACATCTACATGCTTCAATAAAATCTAAAAGGAGTTTTGTTGACAAGGATATCTTTAATCAAAATTATAGTTTAGATATCTTTGAACAAACTACAAATACCAATGAACTAACAAAAAAGCTCGACAACATGAAGTTGTTGATTTTCAAACAATACCAAGTGGATGTGAAGGACATGAAATGTCCTTTTCGACAATGGGAGAAATATGAATTAATGTTTTCTATTGTTGATTTCCTTGTTCACCAAATGTTAGGCATTGTTGTATCACAAATTAAAATGGAAAGGATTTTTTCCTTGGTAAGAATAATTAATAGTTGTAAAAAACTTTGTTTACAAATTAAAATTTTGAAGAAGTTATATTTGTGAACAAAATTTGGCCTAATGACGACCTTAAGGTAAGTTGTAAATTTCAATTTAACTTAATAGAGTACATTGAAACAAATGAAAATCTAAAAAAGGAATTAGAGAAATTTGAAGTTGCTTTTGAGAAAGATGAAGTTATTGAACTATGAAAACATAAAAAAATAAATTATTGGCACCTTGTCAATTTCATCAAGAAATGTTTTAAGTTTTGATTATGATTTTGTGATTTGAGAAAAAAAAATGTCATTATTAGTTTGTGAAAACTAGCTAAGGATAACCAACTATTTTCAAATGTATGAGAACCAACACTTTGAAAACCAGCTTAATAAATAAAAAGAAAAATAATACCTACCTTGGTGTGTGAAAAAAATTAATTTTTTTTTTACGAAAAACTAGATCCAACAGTTCTCAAAAAAAGGTGAAAACCACCCAACATTGATAAAGACATGCTCTCATTTTCATTGTGTAATTGGAGGGCATCTTATTCAACATACTTCTTCTTTTGCCATTTGGAGGACATTTAAAAAACACAATGCTCAAACTAGCCTTCTAGTTTTTGAAAAATCCTTCTTTTTTTTTTCCTTATCAAAAAAAATTTCGAAGTAGGTCTTTCCAATCACTAAAAATTTGGTAAATATTTCAAACTTATCATGTTCTTATTTTACTTAATTAGTATACAATTGATCTTTACTTGGACGATGGCGATTGTTCTGAAGAAGGTATTTATAACATATATTGTATATATCAATATAGTTCATATATGTGTTTCCGTATTTTGGAGTGCATGTGATTATGATGTGTTTGTTCAAACTATGGTGACTAACTATCAATTGCTCTTTGGTTTTTTATTTTTATTCGTTATGCTAATTATCTTGAAAAAAACTTTTACCATAAATTTTTAAACCCCTTTAGAGTGTACTATTGTTCCCCACAATAAAAGTGCTTTGAATTTTTCTTTAATGCTATTGATTTATTTGATTATATTTTATCATTTTTTATTGGAAAAATTTGATGTGTTCATGTTTGCAATGTCAATTGCACAATTAATTGTCTTTTTTTGCTTTTGAAATTTGTCACACTTGTGTAATTATTTTTCCCTTACATTACTCACTTTTACTCATGTTGGTTTGTACAAGGCAAATGATGAAATATATACCCATACCTACTATAAATGTTCATCATTTACCTTTATCGCATTGATAAATTTTTAAAGCCTTTATACCCTTACCTAGTTAAAAATCTCTTTAAAGCCTATTTCCCTTTTCCTGGTTGAAGGGTTTAGGGTTTTATTTTATTTTATTATTATTATTATTTTTAAATTTCATTTATCCTAATCTAGCTAAAAATTTAAAATGGATATACCCATCCTACACCAGCTGAAGCTAAAGTCGACGAGTTATTGAGTTTTGACCCCGCTTATCAAAGCCAGTTTTAAATAATATACCAGTTAATTCCAGATTTTTTTTTTGATAATTGCTTGATATTGAAATTTCAAAAAAAAAAATAATAACCTACTTGGATGACCCAATTATCATCCAAGCAGGTTATCAATCATCAAACACTAGTACCCAAAAATAAAAACACACAGAAAGTCATTTTAGTTTTAATTTTAGAAAAACCTTATCGCCAGCTAATAACCGGTAGGATAACCAGGCAATGATCAACCCATAGTTTGATGTAACCCACTTGACAGCTCAAAAATTTGATATTGATAACCTGTGCGGTCCCCCAAAAAACATGTAAAAATTAAGGGAGAAACAACATACCCGCCGGTTATTGAAACAAAAGGAATAATCGGCCACTGGTTGGATGTTGAAATGAGTTGTTGGGCAGTTCTAGATTTCCAAAAAAAAATAATTTCAAATTGCCAAATTTTTATGCTAAGTTACAGTAGGTAGCCAAGAATATAGAAAGATTCTGATTTCTTTTTTTCTTTTATAAATTGTCTGTAGCCAAATTTGGCCAAATTATCTTACGGATGATTATCATTTCAACTACATCCACAAAATTGACCCCAAAAAATAAAAATCTTAAACCTTAAACCCTAAACCTAATCCAGAAAAAGCACCTTTTAAAAAAAATCTTAGACCATAAACCCTAAACCTAATTCAGAAAAGTACCTTTTAGAAAAAATCTTAAACCATAAACCCTAAACCTAATTCAGAAAAGCACCTTTTACCAAAAAAAAATCTTAAACCATAAACCCTAAACCTAATCCAGAAAAGCACCTCTTACAAAAACAAATCTTAAACCTTAAACCCTAAACCTAATACACAAATAACACCTCTCCGTTAAATGTCTGTTGGCTGTGGTGATGGTGTGAGTTTTGTTTAGCACTAAAGAAAAAAAAAAGCTTGATTTCTGAGTTTGGATATAACAAGAAGAGGTTTAGGTTCAGTGTTCAGCAGTTTCGGGTTTCGAGAATTCATTCACTCACGGAATAGAATTCAGTTTACTAGTGATTCATTCGTGAAGCGCCGCCCCCACTCATAGGATAGATAGCCTCATGAAGTTTTCCTCTACAAAATCAGTGCCGTGGGTCTCGAACTCCGATGTTGTTGCCACGCCCAGGACATGAATTTGCAGCTGAGTGAACTGACCCAGAACCCCAAGTCCGCAAGCAATAACATCCAGGCCCATACTCCTGGGAAAATGGGTGCTCTAGAATCTTCAGCTGCATAAAATTATATAATAATACTCATAAATGAAAGGGGAGTTGTGAGAGTTGAATGTCATGCTCATAGACATAGAAACATGACTTTAATACACTCCGTCAACTAGAATCCAGCCCTCAGTTAGTCTAATCAATACGCTATGTGCTGTGTGTTGCCTTTTTCCAGTACTAAACTTATCAGTAGAGGAGGTATATTGAAATTACATGGAGAAATTTTAAGGTTTTCCTTTCTTTCTTTCTTTCTTGCATGACTTGTGTTGGTAGGCTAGTGAAAGAATTTATTTGAGAAGCGTTCAAAAGCATTAGAATTTTTTGAAAGAAGGGGCAATCAATCAGAGTGGTCCATTTCCAAAGATGAAAAATAAAAATGGGTTTTTTTTTTCTTTTTTAGCTACCACCCACGGCCAACATTAATGTAAAAAAGATGGTGGGTCTCAGTTTTAAAGAGGTGGGGACTGCTATTTCAAGTTTCAATCCAGTCTCACACGAAAAAGGATGTGCGGACCAACTCCCAATAAGCTTTATATCACCAGTTTTGAGCTTTGACTCCGTTTTTTCATCGGTACATCTCTGCCTACCTACTAAGTAAGTAGGGGCCAGACTCCAGGGCTGCTCGTTCAAGACCAGCTTCCATCTGCTCTGCTTTCCATGAGGACTGCCTCACCAGAGTCTAGATGTTGAATCTTCAAGTCTTCAATTATTGTAGATAGCGGCTTATTTGCTTATGGCCACGACCGATGTCACACAGAATATGTCAGTCAGGACACCATACCCACACCAAATCTCTTCTAGAACCCAAATGAGATTTCCCAACTTTCAAACTGCCTAATTCCCAATTTTCAACCTTCACCTATTGATCTATTAAGCTAACCAATTTCATGACATTAAATGGACACTTTCAGATGGGGGGCTCAGGATGGCAAATTTTGACTCTGATTACCACATGAATGTGTACTCGAATAGAACTGGAATCGAATTCTTTTTTTAGTTCACTTTCCAATTAAATAAGCATTTCCAAAGACATGGCAAATAGACACCTATTATGTACAGCTGGGGGCCATATTTAATGACATGGTTTCCTACTGAAGAACAATTGCAACTCCTAAAATCTATCAATGTGGGTACCCCAAAAACAAATGCTTCCTGATCACAAGAATGACTAAAATTGTGTACCAAGGTGCATCATTTCATTGCATGAAAATGTAACAAAAGGTGTTGCTAAAGTGAAGAAGTGTTACATGTAAACAAACTGCTGCTACACCTTGTCTAAACTCTAAACCTTTGCACTAATGATCATCACATTATTATTTCAACAACTTCAAGAAGTCGATCACTCATCAAGAGAGGATTGAGGATTGGCTTAATGAACCTTCATTGAAATTGGAGTAATCCACATTCGTTGAATTGGAATGATTTGTGAAACATCTTGATCTTCCTTTTTGTTTTTTCATTTCTTAGTCATCACCTACATGTTGAATTTGTATATTGCGGGTGTGGTGCTACAGAATGGAACTTTGATAGTTAGATATTGATAGGGGTGCATCAGCTTGAATTGCAACATGCAATGCTTCATTGACCTCAACACAACACTTTTCAAACCACAAACCATTAAATTTTACTTCATGGCCTTCTCATCAAACCAATGGCACTTGACAATCTCTATTCCAACATTTTCAACCACTTGTGATTTTTTTATGCAAACATTGATTCCTTCCAATGTTCTTTTTCCCTAATTGCAATTTTTGCATAACAATTTTAGTTCAAGTCTAATCACATAATCATTAGAGGTCATCATGATTTTTTGTTATAATTGATGAACAATTCTTCTATCGAAACCCATCATGTGGTCCACATTGGAGTTTAATATAAAGTCAAGAATCCACTAATGTAGCTACATGGAAACAATGGGTTTTTTAACTATTAGTTTCATGTGTGTTTCATTGGTTGTTTCTAATCTTCATATGTCACTAAGCCCTTGAGTGCCACCTTCTTGTAGTTCACTAGATTTCCCTTTAATCTTAACATAATAATGGCATGCACTGAGTTTAGTGAAAGGATTATGGTAACTAGAAATTATCAAGTGGGCTACATCTTGCATGCCATAGCATTTGGATCAAGCAACCATATTCCAATATTCTTCAACCCCTTCCATATGTTCAATGGATAAAGTGTTTTTTTGAAAGATAAAGACATTCATCGTGCTAGATCCTTTCTTTTAACACATTTCCCTTTGTTAACCCATGTCCATGCATCCTTGTAAGCTTTGAATCACATTGTATTGAAAGGTTTAAAACATGGAACATCAAAAGGTTGTAACACATGATGTGTGTGATGGCAAAGTAATTTAATCGAACCTCACCCCCCTAGCTTTGTACATAATGTATATTGTCACATAAGAGCTGTAACTATGCAAAATAAATAAATGCCAATTAGTTAAACACATGTTTCCTTTGCAAGCTTGAATAGAGCTTCCAAAGTGTGAGATCGATTTGGCAAAAGAATGGAAGTCATTCAAACTTTTAGTTGCATACCCGTAGTAACCCTAGATTCACAACATTCAATGTAATTTCAATGGAATTGCTTAGCTTTGAATATGTAAAAGTTCTAAAAGTATTCACCTATTACATTAATGCAAGACAAAATTAATAACTAATCTTGTTTGTCTTGTGTAACAAAATGTGCCCACTTAAAACAAATCTTAGTTAAAAGTAAAACCCTTCCATATACCTAATATACCTAGTCTATGTAAGGTAATATACCTATGTTATCAAGGCCCATGCTATATATAACTACAAAAATGATCATGATAATGATAGCATATTATTATAATTTATTATTATTATTATATTTTTAGTGGATGAAAACATGGTAAATTATACCAAAAAAATATCATGTCTAAAATGCACATTTCAACATAACACTATTACAAAATGTGCGTGTAATCATTAGTCCTTGTTCACTAGACCAATGAAATCACTCAAAATCCAGTGAAATCACTTGGCATACAGGGACACCTTTTGTTGTAATGTAAATACAAGAAAGTAGATTAAATCATTTAAAAGTGTCATTATGAAAACATCCATGCCCTCATTAACTTTATTGATAGTTGAATAAAAAAATTGAAAAACTTTAATGCACAAATAAGTAACAAATACATTTGAAATTGATTGGTGAATATTGTGTTTTTTCATGCTTTTACATTAAAAGTTTGATGCATTTTGATAACAAAAGGAAAAAGATGGAAGTTTCCTAATACATTTTAGTGCACCATTAACTTGAAAGTAAGAAAACTTTAATATTTAATCTACTTGCAACCTATTTTGAAAGTTATGACCTTTGCTTGTATTTTGATGAATTCTACTTATACCTACTTTAAACATGTGGTTGTTAAATACAATTGTAACAAAGTCAATGAACATGTTCATATAAACATTCTACTAAATGGTATTTTTTAATTCAATATACCAAAGCTTACTTGATGGTTACTTTCCATTTATGCCACAAATAACATAGTTTAATTTACCATGCTTAGACCCTATTACCTATTAACTATTACTACTTATAAAATAGTAAGTATAAATAACAAGTAAACTATGTTAGTATAATCTAGCTAGGTGCTAGGTAATAATTGCAATTAACTTGAAACTAAATTATTTTTTCCATATTTTTTGTCTTCCATTTCAACTTTGTACATTATATATGTAAATGTACATAACCAAATGTCGCTTGGGATGAACCAATAAAAGAAGTTTGACCTTAAAATTTAAACCCAAAAAAAATGATTATCCTTAACTTACCTGCCTAATTGTCAGAAGTCAAAATATTATCGACTTTAAATTGGACAATATATAATTAATCAATCAATAATAAATAATAAATATGCTTAAAATTTCCATGTATCGCCAAATAATTGACCTTTAAAAATGGACATGTGTCAAAATCCAATTCACATTTTATTGGATAGCTCAAATATTATTAATTACTAATTATATTGAATATTGAAATAGGGATCACATGCTATGTATCACTATATAATTAACCTTAAAATGGACATATGTCATAAAAAGATGGATCATCATTTTAGTTGCATTTGTAACTTTTTGATATGAATACGAATGGATGAAAATGTATAATGATATTATATATACATGTGAAGTACAATATGTCATTTGTAATTGAAAATCAATTGCAAATGATAATTGCAAAATTCTATTTTTCTTCAAGTGTCTTAACATTTGTTAAGCATAAACCTTTCACATGTTTGACCTCTAGACCTTGGGCAACCCTTAGGGATAGATAAGGATTGTGCTTCCTAAATCATCTTAACTATCTCAATCTTGGAATCCTAATTTTGAAAAATAAAACCCTCTTTTGTGTAATTTCTATCATTTTTTACTCAACTATGCAAATGTGATTGGATACTTGATTGCTTGCATCTTCTTCACATAATAAGCAAATGATTCTTTCTCCATTTTGATAGGATTCCGACTTTGCCACTTTTACATTATTGTGTTATTCCATACAATTGTTTCCTCGTTAATGTAACATGTACACTGAACATGTGACTTGTAGTTTGGATTTTATTGAAAGTTTGGTTATCTTACTTATAAATTCTTCACAATCTCTAGTACAATGAATATTACACACTCTCAACGGTAGGTCAAGATTTCATGTCAAATTTAATACGTAACCAATGATTGTTGACGTGGCTACTTGACATACAACCAACAATGTGAGGAAAATAATTAGTTATGAAATCACAAACCAAAGGTTATTGTGAACCCAAACACATGGGAGTAGAGGGTTTTTATCAATGTTTTTGCTATTTGGTTTTTTAATAACCATTGGTTCTTTAAATATTCTAAAATTGGATAAACACCAATCTAGGTATTTTAACATCTGCCTAAAAGAACTGTTGGTTTTGGTCATTACATGAAAGAATTGGCAAAGACCCATGGTTTTTTGGACAATTATTTTGATATTTGGCAAGGGTATCAATTTTTTTTTAAAATGGTAAGGCAAGTTTTCAATGTACCAATTTGGCAATTTAATATCAATCAAATATTCAAGGCAATTCTCACATCTTGGGTATCATCAAAATCCAATAATTATTAAAGATGAATGGTTGTAAAAGGAGATGAAACAAAAACCTAGGATCCTTACCCTAACTAGACGTTGTCATGTTTTTAAGCGTGGCCAACTGCCTTACCCAAAGCCTTCCAAGGCCCCTACTTGTTGCCTAGACTAGATTCCTAGACTTTAGGCCTGATATCCAAACCCTAGGTGGATTTATATATCTTGCTTGGGTTTCATATTTTCATATCTATTTTCTATCCTGGATATCACAATCTTGATATCATGAGTTTTGGTAGGATAGAAAAAATGTTTATTAAAATGTGGTGACAAATTATTTGACTTAAAAAAATTAGTAAGGAGTTTATCTTTCACAATGGACATGATGAGATCAAATCCCAACTTTTGTAATTTAATTTACCTACTAGGTGACCTAAGTGGCTAAGTTAGGCCACATGTGGCCCATCTTGTTAACCTAAATGGCTTAGTTGCCTAGGCTAGTAGGTTAAGCACCTTAAGTTAGGGGGTCTGCCCTAAAAACTAGGAACTTAATTTAGTGAATTAATTGTTAATGAATTCATTATGTTTGTGGCAATTGGTCCTTGTTCAGTAGGAGGTTGGCCACTTTCATCATGGTAAGTTTGTCCAAGTTCATTCAAAATCTAGTGAAACATAGAATGAACTTGACCACATATTGTAATAATGAATCCAATAACTTGCAAAATAGTATTTTTAACCTCCCTATTTTCCTTATCTACCAACTAATAGCTCATTCACCATGTAACCATATTATGTGAAACTTGTGATGGGTCTCTAACCAAAGGGTGATATTATGAAAAATTTGTGATTTTGAATTTAGCAAGCTTTTAGCCCTGATTGACGATATTTGGGTAGTGTGAAATTACAATACTTTCATCGAGGTTTTACAACATACATTTAGTAGGGTTTATAATTTTACAAAAATTGTTATATATAATACATTGCAATTCTATAAAATGTAAATTTGAATCAAAGTGATTAAACAATAACTTCAATTTTTTGCAAGCATAATTACTAATAATGGGATTACAAGACCTATAATTTTTTGTAAATTAATTTGAATTTTATGTGAGAATGAATGCCATACCATCATTTGTCTTATCATATCACCATTATATTTGTGATGTTTATTTTTCCTAATTGATTTTAATACACATGTTACATGTAAATAATCTGAATTTTCACCAAAAGGCAAAGAAAATGCATGCAAATGTAGATTGATACACAATCAAATGTATGGGAGAAAAAAATTCCCCAACTTGAAATCTAATCAAAATATGCAAAATGAAATGGGCTACATGACCACAAATATTGCAAACACAAATTTTGTATGCATTCCAACATAACAAATTTACACCATATTCATTCATGTATTGCAAGAAAAAAACTTGAAAAAAGGTACCTCACCATGTAATATGAAAAGGAGGTAACACATAATACTTATTACAGTATATAAGATTTTAATGTTCTACATAGAATACATTGGGTATGTGAAAGCTAAAGACGACTAACATCTCCATAACACCCCAATTTGTTTCTACACCCTTATGGATTATAATGTGTTCAATGTCAAAAAAATTTGAATTATATGAGAGTGTACTCAAATATATTATTCAGGTGCAATTGTTATTTATTGAGGTGCAATCTTTTAATTATTTGATTCTTTAATACACCAAATGGGGGACTTTTTTATGTGCATGACAATTGCCATAATATTACATTAAAAACTTGTAATGGTGAGTTGATTTATTAATACTCAAAAATAATAAATGTCATAAGAAATTTAAATAGTTGTTTCCAAACCATTTCAAAATGGCATGAAAGTTTGGGGGACTTTTAATTGGGATGCCATTGAAAGAAATCTATGAAGCACCCAAATATGAAATTTGTGAAATTTTTATAATTTTTTCCATAAACATTATATCTTGGGATGTATTAAGATGTCACCATTAGTTTTTCTTTGAAAAATATGAGCTTTTTTACCTCAAACATTGACATCCAACAAATGTCATAATATTGGACCATAATCAAAACACACTACAAAAATATATGTTTATGAAAACCTATTGTGATGCTTTTGATCCATTGAAGCTTGCACACGCCTTACCATTAATGCATTGATCACATAAGTTGTGGAGGAAAGAGGTCAACAATGGGTTGAATTGGTGGCACTTATTCTTCAGTGCATGTTTAAGTAATAAATAACACTTGTTTTTAAATTTATGCACCACTTGTTTGTCAATTTCAAGTGGAGTTGATTGTGTTTGGTTTTCAATTACAAAGGGAGTTGATTTAGGTAGGAAAATTCAATGATATCATAGATTCCTTTAAAGGGGCATGCTCCTTGAAAGGTGCAAAATTATTCAAAGAAACCAATGAATTACTTTATAAAAGGATTGTGAATGTTTTTTTAATCCTTTTCATTTTTTCATATGAAAGAATTTTTAAATGAATTCTTTTGCAACTTGTTATTAAAAATACATATAGTTACCCTAATAGATCACATGTTTTGTGTTAATTCTTGTTGAATAAATGTGAAAATTTCAAACTATGTAGATTTTGCTAGATTTTATGTTTTGTCTTGGAAAAATATTGTAATTTTGAATCATACCAAAATACACTAACTATTTTAGGTTTTTCTTTCTTGTATCATAAACTAGAAATTTATTTTACATGTCATGTTCATTACACATCATTTGCATGTGTAAAGGACTTTTGTAAATCTGAAGCATACTTGAATTTCTAAAAAATTCAAATTTCATAACTTTCAAATTACAATTTTTTTTTGGGGAAAAGGATTGCAATTAAAATAATGAAGAACAAAAGAAAAACCATGGTGAGTGATAAGGTCCTACAATGAACAATGAACACAATGCAATAACATTAAACAAATAACAACTCCATATCAAACAAAAAAATCATAAGTATAATTAGACCACAATGAACAAGAAGACCTTGATTAGTAGCAAGAATCAGATAGTGGGCAAAGGGAAAGGGGGACATAGATGGGAAAAAACATTTGGCAACTTAAGTTCAATGACCTTAAAGATGACAACTAGTAGTTCAACAATAAGAACACAAGTTCCCAAATCATACAATGATTCCAAGACACCTTATGGAACCTACAAAACAAAAACTTGTGGTAGAAATTGCAAACATTCCCCAAACTTGGTTACTATACTAAAAAATGGTAGCAACCTCAACAAGACCACAATGAACAAGGCCATGTTGATCGTCACAAGTTAGGGGGGTACTTGAAGCATAGGAAAATGTGGTTGAAACATTAAAGCTTGAGTAGTGGATGTAACGAACTCCTACGACCTACACCCCAACAAAACAAGAGGAGTGGAATGACAAAAGCCACAAAACACTAGGAAATTAATAACAATGGAGTCCAAAAACATCCCCAAAATGAACTACGAACTATGATTTAACTTTGCCTAAATAACAATGTAGGCCAAAGAGCGGAAAACAAAAAAATAGGGTTAATACATGTAAAGGTGTAATTAGGTAAGCACAACTCCAACATCAATCAATAGCAAGCCCAAATCAATAAAAAATAAATAGGAGATAGGAGATGACCAATTGGTCGGTAAGTAGAAAGTAGGCATAACAATTGAAGGCAAGGAGAAAGGTGAAAGTGATAATTGTTCACTACAATGTACTTTTATAGATGTCACAATGGTAGTTTTTTCAAGGTTAATCACATTTTCTTGTATACAACTCAAATGCATTTGAGAAATTTAGCAAAAATGCTACGAGATATTGAAACATATATTTTAATCATCCCAAATTTGAAATTTTTATATTGAAAATGATCAAGATTCATTTACATGTGGATTTTGCAATGTGGGGTACCTCTAAGGTCACAATCCAAAAGAAATATGGTTATTGACTTTATGCTTTAGTGGAGCTAGAAAATATGCCTATAGTTTTGGAGTATTACATTTAAAAGTATCATAACACATAAGATGAAAAAAATAAAAGTAAAAAAAGGTACCCTTTTTTTTAAGGTCTAAATTAAATACTTAATAATCACAAAAGTTTGTAAAATCCATTTAGATATTTAAATTGGGTTTTTCAAAACAAATATTTAATAGAGGTGTTCTAAAATTCCAAGGTTTCATTCTTATTTGAATAATCACATTTTGGTTTTATTTTTCTAATTATATAACTTGGTCATTGTGAATGGCATATTAGGATGCATGCATTAATGCCATAGAAAATGTCTTTTTTTAACTATTGAAGCTTTACATACAACCTTGGGCAACATTTGTTCGATGTTGCATGAATTCCATTTAACTTTGCCATCTCATCATTTGTTGCATGATTTTGGCTAAAGTTTTACCAAAAATGTTTAAATTTATAAACTTTGAATCAAATAATTAAATTTGTAACACCATTGATGGATGAGTTGATTGGAACATACTTTTAATGAAGGTGTAAAATATAATTAAAATGATTGTAAAAAGGGCTTACATTTGGCTTAAATTCTTAGGGCTAAAGTCCTTTAGATTGTGTTTTGAATTGTATATACTCTAATTGCATCAATTAGTGGTAGCCTGGTTTCAATGGTGGCAATAATGTTTATAGATTAAATATACATTTCTAAGAAAACATATACACAAGAACCTCATTATTCTTTTGCATGCATGTTAAACTAAACATAACATATAGATTCAAATTTGAAAGATAACAAGACAACTCGATGAATGTATTGTTGAATTAATGAAAAAGAATGAGAAATATTTCAAACTCACTTCCTTATATAGGTTAGGTGATTCTTACTAGTAACTAAACTAATTACTTAACATTAAGTAGGAACTAATTCAAATATAAACTACTAACTAGTAATCTAACTAGTAAGATAACCAATAATTAAATAGTTTATATTTATGCAAACTTTAACTTATCATATACAAAACTCACATTTATATTTAATACATGTTTAACATTAATTCAAAATATGTAGCATTAGTTATAACTAAAAAATAATTATTAATTAATCAATCAACATTTATAAAAAAATAATTTAATACTTACAAAAGTCAGATTTGTACTTAATCCATGGTTAACAAATAATATAACTAGAAATTATTTTGCTTCATAGTGAAGAAAGTAACAAGTGGTAAAAGTTTTTTTCTTCCATTTTTTTCCTCCTTTTATTTTTCTTGTTTTTCTTTTCCATCCTAGGACCACAACTTGTTGATATCCTTGAGGTTTCCTTTGAAATTAATCACATCTTGTTTCAAAATCAAAATTGGCTTTCATAAGGAGGTTAATGAGTAAGAAATTGAACCTAAGAACATCTCCACAACAAACTAATATAATAGCTTTGTAAAAGGCAAGGTGACATGGAGCTTGCAAACTTTTAAGTCAAGTAAGCCCTCTTGCAAGTTAAGCATGCCCCACTACAAGCACGGGATAGACCCCATCAACTCTTTTATAAAACACAAAATTGACAATTTAGTTAAGAGAACAAGCTCACATGATGATCCATTCTTGAAGCTTTCTTAATCAAGGACCTTAAAACTCTTATATATATATATAAACAAAAGCATTTAAAACAAAACCCACAATTAAGGCAAACCTAAAGAAAAACATTGAAATAGAAGCAAAACTTAAGCATATTTTTTGTTAATGAGGAGCGACGAGGAATTTATATGAAGAGAAAAATAATAATCCAAGAAAAAAAAAAACACAACAATAATGAACTCCTACATTAGGTGATATAAAATATGAGAGTGTTGATTTCTAGCATTCATGGCCTTTGTCACCTCTTGATATAATGTGCAATTTTTTCCATGCTATTAGACCTTGCAACATCATGTATTGAGTTAAAGACAATCACACTAGCATTGCCACTTGCCATAACCATGTTGTTTCCCTTGTGTCCTCTCCATCCTTAACTACAACACATGACTCTTATCCTTGTTTTCTCCTTTCATATGAACTTGAAGCAAGAAACAAATTAGAAGTTTAAGAAAATATTCAAAAACAAAAAAAATTGGATGAGCAATAAGGGTTTATGGGGACTTTCAAAGCTCATGGGGACTTTCAGGTAAAAAGATAGATGAACTAAAAAATAAAGATGTAAATATTTTTATTTTATTTTTTGTCTTTAGGTTAAGCTTCTTTGAGCCTATCCCAAATGGCACATGATATTTAATGTGAAATAATAAAAAAAGGCACATTCTTGATATAATTTGTAAAATGACATTAGAGGACAAATCATTTGGGTTAAATTTTTTAGTTGCAAATTCTGTTGCAATTAAATTTTAAAAATATATATATATTTGTAAATTATACAAATAAATAGGTTAGAAATAACTAATTAATTAACTAGTAATAACTAATTGCCTACCCACCCACTAACATATTATTTTTACATTATTTTAATAATTTAAAAAGTAGCATTGATCATTATTATTTCATATATTCCAATAGCTAATCAATAGTTTGTAATCATATTCAAAAGTAATAATTAATTATTTCATAAAATAATAATTTACTGTTTAATTAAACTAATCAATATAATAATTAATCATTATTTTTTCTTAATGTATCTAATTATTTGGTTATTACTTCTAAAATAACATAAATTTTCTATTTATCAAATATTTAAATAAAAATATTTAATTATTAATTGATTATGTAAAAAAAAACTAATTGGTAATTCTTAAATGTTAATTATAAATTATTACATTCTAACTAATTCACTTAATTAGTAACAAATAAATAAATAAATAAAATTAATTATTAATATTAACTAAATAATTCAACTCATAAATATTAATTATTTTATAAATAGCCAACTATGAATTAAGTAGTATTCATTAGTTATTAACCATAATCCTTGATAAATAAATATTAACTATCACATAATTTGATAAATATTAATAAATTAATACTTAAATTATGACTTTATAGTTAAAAATTATTAACTAATTTGACATATTGTTGATTTTATGACAAATTAATAGCATGTAAATGCATGACACTTTACAAAAAATTACGTTGTAACACAAAAAGTGGGCCATCTTACTTTACAACAATCTTTTATATTTGTGAATACATTTTGTAAGGTGCCAATCTACTATTGCCCTCCTTTCTATATTATATTTGTAGTTTGCAATTTGCCTGACATCAAAGTTGCAAAAATGTGGGAGTTTCAAAACTAAAACTTTTAATTTTTTTAAATTATAAATCATGTAATTCAAGGCCAACCCATAGCTTATCCTCAAAGGATCTCCAAATTCAATTATCTAGAAGTCTAACTTGTATTCCTTTGAAAAAGGTTTTCCAACATTGTATCAAGCTCTTCACTCAATCTTCATTTGCCTTTTAAATTGTCATTTAAATGGCCAACACTTCATTCCCAACATTTCAAATGGCAACAACATGCAATAATCCTTGTTTTGGGATTACTACCTCAATTTATTCTTTAAGATGTTTCCAATGATCTAAAAAACATTCAATTTGAATAACATTTGATCCTTTAAATTTTGTTCCAAAAATTCAAGACTTTCCAAATGAGAGCAATTGTGCATTAGAATCTTAGGGGCTCCTCTTTTGCACCCACACACATTTCCCTTTGGCCTCGGCAATGTGTTTAATGTATTAATTTCAACCAAATTTCCCTTAATTTTTTTTCAATCTTGATCTTGAACCTAAGGGCTCAACATTTGGTTGCAACAATTGGGGAGACCTTGTTCAATAGTATGATCTACACATGTACATTGTCTTCATCAATAACATCTATCCCCTTGACTTGGAAAGGCAAATAACATGGTTTCAACATTGACATACTTTATTGAATCACCAAGAAATCATGAGTTGGATGCCACATGATAGCAAATGAACTATCCCTTCTATTCCCTTGTGGGTGAAGGTGAAGACTTTGTCATGTGATAACTTGTTGTCACCCATTTTTCCATTAGTTGATTTCAATCCTTGTCTTCTATTATTTTAAAATAAACCAAATGTCACCTTATATGTATTCTCTAAATGTTTGATATTATTATGCACTTGAGTTGTCAAGGTTTCATGGTTTGTTTTTCAAAACTCATGTACATTTGTATCTTTGACTCCTTAGAATTTCATGTGAAATTGTCAACTCTCTTTTCAAGCTAGCATTTTGATATTGCGAAAAATGCTCCACACATTCTAACCACTCTAAAAGTATAACAATTAAAAGTTCATCCCACCTCCCATATTTTCTTGATGAAAAATTCACTTCCTCTAACAACCCTATGTTGTTGTGCACAATTTGAAAAAGAGAAAGAGAAAGAAAAATATTTAATTTTCATTTCAACCTCAAATCTTGGGCCCTTCCCACAAGTTCACGAAATTTGACTTTTTTGAGAGCTTTCCTCATAATGATGATAATAATTCCTATCCATTCCACCAACTAATGTCAATCACATCAAATATTAAATCTAAAATCTACAATGTAAACACATTATGCATGGGAAAAAGGATATTGACATCATTCAACTACCTATGTGACATGGATATAATTTAATTGCATTTCATCTGACCATAATTATGAGAAAGGGCATTTTAGCATTATTATCTTGTATAACTATTGATATTGTAATTAAATTAAGTAAACTTTTGTCAAACACTGCTTGAAAAACATATTTTTTCATTGCGTAAATACTTTTCAATTTTCACAACTAACATGACAACAAAAGGATTCATTTCTCCCTCATCACAAGTTCACAATCATATGAATGCATTGTATTTACCCTGCAAATATTGGATTCAATGATCAATGGTGAGGGTGTGAAATTCTTAAAAAAATGAAATTTTTTGGAGACTGCCCAAACCTACCCTAATCATCTTTCAACCCTCAGGGCACACCCAACCCTACCCTACCCTAATCATCTTTCAACCCTCAGGGCACACCCTACCCTACCTTACCCTAATCACCTTCATGATATGATCCCTTGAGGTGTCAGAGGGGAAAGAGCTTTGTTTGCAGAAAGTGTGCATTTGGAATTCATGTGACCTACTCAAAATTCAACCTGGCAGAAGAAGAAACCTGAGTCCATCTACATCCCTGACACCCTTGTTAACAATCTCATTTAAATGCTAGATTGGATTTTTTTTGGATGGCAAGGACTTGTAGCACAAACTAACTAACGACAAAGGTATGGAGTTGGGCAAAGCTTCAACAGAAATGTGAGCTCTAGTTGAATTTAAACAGCTAGCTGGGACACCTACCTACCTCTCCTCTAGTTGGGGAGAGTTCATTTCACCTAACCCACTTTGTGGGCCTTGCCTTTGACAATTAGTCAGTCCATGACTTGTTTCCCTTGGAGTCCATGGCTCCAAATTCAGCTCAACAACTAATGTGTTGGGAACTTGGATGCCTACCTCCCCCCCCAACAAAAATTGTACTACTACCTACCTACTGCCTCTAAAACCTAAATTCTCCATTTTTTTATGGTTTGTTTGGTCCTTAAGGGACATTAAGCTTGGATTAGCCCATTCAAGCTCTGGTCAAGACATTTGCCCATGCTTGCTTCCAGCTTGACTTGTGCTTCCAGACAGCCAGCTTTTGAATGAAAGGACTGGTGGGCTGGCTAGCTGTGGGTGCCCAAAAGGTCCTTCAGAAAACAAGGCATGTGGGTGTCCAAAAGGTCCTTCAGAAAACAAGGCATGTGGGTGGGGGCTGTTTTAGGGGAAGAACTTGGCACCAAGGTCCCCCAAACAAACAAGCCTCCAACAAGGTGGCCAAATGAAGCACTAGGTAGTAGTTCCCCTTACTGCTCCTGAGTCCTAACATTATCCATATCTCCCCACCCCCTAATCTATTGCTAGTTGCATCAAGTTAGGAGCTTGTAGCAAAGTTATGGGAATTAATGGGGTTTTAACAAATTCAAAGAACCATTTTCAGAATGAAACAAGACTCGGTTCCATTAAATAAATCAAACAAAGTCAAAACTAGAACCCAAGGTTCCATTTCCAAACCACAGAGTAACAAGGGGTGTGTCACACTGTGGCCTTGCCATTTACATTAAAAAGTATCTTAAGGCAGAAGAAGAATTATGGAAACTCAAATATTTCACCATACAAAAATATAATCTTCCAAAAATCCTCTAAATGGAACCAAAATCCTTCAAGATCATATTATAACTCTATATATTTAATTTCCAGTTCTAACACAAGCCAAAACATCATCTTTCAAAAACCCTCATATAAAATACAGACCTATTATTATTATTACCTAGGGGCCTATAAAAATCCCTTAAGCTACTATACTCTGTAATGAATCTAAACACAATATCCTGGCCTTGGTAGTAGGCAAGGCCAATAAACAACTTTTTGAACCCACAACTATTCAAGGGATAGGCCTCATACCTATCCATCAAAATCTCAGTTCCATTGGCGAGGCTGCTGTGATGTTCTAATTAATTTAATCTATTTATTGGGCCCGACATTATTCTAAACCATTCAGGACCCATGCAGGGTGTCACATTGACCCCCTGCAAAGTAAGTTCTTTCCGAGGGCATGTTTAACGTCGTGCATTTGAAGGGGATGTTAACATGTCAGATTGTGTGCAATACTTTCACTTCTTGGTAGTGTGTGAGGTTGTGGAGCTTTCTTCAGTCGCTTTCATTGCTTGTTTGTCATGTTGGATTTGGATTTGCAGCACCTTTCGTGTTGTCCCTCCTTGCTCATTTAAGTTCCATCAAAGATTTGGCCATCAATACCTTGGGTTCAGTAGAGGAGGGTGGTGGGGATGGTGGGGAGGATTGTTTGGAAATCATAGTGGCACTAGTATTTCATTGTCTCTATTATGGCAACACATGGATGAATGGAGCATTCATTCCTTGCTAGTGGTTTTTCATTCAATGCATGTGAATCTTCTTTGGATTCTCCATAAGGACTAGAAGTAGTCGGCCTGGTTGTAACTATTTCATAGTAAGGGCAACTTTAGATGAGGGTCCAAGGTCAAGGGACCAATGAATTCAAGCAATCTTATTGGTCGAAAGCTTTAAATTGGTCCCAAAGCTTTTAGATGAGGGTCCAAGACCAAAAAGTGGCAAATTGAGGCTAAACCTACATGGCACCTTGTTTTGGTGGGAAAATCAATTGGTTCGGACCAAAAAAACAGTGCTAAGAAAAGGAGAGCTCCTGATTTGGAGAACCAAGAATCAGGCTGGGGACAAAGGTGTAGTCCAACTCAAGGATTCAATTTGTGTCAAGTCAGTCCAAATTGGTTCCTAGGAAATTGGACTTTGGACCCTCGTCTAAAGTGGGCCTAAGTAAGGGGAGGAAACTTGGATTGCCAGAAATGACCACTCATGTTCAGCTCCTACTACACCGCTCTTTCTTTTAACTGTTAGGTTACTCACATACTGGCAGCTGTAATCACAAATGTGAGTGGAACTCCTCACTCTTTTACCAAAGACAAATAAAGTTATCTGTAAAGTGACCCTGCTTTAGGCTCTTCTTTTGTACCTCAACCCTTCTTTCAACTTTTAACCCCTGTTATTCATAAGTAATGAAAATTTATCAAATATGGGTATAAAATATTGAAACTCAGAATTCAATGCACGTGAGTCAAAAATATTTAAGCTAGAGTACACCCGGCAACAACAGTGAACAACGCTGATTGGTTGAAGGAAGAAAAAAAGACTGTATCAAACTTAGGTTAGCAGCAAATTCCCCCCTTGAGCTCCTTTTAAGCCTAGTGTACTTCTTTCACCCCGTTCTTAAAAATCTCATACCCTTTATGTGCAAAGAGGGGGTTCTGGTGCTGTGTTTTTCTTACTTTACGGATAGCTTCAAAAATTAAAAAAATAAAAAAAAAATTAAATATATATGCACAGTCAAACCACATCCCCTGTTTGGGCCTCTATAAATACTTATCAGATCCAACATAGAGTGTCCATTGTTTGTTTTCCCACTCTCACTTATAAACATGCAAAATTGGACGTTATAATGTGAGACACTATTTCAATGCTACCACGTCATAGGTTCATAATTACGGGTGGCCAATGAGAAGCAATCATGTTTTGTGCTGAGCCTCTGAAGACTGCTATGTATTACTGTGCAAGTGTACATGTCCAACCTGCAAATGATTTTCATGGTCTTTGAAGAGTTTGCTTCATCCATTGTACAGTGTATAGGCCATATGATTGCTACTAGTGGACCTCCTGCTCTAAGAGCATTTCCAACAGTGCTCAGTATGTGACCTAGTCAAATTATTTCTCACATCCAAGTTTAGTTTTTCCCTTTTTCCCACACCCATAAAACTAAAACTGGGACTGCACATGAGTGGGAGACTACTAATAGCAACCCACTTGGACCAATCAAAACTGTCTAGCCAATCAACAGTAGATGTTAGGCTTCGTTGTGCTTTCTACCACCTCAGCAAACTGTGCAAAAAATGCTGGGCCAAAACCATTCGCTGAGCCCTTTCTTCATCCAATTTTAATTTGCAGGGTCACATGCTGAGCACCAGTGGACTTGCTTTAAGTAATTGTAAGTAGCTGCATGGTGGAACATGATCATATATATTCATGAGGCTACAGCGGTGAACATTCTAAAGTTGGTGGTTGGGTTTCTTAAAGGTACTTAGCTTCTTCATCTACTGAGGAGAAAGAGCAGGTATTTATTACTGATTTGGCCCACACATAAGTAGATAGAACAACCCATGTATTGAAATGACTTTTCTTGAAATCCTTCGCTAGTAACAAATTTTGACATCGACCTCAAATAATTGCCATGCAGGAAAGATCAGCTTCTTGCACACCTGAACTTGAGCCCATAACTCATATCTCCATTACAGCTGCAATGAGTAACTTGGTTCTGTGGCGAGGTTTCATGAGGATATATAGGCTTGTATGTGGTAGGTAAGGCCCAAGGTAGAGGGTGTTACTAGAATAAGGGAACCACCTCAGGTGGCAGCCAAGGTGGTGCTCATGCTCGCATTCTGGTTACGGCCTCTTCCAAAGGCCTTATGAGTGTAAAGCAACTGCCTGCCCTGATTGATTTGTACAGATGAATGGACATTGTCTCCTTGAAAAGGTAAGATCCCTTTGGTGTAGTCAAGCGAATCTTACGTTTTTAAGGTGTGCTCCAAAATACACTGTGAAAAATCTGGCAATGCTTTACATATCCCCATTCTCAAGTACCCATTGAAACCTCCTACAAAGTTTGCAATTCAATACATGGATCTTTGAATGTTTCTTTCAAAATGGTTGATCTTTTTAATTTGAAAGATACATGAAAGAGAAAAAATGTTTCAAAGTTCAGATTCGTGAAATTGAGATGTTTATGATTATGGGTTAAGAGTATTTGTGATGAATAAAGTTGGTCTTGGGGGGTAGTTAAGGACTTGATTAATGGTTTTGAAGGTGAAGGTTCAAATCTATTTTGTGACAATCAAGTTTTTTTTACTTACATTGTTATATAGTAAAATTGGCTAGTTTTGTCCTCCATGACTATAATCAAATTGCACATGTAGGTCATGGTCAAAGTTATGTGTCACAGTCCACATTTCCATGTGGTTAGTAGTTTTAATGATTACGATTGTTGATTTTTTTTTTTTGAAAATTAAAAACAATACATAAGTAAATAGTTTATAAATCAGTGAACAGATAATGAAATTTGCCATTCATATGAATACAATCATATATGCTAGGTCAAAGCAATGCGTCATGATGGATTATGTAGTCATGTGTGTCACATATGACTACCAAAATAATAAAAAAATGTAGTTGCAAATGTTAGGTTTTGGCATAATGAGGTAAGTTAAATGCTCAATATCATCATCCATATATGAAACATTCAATTTATTTGGCACCTAATTTAAACCTTTTATGTTGGTGGGGTCATTAGATTTCATCCATCACACTTTTTATTTTTTGCTTAAATTTCATCAAGCACATCTAATGTATGATCAACATTTAACTTGATGAATATTCATGCGCACTTTTGCGTCAATTAGTCAAATTTATTAAATAAACCTTTGCTGACTCCATTTTCAAAACATTTTGTATGAATGATTGCTTGCTTGCTTGATATCTTCTAGAGTTCTTTTGAAATCATTAGTACCTCATATAAAATTCCAAACCAATTTCATTAGAACTTGGAACTTTACATTCGACCACATGCTATCGTTCTACTTCTTATTTGTAATGATGGAAGACTTAGGTTGTTCCAATATTATGATTGCACATGTCATTCATATTCTGCATGCTAAATTTTGCAGGATTTGACTATTAATTCCTATTAAATTAGAATTTCAATGTTATGTTGTCATGTTACAAATTCGAAGAATGATGTGGAACTTTGTGTAATCATTCTAAATTATTGAAAATTTGAAGCATTAGAATTGGGACAACTACAACTTTTTTTGGATAATATTTTAAGTATTTTGATGAAAGATGGAGATGACTAGTTGCAAGTATGGTTTAAATAATCCTTTCATTATAACATCATCATTTTTCCTCCATTTGATTATCTTTTGTCTTTCATCTTTTCATCTTACTTATTTCAGGAATTTTTAAAAATAATTTTAGGTCCCCAACCTTCTCTTACATGGTTCAAAATTGTACTTTTTAAAGTTCAAATTGAACTTCTATTGGGTTTCATGGTAATTTGTAGCATTGGGCAATTATTTGAGTTTTTAAAGAATTGTTGGTTATGGTTATTTCAAAAACCTCAAAGATCAACATTTTTCATGAAAGAACTTATGGTTTTTGGCGAGTTCTTTAATTTTTAAAAATGTTTTTGGGAATTGTGGTTATAGACCAAACCTAATTATTTGAAAATTTAAAAATCAATGGGTGAATGGATATACATGGTTGATAACTAGTGGGTATCTAAATCTCTTTTTTAGAATCCCCCAACACTAATAATTTGCATTCTATTCCTTCATTGGTTGGAATTTCCTTTTGTAAAAAATCTTGTTTAACTTTGTCACTTGTTTTACCTTACCACCAAAGAAACAACATTTTTATTTTCTCATGGGATATTAATGTCCATTTTGACAAATGTCAGACTATGGCAAAGTTTAATGGTGTATATATACATCCACAAAAATCTAATCCCACATCTCAACTAATACAAAATCCTAGAGGCATAGCTAGGTCAAACCAATACCTAATCTCAGTTTTACATAATTCTATTTGTTCCTAAGAAAAATGGTGTGTAGCTAAAAAATGAATGTTTCACGTCTTGTTGGAATGTTTAAAAAAATCATGCACATTTAAACCTCAATATTCTTTGATTATTGTTTTCATGATTGTAACCAAGGGAGGCTTTTGAATTGAAGAAATGCCCATCTTTTCCAAAACTATTTATCCATGGCCTTGGTTTCAATTTATTTACTTGTCTACATCTAAAGAAAATGTGATATTTATATTAAGTCATAATTGATGCAAATAGTTATATAGTTGCAAGACCTTTTGGAATTCATTGAATCCACCTACACTCTAGGACATGAGAAGATGGACTTTCATCTACAATGGTTAAACATGATGTTTCTATTTAGTAGTCCTTTCTCTTTCTTTCATATAGCTTGGACACCTTATGACCTTATCAAATATTGTTATATTTTTTACCTTTGTTTGAAATGTTTTTGTGAAAACTTGCAATAATTTGTTATATGGCTACAACTTAGTTCTATCACCTTTAATGGCTAAATGACAAATCAAAATAAAGTTAAATCCTATTTTGGATGTGTCACTTGAAGGGATCCAATTCATGTCCCACCTTGATTAAGTCCCATGGGGCTACCATGGGATCCCTTCATAAATTTGTTTTGTTGTGCTTTTGAAGTGTTAAAGATCTAGGCTTGATCTTATTTCCTCTTGTAGCTAAATACTAGGGTTTGTTTCCTTTTCTTATATGAGGCGATAAAAGTCACATGCCTTGAAATTTGCGTAACCTAATATTATCATGGTTCTCTCCATGGTTGGTGTAAGTATGTCAAACATTTAGGGTTCAAAAACATAAACCCATGAAGGCATGTTAGATGAAAGGTGATAGGTAAATAGGTTTTGCCTCCAAAGGATATAAGGATGGTCATGGATTAATTAAATGAGGGTATCATGTGAATGTCATAGGATTTGCCTATTGATTTGTCATATTTTCATTAATTTTGAAGGTGCCATCATATATTTCATTTAAACAAAAAGAATTGAAGCTTGGGACAACAAAAATTGTGGATCTTTTGTAATTTAATCCTTATGACATTCATCTTAGGGTTTGCCCATGCTAACATGTGTCAAAGTAGTTATAATCATTGTTTAATAATTTATGTTTTTAAGTGATAATTTAAATTGATTTTGAAAATTTTAGATTTGTTTATATAACAATGTTCATAATATATCATGCACGGGAAACATGTGAATAAATTCAAAATCAATCTAATGAATTAAAAAAATCTAAAAACACTTTAAAAATGTCATAACTTTCTATTAGAACACCATGCAAGAAAGGTAGACCAAAGATAATGTTTAATGCCACCAACCTTTGAAAATGAACCTACATAGAAAGAAAAAAAAAGAAGGCAAACTTTAAAAGAAAGAGCAAATAAGAATAAAGGCTAGCTATTAAAGGCCCTTGCCAATGTGAATTGTCCCAAAACATAAGAAAAAATGATATGTGGTCTAGAAACATTAGGAACATGTTCCTCGAAATAGATATAACACCACAAGTACCACATTATAAAAGAGCATGAAACATAAAAAACCTCTACTCAAAGAGTTGGGAATCTGTTTTTGAAGATGTTTATGTTGTGACAATGCATTTGGGCTAGTGCAAGATACACTTGACCAATATGAATGTCACAATGACATATCTACAATGTGGATGTAATTCAAATGGATAAATGTATTAAAAAAATTAAAATGATCAATTTAAGAATGGTAATTTGAAGTTATTAACTTGAATATCTATATGATGTAGGTGAATGAAGTGAGAAAGTTTCACCTTGGTGAAAGAAGTGAATGAAGAAATAAGAAAAAATAGCAAAATAGTAAATGTAATTGTACCAAACTTCACTGCAAATGAATAAAACGACAAGCATTAAACATGAGGAACAAATTGAATGTGGCACAAGTGCCTAACTAAAACTGTTTTTTTGAAACTTTTTTTTACGGTACCTAAATTATCATAAATTTTTTAATTATCATTTTTAATAGTATTTTTCTAATTAAAGGTACATGATGCAATGATTAAAAATCACCCTTAAAATAGTAGATTTTAAATTCAAATAATTTTCCCAACATCCATCTTTTCTCCAATGACTTTTCCCAAATGTTTATCCATGAAAACCATTCAAACAATGTTGAAGGAAACCATGTAGGGAAGAAGGTGCCCATTGGTATGCTTTCTTTTGGTCCAACTTGGCCCAATTCCCTAGTCAAGTTGCCTATGGGAGAAAGAAGGGTGGGGCCAAGTTTACGGAGGAAAAGAGAACTTGGAACCATGCTTTTCTCCAAGGACCTTGGCAAAGGGTAAGCATCTAGAGAAGTTGCAAGGCCTTGGAACTTTTAGAAGACTTAGTTACACAATGGATGAACATGACCAGACGGTGGCTGCAGGTGTTGCATTCATATGAGTGTCTACTGGTTGAGTTGAAAAACTGTTGCTCCAAGAGCTGGCCAAACATCAGTGGGGCCCTGATCTCATGGGCTGATCATTTTATTTTTCAATCAGGATACCTTACCACAAATTCCTGGAATTCATAGTCCAAACATAACTGTTTCAGGCCAGTAACTGTAGCTGCAGAATCTGGATTCTGGGTGCAGATCTGGTTCCTCTTGTTTGGTTAAATTTGTTTAGATCAACAGAACCACAAGCTTGTTGAACAACACATCTCTGCTCAAGTAACCCAAATTGCCTTTGGGAACCATGTATGTCTATTTAATTGGGTCCATTGGGATCCACACTTGAAGAAAGATAGCATCCCTTAACCAATGTCTTTAATAACTAGGTTAGTTAATCTATCACCCGAGATTGTGGAGACAAACCAAGCTGTTTCTTTAGTCAATGGGGTTTGGCACAAAATGCAGAGTTGAGGGTGAGTCAGAGAGCCAAGCCATACCATTATTTGTTTGTTTGATTTGTTGTTCACGGAGCAACCAAGCATGGCAATAATTTTGACTGATGTGCACATTAGGCTTTTAAGGTGATTTTGGAACAGGTTGTTTGGTGGACACTTCCACATAATAATGTACATCAGCCAGCCACCTCAAAGCACCACTTGCTTTACTTATTTGAAGTTTCACATTCAAGTCATGGCAAGTGTAGGTATTCAATATATAACTTGGATAAAACTTTTTTCTTGGGAATCTGTTCAGTTCTACAATAAATGCTCAAAAGACTACTACACTTCATGAAATATATAAATTTCTGTTACAAGAGAAAAGCAATGACAAAGCTGGCAATTGTTATGTTGTTGCCATGCCGTGGATCTTACTGCACAGTGCACACTAATAAAATAGGTTGTGCATAGTTACTGATTAATCAAATAATTTGTGATCAATAAAGCTTATGAATGTCAGGAAGCTAGATTGACACAGAAAACAAAGCATGTGAACATAGTCAGTTAGACTCCTGTTAGCTAATAAGACTCTCTGACATAAAATGGGAGAGTTTCAGCTGCTCCCTTCATGATCACAACTGCCAGTGTTGTTGGGTAACATCAAAATTTGTTTCAAGTTCTGTGATACGCGATAGGAAATACCAGTGTCGGCCAGTTACTGCGTTTTGAACTGGCCGGTTACTAACAACCTACCAGTTGATTATTGATTGTTTGATAATTGGTTAATAGCTTAATATCCTGGTATTGAATTTGCAAAATGTAATGACTTACCTTGATGACCTAGTTATCAATCTTAAAATTTTATGATAAAAATATAAAAATAAAATAAAATAACTCTACTATCGGTGTATAATTGGTGATTATCAACTGGGTATTGAAAACCTATCCTTACACGTAACCAATGCTTATTATCAAAGAATATCGATAACCTAACCAACATTCAATTTTTAACAAAAATAACCTACCTGTCGATTATGAGAAATCAATATCGAGCCAACGCTGGTAAATACTCGTGTATGTTTCAGATTGTAGCATTCCTACTACCTAGGCTACATAAAACATCCGTTAATTATGTCAACCTAGCCTGATGATCAATTCAACTCATCAAGTCAGAGTTCTTGCTATTATAAATCAGCAACATGGGCCAAGCACAAATTTTGAGGGGACTAGTCTACTGATCCTTCCCCTGAAACATCCCACTGATCATGTGTGTGCAAGGTTCGGTGGCCATGTGTAAGATCTGCTGCAGTGGCAAACATTACACACAGATATTAGGCCCCTCTTATTTCATCAGTGTAAAGTTCTTTTGTTGGATTCTTCAAGACCCAGGTACTTACACTCATATTGAAGCATTATTTCTTGGATGCAAACTCTGCTACCTTCCATACACATAAAAGAACAAGTGAACCTTATTAGCCTTTTTTTTTTTTTTTTTTTTTTGTTTGTTTTTCAACAAAATAATTGAGGGTTTTTTTTTTTTTTTCTTTTAATACAAACAAAACCA